>Ga0164243_10000039_pt1 | contig 344527 bp, 294 predicted proteins | sample OricompcompostOP_FD_108781 | JGI IMG/M metagenome (GOLD analysis project Ga0164243, IMG submission 108781) | Organic Plus compost microbial communities from Emeryville, California, USA - Original compost - Organic plus compost (OP) | ecosystem: Engineered > Solid waste > Mixed feedstock >... | reverse complement strand
CCAAGGATCAATGCGGGTTTTAGATAGGTAACCCTAAAGTGCTCTCTATGCAATAAACCTAATTTATTCTGTATTTCCTGCCGATCCATATCGCTGTCCAACTCTTGTATGAGATTTTTAACTCGCTCGGTAACTTGCTCGGTATTTCTTTGAACAGCTTCGTCATCCATTGGAAATACTATCCGAAAAAAATTTTCAGTGAACTCAAAAACCGAACGAGAATAGTGTTCCAAGATACGTGGAATACCCGATCCCGATTGCTCTACCATATCTAAGTCCCGGAATATGCGCATAATTTCCTTGTTTCGCGGTATGGAATGCCCCTTAAAGAACTCGTCCTGCGTGAAACCAAGCGGAAGCCCTTTCATTTATTGCCGTTTCTGTATAAAGTTGATCAAATGCCAGCCCATTGGCTGGTGACTGAAACTGGTATTGCTCTAAGAAAGATTTTAGCGAATATTGCACCATTTTGCTTTATTGTTTCCAAGTTGGTTTGCCTTCCTTGTCGAGCATTTCGATAGAAGGATTTCCTAAGCTATCGACTTGTAAAATAATTCTCGGTACTTCGTTATTATCTTTCATCACCAAAGATGCATTTCCATTTTCGGTTATCAGATTTATACGGTTGATGTTGTAACCAGGTTTTCCAGACAAATCTTTGTCGTTAATCATCAAACCAGCTCTAAAGTAGTTGTCTTTTTTGTTGTCCTGTGCCAGTAAACCAATAGCATCTGCATTTTGATAATCAAAAGCTAACGCATTTAGGTTAGTTTCCTCATTGTCGGTTATAGCAAGTCCGCCTCTTTCGTCGCCATTTTTGTCGTAGAATATCAGTCCTGCGGGCGAATAAGCTCTTTTGTAGGCCTTCCCAGCGATAATGGGTTGCGGTATATTGTCTGTGTTGGCAATCACGATACGATTTTCCCCCGATTTATCATTTATATCTATTCTTTCGGCACTGAAATTTTGTCTGTTGTTTAGTAAGAAGTATGCCACGCAAGCCAGCAACAAGATATTGGAAATAAAAAGTGCCGATAGGAGTACTTTTAATGATTTAGAAATTGTTTGCATAATAATAAGTATGGTTTAGTTATGAATAAGGGTTCGTATCAAATGCCTGTGAATACCATTCAGTGGCTTTCTGGATGTCTCCAAATTTGTAAATTGTCGTTCTAGGTCCTAACATTTTTTTATTTTTATTCTTGCCTATTCGTATACTAGGCACCAAAACTCAAATTTAGCAAATAATAGATAAAAGGTTGCAATGTAGCTGCATCAATCCCGTTTCAAATCGCTTAAATAGTGGTGTAATCGTTTTATTACGTATATCAGGTTTATGGTTTCAATATCACACTGCCTGTGGTTTTTCTGGATTCTATATCGGAATGAGCATGGACAGCTTTGTTCAATGGATAAACAATAGGACTTTCCAAAACAATCTTTCCATTCAGCAACAGATCGAATATTTCGGTTAATGCCTTACCACTTTTGTCCTGATACAGCGGATAATCATTCAGGGCATCAAATGCGAATTTGATATTTCTACCTGCCATCTGCGCTTCATCAATCTCGGGCATCCCCGAAGCCCATCCGTACAAAACGGCACTTCCGCCGTCCTTTAATATAGACAAGGATGTTTCAAAAGTGGATTTACCGATACCATCATACAAAACATCAATACCCTTTCCATGGGTATAAGAACGAACAGCAGTTACCAAATCTTCTGAACTTAAATCGATTACCTGTGTAAAACCTCGTTTTTCCGCAACCGTCTTTTTCGCTTCACTTCCTACTGTTCCGATAACATTTGCTCCCAGAGCTTTTGCCCACTGACTTAAAATACTACCTACACCGCCGGTCATACCATGAATCAGAACTACCTCGGCAGCTTTTAATGCATGACTTTGTTTCAGCAACATATGAACCGTAAGCCCTTTTATCATGACCGAAGCAGCCAAGTCAAATGAAACTTCATTAGGGAGTTTGAATATCTCATTTTGATCGATATTTCTGCATTCGGTATAAGCACCAAATGTTTTATAATAGGCGACCCGATCGCCTACTTTATAATCTACAACCGCGGCACCAACTTCTTTTACTACACCTGAAGCTTCGAATCCAATGATGGCCGGATAACTTTCTACAGGAAAAGAACCATTTCTGTAGAATAGATCGAAAAAGTTTACGCCGATGGATTGTTGCTCAATCTGCACTTCATTCGCTTTGGGACGCGGTAGGTCTACTTGTTGGTATTCCAATACATCCGGTGCTCCGGTTGTCTTTATTTGCACAGAGCCTGTTGTTTTATGATCGTTTTTCATCATGTTATGTTTTAAATTTCTTTCACAAAATTATCACGTACCGTGCGTATGTGTACTATCACTTTCCTTGAGGGAAGCACTTCCCTCAAGGAAAGTTTTTGTAAATTTGAAGGATGGGAGACAAACTCGTCAACGGCAAAATATCACAAGACTGTATGCAGCACTTCAATTCTGTGAAGGATGCGCTTTATGTTTTGGAGGGTAAATGGAGCGTACTGCTGATTGCGGCGTTGGCCTCCGGTAAAAAACGCTATCTCGAGTTACAGCGCATGATTGAAGGAATCGGCCCAAAGATGTTGTCGAAAGAATTGAGCAAATTAGAATTGAATGGCTTGGTCAGCAGAACGCAACTCGACACCAAACCCATCACCGTCGAATATGAGTTGACAGAATACGGTATGTCATTACAACCAATTATAGATATTATAGGAGAATGGGGAAAAGAACACCGTGAAAAAATCAGGAAAAATTTCCATTAACGGTAATTCTTCTGATTCATATAGTCTCCGTTTTAGATAAATAATGGCTATAACCTATCATATTTTATATTACAAATATAAGCCGAACTTTTCAACAATATAATTTTGAACCTCTCACGAATTAATTACATAGTTAATTAGTCCAATTTTGCTATATAAATTTAAATATAGAAAATATGAGCAAGAGAATTTTAATTACAGGAGCGGCAAGTGGATTTGGAAAAATTGCTGCTTTTGATTTAGCAAAAAAAGGACACAAAGTAATTGCGACAGCACAAGTTTACCCACAAATGAGCGACTTGATAAGAGAAGCCAAAGAGCAAGGGATAGAATTGACTGTGGATAAATTGGATGTAACCAACGCGACAGACATCGCTTACATTACTCGAAAATACGACATTGATATCTTAATCAGCAACGCTGGAATTATGGAAGGTGGTCCAGTTGCAGAACAACCGCTAGATTTAATCCGTTCAATGTTTGATGTAAATGTTTTTGGGGGATTGCAATTGGCACAAGGTTTTATCAAAAAATTCGTTGATGAAAAAAGACCAGGTAAAATTGTTTTCACGACTTCTATGGGCGAATTATGGACCGTTCCTTACGTGGCCGCCTATTGTGCTTCCAAACACGCAATGGGTTCAATTGCTGAAGGCCTGAAAACAGAATTAGCACCATTCAATATCAAGATTGCAACCTGTAACCCGGGTATTTTTGGAACGGGGTTTAACGACCGTGGTGTCGATACAATTTCCCGTTGGTACGATCCGGAAACTAATTTCACACCCTCATCTGCATTCGACGATACTGCCGAAGCTTTGGCAAATCAGCTAGATCCACAATCGATGGCAGAGTGCATAGTTGACGTGGCCTTGGATGAAAATTCAAACTTTAGAAATGTACATCCAAAAGAAACCGAAGATTTTGTTAAACAATTGCAGGCAGATGCTTGGACCGCAAAAAGCTAAATAAAATGAACATAACTTATAGCGAAGCGACGAAAGCGTTGAATGCTTCCGTAGAAAAAGCAAAAACATTAAATATTCCGGTAAGCATCGCAGTGGTAGATGCGGGCGGACATCTGGTGGCATTTGCAAGGTTAGACAGTGTTTTTGGCGTGATAGAATTTGCCGTGAAAAAAGCCAGAACGGCTGTGATGTTTGGTGTAGACAGCGACATAATGGGAACAATCGTTTCCGGAGCAGACATTCACGGATATGGAATGTTGAATTCAAACGAGGGATTATTGACCATTGCGGGTGGTGTCGTCATAAAAAACGGAGAAGGCCATATTATCGGAGCGATTGCTTCTTCAGGTGGTTCGCCAGAACAGGATAAAGAAATTGCGAAAGCAGGGACTGTTGGGCTCAATTAAAATTTAGGATATTTGTAGTATGGAAGCAAAGCGTGACATCATTTTTGATAAATTGGCCTATTCCTGCGTTTTTGAAAAGCACAGAGGAAATGAAGAGTTTATTCCCGAGCACTTTTTAGGGTTTCAATTATCGGGAGAAACACACGCTTTTCACGCGGATGGAAATACTGTCATTCCTGAAAACACCGCCGTATTGGTTCGGAAAAACCAATTAATAAGAACGATTAAATATCCTGCAAAATCAGGGAAATACCAATTTTTATCAATTACGTTGGACAAGGAAACATTGCAACAATATGCCTTGGAAAATAAAATTGTGGTTGATAAAAAATACGTAGGCAAACAGAAATTATTTTTTGAGCCGGATGATTTTCTGCAAAATTATTTCATTTCATTAGCTCCATACATCAATAAGAAAAAAGAAGCAACGCCAAGATTGGCAGATTTAAAAATCAGGGAAGCAATAGAATTATTACTCGAATGTAACCCTGATTTTAAACAAATCCTATTCGATTTTTCTGAGCCTTATAAAATGGATTTGGAAGAATTCATGAACCTAAATTATATGTTCAATGTTTCGGTAGCATCTTTCGCAAAGCTTACTGGCAGAAGTCTTTCTGGCTTTAAACGAGATTTTACCAGAACATTTGATACGACACCAAAAAAATGGTTACTGGCAAGACGTTTGGACGAAGCCCATTATTTAATCAAGCACAAACGACAAAAACCGACCAATTTTTATCTAGATTTAGGCTTTGAAAACCTATCTCATTTTTATTACGCGTTCAAACAAAAGTTTGGAACAACAACAACTGAAATATAACAGAACTATGGAATTCTTACAACAACTGCATAACTGGACAAAGGGGGAAGTAACACAAGGGCGAGGGATGCTCGCATTTGCCATACTTCTGCTACCAGTCATTGTAATAGTCATCAAGAACACTCAAACTTTACAAAAAGGAATGACAATACCCATTATTCTTTTATTCGCTGTACAGGTTGGTTATGGAAGCTATCTGTTAGTTTCAAGAACCAAGCAAAAAGAACAAACTGAAAAGCAATTCCAACAAAACCAACAACAAGCTATTACTGCCGAGCTATCCAAAGCAGAAAATGATAGCAGAACTTATACAGCACTAAAATGTGCCTGGGGAGCATTGACAGCTATATCTGTAATTGGATATTTTGCGTTTTCAAATGATTATTACAAAGGTCTTTCCCTAGGGTTTGCAGTAATGTTTCTAGCCTTGTTATATACTGATACACTTCTCCATCAAAGATTAAGTTTATATATGCAATTTCTTCAAAAACTTGCTGAGTCGAAATAGTGAAATATTATTTTCTTTTGGTCAAACTCCTGCTCTGCTATATACTTCCTTATTGATAAACTGCATGTGAAACTTAGTATAAGACACAGTTTTCGTTGAGCTCATCATTAACCCGAACGGAAGTGCGACGACGGCATATGGAAAAACAGCGACGGCGCGTATCTTCCTGTTTACGTACATGCACAAAATGAGGGATTCATTGCGTACAATAAAAGTTTATTGTTAACTTTATTGGTATAATGAATTATGAACGAAACCATTAAGTTATGAGTAAATCCAAAACAGAAGTAAAAGCAATAGCTATAGCGGACGATGTCCTCGCCAACAAAATATACGAGTTTAGGGGACAAAAGGTAATATTAGATAGTGATCTTGCAGAATTGTATGGCGTCAAGACTAAACAGCTCAAAAGACAAGTCCGAAGAAACATAGATCGTTTTCCAGAAGATTTCATGTTTGAGCTTACGAAGCAAGAGTTAGAAATCTTAAGGAGCCAATTTGGCACCTTAAGACATGCCGCAGAATCTGAAATCAAATCCAACTAGACAATGTATCTTATAAAACGAACAGATTCAAACAGCTTAGATTTTTATAGATTAGTCGTCGAACCTGATAAAAATCTCGCCATTAAGAACTACGGACGGTACGCGGGTGTGGACAGCAGTATTTGTTTTGAAAAGGCATTATAAAAATAACTATGGCAAATTGTTACTGGAATCCACTAACCAAAATAGGTTTTCGCTTTTCTTTCATTTTTATCTTATCTTTTATTCTTGTAATGAATAATGGAGCCTTTCCATTATTTAATTATATAAATAGGGCAATCGTGCAATTAATGCACGAATTTACACCTTGGTTCGCAAAAAATGTGCTGTATTATAGCTATGACTATTCCATCTTTACGAACGGTAGTGGTGACACTTCTTACGATTGGATAACGTTACTCATCCTTTTCCTCTGGGCAATCATCGGCACTATAATTTGGTCTATTGCGGATAGGAAACGAAAAAGTTACGTTACATGCTATTATTGGTTAACAACGTTTATTCGCTATTACATTGCTTTCATGTTGATAAATTATGGTATGATAAAGCTGATTCATGCCCAGATGCCTCCTCCCGGTCTAGATCGATTGATGCAGCCCTTAGGCGAATTTTCTCCCATGGGATTAGCTTGGACTTACTTTGGATATTCGAAAGGATACAACATTTTTGTCGGGATCGTGGAAATTCTAGCAGGGTTTCTCTTATTCCGGAAAACAGTGGTTTTAGGGGCTTTAATAACCATGGCGGTCAGTATCAATATCATGACAACCAATTATTTTTTTGATGTGCCCGTCAAAATGGTTTCTACTGCGTTGTTTCTATTATCTATATTTTTATTATTGCCACATCTTAAACCATTATTCAATTTCATCATACTCGGAAAATCTGTTCGGTTAAAATCTATCGGGAAACCAAAGTTTACCAAGCCCTGGCAGAACAAAATGCTTATGGTGATCAAAATAACGGTAATAGGTATTTTCGTTATACAACAAATATCCAGCCTATTGAATACACAGAAATTAATCGATCATTACGCCAAAAAATCACCCTTATATGGGATATATTTGATCGAGGGTGGTAATGGGGCTAATGAGATACGCACAACTATACCAAAGGACTGGGCATCGATCGTTTTCGAATACGAAGGGCATGCCACCATCAGAGATATGTATTACAAAAAGAAGAGAATAACTCCTGCTATCGATTCTACCGAGAACAAGATATCGTTAAATAACTATACGTTTGATTATTCTGTCCTGGAAAATGGGGATATCCTTCTAAACAAAACATTCAGTGACCGCACGGAGGAAGTCAAATTAATCAGACAGGATCCAGAGGACTTTGAATTACTGCAACGGAAGTTTAATTGGATACAGGAGTATCCGTACAACCGATAAGAAACCGGAATACTATTTATCGAGCCTTCTTTCAGACAAAATTGATAAACTTTTTGAGCAAGTCCTTATCCCGAAAGAAAAACCGAAAAGTTCACCATATAAAGTTTTTCAAAAAATTGCATCTTTGTGTTGTTTTTTGATTTAAGGCAGATGGAACAATCCGAACAAGAAATATTAAAAAGAAGCAAAGAAATTACCGAAAACTACTTTCAGTTTTTGGATAAACATATTGCAGATGTGGTTGTGGGAACTGTTGACCAATTTATGGAAATCAACCAAATTGCAAGTGAATTATTTATTTCGCACCAGCATTTGACAGATACCGTTCAAAAAGAAACTGGAAATCACCCTTGCCATTTTTACGACCTCAAAATTCTCGATGAAGCAAAAAAAATGCTCTTACAAACAGATAGATCCATTGCAGAAATCGCAAAAACACTCACTTACGACCCCTCCAATTTTTCAAAATTCTTCAAGAAATTTGTAGGACAACCACCTGGGCAATTCAGAAAGGAAAACAAAAAATAAAAGTTCCGAAAAGTTCACCACGAAATAAACACAAAGTCTTGCCACCTTTACAATATCAATTTGTAAAATATTTAAAATCAAATAAAATGGCAAGAAACGATTTAAAAGGAAAAGTAGTTTTAATTGCAGGTGGTGCAAAAAACTTAGGCGGTTTATTGAGCCGCGATTTTGCAAACAAAGGAGCAAAAGTAGCTATTCATTACAATAGTGAAAGTACAAAAGCAGATGCTGAAAAAACTTTGGCAGACATTACAAACGCAGGTGGAGAAGCATTTTTATATCAAGCAGATTTGACAGATGTAAAAAACATTACCAAACTTTTTGATGCTACCATCGAAAAATTCGGAGGTGTTGATATAGCAATAAATACCGTAGGTAAAGTGCTAAAAAAACCATTTGTTGATACAACCGAAGAAGAGTACGACAGTATGAGCGACATTAATGCAAAAGTGGCATATTTCTTCATTCAGGAAGCAGGGAAAAAACTGAACGAGAACGGTAAAATCAACACGATTGTAACTTCATTATTGGCAGCATTTACAGGTTATTATTCAACTTATGCAGGAGCAAAAGCTCCAGTAGAACATTTTACCAGAGCCGCTTCCAAAGAATTTGGTTCACGTGGAATATCAGTAACAGCGGTTGCTCCAGGACCGATGGATACGCCATTTTTCTACGGACAAGAAAGTGATGACGCAGTGGCTTACCACAAACAGGCTTCTGATTTAGGTGGATTGACCGACATCAAAGACATTGCTCCATTGGTTGAGTTTTTAGTAACTGACGGCTGGTGGATTACTGGACAAACCATTTTTGCAAACGGTGGTTATACAACGAGATAATCAAGGAAATATTTTATATATTTATAAGGCAAATAACTTTGTTGTTTGCCTTTTTCTTTAAAACCAAAGACCATGCTATTAAAAATAATCAACGCTGTTTTAATACTTTTTGCCGTGTTTATGGGTACAAAGCACGGTTGGAATATGCTGACTGCAAAACCCGAAATGCTAGAAATGTTCGGCAAATGGAATTTTAGTAAAAATGCTGTTGTCATCAATGGAGCAGTAACATTACTGGCCTCGGTTTTGATATTGTTTCCCAAAACATTCGTGTGGGGAAATTTCCTAATGGCAGCAGGAATATTGATGATTATTTGTCTGCAATTATTGAACAGAGATCTGAAAGGTGTAGCAATAGAAATACCTTTTTTGTTGCTTAATCTCGTTATTATTTATTTGCAATACCCTTTAAAAAGCAATTAAATGGCTTATTACAAATTATTTTTAATCTCACTGTTTATTTCTTCTGTACTTACTGCGTGTGGTCAGGTAAACAGTGACAAAAGAAATGAAAACAACACTTTAAATTCTAAACAAATGCAAGACGAAATTTTATTAAAACCTGTAAAATCTTTGATTGAAGCTATGGAAGTGGAAAATGCCGAACTTATCAGAGCACAGTTTTCAGAAAAGGCAACCCAAGCATATGGTGCTGACGGAAAAATGAAAACACCCGAAGAAACCAAAAAGTGGATAGAAAGCGACATCATCAGGCGTCAAGGCAAAGTTGCAAATCCCCAGTACAGTATAATCAGTGAAAATGAAGTTGTTGTAAAAGGTCAATATTCAAGTCAGGGCTACACAAACACAGCTAATTTTTTGTTTACTGTTGAAAACGGATTAATAACAAGTTGGAGAATGCGATATTAAAAGGATTGCTGATCACATTGCAAAATATTAGGACATAAGAATATTGCTACCACGCAGATTATGCTTAAAACCAAGGACTTTGGCAAGACAAGAATGACAGAGTATAAAAAACTATTAGCGGCAAACCTGCTCGTTCTAGATGATATTATGCGCTTTCCCTTGGAAAAGAATACTGCCATTGCTTTTTTTAACTTTATAAATCAGATAGATGAAAATACATCCATCATAATCACCACCAATAAAAAGCCTAGTGTATGATTTTATCAGTTCCTTTACTTCACTGATGCGGGTTAATAACACCATCTATATGCAATGGAATAAAGCAAAAATACACTCATCATCACGTCATCTAAGCAGGTCTTTATGAAAGTTTCTCCATAATGCTGTCAATAATAATTAAGAATTGACCTGGAAAAGGGGTAACAAAATGAATATTCCGATGATCTAACATCAAAGAAAAATTATTATTACTTAATACAGATCATTATGAAAAATCTATTCTTTACACTCGTTTTTGGATCATTAATATCTTTATTGCTCACAGGATGCAGCAAAGATGAAACTACTGTACCCGTCGATCAAATTATTGCTCCAACAAGCACAGGGTTTAACATGCTTAGAGAACAAGCACTCTCAGATCTCGTGCAAACTCAAACCTTTGATGCGGAGGATGGGATACATTTCGTTTCAAACAAGGGAACTATCTTAGATATCGGACAATACGAACTCACTGATCATTTAGGCAACACCATCGTTGGAGAAGTAGAATTAACCTTTGTAGAGATCTTTGACAGAGGTAATATGGTTGTTGCAAACAAACCTTTAATGGGACGAGATAATACTGGACATCTTCATCCACTAATAACCGGTGGCCAATTTTTTATACAAGTAACGCAAGGTGACCAGGTTTTAAAACCGTTGAACTACTATTACGTTACAGTCGATGCTGAACATACCGGTGGTTTGGATAATGAAATGATTTTATGGCAAGGAGAGATCGATGAAACAGGTAATTTAGCATGGAACCCTGTAGAGATTGGCTTTGGATCGGGCGAAGGCGATGATGGCAACGGTAACGTGGTATGGACAGACGGCGATCAAGCAGGCCTGGGATTCAATCCTGTAACCAATACCTACGATTTTTTTATTAATGAGTTTGGATGGACCAATGTCGATCGGTTTACGGCAGTATCAAGCGCGCTTACAAAAATCAAAGTAAAAGTTCCGGCTAATTATAATGAAACCAACTCTGCCGTGTATTTAGCTTACGAAGACCAACCCAATCTTCTAGCACAATTAGATTTGTACAACACACCTGATCAATATTTTACAGAACATTTTGGATTCGTACCAGTCGGGATGACCTTACATGTAATTTTCGCTTCAGAAAGCAACGGACAATTTGTATATAACATCAAAGAAGTAACTATTGCTGAAGATCATATCATTACCATAGCAACGGATGATTTGGAACTTACCAGCAAAGAAGATTTGATTGACAGGATCAATGCATTGAATTGAGTTCTTCTATCTAAACTATAGTTTATAATGTATTATTGAACTGGTTCAATCTTTAATCCTCCTAAATAACAAAGCACGAACATTTTCGTGCTTTGTTATTTACGTTTTTCAATCGTTGCATTTATCGAAAAACAACTATATCCAGATTGGAAAGATATTGTTTAAAAAAGAGGGACTTTATGACCTTAGTATTTCATAATTACCATTAAAATAATTTTATATAAGGTTCGAACATAAATATTTGTCCTCTTTTACCACCAGTCATTTCTTTTAATATATCATACTGCTCCATTTCATCAATAATTTTGTAGGCAGTTGGCATTGATACGCCTGTAAATTCTACTACCTGTTGGGCGTTGATGATAGGGCGTTGATATAAATGGTCTAATATATTGAGTAAATGATGGCTTCGTATGCTTTTCCTTTGTATTAATTCTTCTTTTTCCTTTTTCAATTTTAATACGGCATCGAATGTAGCAACCCCACTTTTCGCTGTTTCTATGATGCCTACTAAAAAAAACTTCAGCCACTGTTTCATATCGCTATGCGTACGAACACGCATTAAATTATCGTAATATAGTACTCGATTGCGTTCAAAAAAATCCGATAAATTTGGGTTCACAGCAAAGGATTGGCGAGAGGCAAACACTGATAAGAAAGGTAATGTGCACGATCATGCGACATTGGAGCAATTGGTTGTTCTTAGCCATCTTGAAAGCATCAATGCGCTACTGATTCAACAGGGCTTATCACAAAGCGATCGACTACAACAATTGAATAAGGTGGCAATCACACAGATAAGCTCGATATTTTTTGAGGCCGATGTGTCAATCTAATCTTTTTAAAGAGACCTGATTTCTCGCCCGGCTTAACGCCTCCCTACTCACATGCAGAAATTTGGCTAGATTGGTTAACGAAATTTCCTGTAACCAGTTCTTTTTGGATTCCAACAAATGAAGATATCGTTCTTCTGGAGATCGAAGGGTGAGTATCTCGTAATGCTCCTGTTTCTTTCTGATCATTTCTTGAGAAAGGTCTACACATAATTGAAGTAGATCTGGCTCGTTGCTGAATATCTTCACCATCTTTTCAAGTGGGTACAATATAATGGTGCTTGAAGTTATTGCGCTTACAGAATACGGCAATGCCTGCTGTTGATGGATCGAGTTCCAATTGTCGATATATTCAAGACTTTCACAAAAGGCAGATATTCGCTCGTCCCCTTTTTCATCCAGATAGTAAAGTTTTAGCCATCCGGTAACGACAAATATTCCGAAATGCAAGCGTTCTCCATGCCTAAGAAAGATGTCGTCCTTTTCAAGATATTTTACCACAGATATCTCCCGCAACTTTTCCCAGCTCCAGGAGGTAACATACGGAAACTTCTCGGACAACTTTTGATAAAAATCATCTAACACTTTAGAATCATCCATATCCGTCATTGCTTGATTAAGGTGCTATTAAATGCTAACCCGATAAAGATAAGCTTTTTGTGAACCTTTATCGAATTGCTGGCAGAAGGATTGTGATTACAATCACATGTTACAGCATATTGGTCAGATATCTTTGTAGGAGATGAATAACATGCTATCGTTATGGAACAGGAAAAATTGATTAAGGAATTATTTAGCAAATATGTCACTTATTGGAATAACCATGACATAGAAAACTGGGGAAACCTATTTACCAAAGACACGAAGTTCATTACGTGGTCTGGTGTGATGTACGCCACCAATGCAGAAAATATAGAGCAACATGATAAAGCTCATCAAATTTTATCGAAGCAAAATCAGAACATGAAATATCATCTCGACGTTCTGGATATTAGCTTAATCCGCGATGGCATTGCTATCGTTTACGCCGCATGGAAGTGGGAGGATTTTAAAATTGACAATCTGCATACCGAGCTACGTACCGGGATATTGACAATGTTGCTGTTGAAAGAAGACGGCGTATGGTTGATTCGATCAACACAGAATACACGGACATCGGAAAACCTGGGATAACATGCACAAAAAAGTAATATTGATCATCGGAGCCGGTGAACGCCTGGGAAGAGCTATTGCTTCGAGATTCTCAACGGAAGGGTTTGACCTTTTATTAATAAGCCGCAATGCTAGTAAATTGATAACGAACTGACTATTAAAAAAACGAACATGCTAAAAATTGCTATAATAACGGGCAGCACCCGCCCGATGCGGATAAACCGAAAGGTGGCTGAATGGGTTTATAGTGTTGCAAAAATGCAATCAGATGCAATCTTCGAACTGGTAGATATTGCAGATTACAACCTCCCGATGTTCGATGAACCTCTCCCACCCACTTTAGGAGAATACCGACAAGAGCATACCAAGATATGGTCGCAAAAGATTGCTGATTTCGATGGTTTCGTGTTTGTAACACCAGAATATAATCATAGCATCACAGGCGTTCTTAAGAATGCGATCGACTTTTTATACAGCGAGTGGAATAACAAATCCGCGGGCTTTGTTAGCTACGGTGCGACGGGCGGCTTGCGGGCAATTGAACACCTACGGTTGATATTGAGCGAAGTACAGATAGCACATGTTAGGCCTCAGACCTCTTTATCTCTGTATGATGATTTTAGAAATTTTGAGTCGATCGCTCCAAGGCCGTTTCAGATACGGTCTCTTAATGAGATGTTGGAACTGGTGTTATTGTGGGCACAAGCACTTAAGAGTATTCGCACCCGACCCTAACTGCTCCACCAATTCCAGATCCCGATACACCCGCATCAGTTCCCTACTTCGTGGTATAGAAACCCCAGCAAAGAAATCTTCCTTGTCTAGACCATCCATACGTTGAAATTTTTGGTTATATCGGAGCCGAAATCGCACGGAGATAGGATTGATTTGTAAGTTCATTGTTCAGGAATTCCACGATACGGGCGATTGTATTTACATCAGTTGAGCCAAAGCGACAATTCCCTCTTCTAGTTCCTTTTCAGAAAGAGAGCCATAGCCTAATCTTATACCGTTTACGGTTTTATCGAAGCTATATGTATCGGGTGCAATGATTTTGATGCCGTTACTTTTGAGGGTTTTGGAAATTACTAGCCAATCTACTTGCATATTCGGAACGACCCAAAATGCCAAACCACCTTCGGGGATTGTATATGTTGCTTTATTTCCGATATGTTTATTCAATAAGGCTACCATAAAATCTCTTTTCACTTTGTAATGATTGGTTGCCTTTTTGATATGCCGTTTTATGGTGCCGTCTTTGATAAGTTGTAAAACAGCCTGTTCCATGATGCTGTCGCTCTGTACATCAATAATCTTTCGCAAGTTGCCTACCTGTTCAATCAAAGCGCTGTCATTGCTTGCTAAATAACCGATACGCATGGCGGGTGCAACAACTTTACTCATGGTACCGATGTAAACATAATTTTTAAGTTCTGTAAAACTGGACAAAGGCAATACAGGTCGATAACCAAAATGAAACTCATTATCGTAATCATCTTCAATAATTGTGAATCCATATTGATTAGAAAGCGCTATCAATTCCAATCTCCTGTTTAAACTCATCGTAACCGTTGTTGGGTATTGGCGATGTGGCGTAACATAGATGGCCTTGATCTGTTTGCCCAATTTCAAATAAGAGATGACTTCGTCAATCAGTAAACCGTCTTTATCCACGCTTACTGGTAATAGTTTTGCTCCTGCGTGCTCAAATGCCTTCCATGCTGGTTTATATCCCGGGTTTTCAACAAGTACATAATCGTCTTTTTCAAATAAATATTGTGCCGTTAGGTACATGCCCATTTGACTTCCGCGGGTGATACAAATGCTATGCTCGTCAACCTGCATACCTCTCTGGTGGTTCAGCATTTGGACAATCGCTTTTCTAAACTCCAAGTCGCCCAGTTCACTACCGTAGCCCATCATCTGCCACCTTGCTTTTTGGTTGAAGATCTGTCGATATCCTCTTGCCAATTCTGTGATAGGCGCTATTTTACTATCTGGAATTCCGTCGTCAATTTCCAAATGATAATGCTTAGCTGCTGTATTTTTTGCGCCCAAAGAGACTCGATTATTTTTCTGTATTTCCTTAAAATCAGGTAATGTATTGGCAACAAATGTTCCCTGTCTTTCTTTGGATATTAACCACCCTTCAATTAAGAGTACATTAAGGGCTTCTACCACCGTATTCCGGTTGACCTTTAAAATTTGCGAAAGGTTTCTACTGCCGGGCAAAGCATCGCCAGGCTTTAATCTGCCCGAATGAATGTCTTTTATAATGGCGTCAGCTATTTGCAGATAAATAGCTTTTTCTGATTTTTCATCTAATTGTAGTTCAAAATTCCACTTTCTTAACATCTGGACTATCTTATTTTATACAAACTGTATCATTAAGCTAGTCCAAAGATACAATACTTTTGTATTGCAATAATGCAACAGAACAATAAAAATTTTCAATTATGTCAAAATTAGAAACAGCGACAGAATTTAAGAAATCAATTCATGAAGAGCAAAAGCAGTTCAGCTCCAAAGACTTTCATCAAACATTTGCAAGACCGACGTATGTGAAGCCCTCACACGTTATTCACAAAAACGTTGAAAATGCAGGTGTACACAATCAGTTTTCAGAAGAAAGAAAGCATCCAGTTTTCTTTGTGGATTTACCAAGTAAAAATGTAAGTATGACTATTGGCGGATTATTGCCTGGACAGAAAACACATTTACATCGTCATACCTACGAAACTGTTTTGTATGTCATTGAGGGAAAGGGCTGGACACGAGTAGAAGATGAAATTGTAGAATGGGAAGCAGGTGATGCGGTTTATATCCCGTCTTGGGCTTGGCATCAACACCAAAACCGTAGTGAAAACGAGCCTGCAAAATACATTGCTTGTGAAAATGCCCCGCAACTTCAAAATCTTGGGGTAGCGCTTCGTGAAGAAGAAGGAAGAGATTTTTAATTTTTAAAACAAGCTTTATATGAACAAGATACCATTTAAAGGTGTAATTGCATACCCAGTTACACCATTTGACGACAACGAAACAGTTGATATCCCGTTATTCAAAAAACAGGTAGAGCGTTTGGTTACAAACGGCTCGCACGGTATTGCTCCGCTGGGAAGTACAGGTGTAATGCCTTATCTCAATGATTCCGAAAAAGAAGCGATAACTGAAGCGACAATGCAACAGGTAGCCGGCAGAGTGCCTACTTTGGTAGGTGTTTCTAATCTGACTACGGAAGAAACTATGTACCACGCCAAATTTGCTGAAAAAGCTGGTGCAACAGCGGTAATGATCATTCCTATGAGTTATTGGAAATTAACCGACGAGGAAATTATCAAACATTATGATGCTGTTGCTTCCAAAATTTCTATCCCCATAATGGCATACAATAATCCAGCAACAGGCGGTGTGGATATGTCACCGTCATTATTAAAACGTTTGTTGGAAATTCCAAATGTCACGATGATAAAGGAAAGCTCGGGTGACATTCAGCGTATGCACTATTTAAGGAAAGAGCTGGGCGAAGAAGTCGCTTTTTTCAACGGCTCTAATCCTTTGGCATTAGCAGCCTTTTCAGCTGGTGCTAGAGGCTGGTGCACCGCTGCTCCGAACCTGATTCCAGAACTTAATCTTGCATTGTACAATGCAATACAAGAAAATAATTTGGGTAAAGCACAAAGCATATTCTACAAACAGTTTTCTTTATTGAAGTTTATTGTAGCAAAAGGTCTTCCACGCTCTATAAAAGCAGGCTTAGATCTGTTGGGAGTAGGTGGTGGCGGTTTCAAAAGCCCTTTGAAGCCGCTTAGCGAAAATGAAATCGCGGAATTGGACAGTATCCTTTCTTCTATTGACAGCGAGGTTTATCAATATTAATCATCAGTTAAAAACAAAATAAAAATGACAAAAGCAATTTTTTATCACGCGGGTTGTCCTGTATGCGTAAGCGCAGAAAGGGACATTTTAGATCTTATTCCTGAAAATCAGGTGGAAGTAATTCATTTGGGTACAGACAAAACAAAAATTAGAGACGCAGAAAACGCAGGCGTAAAGTCTGTTCCTGCATTGGTTTTGTCTAACGGCAATGTGCTACACATCAATTTTGGTGCTTCGATCGAAGATGTAAAATAAACATCATCCCAAAGCCCGGAAATAACATGCTTTTTTCGGGCTTTATAAACTTTCATTTTTTACATCATTTATCCAAAGACAATACTTATATGAAGACAAAAGAGGAAAACATCCCTGCCGAAATCCAAAACGAACAACCGGAAAACGTGGAAGTAACGTTGACACTAAACGGCACGACACAACATATTCTGTGGAATAAGCAAATACCCTTGCTTGATGCATTGCTTAATGCCGGTGTTGATGCTCCGTATTCCTGTTGCAGAGGTACGTGTGGCACTTGTGTTTGTAAGGTGGAGAAAGGTGAAGTGCGCTTAAAGAGAAACTTTATTCTGTCCGAAGCACATATACAACAAGGTCTTATTTTGGCTTGTGTAGCAGTTCCAATAAGTACAACTGTTAAAATAAATTATGACGAGTTTTAATGCGGTATGCTAATAAGAACATGATCACTAATCGCGGTACTGGACTATCGACTTATCGAAAAACTGTATCACTAAGCTAATCCCGCAATCTGATACTTTTGTTGCATCAATCAAATAAATAAAGAAAATGGAGTTCAACATTAAAAAGGTAGGTTTAAGAGATTTAGAGTCAACAGCAGAATTATTTAATCTTTATCGGATTTTTTATCGGCAAGTGGACGATTACGAAAAATGCAAACAATTCATTAAAGAACGATTAGATAACGATCAATCAAACATTTTTGTCGTGTATGCAGACGACAGAGCAGTGGGCTTTGTGCAGTTGTACAAACTATATCACTACATCAAATTAGAAAAGCAATGGTTGTTGAGCGATTTGTTTGTTCATCCCGATTACAGAGGCAAAGGGCTTTCGGTAGCACTGATAGACCGGGCAAAACAGTGGTGCGATGAAACAGGTGCTTGTGGATTGATGCTCGAAACTGAAAAAACAAACGATATAGGCAACAAACTGTATCCCCGTTGCGGTTTTGAATTTGATGGCAATCACAATTATTACTATTGGTGGAAATAATGTAAAGGCAAACGAACTCGGTTCGCCGTTAAAATGGTCGGGTGGTTCAAACCCATTCCAGATCTCAAATTTCAAATAAATATGTTAAAACAAACAAACTTCAACATTCAGCCCATATTGGAAAACACAAAGGTGATCCTTTACCCTTTACAGGAAAAGGATTTTGAACTTTTATATAAGGTAGCATCAGACCGAGAAATATGGAAACAGCACCCCGATAATGATCGTTGGAAAAAAGAAATATTCAAAACGTTTTTTGAGGGCGCAATACAAAGCAAGGGAGCTTTTAAAATCGTTGATAAAACCACAGGAAATACAATAGGCAGTACACGCTTTTACAATTACAACGAGCATGAAAGCAGTATTTTTATCGGTTATACTTTCTATGCTGTGGAATATTGGGGCAAAGGCATTAACCAACTGGTAAAAGCTACGCTGTTGGATTATATTTTTCAATATGTTTCAAGAGTATATTTCCATATTGGCGCAAACAATATCCGTTCGCAAGTTGCCATCGGGCGGATCGATGCAGATAAAATTGCAGAGGAAGTGGTAACCTATCCTGATGGAGCATCACGATTGAATTTTGTGTACGAAATCAGTAAGGAAAAATGGTGTAAAGAAAAATAGCAATAAGTATTTTATGGCACATTGTATATAACGCCTGTTAAAGAAATGGTTTTTGCGGGAACTTCCAGCCGTTTAAAGAGATATTTAAGTTTTTCCCAATCACTGGTCATTTATATCTTTGTTTCATGCTATGGTGTACGCGATAATTTTAAGGCGTAATGCACTTTCTGGGCTATTGCAATAGCGGATTCATTGTCACCATGCATACAAATGGTATCTGCTTTAATCGGGATGTCAATACCGTCTGCAGCGATCACTTTTCCTTCTGTAGCCATCAATACGGCCTGTGCAAATGCCCGTTCATGATCCGTTATGACGGCATTAGCCATCGTTCGGGGTGTTAGCATTCCATCGGCTTGATAGGTACGATCGGCGAATACCTCGCTATACACGGTTAGCCCACGCTGTTCACCTTCCGTAATAAGTGCACTTCCCGATAGGCCGTACAGGACCAAATTCGGATCAAATGCATAGACCGCATCGGCAATCGCCTTGGCAAGGAGGCTATCTTGTGCCGCCATATTGTACAGTGCGCCATGTGGCTTGACATGGTGTAACGATACGCCCTGCGCTTTGGTACAGGCATAAAGCGCACCGATCTGGTAGAGCATTAGGTCGTATACTTCTACGAGCGTCAGGGCCATTTGACGACGACCGAAACCTTCCCTATCCTTAAATCCGGGATGTGCACCAATATGCACATCGTGGTTGGCGGCAAGTGCAACGGTTTTCATCATGGTAGATGGATCACCCGCATGAAAACCGCACGCTATATTTGCCGAAGTTACAAAAGGTAATATCGCTTCATCATTGCCCATCCTCCATGGCCCAAAGCCCTCGCCAAGGTCACAATTGAGATCAATCATTTTACTACTCGCCATATTTTAATGCTAAAGATAATTTCAATTTATGGAGTTCATCTTCCTGGTCTCTCCATAGGGATTGTGCCTCCTTGACCGTGATCCATGCAAACTGAATTTTTGCACCAGGTGGTAACTGTGCCATCAGCGGTAGATCGACAGTCGCTACCTGCGCTATAATGGGATAACCGCCTGTTGTGGGATGATCAGCCATCAAGACAATGGGTTGCCCGTCAGGTGGCACCTGTATCGTCCCAAAGGTGGTGGCCGAAGAAAGAAGTTCTTTTTTCTCACGCAGGTACAAGTTTGCTGATTCTAGGCGGTAGCCCATTCGATCGGAATTGCTGCTGATCTTAAACACATCGGCAGTGAATCGTTGCTGGCTATCGCTATCGAATAGCGGGTGGTGCGGCCCGGTTATAACACGAATCACGTTGTTGTCAAGATCTGGATAACATGAAGATGCCATACGCCACGTGAGTGATGAGTTTTCCTGCGACCAGGCTGCACAAAAGGATAGTTGGTCGCCTTTTTGCAAAGCACGCCCTTCCCATCCGCCTATAGCGCCACGAAGATAGGTAGAAGCGCTGCCAAGTACTTTTGGCACGTCGAGTCCACCGTAAAAACACAGATATGATCGCCAACCTTTTTTGGGCTTACCAAAGGTGAGCTGTGCACCTGCTGGCACGACGACAGGCTTCCAGATAGGAATAGGTTGCTGATCGATTGCTGGGGAGAGATCTGCCCCGGTGATACAGATAAGCTGCTGTTCATGAAAAAGCAAGCGAGGTCCAATTGATGTACATTCTAATGCAGGTGTGTTCTCTTCATTGCCCAAAAGGAGATTACCCAGTCGAAATGCCAGCTTATCCATCGCACCGCTCGTTATCATACCGTATTTCTGGAAGCCAAAGCGCCCAAGATCTTGTACGGTCGTCAACATCCCGGGCTTGATGACACTAATCCCCATAATCAGCTCCTTTCATACGCAGGTATTCTGCTTCGCTAATCGGATCAAATCGCAGGCGATCTCCCGCGGCTAGAAATGACGGAATCTCTTTGCTGGTGTCAAATAAACGTACCGGCGTTTTTCCAATAATTTGCCAGCCACCTGGGGTTTCGATCGGATAGATTCCGGTCTGCGCACCGGCAATCCCTACTGATCCCGGTTCGATTTTGAGGCGCGGCGTTGATTTGCGGGGGGTGGATAGGCGACTGTCCATACCGCCAAGGTATGCGAAACCGGGCGCAAATCCAATCATATACACGATATATTCGCTTTCACTATGGAGCCGGATGACTTCCTGCTTACGCAGCCCTGTATAGTCCGCGACTTCGTCGAGATCTGGGCCGTCGTACCAGACGGGGATAACTTTATCGGCGGAAGTGAAATGTATTTCTTCAGGTAAGGCGGCTACAATACGCTGCATTTGTTCGACAACTTCCGCAAAATCTATGGATAACGGATTATAATACACCGTAATAGTTGTAAAGGCAGGTACGTATTCCAAAATAGCGGGATTTTCCAGCTTGTCCAACCCTGCGCCGACGATTCGGATCCGATGATTGACCTCTTCCGAAATAGCCTCGCTAAAAACAGCAACGACTGCCGCATCGCCCAAAGAGTAATAAGATACACTTTCCGGTTTATTCGTCATGAAGGACAAGGTAAGAAAAAGTAACGAATGAAGACTCGGAGAAATATGGAAATATCCGTAAACCTACTCTTAAAATGGCGCTATATCGAATGCTATTGTGGCAACCTCGTCTTCCAATCCATAGAGATTAACTGTTTCTCCATTTACCCACAGTATGGATTTCCGACCTTGCTCGGATTCCATACTTCCCAATACTAGCGCATGACCTCCACTTACCTGAAGATCGATAGCATACGTATGTCCATTGTTGGAATCATCCAAAGGTTGCTTCACAGCGTCTTTAAATAACCTCGGTTCGTATTTACTTCCGACCTGCTCATAACCACAGGCATAAACATCTCCATTTTCAATCACTACCTTCCCTCCCCTAATCACAGACCGGCCACTAATCAGCTTATCTGCTTCCCCATTTTTCCATAATGTGAGGCTCCTACCTACTGTCGATAAGTTATCTACGTATCCCAATACGTAAATATCCGCCCCATCAACTACTATACTCTTGGCGTAGGTAGTAACGTCCGCGGTGGATAGTGTAACCGCTTTTCCGTTTTTCCAATACTTGGATATGATACCCCCTTGTATATTTTCATGACCGGCGGTATACACATCTTCGCCGGACACAAATATATCCGCAAAAGTAGTAGATTCTTTTCCATCGGTGACCATAAAGACATCGCCATTTTTCCAAACAACGCCTATCCTTTTTCCGCCGTCTGCGGGGACATACGAACCCGCCACATAAACATCTTCCCCACTGACGAATACCGCGGTTGCCTCTTCGTATGTCGTTTCGGGAGTAAGCAGCTCCGACCGTTTACCGTTCTTCCATAATAGCGCTTTTGTTACGTGATCAGAACCGGGTTGATCTCTATTTTCGGTACCGATAACATATACATTGCCTGATGCTACTGTAATATCCGCAGGATTAACCTGCATACCTGTGCCGAGTTCCAGAGGAAAAGGTTTATTATTTCTATAATAGCTAGGTATTCCTGTATTGTTTTCCGAGGAAAAACCGATAAAATAGACATCTCCCCAGTCTACTATCTTGCGCTCTTCCACTTCTTCGTTATCGTCATCACCATCTTTCTTACAGGACTGAAAGACAATAGCGACAGCAAGTATACAATACATTGTAAAATTAAATCTCCTACCCATTTTCTAACATATTTATAAACCGACGGGTTTATGTTTCAAAAAGTCGGTTGTGTATATCAGCAAAGGTATAATGTAATTTGTTAGACAAAGAAAAACCATCGTATACAAAGTATCTACGTTCGAACTTCATCGACTTTTATATTCTCTTCAACAACGACATATCAGCCGAAACCGAACGGGGATAGAATTGATTTGTAAGGCATTACAACTTACCGGCCTGGTCAGGAATATGGCGACCTTCGATGGAAATCTTCTTTTCAAGCGTTGGATAGCTAAATTCCATTTACAGCAAAGTCGGTTTTAAAACCGGCAAGCTATTACTCTTCTTTACGTTGTTGCAGGTTGAAAACTGTACCTGCGGGGTCTTGAATCCAGTGCATATTTTTCGGTAATTCTTCTAGTTCATCACATGTTTCGATGCCGTTAGACAGTAAATAATTGGTAGCCTCTGGCACGTTTGGCACGGTGAGTTGTAACCAAGTTTCCGAATGCGTATAGTTATCGACGCAGTCAAGCCAAATGACATTATTACCGAATTTGACTTCGTGTGTTTTGGTAACAGTTGGATTGTTGATGGGTTTTTCCGAGACTTCAAGTTTTAGTATATCCCTGTAGAAAGAAACTGTTTTTTCGTATTTACCTTTGGGTATTTTAATAGCAATGTTAATTCCTGCTTCAAATTTCTGATTCATATAGCTTACGTTTTATATAAATGATGGCCATAGCCTATCATGTTTTATATTACAAAGATAACGGCTCAATACCGTAAGGCAACTTATCACAAGGCAAGAAGTTTAATAAACCAATATAGACTTCATTAATTCTTGTTCTGTTCTTGAAATACCTATTTTCTTTCACAAGAGCTTCCCAACTTTTTACAGAAGCTAAAACTTTGTCTACAACGGAGCTCATTTGAGAATCCATGAAGATTTAACGAGTGCATCATTTTTTGAGTCCACTTATTAGCCGATCATGGTGGTGTCGATTTTCAGTATCATCATCCAAAAGTCTCCTTAAGGATCGAGATCGACTTCTATTATAAATATAGCAATTCGTATTTAATAACTCCTGTTATATGGCTTCTATCGTAGGTGTGTTGTTTATAATTTTCCAGTGTCCATTATCATCCACACAAACTATCAATGAATGAAAAATTAAGTATTGGCTTTCTAGTTTTACCTGTACAGCCGCGATATTGCCGGTTTGTTGGATAGAGTGGAAGTCTATGCTTCTCGGACTTCCTCCAAACTTCTCTGTACGGATGAGTTCGATATAGTCTGCTTTCGAGAATACAAAAATCCCTTCCTCATCAAAAAATCCGTCTTGGATATTCTGAAAATCGGAATGTAAAATTTGTTCCAAAACTGCTGTGTCACGGTTATCACCGGCTTTCACAAATGCCGCTATGGCTGTTTTTACCTGTTGCATAGTATTTATTTAAACATGTTATTAAATGATGTAGTTTGATTGTTAAGTTGTTGTCTCGCATAGCTTTCATCAGCGGTGCCATCTAGCGAATAATAAAAAATATCCTTGATCCCTATATAGTTTAAAATCTGTTTCAGATGCATTTCCACAAGACTCAAGGTGTCCGTCTTGACATCGCCCATTGATGATAGAATGTATGCCGTTTTATTTTTCAGTAACCCGATGGATTTATCTTCGTATCGAAAGGTTTTACCTGTTCGCACCACAAGGTCGAAATACGCTTTCAGTGATGAAGGCATCCCAAAGTTGTACATAGGAACCGTAATAAGGATTTCATCACATTCAAATAGCTCTGCAATTAATTCATCAGACAGTTTTAATTTCTCCGACGGGTTTTGAACAGTATGAAATTCTTCAAATAATGCCTGGTCAAGGTGCGGAATAAAGTCCGTACCTACCTCCCGGTTTTTGATTTTACCATCTGGATTCAGTAGTTTCCATTCCCGCACAAAACGATCTCCTGCTCTTCGGCTATAAGAGTTTTTCAAACGCAAGCTGCTATCAATTCTCAATAGTGTCTTCATCTATTTTTTCTTTTTATAGAGAAGACACATCAAGCGTTAAAGATGTGACAACCTAGTTAGATTTTTTAGTTTCTCCGGGTCAACAATGGAATAAATTTCTTCGATCAGACCATTGTTATGCAATTGAAGAATCTGACAATTATGTAATTTGTCGTTGTCCCAGAAGCAGATTGCGGGTTGATGATTAAAGAATTGAAAGGTAAATTCTTTACCAAGCAAAAATTGTTGCTGCACATACACCAATAGTGTAGCGGTAGCGGTTTTTCCCACCTCTATTCCCTTAACTACCTGAACTTTAGTTCCGCCATCCGCATTCAGCTTAATGTCGCTGACCAGTAGATGCTCTAATTCTTGGATGTCAGCTTGGGCTAAGGCTGCTTGATATTTTTCTAATATTTCGATATGAATCCCGGAATACGGATTATGTGGTGAGAATTTGGCTCCCTTTAACTGTTTGTTTGCCCTACTTAATAGCTGTCGGGAATTTTCCGTGTTTATCTCAAGCAGTTCGGCTATTTCTGCATGCGAATAATTAAACGCTTCCTTCAGTATAAAAACAGCTCTTTCTTTTGGAGACAGATGCTCAAATAGAACGAGCATAGTATAGCTTGCAGTTTCGTCTCTAATAAGTTTTGTATCGGCATTTTCAAACGAGACGGGTTCGGGCAGCCACTCACCAAAAACTTCCTTTTTACTTTGGCGGGTTTTAAAATTGATAGCATGATTAACCGTACTTTTAATTAAGAAGTTTGATTCGTGACGGATGTTTGATTTATCCAATGTAATGTATTTTTCCAGCACATCCTGTACTACATCCCGGGCATCTTCGTAAGAACCAACGATGTTGTAGGCATAGGTCAGGAGTTTATTATAATGTTCCTGCATTAGTTTTGAATTCTTGGTTAAATAGCAATTCCACTTCCACCAACTACTTTTATACCTTCGGGAAACTTTTTCCAGAAACGGATATATCTATAGTTAGCTTCAAAAAAATCATTATTGTAACTTCCTTTTAACTCCATCTGCAAAGTTATGATAGCCAAGTCATCTATGATGTTCAGTTCTTCTACGCTGGGAATGATTTCGTTTAATTTTAGATTGCCCTCGCGATAGGTTTGCAAATCCATTTCTTTAGTTATAACCTGACCGTTGGGAATTACAAAAAGTAAATCAGCATGCAATAGGTTGTCGAGAACTTCCGTATTTCTATTTTTCATTGCCTCGTATAGCTTATCCTCAAGGCTTAAAATTTCATTTTTTGTTATCATTTTCTATAATTATTTGTTTTCACTATGTTTAGAAGCTGCAAGCATTTTTAACTGCGCCGGCGAATGGTTACAATATACGACAAATGAAATTCTTTAAACGTGACAACAAATAAGGTTTTCCGGTTGCAGATCGTAATGATTTCATCACAGACTTATTTCTTGCCTTATAAGTGCAATTCCTGACATTGCAGTATCAATAAATGGCGTACCTTTGGCTGTGGATTAGTTAACGCAGTACGATATGGAAAATTTAAGTTCTAAGCGATTCAAAAGGACTTTTGTGAATACTTTCCCAGGGGATGATAGTGGCGATCTGCACCCTCGTCAAACACCAGGAGTTTTATACAGCAAGGCAGTGCCTACAGCTGTACGGAACCCCAAACTTGTGGCGTGGTCCGCCGAGCTAGCAGATAACTTGGACATCGCGAAACCGAATCCAGACGACATACAAATTCTAGGCGGCAATCTGATCACGCCGACGATGTACCCTTACGCAGCCTGCTATGCGGGCCATCAATTTGGCAACTGGGCAGGGCAGCTCGGTGACGGTCGAGCAATCACGCTGGGCGAATGGGAGAATCTCCAAGGAAATATTTGGGAGCTGCAGCTGAAGGGTGCAGGCCCCACTGCGTATTCGCGGAGAGCCGACGGCAGGGCAGTTTTACGCTCATCGGTGCGCGAATACCTGATGAGTGAAGCGATGCATTACCTGGGTATCCCTACCACACGGGCATTAGCGCTTGTGACCACGGGCGACATGGTGACGCGCGATATGTTTTACGATGGGCGCGCTGCGGATGAGCCTGGCGCCATTGTGATGCGTACAGCACCAAGCTTTTTACGTTTCGGTAACTTTGAGATGCTTGCTGCCAGGAACGAGATCGATAACCTCGCGCAACTGGTGAACTGGACGATTGAACGCTTCTATCCGCATATTGAAGGGGATGACAAGATATTCCGCTGGTTTGGAGAAGTCGTGGAACGTACAGCAACGATGATCGTTGAGTGGCTGCGGGTAGGTTTTGTACATGGGGTGATGAACACCGATAATATGTCTGTTCTTGGTCTGACGATTGACTATGGGCCGTATTCTTTTCTGGACAACTACGACCCGGATTTTACACCGAATACCACCGACTTACCGGGCAAACGATATGCTTTCGGTAAGCAAGCGAATATAGCTTACTGGAATCTAAGCCGCCTGGCGAATGCTTTGGTACCGCTGATTTCCGACACGAGCAAATTAGAAAACCAACTGAGAAGATATGAAGACTTTTATTGGAGTAAGTACTACGCAATGATGGCAAATAAGCTGGGTTTGGACGGCATAAACAACGAGGATGATGTAAGGTTATTGGCCGAATTTGAGAACGTACTGGCAACTGTCCAGCCGGACATGACAATATTTTATCAGCTGCTAATAGACCTGCCCAGCGAACTGAACGCACAGCAAGACATGCTTAACTTCTTTAAGAGCAGTCTCTATAGCGATCCTGAACCAACGGATGTCAACCAACTTTACACACTCATCACGAGCTACCAAGCGCGCTTAAGATCGAACACTTGTACAAGGGAGGACAGCTTACTGCGGATGCGAAAAGCCAATCCTAGGTTTATTTTAAGGAATTACCTGCTTCATATGGCCATAGAAGAATTACAAAGGGGCAAAAACAACCTCTTTTTAAAATTACAGCAGGCTCTTAAGGATCCGTATTCAAAAAGCCACGATGAATTCTTTGGGATACGCCCGGATTGGGCCACACAACAGGCTGGCTGCTCGATGTTGTCCTGTAGCTCATAAATCTCGCTTGTGGCACCGCAATTCCTGAGAAGTATATCAATCTGCCTACGAGTAGCTACCTAAAATACGACATAGCCTACAAAACGGACTACGACGGTAAAAGAGCAATGGAGGAAAGAATAGTATGGAAAAAACAGGCGAAAACAGAACATTGGGGAATACTATTTTACCACGACTTGGTAGAACCGTTAACCCATTATCCAATCGACCAGTAAAAAATATATTTCTACGGACAGTACAATTTCCTAAACATTTTATGTTTAAGTTCAATAAAAACGAATATGACTCTGCTCTAAATGTTATTGATTTATTTTACTTCTATTGCCCGATTTGTTGGATGGATTTGTAATCAATACTTCTGGAGCTGCCGCCGATTTCTTCGTTTTAATGCATTCGATATAGTCTGATTGGAGTAACCTATGAACGATACTATAGATAAAGAGAACGAATTGTTGTTTTTGATAGTGAATTTTATCCACACGAAGGAAACACTTGAACAATGTATCACGTATTAGCGTCCCATTTCTGGTTGCATATTAACAAAATATTAACTTTATTTATATTATAATTTTGGTTCGCTACATATGAGAGAAAAAACACATTTTGAGGAGGCGAAGCTTCTGGAAGAAATGAAGCAAGATAGTATAGCGGCATTTAACCAATTGTATCGTAACTACGCGCCAATTCTATATCAACGCTTGTTGCGGCTGTTAAAGAATCCCGAAAGTGTCGAAGAGATTTTACAAGATGTATTCTTAAAAATATGGAATAAACGGGAAGAGATTATACCGGAAAAGGGCTTTAAAGCGTTTATCTACCGAATGGCTGATCATATGGCGATTGATCTGTTTCGTAAGATTGCTCGTGATAAAGCATTACAATTGGAACTTTGGGCAGCTTCCGTCAGTTTTTATTTACATACCGAAGAGCACGTGTTCGATAAAGAAAAGGCACGCATTGTACAAGAAGCCATTCAGAGCCTTCCGCCAAAACGGAGAGAAATCCTGATCCAATGCAAACTCGAAGATAAAAGTTATAAAGAAGTGGCGGAAATGATGGGAATTTCTGTCTCTACGGTCAGCAACCAATTGGTTTCTGCTATGAAAGATATTCGAGAATATATCGTAAAAAACTATCGCGAAGACTATCTCATCAGCCTTATTTTTATAGCCATATTGTCTTTTTGAAAAAAAAATCACTAGCCCAATAGTGTGTTTTGTCCCGGCGTTCGTATAGGATTATAGAAGTGATAAACCTGACGATTGATGGCTTTGGACAAAAATGATAAAACCTATAAGCTTTTACGCGCTTTTATAAATGACCAACTGGAAAGATCACAGCTGGAAGAACTATTTACTTTAATCGAGGAAATAGATGAAGAACAATTGCATACAGCAATCCATGCCATTCTGGATGAAGAACATACGCCAGAAAACCTTGATTTTATACAAGAACGTGTAGACCTTCTCCAAGAGGACATTTTAGCGAAAATCATTCCTGAACAAACACGAACATCGCAAAGAAAGCTGTTCAATATACGCCTGGCGATCGGCATAGCGGCCATGTTGGCCGTTGTATTTACCATTACGCACCTATGGCAACGCCGTGAAAACTTCCCTCCGGAAGCAGATCACGGTATTGCTTCGACCATCATGCCGGGAGGCAATAAGGCTACGATTACGGTTAATGGACGAGATTTCGAGTTGGACGCTAATCAAGGCGAGCTGATGTTGGGCGCGGATAGTCTTTTTTATGCGGATGGACAATTGCTAACGACTACCGGTGTTCAGCAATCTGTTCAAGTGAAGACACCTTTAGGCGGACAATACCAACTGACACTGGCCGATGGTTCACAGGTATGGCTAAATGCTGGAAGCACGTTGATATATGATACTGGATTCGGAACAGATAACCGTGCTTTACGCCTGGAAGGAGAAGCTTATTTTGACGTGACGAAAAATCCGGATCTCCCCTTTACCGTCGAAATCAACGGGCAGCAAGTCGAGGTGTTGGGAACAGCGTTTAACATCAGCGCGTACACCGAAGAACCTATGGTGAAGACAACCCTTCAACGCGGGTCGTTGGCAGTAGCCAATAACACTCAAAAACTGATATTAAAGCCCAATCAACAAGCTATTCTGGATAAAAATGAAAAAAAAATTGCGACACACGACGTCAATGCGACCAGTATTGTCGCCTGGAAAGACGGTATATTCGATTTCCACGGTATGGGCGTCGAAGAATGTATGCGTGTTATCGCGCGGTGGTATCAGCTGGATATCGTGTATAAAGAAAAAGTTCCTTCCGTCCTGCTGGGAGGTAAAATGAGTAGAGGAGTACGGCTTTCTACATTTTTAGAGTTTCTAGAGGCGAATTTCGATATCCATGGTGAGGTAACTGCCGACCGAAAATTGATTATAACAGCAAACAATAGATAAACCTTAAATATAATATATGATAAAAATAGCCCGTTATCCGCCTTAATTGTCTATACAAGACAAACGCAACAGATAAAAAATAGAATAATATGCTAACAGCGTTATTATAAATTAAACTACAAACCTTATTCAGTATACTATGATGTATAAACAGAACAGGAGCGAAACACGTTATGTTGTTCCAAACCGAAGGAGGCTTCTATGGAATGTCCGTCGGAAATTGCTTATGTTTTGCAGAGCTTTTCCATTATTCTTGATCAGCGCTTTGCCCCTGCACGCTGAAACATTTTCGCAGACCCTTTCACTGCGTTCAAAGTCGATTAAATTAGAGAACGTATTTAAACTTATAGAGGAAAAGACCAACTACGTGGTTCTTTATAATTATAAGGAATTAAAATCATTTAACCCCGTACGGGTTAATGTACATAATGCACAATTGAACCGGTTTCTGGATGTCGTATTAAAAGATCTGCCGTTAAATTATACCATCGATGATAAAACAATTCTTATCAGCAATAGGAAAACGAGTCGTTCACAAAAGAATGTGGACTCAAATACACGTTTGATGGCGGACGAATTGCTACAACGCGCTATCACGGGAACGGTCGTAGATGAAGAAGGAACTCCTTTATCGGGCGTTACTGTTGCAGAAATAGGCTCCACAAATGCCACATCCACGGGTGGCAAAGGAGAATTCGCACTGCAAAGTTCGGCTTCACAGGTTACATTGAGTTTTTCGCTGGTAGGATATGAACCACATCGGGAAACGGTAGGCAGCAGCGGCGTGGTTCGCGTGACGTTGAAGGCTTCTATGAGTGATCTGGATGAAGTAGTCGTTGTTGGTTTTGGTACGCAGCGAAAAGAAAATTTAACCGGATCGGTGGCTTCCGTCAACATGTCTGAGGTAGTCGACAGCCGTCCGGTAACATCGCTTTCTGCGGGGCTGGCTGGCCAAGCTCCTGGTCTATATGTCAATCAAGGATCGGGTAGGCCCGGAAATGATGGTGGTACGCTGCGGGTGCGCGGACAGGGAACGCTGAATAACGCCAACCCGTTAGTGGTTATCGATGGGGTCGTCGGTGACATGAACCTAATCAACCCACAAGATGTAGAAAGTATATCCGTGTTAAAAGATGCTGCCTCGGCCTCGATCTACGGATCACGTGCGGCGAACGGGGTAATCCTGATAACGACAAAACGTGGTAAGACCGATCAGTTCCGCTTGGTATATAATAACTACTTCTCTACGCAACAACCATCCAATACTATCAATACCGTATCAAATTATGCGAACTATATGGAATTGATAAACGAAGGGTACAAAAACGGTGATCCTAATGCCAACCCTATTTTTTCGCAGGATATGATTGATTTGTGGCGGGCAAATGAAGGAAAAGATCCATTGAAGTATCCAAATACGGATTGGGTCGACGAAGTATTCCAACGCAAACTCAGCCAGAACCATAACCTGTCTTTTAGTGGCGGAAGTGAAAAAATAAAATTCTTTGGTTCATATGGTTTGTTGAATAACCCGGGTGTCATTGAACAGGCGACATACAAACGACATAGTGGACGTGTCAATCTGGAGGCAGATGTTAAGCCTTGGCTAACACTGGGTGCAAATGTAAACGGGGTGGTATCGAAGACGGACGCCGGTACCGATATTATTGAACAGGTTTTTACATTCGCGGGTGCAAGTACGCCTGGCATGGTGCTTCGCGCACCTGACGGACGGTTCGGGTCGGTTAATAATCCGGAGGACGATACCCAGGCAAACAACGTATTACATCGTCTTTACGGTCGAAAAGGCGATATCAATAAGAACAGACTGGTATCCCGGTTTTTTGCCAAACTCAAACCGATAGCGGGTCTGTCGATCGAGGGGTCGTACACCTATACCTATGATGACGATTTTATCTACTTCCAGCCGGTGTTTAACGATCGTTGGAACTTTTTGTCCAACACGGTGGCTACGGCAGGTACAGGACGCACCTCGGTCACAAACGAATCTGTCAAAACATACCGGTATTACATGGACGGTATCGCGCGCTATGAGAATAAGGCCGTTGATGATCGCCTAAGTTATGAAGTTATGGTGGGTGCCAGCCAAGAGTACTATAAAGACGGGTGGTTCAGAGCCTCTAAACTGGACCTCATCGATCCCAGTCTATCCGTGCTAAATGCAGCGACAATGGACGCCGCTGCTGCCGGCAACTTAACGGACTGGGCCATGCGTTCGTTCTTCGGCCGGATAAATTTAGCTTGGGATGATAAATACCTGTTGGAAGCTAATTTACGAACAGATGGCTCGTCACGGTTTATGACCGGCAAGAGCCGCTGGGGAGCATTCCCATCCGTATCTGCCGGATGGAAAGTGTCTTCGGAAGATTTCTATAACGTGCCTTGGATGCCGAACTTCAAGATAAGAGCGTCATATGGTGCCCTAGGTAATAACGGAACGATTGACACGAGATTTAGATATGATGATAAAATCAACAACTACGAATACCTGACGTTATACAATGCGGCGAACTATGTGTTGAACAACCAGCTCTTCGTTGGATTTGCGCAAACAGGTTTGAGCAATTCCCTGCTGACATGGGAAAGCACATACATCCTCAATGGAGGTATTGACTTTGATTTGTTCAATTATAGCTTAACAGGTTCGATCGATGTTTTTAATAAAGTAACCAATAACATTCTGATCGATCTCCCAGCACCGTTGGTGGTCGGGGATGCGACCATTCCACGTACGAATGCGGCAAAAGTTCGAAATGCAGGCGTAGAACTGAACTTGAACTACCGCGGCACCATTAAAGATGATTTCCGGTACAACATTGGTGGAAATTTCACCTTTATCGACAACAAAGTACTGAAATTCAAAGGCGACGATCGATCGATATCTGGCGCGAATCTCATCCAGGAAGGATACCCGATCAATGCGCAATATATTCTTTTGACAGACCGTATCCTACAGACAGATGCGGACATGCAATTGGTACAGCAGATGATCGACAACGCACCTATCAATCCCGACACAGGGGATCCTGTTAATCCTTTCGCCGCCTATGGCACACCGCAGAAAGGTGATTTGCTCTATCGGGATACCAACGGCGATGGTGTCATCAATGATGAAGACCGGGTTGTGGTAGGCAACGGGACGGCTCCACGTATAACCTATGGTATCAATTTGGGTTTTGATTACAAAGGGATTGATTTTTCCATGCTGCTGCAAGGCAATGCCGGCAACAAAGTGATATGGACAGACAATTATTTTACGCCCAATGTTCGGTGGGGGTATCAGATCAATCAGGATATCGCCGATGGCAGATGGATGGAAGGCGAAACCGATGCGAAGTATCCACGCCTGTTGCCTTATACCGATACACGAAATATCCGCAACAGTGATTTTTGGTTGCAGAACAAATCTTTTATACGCGTGAAGAATATCCAACTTGGTTATACGTTGCCAAACAGCATATCCGAGCGTTTTGCAGTACAAAATGTGCGCATATTCGGATCGCTTGAAAATTTCTGGACGTTCACCAGCTATATGGGATTTGACCCGGAGGTCAGCGGAACGCAATATCCAACAATGAAGCAAGCGGTGTTTGGTTTAAGTCTTACTTTTTAAACAATAAGAGATGAAGAAATATGCGATATTATTATTAGGAAGTTTAGCTTTTGGTTCCTGTTATAAACTAGATACCGTCCCTTATGATAGGGTTAACTCCACCACATTCTGGCAAACGGAAGAACATGCATTTGCCGGGGTGATGGGTTGTTATAGCGCGCTTAAAAAAAATAATGTATTTGGTTTGCAGTTCGCCTACGATAATCTGACAGATATTGGTATAGGTTACGATGATGTAGGTTTTGGTGATGTGATCGCGGGAACTTTTACCGACCGTTCGGCGGGTATAACCGACCGTTGGAAATCGGGATTTGACCTCATCCAGCGATGCAACCATGCTATTGCACAGATACAGCCAATGGAACTGGAAGAAGAAAAGAAAAATGTTTTTATTGGAGAAGCCCGGTTTTTGAGAGCGTTGGTATATTTTCAATTGACCAATCTATATGGTGCATTACCGCTATACGACGAAAGTATAGACATCAACCTCGACTATGCCGAACTAAAGAACCCTCGTTCTTCTGTAGCGGATGTCATGACATTTGTTCGAGGGGATTTGCAATTTGCTATTGCGAATCTTCCGGTGTCTTACGATGCTGCACACACCGGCCGGGTGACAAAAGGGGCTGCTTATGCCCTACGCGGGAAAGTGGAACTTTATAATAAAAATTGGGAAGCGGCAATATCGGATTTTGAGGAAATTGTACAGAATAAGAGTAACAATTATGGCTACGCTTTAGCGAATGATTATGCTTCCTTGTTCACCGTGGAGGGGGACGAACAACCCGAAATGATTTTTGCCATCCAGAATATGGGCGGAACGGGTTTTGACTACGGTATGCCGATGGCCTTATATATGGGGACACGCTCTACATTTGGTAGCTGCTGGAACAACAGCATGCCGAGCACGCGTTTTGGCGATAGTTACGAAAATAAAGACGGTTCGCCGTTTAACTGGAACGACCACTTCCCGAACTACAACGAAAACAATGAGGTAAAAAAGCAAGCGATGGTTTCCACCCATAATAACGGTGTGCTGACCCATATTCCAGACACGGCGAAGCTGCTGGATATATACCGGAACCGCGACCCGCGTATGATGCAGACATTGATCGTACCCTATTCCCATTATATGGGTTGGAATGCCAATGCTGAACGCGATATGACACTGATTTTAGCGACGGGCGTAAACGAAAACTTCGGGCAAATCCGGAACAACAGAGGTTGGATGACCTATGTATGGCGTAAGTTCGTTCCAGAAGGAAATATGAATGGAGCGCTGACCAACAGGGAACATGTCCCCATTAATTTTCCGCTGATCCGTTACGCCGATGTATTGCTGATGCTTGCTGAAGCGTATAATGAGGATAACAAGCTGGCACAGGCAATCACCGAGTTGAATAAAGTACGGGAACGTTCGGATATGCCGGGATTAAATGGTGGAAATCCGTATCTTGCAGTAGCTGACAAGGACCAGATGCGGCAGCGTATCAGTCACGAACGTAAGGTAGAGCTTGCCGGAGAGGGCTGGCGCTATTTTGATCTGAAACGGTGGGAACGGCTCGAAGAGGTTTCGAATAATTTTATCGAAACAAGTATCGTGGGAGATAATTTGGTGACCCGCCAATATCAAACCAGACATAAAATATGGCCGGTTCCGGGACAGGAAATTGAAATCAACCCAGCATTGGAACAAAATAACGAATGGAAATGATCAATCATCGCATTATACTACTCCTAGTAATCAATATCCTCGGGCTACATTTTATTCAGGCCCGAGATGTTGATTTACTGACGGCTACATATACAGAAGCCACTGTAAAGAAATATTTACCCGCGGATAATCGATGGGTTAACTATCCGGATTATACCGATAGGCAAGGCTGGACGAAACTCTCGGCTCCGTTTTTGGGGACACTGATAAAAGAGGCGGACAAATACCTCGATTATAAGTGGCAGGTGGTTCAAGCGACCGACTATCTGGAATACGAGCGTTCTGGGTCACGGGTTATTATGGAAAAGCCACTCAACGACAATTGCCGGGCACTTGCAGCTTTGTTTTTCGCAGAATTGGCGGAAGGTAAGGGCAGGTATATCGATCAGATTATCAATGGTTCGTGGTACATGACGGAAATCAGCACTTGGTCGCTGTCGGCACACCTACCGGCTTTTCAATCGTCCAAACGTACCTTACCGCAACAAGGTACACATGTATTTGACCTCATGGCTGGCGACATAGGTTCGCTGATGTCATGGATATACTATTTCCTGCAACCGGAATTCGATAAAGTGACTCCCATTATCAGCCAGCGTATCAAGATCCATGTCCAAGAGCGGCTAATAGCGCCTTATCTGTCACGGAACGATATGTGGTGGCAAGCATTGGATATAGACGAAGGTCAGCTCGTAAACAACTGGAATCCATGGTGTAATTTTAATGTATTGACAGCATTGCTGTTGGTGGAAGATGATGTGGATAAGAAAGTAAAAGGTGTTTATAAGACCATGGTATCGGTCGATAAGTTTATCAATTATGTAAAAGCCGATGGTGCCTGCGAAGAAGGACCGTCTTATTGGGGGCACGCTGCGGGAAAGTTGTACGATTACCTCAAATTATTGGCTTATGCTACCGATAATCATATTTCCATATTTGAGCATCCAATCGTGAAGAATATGGGAGAATATATTTCGCAATCGTATATCGGTGGGGATCGCTGGGTCGTTAATTTTGCGGATGCTTCGGCCAAAGGAGGAGGAGATCCTTTGTTGATTTTCCGATACGGCGAAGATGTACATAGTATGGAGATGATGCAATTTGCCAAATACCTTACCGAACAGCAATCGTCCTTTAAAGTGATTGAAGGAAGAGATGCTTTCCGTACCTTGGAAAACATGATCTGCTATCCGGCATTTGAAAAACAGGAGCCACAGTTACCCCGGAATGCATATAAATGGTATCCCGAGACAGAGTTTCTGTATCTGAAGGATGCTGATACTTTTTTTGCGGCGAAAGGGGGATACAATAATGAAAGCCATAATCATAACGATATCGGAAGTTTTATTTTATATAAAGAAGGGAAACCGTTGTTTATCGATGCGGGTGTTGGAACTTATACCAAGAAAACGTTCAGTAACGAGCGTTATGATATATGGACGATGCAAAGTGCCTACCATAACCTTCCGCAGATCAACGGTCATGAACAGCGCTTTGGCGCTTCTTATAAATCGAGAGAGGTATCGTTTGATCCCCAAAAAGGTGTTTTCCAATTGGATATCGCCGGAGCATACCCAACCGAAGCACAGGTAGCTAAATGGTTACGCTCCTATGAGCTGAAAAATGGCCAATTATTGATCCGCGACGATTTCAATCTGCAACAAACGAATACCGCCAATGTTGTCCATTTTATGGTGGCGGAAAAACCTACTATTTCAAAAGGAATGGTATCTTTAGGGAATGGGACACATGCATTGACATTTGATGGTAACCAGTTTGAAGTTTCCGTCGATAGCATAGAGCAGGATGATCCACGGCTGAGCAATGTTTGGGGGCAATACCTATATCGGATAAACCTAAAAGCAAAAAATATGCAGCGGAAAGGTAGTTATACATTTACCATAAAATAAGTTTCAAGTTATTGACATCATAAAATATGAACAACATAAAGGAAAACGACAACGTTGGAAAACGGTTGGCACTGGTTTTAGGGTTAGGACTATCACTGATCGGCTGTCAGCAGGAAAAAAAGGAAACAGCGGATTTTATAGATCAAAGTTTTGCTGCTGCGGAAGAACAATATAAGTTGCTTAGCGCTGCTGGGGAACGTATGCAGGCTTTTCCACGCACGTTAGATAAGGATGGAAATGTGATCGGTACAGATGAGTGGGATTGGACGGGAGGCTTCTTTCCCGGAGCACTATGGTATATCTATGAACATACGCGGGATGAAGAGATAAAGACGGATGCCATCAAATGGACAGAAGCGCTCGAAGCTGCCAAAGACCTCGACCAACACCATGACATTGGTTTTGTTATGTATTGTCCGTATGGCAATGCGATACGTTTTTTAGATGATGAACAGAAAGTGAAACAGTATCAGGATATTTTGATTCACTCCGCTGAAACAGCGTTAAAACGCTATGATCCGAAAGTGGGCGTGATCAAATCATGGAATGAAAAGGCATCATGGGATGGTAAGACGATGTGGAAATATCCGGTTATTATAGACAATATGATGAACTTGGAGATGTTATGCTATGTATCAGATCTCACTGGAAACCCTAAATATAAAGAAGTGGCTATCAGCCATGCTACCAAAACGATGGAGAACCATTTTCGGGATGATTATAGTACGTATCACGTGGTGGATTATGATAGTATAGGAAATGCCATTCATCAACAAACCAATCAGGGATATGCCGATAATTCGACTTGGTCAAGAGGGCAAGCATGGGCTATCTATGGTTTTACGTTGATGTATCGTGAAACGAAGAATTCAGCGTTTTTAGAGACGGCACAACGCGCGGCAGATTTCTATATCAATCATCCAAATCTTCCGGAAGATAAAATTCCGTATTGGGACTTTAACGCCAAACAGGAAGGTTTTAAATCTGATGTCGATTTCTCTGCCCGAGAGCTGGATTACATCTTGCGCGATGCCTCTGCAGCAGCCATTACTGCTTCTGCGCTCCTTGAGCTCGGGCAATTTACCGATGACGAGCAAGGGAAAAAATATATTGATTTCGCTAAACAGACCTTAGAAACCTTGTCGGGACCGGCATATTTTGCAGGGAAAGGGACAAACGGTGGATTTTTATTACAGCATTGTGTTGGAAGCTTGCCGCATAATTCGGAAATCGATGTGCCATTGATCTATGCGGACTATTATTATCTGGAGGGATTGTATCGATTGAAAAATATGTTGTAGGTGGCTTTAAAAAGCCACCTTCTAGTTATATCCTTAAAGCCGAGCACGATTTTTGGCGGTAGGGTATTTCCTGGTAGGCTCACCCCCCTACTCCTTTTGCATTTACCAAATGGAAATGCTATAGACAGTTTTCAAAAGCTTCTTTTATCTGTTTCAGCGTTTTAATTAAATCTCGGATTTGGCGTGTTTTTTGCTCGATTCCTTCTACTATCAACGTTTAACGGCAAAATCGAGTATAAACAAAAATTGACACCCATTTCATCTCATGGAGCATTTTCTATCGGTTACGGTGACTTTCGATCATGCGAAAACAATCATTGCAATTATATTGAGCTTAAGTATAACTCACTTAATTAGGGGCATGGTCGGTTTTGTTGAATCTACGAGTTCGCCTCGAAAACCTTATTGGATACACCTCATGTGGTGCGGGTATATGTTATTGTTGATTATTCATTTTTGGTGGTGGGAAGCTGAACTTAAAAATGTTTCGCATTGGGATTTTGCTAAATATCTTTTTCTCTTCTTGTACATCAATACGTTTTATGTTCTCTGTGTATTATTGATACCAACGAATCTTGGCGAATATAAAAATTATGTCGAATATTTTTTCTCTCGAAAAAAATGGTTTTTTGGCACGTTGGCTTTTTGCTTTCTGCTAGACTTCATTGATACATTCATCAAAGGGCGGGATTATTTTTTCCACCATTATAATTGGGAGTATCCTGTACGGAACATTACCCACATTATTTTATGTGTTGTCGCGATGTATACAAGTAACCGAATGTTTCATGCGGTATTGGTTTCGTTATTTTTTCTTTATGAATTATCGTATATCTTTAGATTATTCTAACATCAAAAAGTTATGCGGACATAAAAAGTAACCAACGGATAATAACCGGATATCACGTCAAATAAAAAACTTCGCTATGCTGTGCAGGCCACTAAAGACTGATTTGAACGCCGACATTCACGAGTCCTTTAAACCCTAAGCCCAAGTTCAGGAAGGGAGACACTTTATTGCCATACGAAAATCCGATGGCATCTACATGAAAAGCAAAACCCACATTCCCTTCACTTGAGGCGCCTATGCCGACGCCCGCCATAGCGGCACTGTATAGCTTCCATTTATGCCGCTGAAGGTAGTTATATTTTCCCTCTGCCATTATTCCGACTATCGGGATATGTTCTTTCACCGTTTCGTTAGTCGTCCTATTGACAGATTCTGATCGATAATTTTCAAAGGTAACCAATCCCCCTACTTCAAATCTTTCAGAAACATGCGTACGATAGCCTGCGAAAAATACACCACTTGAACCCGATTCTGTTGGATCGTTTGTAAGTTCAGAAAAGAAAGCATCAGCCAAATCTCCAAACAGCTGCATCGCGGTACCTGTTCCATATCCGCCATATATCTGCGATTTCGATTGTGCATTTGTAGTGGTATAGAATCCTAAAAAGATAAGACAGATTAACGAAGACTTCATTCGGTTTTTCATGTTAGTTCTTTTTTTATGCAAAATGATAGTGTATAAATTAATAAACAAAATTCAATTTCATTATAAATGCATCAAAATGTTGACCAACTTTTCAAACGGGTCTCATACCTCATTTTTCTGACCGACGTGAATACGAATTTTCGATCGGTGGTTTACTGCTTATTTTTTCTTTTGTACTGCAGTTGCATCAATCCAGTTTCGAATGTTTTTGCTTTCATTAGTTCTAATGTTTGCTCAGGTCTTCCGTCTTTAAACAGTCTTGTTCCGCTACCTAGCAAAACGGGGATCACCGAAATAATGAGCTCGTCTATTAAGTCGTGCATCAATAGCTTATTGATTACTTCTGCACCACCATCACAATAGATATTCTTACCTGTTTCGGCTTTTAAACGGTCAACTAATTCGGTCAAATTCCCTGTATAGAAAATCGTCCTACCTGCTTGTGGTCTTTCTGTTCCTGTTATGACATAAACCTCTCTTTGTCCGTTGTCGTAATGAGATGCGCCGATTTCCTTTACGACATAATCATAGGTTCTTCGACCAATAATTATCGTGTCGATTTGGGATATAAATTCAGCATAGCCATAATCTTCGCCTTCTTTTTCTACCAGTTTCAAAAAATTTAAATCGTCATTTGGCTTTGCAATATAGCCATCCAAGCTCATGGCTATAAAAAGTGATAGTTTTCGCATTTGTTTTGAATTTTAATACTTCTGCAAATTTAATTTTAAACATCACATGTACTTTGTAAAAATGTGATATAATTAAAGCAAAGACGGTGAAAGCCCCGTATTTCGCTTGATTTCATTGCTAAGATGCGAATGATCATAATAGCCACATTCAAATGCTATATCTAATAAGTGCGATTTTGGTCTGTTATTTTAACAATATCACTGTAAGCAGGATTGAAATAAAGACCAAACGTACAGGTGCCTCCAGCTATTCGTTGCTTAGCGATTTCATTTCCAGAATTTGACGAATGTGCTTACCGTCCCATGAATATTTTTGTCGATGTTTGGTCTCCGAATATTGCAACTCTTCTGCTTCATAATCGATAACTTCTCCCTGTACAATATCTTTAATGATTAGTCCAGGTTCTAGGTGATGCTCTACTGGAAATAAAATATTCTCTTCGTAGTAGCTTACACCGGCATCACTCACGGAACTTTTAGAAAACATATCTACAAAATTTTCCCCGTCCCATCCCAGGTAATAGTGTGTGGTAGGAATTCCACACGCCTCACCATAGAAGCCAACTCGGTGGATATACTGTAGACCTTCCAACCCCATATTAGGCAAAAGTTTACTTGTTGTATAGGTTTGTCCGACTTTAGTGACGGGATAATGCCCCCGGCCCAATAATTTTTGATTTTCTGTCAAATACTTCACCTCGCAGATATACAAATTCCCCCCGTATGCTGTAGCTTTCTCAAAGCGTAACAGTCCATGGATAAACTGATTGCCTTGATCGTCAACTTGACGCCCTAGAGCCAGCAAGCCCAGCCAGATAAACCCTTTTTTTATCTGTCCGTTTTTTTCATATTGAACCTCGTGCCAAGGAGCGTTATATCCACGAATACTGCATTCATTATAGCCATCACTCGTTAGGAGCAGCATCGTTCCGTGCGTTAATGAATCTAGTAGGATAGTACCGTCCGTATCTGGATAATCTCGAATATAAGCGACATCCGCAAAAACATAAGCGGTATCGCCTTTCTGCTTGTTCCATAAATTGTACCCTTCATAGATTTCATAAGCGGCTGGCTTATCCGACTGCGCGTATGCCACAAACGACGTCAACATCGAGAATAGTAGGTAAAATCTCTTCATAGATCAAAACAAATGAAAATATGAAGATATTACAATAGCTAAAATCTGGTAATTTTAGTACTTCCTATTCATAGTACAGATTTTCTCCAATTATCAACGCAGGCGATGCTATGTCCGATATTTTTAATGTACCTGTTGCACATTAATATACGATATGGCCTTCGTGAATAAGGGACTTCACTGGAGATATACGAGATACGGCCTCCGCTGAGCAGCTTGCATCGATAAGAACGAGGTTTGCTATATCACCTGCTTTCGGCCATTGTTGGTTCCCTTTATCATCAAGCGGCAGGATATTTCCGGTTGCTAATTTCAAACTCCTGGATAACAGGAATTCTGTACTATAGCCATAAAGTTGAGCCATTACATTCGTTTTTTGTAATACACTACCGCTTCCCCAGGTATTCCAGTGATCAATGATACTGTCGTTACCTGTCATTACCGTTACGTGATGCTTGTACAGTATAGGAATTGGCATAATCAGTCTGCCAAATGGGATCGTTGATACGATACCAATACCTGCATCGCCTAATTTCTCCGCGATTTCTTCTTGTTTTGATGAGTCCAATCTTCCCAATACAAAGGCATGGCTCAAGTAGGTTTTGTTTTTTAAGACTGGATTTTCCTTTACTTTCTGGATGAGGTATTCTACTGTTTTGAGGCCGGATTCACCGGATTCATGCAGATGAATGTCGATTCCTTTATTGTTGTCTAAAGCAAGCTGCACGGTAAAGTCCACTGTTTTTTCAATGGCACCGTCTATCGAATAAGGATCAACACCACCAATAAAATCAATATCCATTTTTGCAGCTTCTTTTAGATATGGAACTGAATCGGTGTAGAAAACGCCATGTTGTGGAAATGCGACCAACTCTGCACCAAAACCCTTCTTCTTATTCTCTAACGCCTTCTGAAGATTTTTAAGCGATTGCAATTTTGATGTGGGATCGATATTGACATGACTTCTTGCATAAGAAGTACCTTTCGATTGCAACAATTCAATCAGTTTTTCTGCACGGTCGGTAGAGGTCTTTAGCATTTCTGGCAAAATCTGTTTCTCTAATTCAATCATCCCTTTAACCCCGCCTGTTCTGCTTCGGACAGCTTGCCAATCACCCCCATAAAAAGTCTTGTCTAAATGAATGTGCATATCTTTAAATGCAGGCAACATCAACAGTCCTTTTGCATCAATGGCATCCGGATCGTTTGGTTTATTAGGTGTTACACTTTTGATTTTTCCTTCATGAATGACGATGCAAAACAAATCTGTTTTGGTACGAACGATTTCATCGCCATCATATTCAAATCCTGTTTCTAGTAAAACGTTTTTTAAAATACAATTACCCATTGCTGCTGTTTTTTTTTCATAAACTCTTTCCTGTGCTAAAATACGCGCTGTTCTTGGTAGCTCCGGAATAAAGATTGCCCCCATAAGCCCCAGCCCTGATTTTTTAAAAAAATCTTTGCGTGATATCTCTGATTTTTTCATCGTCTAAAATTATATAATACAAAGTTATCGAACACTTCGCTTTATGGCGTGTAGGATTCATTCCATCCCTTGAAATATTTATCACTATAAGCTTAGATGCTATTACGGTGATAAATAGTTCAAGTATTACAATAGATCTGACAAATTTATGCGTAAAAATATGTCGAACTTTGTTGTGAGTAATCTACAAATAATTAAATCATGGACGTGAAAATAATATTGTTTTTATTATCAACAGGCTTCTTTACCTCTTGCGAGGCAAAGGAACTTTCCACAAAAACAGAAGTAGTCATGAAACAAAAAGAAATCATCGAACTGGTTAACAGCAACAATATTGACGCTGTAAAAGAAGCTATCGAGAACGGCGTGAATGTGAATACGCAAGATAAAAATAAACGAAACTTGTTATTGTTGGCAACCATTAATCAACAGGAAGCTATGGCAAAACTTTTAGTAGACAAAGGAGCTGATGTGAATATGCAAGCCAATAATCAAGATAGCCCATTTCTTTATGCCGGAGCAAGTGGACAGACAGAATTAGTCCGATTGTTTTTGGCTAATGGAGCTCGTTTCGATATTTTTAATCGTTATCATGGAAGTGCGTTAATACCAGCCTGCGAACGAGGACATGTTGAAACCGTACAATTACTAGTTAGCACGAAAGGATACCCAATAGATCATGTAAACCGCTTGGGGTGGACTGGGCTGATGGAGGCAATTGTGCTGGGTAATGGAACTAAAAAATATCAACAAATTGTACAGATTCTTAAAGATGGCGGAGCTAATCTTCAGATTCCTGACCATAATGGAGTTACCCCAAGGCAACATGCCCAAAATAGAGGGTTTAACGAAATTGTAAAAATTTTATCTGACAGCGAATAAAACATATATTTTAAAGAATATGTTGCTCGGTATTTGTCGATGCAAGCTGCTCCGCTGAAGCGACTTCCCGTATTTCGCCCATAACATCATTAATTCATAAAGGAACTGTTGTGTATTGATTTTTTTCATAAATTCCCCAAAGGTTACAAAATGTCGGCATATCTATGAGGATGATGAACAAAAATACGGATGTAAAGTATGTGCCTGTTCTTGGCATCCAGGAATTTAGAAGGGGGCAAACGGCTGGAAGAAAGGAGTTGCTTTATAACGAACTTCACGGTGAAAGACACATTGATAAACCACATAAACATGATTTTTTTATCATTGTATTGTTTGACAATGCCAAGGGTATACATCACATAGACTTTCAGGATTATCCCATTGATAATAAACAAATTCATGTATTATTTCCCGATCAAGTACATAAATGGCATATCGAACCTGATACTACCGGCTATCAATTGATGATCGACAGAGGCTTTTTCGAGCGTTTTGCCCCCTATTTCCGTTTTTCATTTACGAATTATATAAACCATCCCGTCATTCCGCTAACTGCTAATAGCTTCCATTTACTTAAATATGAATTTGACGCGATTAAGGATGAATTACAAGAAGCACATTCCCTTCAGGATATTATCAGTGCACGAGCTGCCGTTATTGCTGCAATCGTGAGCAAGGCGGCCGAGGATATTTTTACGGAAGCCAAAGTCTTTCAGTCGACCCCAAAACTTGCAAAATTCAACTTATTGATAGACCAGTTTTTTAAAGAGGAAAGATCCGTAGCTTTCTATGCGTCTAAGCTCAACATATCGGCTAATTACCTCAATATTCTTTGCAAAAAAAAACTGAATATATCGGCTACACAGCTCATTCAACAACGTGTATTGTTGGAAGCCAAACGTATGCTGCAATCAACTGACCTTTCGATTAAAGAGATAGCTTTTGAACTCGGGTTTATAGATCACGCTTATTTTTCTAAGTTTTTTAAAAGCCAAACCGAGATCACGCCCACAGAATTTAGAGAGCAATAATCTTATCTATAGTTAACTTTTATTCCTTGATAATCTGTGTTCAGGAAGATGGGCACTTGCTCGGTATTGGTAAGAATTTTTATTGAATTTTTAAACAGTTCTAGATGTTTATTGTTCTTCTGATAAAGAAAAATCCAAATCAGCAGTACATTAAAAATATAGAAAATGAGCCATACAGTTTTAAAAAAAGAACACGAACTAGGTCTTGGTGGGGTACCGATTGGCACGGCTTTCGAAAATATTACCGACGATCAATCGCAGAAAATTTTACAGGAGGCTTGGGATCTAGGTATTCGCTATTACGATACTTCCCCCTGGTATGGACTCACAAAAGGTGAAAGAAGATTTGGCGAATTTCTGAAAGACAAAAACCGTGAAGATTTTGTCTTTTCTACCAAAGTCGGCCGTTTATTTACACCCGTTCCCGAATCAGAAGTGCCACCAACCATGTGGAAAAATCCGCTGGATTTCGATTTCAAACATATGTACACGGCCGATGCAGTGAAAAAATCCATTGATGACAGTTTAGAACGGACCGGACTCGATTATATTGACATTGTTTATATTCACGACCTATCTGAAGATCAGGTGGGCGACCGTTACGATTATTACATGAAACAAGCTAAAGAAGGCGCTTTCAAAGTGCTATCTAAACTCCGTGAAGAAGGTGTGATTAAAGCTTGGGGTATGGGCGTGAATAAGATTGAACCAATCTTGGATTGTATAGATGCTGCCGACCCCGACATTTGCCTATCGGCCACACAATACTCTATATTAGCGCATGAAGACGCGGTGGACCGTCTCCTTCCTGTGGTTAAAAAAGCAGGCGTAAAATTGGTTTCTGGAGCAGGTTATAATTCTGGATTTATTACCGGGAGAGACCGCTTCAATTACAAGGATGTAATCCCAAAGGGAATGACTGAAAAACGAGATAAGATTGCGGAAATCGCTAAGAAATATAATACCGACTTAATTACAGCAGCCATACATTTTGTACTGGCATCTGTGGAGTTTGTGTCTATTATTCCCGGTGCGAGTTCAACCGATCAGGTTAAAAGTAATGTGAAATCTTGGAAATCTGAAATACCGGTTGATTTTTGGAAAGAGTTGAAATCAGAAGGGCTTATTTACGAAAAAGCGCAGACGCCAACATAACGATGGAAATTGCCGCACAACTTTACTGTCGTATTTTCTTCATATAATGGTAATAAGAAATATATACACAATCTTAAAAAAAAGGTTAATTTAGCTATATTCTTATTTATAACGGATTATGAAGCATCAGTTTACGCTACCTATTTTTCCAGGCTCGGCTTTCGAGATAGAATTCTCTCTGTGGAAGGGAATCACCAAACTGTTTAAAGATGGGGAATCAATTTCCCGTGCCAAAGAAAAGGGAAAACCTTTTTTGATTCCTGACCATTCTGGAGAGATTATGAAAGCGTATATAAAACCAAAGTATATGGACATCATACCTGCTTTCCAGATTGATGGTATACAGTACGATTTGGCTGAACAACTACGATGGTATGAATATGCGATCTGTCTTGCACCGCTGATATTGATGATCCTAGGCGGCGGTGGTGGTTTGGGTGGTGCTTTAGGAGGACTTGCATCCGGCCTTAGCGTACAAACTATGAGATCAAAAAGTACTGCGGGCGTAAAGTATCTTAAAGTAATAGGTATAACTGTTCTAACTTTTGCACTGTATCTTTTTGTAACTCGTATAATTTTGGTTTGGTTAAATAAATAATACGAAACAAGTAAAAACAGCTATCGAGGCATTTGAAAAAGCCGGTGATAATTTATGATTTAGCCGTAGAATTATTCGGACTTACCATGCAACCTATTTCTATAGAAAACACCCCAATTTGCGATTTCATCTATAATCGGTTCCATCGTTTTTCCATATTCCGTGACTTCGTATTCAACGGTTATTGGTTTTGTATCGACGACAGTCCTCGTTACCAATTGGTTCATTTCTAAATCTTGCAATTCTTTGGAAAGCATTTTGGCGGCAATACCATCGATCTCTCGTAAAAGATCCATAAATCGCATTTTTCCACCTTGCAACAGCGTTCCGAGAATATGAATTTTCCATTTACCAGACAGGACTTGCATCGTGTCCGTTATCGCTGTTATTCTAACCTTACATTCTAAGGACTTTGTAATCGTTTTCCTCTTTATCATGCTGCGTTTCTATCTTTTTCAAAAATAAGCAAACAAAGGTTAGTTACCAATTGGAAACTAGTTTCCAATTGGTAACTAATGCATTTTTTAAATCGACCTTATATTACCTTTGCAGCGCTATTTAGACATAACAGTTAAATAAAAAAATGAAAAAACTATCAGCTTTAACAATCGTTGCCGCATTCGTATTGGCAGCTTGTGGAGGTAACTCCAACGCAGACAAAGTACAGACATCAACAGCTCAAGAGGTTGCGGCGGAAAAAGGTGCAATATTTCTTCTTGATCCTGCGAATAGTTCTATAAAATGGAAAGCTTATCATAAAGGTGGTTTCGATCCACGGTTTGGAACGCTGGAGAGTGAAGGAAGTCTGACACTGGAAAATGACGTGATTGCAAGCGGTAAATTCACCATCGACATGAATTCATTGCGTACGGATGAAGAAGCAGTAGATGTAGCTACAACAGGCGGAAAGACGGCTGCAGATTTAGATGAGCATTTAAAGAATGTGGATTTTTTCGAAGTTGAAAAGTATCCGACATCGAAATTGGAAATCACATCGGTCAGATCTTTTGATCCCGCAACCGATAAAAGTGTACTTACGGATGCTACAAATATTATCAGTGGTAATCTAACGATTAAGGAAAAAACGGTGAATGTATCTTTTCCCGCTAAAGTATCTATCAGTGAAAATGAAGTGAATGTACAATCGAAATTCAGCATTAATAGACAAGACTGGGGTCTTACTTACGGAACAGATGGCGACCCTAAGGATTGGATGATTTCACAAGAGGTGGACTTGGAGTTTGATATCACCGCTAAAAAATAAATATAATACTTCATCACGTGGGTTTGAATCAAAAATTCATTGACGTGAAAACGGAGAGGCAGGCTTATTTCAGATACCTGCCTCTTTATGACTTCTACCCATTCCTCCTAAACCAATACAAGCGAATCTTCGTTAGATTTACCATAAATTTTCAGCATACTTCAAGCCTTATAAGCTATCCAAGAAGGATGAAAAGGCACGCCTATAATATTCAGTAAAATTTTGATAAAAGAAATATTAATTGGAGATACTTACCGCTTTCTTTAAATAGTCTTCGCGATGTAACTGGCGCAACATAAAGTCTGCGACATCTGCTCGAGATATCTTCAGATTAAGCTTTTTGTATTTTTCGTCAAAACCTATCGCATATCCACCTGTAATTGCTCCATCGGTCAATGCACTTGGTCGTACTATAGTATAATCGAGATCACTATTGCGTATATATTCTTCCTGCAATTTGTGGTCATTAAACGCCTTTTTGAGCAACATACCAAACATGATATGCTTCCAAATAAAATTGAGATTCCCATAGCTGTCGCCTATGCCAAGCGTCGATAAACAAATCAATTTCCTGACCGCAACGCTATTCATCGCATGGATGATATTTAAAGTTCCTAAAGCCCGTATTTTACCGGCCCGCCCGTCGCCTAATGCACAAAAAACTGCGTCGTGATTTTTTACGGCATTTTTTACTTCCTCGGCGTTGGTCACATCGCCGGTATAAACACGAAGGTTTGGATGATTTAGAAATGTCATTTTTCCGGGATTACGCAAGAAGGCTGTCACGTCATATCCCTTTTCTAATGCTTGCTTTACAATTTCTTTACCTACAGTGCCTGTTGCACCAAAAACGATTATATTCATTTTTTTTATTTTTATTCTACACAACAAATTTGCGGCATATAACGTCTAGAAAATAGAATAAAAACGACAGCACATATTTATTTTTTAAATCTTTTGGGTGTCTTTCCTGTGAATGCTTTGAAAACACGTATGAAGTGGGACTGGTCTGCGAAACCATTTTGATAAACAATGTCTGTTAGCTTGGTGTAATCTTTCACGGTAAGTTGTTCCATCGATGCCTGAAATTGGATAATTTTGGCGAATTGTTTGGGAGACAGGCCGGTTTCATGAAGGAACCGACGTTCAAAGGTTCGGATATTCAAGTTAGATTTTTCGGCAATGACACGAATGCTTTCCTGTCCGTTTGTGCATATAATACGTAAAACCGCTTCTCGTATGTGATAATCAGAATCTTGCTTTTTCCTTTCTAAGAAAGAAAGCAGTAGATTTGATATTATCTCAATCTTATCTTCAACGATATCGGAAGTGCGTAATTTAGTAACAAGCGACTTCATGTCCCCGTTTGCCATTAACTCGTCTAAATAGTAACAGTTATCGTTTATATTTTGTGGAACGAGGTTAAACAAAGCTCTTAAAACAAAAGGATATAATTGAAAAACAATGAGCAGGTATGCTCCGGAAATTTCCAATTCAATAGGTTTAATAGTTTGTCCGTAAAGAAAGATTTCGGGCATTGTTTTATCATGCGGGCGTACGATCAGCCCGTTGTCCGTCTGCTGGAACATCAATCCAGGATAGCCATCTGCGAAAAAAGGCAAACTTGTCTTCAAGTTTTTGACCTCGCTTTCAAATACCCAAATATTCTTCACGAACAATGAAATGGATTTTTTTGGCACTATGCTCTGAAAACTCATTGCTTCATTATTGAGCTTGGTATGTCCTTATATTGCATTTCTCCTATACAAAGCGTTATGGCAATATACGATTTAAAATTCGATCATTTCCAAACACATCCTACCATTATGATATGGGCACTTCCAAAAGCCGGCCTTGTCTTCTCCGTCGTTAACCAATCCATTTTCCAGTCGGCTCCAATACCATTCCCCATTTTCCTTATCCACGATATACTGTTGAATATATCTCCACAGCGCCTCCGCTTTCCGCTTGAAAGCATCATCATCAAATATATTCACCATATACCGATAACCCACTACCGCTTCGGCCTGCACCCACCAGTGTCTCTCCATATCCAAGTGGCCGTTTTTTAATTCATAGGCCATGCTTCCGTCCGGTAGTATCCCTTCAGCAGCGGCTTCCGCTATTTTTCGGACGACCGGGCGAACCTCGTCTTGGAGTTTCGCATCACCCAGTACCGTTACCGCTTCCCATAATAGCCAAGCAGCTTCAATATCGTGCCCATATGAAACCACGTTGCCTTTGGTATTCCATTCCCCATCAAAGAATAACTTGAGGTGGCCTGTTTCGGGGCTAAAGACGTGATCGAGAAATACACGTACTAAATCTCGCTGAGATGCCAGTATACGTTCATCCCGCCACACGCGAATTAAGTTCGTATACGCTTCCAGAATATGTAAATGAGTGTTCATGGTCTTTGCCTCGTTCTCATCCTTTTCACTTAACCGCATATCGGCTATAGGTTGCCAGTTTTCCGTGAAAGCTTCCCAATATCCGCCCAGTTTTTCATCTTTACACGTCTCTATGGTATGAAACAGGGAGATTGCGAAATCCAATGCCTCCTGTTCGCCCGTCGCTCTATAGTATTCCGAAAAAGCATAGAGGGCGAACCCCTGTGCATAAGTTTGTTTTTTTGTATTTACTGGCTTTCCCAAGTAATTCACTTCCCAAAATACGCCTCCCTGTAATGGATCTATAAAATGATTTTTGATGTACGTGAAGGCACGTTTGGCCATGTCGCGGTATCGCTTTTCATTTAACAAACGATAAGCTGCCGAGAAGGTCCAAAGCACCCTTGCATTCATTACTGCACCCTTATTCGCGTCAGGCAACAGTCGGTTTTTTCCATCAATCCGCCCATAAAAACCACCGTGTTCCTCGTCCACCATCTTTTCTTCCCAAAAACGTAGGATATTATGCTCTAGTTCCTTTCTAAATCCGTTCATCAATATTGTATTTTATTTACCGTTATCGCTATGTTCTTCTTTTTTCCAATTCTGTTGTGATATCGAGCATCTTCTTTTCACTCAATGGATAGAAACTGATAAACAAAACGGATAAGACGGTGCCGATTGCGGGGAAAAAGCTCAGGAACATGCGTATGCCCGACAACGTCTCTGCACTTTGTGCCTGATTAGCCTGAAAACCGTAGTACCCCAATAGCCATCCCGTTACAGCAGTACCAAAAGCCCAGCCTAATTTTTGGCTCATAGACGACGAACTAAAGATCAAACCTGTAGCGCGGTTTCCCGTCCGCAATTCCGAATAATCTGCGCAGTCGGCATACATGGACCATAATAATGGGAAAATTGCCCCGGCACAAATGCTTATCAAAACCTGAAGTATGAAAATCATGAGCAGCTCATCATGTTCTAACCAATAAAAAGAGATGCTCGCTGCTGTAGCAATTAACATCGCTCCCATATAGGTATTTTTTTTTCCGATCTTATTACTTAACGGCGCTGCCGCAATAACCCCCAGGATATTAGCGGCCTGTCCTAACGCAAGATACAGCCCGCTCAATACGAAAGGTATATGAAAGAATACTACATGACCAAACTGATCTTCTCCTACATAATATTTAAAGTAATAAAGTGTCGCTCCATCTCTTATGGAATTGAACACTAACGCAGCCACTCCCGCACCCAACAGAATCCACCAAGGTCTGTTGTTTAATAGGTCACGAATATCCTGTTTAAGCGTTGAACTCGTCGAAGCTAGTGGTACTATCCGCTCTTTTGTCCAATAGAAGCATAGCAAAAACAGTAAGACCGAAAAAACAGCAATTACCGTGGCGGCCATAAACCATCCATGCTGCTGATCAGTGATGTTCTGACTGTTTTTGCTAAAATAGTTTACCAACGGATTGAACAATAATAACGTCACAAAACTTCCGATATATGCAAAAGTCATCCTAAATGTGGCCAACACGTTGCGAACCTTTGGGGATGGACTCATGACGCCCAGTAATGAGGCATAAGGCACATTAATTGCCGAGTACACCATCATCATTAACGAATAGGTAACATATGCATATACGATTTTCCCTACATCGTCTAGTGCGGGCGTAAAAAACGTAAATGCTCCAATCACACCGAAAGGAATGGCAACGTACAAAATATACGGTCTAAACTTCCCCCATTTTGTCCGTGTGCGGTCTGCAAAAGCCCCCACAATCGGATCAAATAAAGAATCCCAGACCCGAGTAATCAGAAACATGGTACCTACTACTTTTGCCTCCATACCGAAGATATCGGTATAGAAAAACATTAAGTACATGCCAAATAGCTTCCAGAACATAGAAGATGCGGCATCTCCTAAACCATAACCGACTTTTTCCCGAAGGGTGACTTTATCTGATTTCAATTCCATGGTGGGTTTATCTGACGCCTAAATTAACGATTTAAATTTTTTGCAATAATACGGGATAATGTACCGACCGACGTGGCAGAACGAAGCCCGTCCTCCGCGGTGTTTAAGCAATAGTCCAAGAGCCTGTCAATGGAGGATACGGCTACGTGCATTCGTGTATCGCTGGATGCATAATAAATGTAGACTGTACCATCCTCGTCCGCTATCCACCCATTTGTAAACAGTACGTTCGAGACATCCCCTACACGCTCCTCCCCCTGCGGAGCCATCAAATGTCCAGCCGGTTCAGCAATCAATTTGTCAGGCTGGTGGAGGTCGGTCAAAAACAAATACAGGACATAACGAAGTCCTGCCGCGCAAGCGCGGACACCATGTGCCAAGTGCAACCAGCCTTTTTCCGTCTTTATCGGCGCAGGCCCTTGTCCGTTTTTAAGCTCTTTAATGGTATGGTATGCGCGCGGATTGACAATTTTTTCCTCCAATACGACAGCTTTTTCCATACTATCCACTACCGTCCAACCAATCCCTCCTCCGCTTCCTGCGTCGATGAAACCATCTTGGGGACGTGTGTACAGTGCATATTTTCCCCCTACAAATTCCGGATGCAAGACCACATTACGCTGCTGGCTTCTTGATTGCAGGTCGGGTAAGCGTTCCCATGTTTTTAAATCTTTTGTACGTACAATGCCGGCAGCGGCAACGGCAGACGATAAATCGCCCGGTGCGGCATTGGGATCTTTGCGTTCGGTACAAAAAATGCCGTAAATCCAGCCATCCTCATGCTGGGTAAGGCGCATATCGTATACGTTCGTATCTGGCGTCTCTGTTTCAGGAATAACGATCGGATAATCCCAAAATCTAAAACCGTCAATTCCGTTTGGGCTTTCTGCAATGGCAAAGAACGATTTTCTATCATTGCCTTCTACCCTCACGACCAAAATATACTTTCCTCGCCACTTGATGGCACCGGCATTGAACGTGCCATTAATGCCAAAACGTTCCATCAAGTGCGGGTTACTTGTTTCATCGAGGTCAAAACGCCAATGTAGGGGGGTATGATCTGCCGTCACTACCGGATTAATATACCGTTCGTAGATGCCATTGCCTGGCAAAACAGCTTCATTCTTTTTATTTAATAATTGCTCATAAGCCTCCTTTACGGCGGCCAACCGGCTTTCAAATTTTCTACTCATTTCTTTTCCCAATGTATTTATGTGGTCTATGTGATTTTTCTTTTCTAGTGTTAAAATAGGTGCGTGGTAAATTTTGCTAATTGTTCTCGCCAAAATGCCCATTCGTGTCCGGCCGGCGCTCCATCACTTTGATAGGTTATCCCCTGCTTATCCAAAGCTTTCAAAAAATTCAAATGACCTTGGTAACGTGGATCTTTGGTTCCACAACTTGTCCATAATATCTTAACGCGCTCATTTATCTCTCTTCTTTTACGCTCCCAATCTGGTATGTAATCTGTAAGTTTTAACTTTTCATCGCTTAGCAGCCCCGAGCTGAACTGACCGATGTAGTTAAACTTATCCATATTTCGCAGTCCGATAACGAAAGCCTGTCCGCCACCCATCGATAAACCGGCAATAGCCCTTCCTTCTTTCGATTTAATTACGTGAAACCGCTCCTCCACCAGGGGGATCACATCATTTAGCAGTTCATGTTCCAAGATATCCATCCCTTCTTTTGAACTCCCTCCTGCCCAGGAGCCGTCTGTATGACCATTGGTCATGACCACCAACATCGGTTTCGCTTTACGCTGCGCAAGGAGATTGTCCAGCACATCTGCCACACGTCCGTCGCGTGTCCAACTCCCTTCATCGTCTCCACCGCCGTGCCGTAGGTACAAAACAGGAAACGCTTGCCCGTCTTCTTCGTATCCGGGTGGCACATACACATATACCGTTTTACTCTTTTGTAATGTTGTTGCACGATAGCGCAGTATACGTACCTCGCCATGTGCTACATCTTGTGCCTGATCGAAAAGAGGTGATTCTCCTCTTACCTCGAGAATATTTCCGTATAGAGAGGTACCATGCTTGACCCGAGGGTTTTCTAGATCTAACACCGTGAGTCCATCCACTTTAAAACTATATTGATATATACCGGGATGCAGGGAGTCTACGGCGACAGACCAAACTCCGATCTCATCCTTCGTCATTCTCCATTCCTGAATATCCCAATCGCCTAGTTCGACCCACACGACCTTAGCATGAGGAGCTTTAAGACGAAACGTTACGATTCCATCCTTATCCACCTGCGGAGAAAACGTGGTTGTATTCGGCCTCCACCATCCGTCCGTGCTGAAATTGCTTCCGACGATAGCTTGCGCGTTGGCAGCGAAGAGGGAGAACATCAACAAAAAACCAGTTAGTATTATTTTTATAGCTATCATATCGTACGTATTAAATAGGCCATACATAGGTCGCAATAGCCCCGGCAGCTAAAGGAAGGTTAACAAACCGACCCTGGTATTGAATCTTTACACTCCGGTCAGTAAAAGAACTATTTGCAACAATGAGTACAATCTTCCCCTCGGGTGTCTTAAATGCCACATTCGGCAATACGTTGCCCTGCGCGATGGAAATTGCCCTTGTAATTTCAGCATTTTCCTCATCTGTCGTTAAATTGACGACCGCATCAAATGGACCATTCGACTGTATGCGCACGGAACCCGGAGGCACAAATTTGGAAGCTTGCGCTATAACATGGAAGGCTACATTTTTGGAGACCGCGTCTCCATCAAGTGTAAGTGCACCTTGACAGATAGAACAGCCCCCATTATCGGTATGTGGGTCATTATTGGGATCTGCTGCAAGATTCCATAAAATAAGGTTTTTACTCCAATTGCGCATGGTTCCTATCACCAAACGTTCTACTTGATAGGCAATATTCATGATCGGTACATCACTGTTCTGAATGACCATTTGCTCTGTAAAATAAATATTCTTATCCGGTCGTGCCTGATGAACAAGGGACATGGTACTTATATCGCCACCGTAATGATGAAACGCTGAACCATCCACATACCTGTCCAGCTCCATATCATTTAATAAAGCTAAGGGATAATCCGGCCGGTCGCAGTTATGATCAAAAAGTACAATTTTTGTTTCCGGTACGTTTTTGTCAAAAAGAGGCCCAAGGTGATCGCGCAAAAATATACGCATCTCTGGTACCGTAATAGGCATACTAGGCGTATTTCTTGAATTTAACGGCTCATTTTGTACCGTAATCGCGTCGATCACAATCCCTTCGTTTTTCATTTCTTGCACATAACGCAATAGATATTTTGCATATACCGCATAGTATTCTGGTTTTAGCGAACCTCCTTGCACCTTTCCGCTGGTTTTCATCCATGTCGGTGCAGACCAGGGGGAAGCCATTATTTTTAATGTCGGATTAATAGCTAAAATTTCCTTTAGTACGGGAATAATATCATCGTAATCATGTCCCAAGCTAAACTTTTTCAGATCTATATCCGTCTCGCCATCTTCTAAATCGTTATAGGAATACACAAATCGATTGAGGTCCGAAGCGCCGATACTTAAACGTAGGTAACTGATCGAAACATCATTCGTTCCTTTGTCAAATAACTCTTTCAATAAAGCAGAACGCGAAGATGGATGCATTTTATGAAGCAACTCTGCGCTTCCACCCGTCAATGCAAAGCCGAAGCCATCAATCTCCTGAAACGTCTGTCGTCCGTCTACTACAATCGGAAAATGTCTTCCATCGTTTTTCCCGAAGAGCTGAATAGGCTGCTCTTCCAATAGTGCCGAACCGTCGGCTTTGGAAATCCAACTTCTTACGCCAAGCTGCTGCGCAAAACCAGCGGACAGCCATACAATGGCTATCAAACAGCATAAAACATTCCTTATTTTCATATGGTCGCTTTTTAAATGTTGTACAAGGTCTACTATTTATAGCCGTCTAAACCATTACAAAAATAGAGATGGGTGCAAATCAAGACTAGTATTATTTTATCCCTTAATAAGACAAATCACACAAAAAGGTTCTTAAAAGCACAAAAAACGGATTTTTTAAAATATACTATTTTAGCCCTCCCGTATCACTTTCTGCGCCTTCGCATATTTATGAAATAAAAAGGAAGGGCAATAATCGGTACGCTACTAGGGATATACCAAATTGGGGTAATGGTAATGGAAATCATTGGTCGCATTTTTTATCGCTTCAAAATTTCCATAATTATCATTTTCCCACGGATTTTTCCACGCACAGACACCGGCATAGCCATTCCAATAACTCTGTTTGTAATAATTGGCGAGCGTAATATTCCAATTGCCGGTATTGTTGTATGTAGATCCATCAATATTATAACCAGGTGTTTCGCCTATCAGGACAGGTTTGTCTCCATTGTCCAGCCAGTAGCCTACCGACGTTATAAAGGGCGCGCCTGAAGACTGCCATTGATACCAATGCGGTGAGTAGAAATCCAAATAAGCGTTTGTGTTATTATACTGTGCCTGTAGCTTGGCGTTGCTATAATTATTACCGCCATGCATATCCCAAGAAGCATATCGATCGCTATTAAAAATAATCCACATCGAACCCACAGTTACCGGTTTGTTAGAGAATTGATTGATTTTTGCTGCACACCAGGCCACAAATCGGACTACATTGTTCTTATTCAAATAACCACAATTAGCATCTCTCCACATATGTTCTGGTTCATTACAGATATCGTACCCCATTATAGTGGGTTCGTTCTCGTAACGTTGTAAAAAAGGAACTAAAAAATACTCTGTATACCATTGTGTTTTATTGACGTCATTAATAATTTGCCTATATTGATTGTAGTTACCGCTCGTATTCTTTACCATGTCGAAAGACCAAAACGTAATCAACAGGTATACGCCCTTCGATTTGGCAATTTGCACCAATTGATCCATGTCTGACCAAAATTGCGCACTGGCACCGGTCACTAACCCATCACCATTTAAAGAAGGACTGTGGCTTCCCGAACCGTGAATCCAAATACGTGCCAGGTTAATTTTGTTGTCTTTATAGCGTTGGAATTCGTTATTCCACCAGTTATAGTCAAAATTACGACCTAAAAAATCAAGCGTGTAATCGCTTTGTTTCTGCCACGCCGTATTAATGCCATTAAAAAAAATCTGGTTTTGTCCCACATAGAACTTATTGCCTGATATGGTTACTCCTTGCGTAATTGATGAGGGAGTTACCCCAACATTTCCCATAGATAACTCCGACAATTCGAGAGTGCTTGTCGTTTCCATTACTTCCATCTTGTGGCAGCCCAGCATCAGCACGAGGACGCTCAGCCCCGTAAGCATAAGATATTTTTTCATTTTGAATTTATTTTTGGTTAGTCAAATTTAGATACATACCCTGTCTTCAACATAATACTTTCTTAACCGAACAATACACTAATAAACTTATTTACAGACATTTAAACTACAGCCTATTTACCTCCTCTAACATGAGTACCCGATCAGAACCATACACCTCTTTGATGGTTTCGATACTATTGTGCTCAAATACGAGCTCAGACCAGCCCATAAAGAAAATCCAATCCTTTTGCTCCTGCAATACGGCCAAGGAGGGTAGTTTTTGACATTCACCTATTCCCATCGGTTTTCCGTTCGCTACTCGTTTGATGGTTTCATACTTTTCATTCGAAAATCCCGAAGCGTCATCGTATACATCCAGAGAGACAATATCCCAATATCTATCGCCTGGATTGTACAGATCTGCATCCTTGTCCAAGGATGGAAAATCCTGAATATTCCACACCCATAATAAATTATCCAGCCCCTTCTCTCTTACCATGTAGTCATGCACCCAGCGGTACAGTTTAACAGTACCCTCTTCACCCGGGCGGCCGCCCCACCAGAATTTACCCTGGTTCATTTCGTGAAATGGTCTGAACAGGACGACCACTTTATTATCTTTCAATCGCTGAAGATGGATCGCTACTTCCTCCATCATCGTAATGAACTGCGTACGGATGGTTGTTCCTTCGTTAAAAAGCTCTTCCCACTGTGTATCCGTCAATGTACTCAACACCCCTTTTCCGTCATCCCAGGCGCAAGGTTGCCCATTTGCAGGGTTACAGACGTGCCACATGATATTAACTATTGCACCGTTTTTAAACTGTTTGATTGCTTCGTTAATCATGGTTTCGCGGTGTTCAATGTTCTCCTTTTGGAATAAGAAATCTCCGCTCCACAACGCAGGGTAATCACCCACCGCCTTATGTACGGCATCGGTCCATTGCGCGGGATTACTGTTTGGTTCACGATTGTGAATACCACCGAGCACATAGTTTGATTTAATGTCGGATAGTAATTTCAGTATACGGGTTTTCTCCACCTCGATCGTAACCGGGTTCGAACCCACCGTTTGCGTTATTGTCGAATCACCTTGTTTTGCGGTCGACCCATTATCGCCACCACAAGCCGACAGACTTATTAAGACCGCTGCGACTAATCCTTGATAATATCGGTTTCCTTTCACCATGTACATATTTTAATTTAAAAATTCGTTAATTAACCGTCACATTATCCGCCAACACATACATATTGGGCAAATCTTTGGAGAATAGACTCACCGAGCTCCGATAAAGCACCTTGAAATCTTCCGCCGAACTATGCCCTTTCCACGGACCATAAAAGTGGAAACCTTCCTTCAAGGGGTCGTACGCATTCCGCCACATCACCACCATGCTTACCTGTTTACCAATCAACGGTGTCAGTATTTCCTTTGTCCAATATTCTGTGTACGGAGCACCTCCATTTCGTATACCTTCAATTCCTACTTCTGTTACACCACAGGGTTTGAGCTTTTCTTTTGACAAAACCTGTAGTGCCCTAAGATTAGATTGAAAAGCTTGCGTGTTGGTGCCATGATAGCAATCCATTCCAATAAAATCCACAAAGTCGTCTCCCGGCCAGCGGAATAACAGCTCCTCCCGGCCACCTACGTTATCCCGTTGTGGGGAAATCGCATAAATGAAGTTGTGTACCCCTTTCACCTCCTTTAGATAGTTTAAGGTGAATTTCCATAGTTGAATAAATTCATCATTTGTTGTACACTTGCTTCCCCACCAAGACCATTGCTGCGTGTGTTCGTGAAAAGGTCTGTAAATAATTGGAATCAGTTTCCCCTGCTCGTCTTTAAGCGACAGGGCAAACTCGGCTAAGTTATCCAGCCATTGCTTAAATTTCACGTTTGTGGCGGTACCTTCCTGTAGAATCTGTTTGGCCACATCGTCGGATGAGTTGTCCCACGAATCCCCTCCTGTAAGGGGATTATTCAGGTGGCACACTGCCGTAATCACGTCGCCGCGCTTACGTGCTTCCAAAATTGTCCTTTTCCGTGCGGCATTCAACGTAGATGTTGCTCTGCGGTCATCCATCACTTCGGCAAAGTCCACGCTGAATACAGCCGGATAGTCTTCCACTATTTCGTATACGTCCGACCGACCGGGTTCGTTCATCCATTCGCGACCATAAATCAACGCATCATGGTGCCCAAACATAAAACCTTTGCTCTGTATTCGCCAGAGCTGCGAATAAAGCGCTTTCGTCTCTGACGTAGCACTTTTATCAAATAAGCTCAATGACACTGCCTCATCGCTGCCCTTGTCATCATCGATGATATCTTCTTTCGATTTTCCGCACCCTATGGTAACCATCAGCAGAAAGGCAAAACTTAAAATCGTACTCTTGTTCATAACCTACTATTTAGTTTTGTTTTTTTACTTCAATCCAATATCTTCTCGGCTTTTTAACAAATTTGTCGTAATCCGAGTAAATGGCGTCCCAATCATCTGTCCCATTTAAGGCGAAAGCAAAAGCATTATGCTGTATCGTCTTGGTCAAATTATTACCTAAATTCTCTGTCGTAGCACCTAAGAAAGAGCAGTTCACACGTGTTCCATCCGCGAAGATCAATGTAAGTACATCCGTTGTGTAATCCCGTTCCCATGTTCCTTCACCTTTCGGCAATTTCCGATAAAAGTGATTCACGTCGGTCCGCGGATCAAGGATATAGGTAAAATCCGCATAATGACCATCAGCTCCAGCATCATTTATAAAATCCCCTGTTGTTCTACCAGTAGGCGTTACACCGGTCAGGGTAAAGGTTAACTTATTATCCAGCTCTACTTGAGGGCCATTCGTAGCCGACCAAATCCAAGGCTTGCTCGTTAATGACAGTACGGCACCCCCTCCATATTCCGGACCAGTTCCGCCATATACGACCAAATCTGTGATATCGTATGTTCCGGTGATGGTTTCCTCAAATGGCTCCACTTCTATCTCCCATTCCCTCGTTTCTCCCGTTTCTGCGGTTACTTGATATTTAAACTTATAGTCATTTGTCAGAAAATTAACCTGTTCTCCCGAATTCGGAGAAACTGAAGCTCGGTATGATTGCTGGATAATCGGACGCACGTTAGAAAAATCTGTATGCTCTTCCACCAATACCTTTACCTTCACCTTTCCCGCTGTGCGGTCTACCACCGCTGCTCCAATCTGGGTGAATCCCTCGCCCATTGTAAAGTTCTCGATAGACTTTTCGTTGCTTTTAACACCATCATAAGGATCTTTCTGACATCCCATAAAAAGCCCGAGCAATACCAGAACTGTCAGTGTTGCTTTTATTTTTATTGTTTTCGATTTCATGGTTAACATACTTAAGGTTGTATTAAAGGATTTGAGTCAATTTCACGTTGCGGGATAGGAAAGAAATAAGCGCCGGATGTAATGCTTTTTCCATACTTTTCCACCAGTACCTTCTCCATACTATTCGTACGACGAAGGTCGAATAGCCTATTTCCTTCAAAAGCCAATTCAAATGCGCGCTCCTCAACAATGGCCTCTCTAAATGCAGCGGGCGAAAGATTCGGAGTCAATGGCCCTAACCCCGCACGGTTGCGAATCTTATTCACGGCAGCATAGGCTTCCGTAGTGGGACCAGCAGCTTCGGCATACACCAGTAAGATATCCGAATAACGAATTACCGGCGAGTTAGTACTCATCTTGTCTGCATCCCGTAGAGGATCTATAAACTTTCGGGTAAACGGACGTGAAAAGTCGTTTATTCCAAACTGGATAACGTTGCCGTCGGGGTTAATTACTTCCGAAACAATCAGGTCCGTTTTTCGTTTATCACTCGCATGATAACTGTTATAATGATGTGCCTCCATCTGGAAGTGATTCCATCCTCGGCCTATATTGATCGTCTCCGTATTCGGATCACTTGGGTTATACGGAATCGTCATGACAAAGCCCGGATCTGGCAGAAACATATTGGGTAATTTGGAATAGTTACCTTCCCGTTCACCGGAACGGTCTACTGCTGCGTCGAAGATATGCTCCGAAACCGCCGCATTTTTATACACTTCCGTATTCCATATATCCGGGAGGACATCGGTGAAATTAAACACCTGTTGATCGTTAATTACTTTACCCGCATAACGCAGTGCCTCATTATACATGTCATCACTATTGGCAACGAAATCATAACCAACCGAGCCCGAAGCCTTAGCGGAGGCCAAATGCAAATACACTTTTGACAATAAGGCCTGTGCAGCAACTCGATTTGCGCGACCTTCAAAATTTTTCGCCGCAGACATCAGTTCTTCGCCCTTTTTCAAATCGGCAATAATGACATCGTAGATATCGGAAATGTTGGACTTTGCCACCGGTATCTGTTCTGCTTCGACCAAAGGCTCCAAACGAAGAGGCACTTCACCAAATAAACGAACCAGGTTAAAATTGTGCAGCGCACGCAGGAAATACCCCTCACCGATAATTTGATTGCGATCTGCATCCGGCATATTGGGAACGTTCGGTACATTTGTAATGACGGCATTGGCTCTTGCAATCCCCCGGTACATATAGGTCCAGAGGTTATCAAGGTCGGAATTCGTCGACGTGGTGCGCAACTGCTCTAGTTCGAAGTTTGCCTGCCCAGCGTCTGATTTTGCAGTGAGGTTTTCCGTCGGCAGCTCTGTAATGATGTAATAACCTCGCGAGTAATATCCTACTTCGGGCAATATCGCATAGGCATATATCAGACCCGATAAGGCATCATCTGCGGTTTTATAGAATGAATTCGAATTCACGATACCATAGGGTTCTTCTGTCAATTTCGAGCACGACAGAAAAGTGCTACTTGCTATGCTCGCTAGGCAAATGCCAGCTATAATTTTATTCATTTTCATGTCTTTTTGAAATTTAGGTTAAAAGCCTACTGATACGCCAAAAGAGTAAGCTCGGGGGCGTGGGTAATTACCCCAATTTATCCCGTCTAAACCTACCTCCGGATCAAATCCTTTATTGAATTTCGTAATCGTCAACAAATTATTTCCCGATGCATACAACCGGATATTGCTAATCCCTTTAATGATGCCGGGTCTAAGGTTATAACCCAGTGTTACATTCTGAAGACGTAGGAATGATCCATCTTCTACAAAGAAATCAGATGCTTTATACCCTCTTGTGTTATTTGCACGTGGATAGAGATTGCTTGGATTATCCGGCGTCCAGCGTTGCACTTGCCGACTAGGCGTCATCTTCTGCAAATCAAACACATCATTACCGTACACGCCATAAAACTGCGCATTTAAATCGAAACGCTTATAGGAAACTGAGGTATTAAAACTATAGATAAAATTCGGGGTTGGATCACCTATAACGACGCGATCATATGTCGGATCGATCGTACCGTCGGGGTTACCATCCGCACCAGCAATATCAACATACTTGATCTCACCCGGGATCGCTTCTGCTCCTGTAAGTCCCGCTTCTATCCCCTCTTCTAACGATTGGATAATACCGTCGGAGCGATAACCGTAAAAGGCATACATCGGCTGTCCGATAATAAAGTGATTCACATTTTGACGTACCATTTCGATCAACGATCCGGTCACAACACGGTCGCTTTCGCCCATGGCGACTACTTTATTTCTATTCAATGCGAAGTTACCGCCTACAGACCAGCTTAATTCTTCCCGTTGTATAATACCCGCGTTAAATCCCAATTCAAAGCCGCGGTTACTGATTTCTCCATCATTGACCCATTGTTGGTCAAAACCTGATGAAGGCGAAATGGTACGTGTGCGTAATAAATCTTTTGTATGCTTATCATAATAATCTAGGGTTAACGTAAAACGCTGATTCATAAAGCCAATATCTAATCCCAGATCGTAAGAAGTCGTTGTCTCCCATCTCAAGCTTTTGTTTCCTAAACCGCCGACAATGGTTAACCCCTGCTCATTGTTTGCGCCTGCCAATCCCGGGCCAAAGCCTGTCATAAAACCATTCTGTGCGCCAACGTAATAGCGTTCCGAGCCAAATCTATCCATGGTTTGATAGGGGGAAATACCTTGATTACCTGTCAGACCATAGCTGGCACGTAATTTCAGTTCAGAAAATGTGTTGAGGTCCTTGATAAACGATTCTTCATTTAATTTCCACGCTACGGCAGCCGAGGGAAAGAAGGCCCATTTGTTATTTTCGCCGAATTTTGTCGATCCATCTGCACGCCCCGTAACCGTAAATAAATATTTATCCAACAAAGCATAATTCGCCCTACCGAACCAGGAATGTAGGGTAGACGCTGACAGGCCATTATTGAGTACCTTCGTTTTCGCGCTATTTAGATTTTCGTTCTGCAAGTTGTCGTTCACAAAGTTCATCCCCATCAGATTGCTCGTACGCGTCCGTGAATTTTGGAGCGAGAACCCACCGACAACATTCAAACGGTGGGCATCGTTGAATGTCTTATCTATAGTCAAATAATTCTCGTTGACCAATTCATTATTATTATAGTTGTTAATTGCGCCATACCCGGTATTCTCGTATCCTCGAAATGTAACATTTGCTGGCTCATATACATCACCGATCGAATTCCCATATTTTGTGCTAAGCTGCGTTCTGAACTGCAACCAATCGGTGAGCTTTGCGGAAACGAATACAGTTCCTAACACATCTATCGTCTTCGACTTATTGAGTACCTCATTTGCTATGGCGATGGGGTTACCGAAATCCATAGCTGATGTACGGAAGTAATTTCCGTTTTCGTCATATACCGGAAATATTCTTGAACGACCGGCGCTCAGGTTCTGACCTGTATTATTTGTATAGGTTAATATAATATTTGTTCCAGCAGATATCGCATTCGTCAATTTCTGATCTAGGTTCAGCCGTCCTGTATATTTGTCGTACGCGTTTTTTATGGCGAGCCCCTCTTCTTTATAATAATTACCCGACATCGAATATTTGGTATTCTCTGCACCACCATCGATACCCAGCGTATAGTTTTGTGAAAAAGGATTGCGGTATACCAGATCTGCCCAGTCGGTATTTGTGGCCCATTGTGGCTTATTGGGATCGAGGCCACGGAGTTCGGCGATGGATGGAAAATACACGCCACTCCGCACTTCTCCAAGATACGGCAACTGACTAAGGGGGGTGCCACCATTAAGTGCCGCCTCATTGGCATAAACAGCTTCTTCGATACCATCACGCCAAAGATCCGGCTTTACGGATAGCGTAGACACCGTATTTAAGGTGTTTAACGATATCCGCGGCGTACCCGCACGTGCTTTCTTCGTTGTCACCATGATGACACCATTGGCACCTCGTGAGCCGTAAATTGCTGCCGATGACGCATCTTTCAACACCTCAATCGATTCAATATCCTCCGGATTGATTTGCTTTAGATCTCCCGCGTCCCCCCAAGGAAAGCCATCGACAACTACTAAAGGCGCATTTGAACCACTTAAGGAACTGTTCCCTCGGATTCGAACTGTCGCTCCAGCACCAGGTTGTCCGCTTGATATGGCTACCTGTACACCAGGAATCTTACCTTGCAGCAACTGGTCCACTGACGAAGCGGGCGTCTTGTTTAAATCGCTCCCTTTTAATGTAGCAACAGCGCCGGTTAAGTCACTCTTTTTTACACCTCCATACCCCACTACGACGACATCGTCTAAATCTAGCGATGTACTCAGGAGTACCGCATCTATAGTAGACCGATTGTTGACGGAAATCTGTTGTGATTGCAACCCTAAAGAACTGAAAGACAATACATTTTCCTGATCAGAAACAGTGATCTCATAAGTACCCTCCTCATTTGTGGTGGCAGTGTAAGCTCCTGATTTGACAGTGACGCCCGGGAGTGGGCGCCCTTCGTTGTCTCTTACTACACCAGACACCATACGGTTTTGGGCGAACGTAAGCTGAACCGCAAAAAGTACACTCCAAAAAATAGCGCAGGTTCTTAGTAAACTTTTTCTCATTGTATTAACATTTAGATTTATACCTTACTTATTTAGGCTACTTGTAATCCGTCTCGATCGGTAAGCCGGATTCCAAATTGGTTAGCCCCAAGCTTTAGACAAAGATATTCCAAAGCAAGCCATTGAAAGCAATACTATTTTAGCCAATTATTATACTAAAAATAGCGAAAAGGCTATTTTAAAATCATATAACCCACAAAAAGATATATATTATTTTAACTGTTTATATAAAAATACGGCTACCGCTAAAGTTTACGCGGTATTCAGAAGGCGTACAATTTTTCTTTCGTTTAAAGGCTCTGTTAAAATTGGATATGTTATTAAAACCACATAAGTAACATATTTCAGCTACTGTGTTGCTGGTTTCTATCAGCATGCGCGTAGCATGTCCAAGCCTTATTTCATTGAGGTTATCAATAAAGGTTTTCCCCGTTCTTTTCTTAATAAAACGGGAAAATGAAACTTCGGACATATTCACTTGATCAGCGACCTCCTTAAGCGTGAGTAGAGCATTATAGTTCTTGTTCATAAACGCAAAAGCTGCGTCAAGTCTTCTGCTCCGAAAATTCAGGCTTTTGTCCAGCAACATATCTCCTTCTACCAATGTCTTGGCATCGTTGCTGACCGATAACTCCCTTAAAATCAACATGAACTTAATAACGGAGTCAAAACCTATCGTTTTATGAAGTGTGAGGATTTCTGGAGCAGCTTTTTCGACTGTATCCTTTGAAAACTTAATGCCAAAGCGGCTAGTTTCAAACATTCGCTTGATGAAGTTCAATTGGTTTTTATTCAGAAAATGTTCACTAAAAAGGTTTTGGTTCCATTGTATGGTGACTTCCACAATTTTCTTTGCAGCACAACGATGGTTAAACCAGCCGTGGGGAAGGTTGGGCCCCGTGAGCACCAATTCAAAATCATCAATTTCTTCCACCCTATCCCCCACTATGCGTCGCGCCCCTTTCCCGTTCAAGATCAAGTTCAATTCATATTCCTCGTGGTAATGATAGGGAAAATCAAATTTTTCTTTTTCTCTATGGAATACGGTAAAACATTCTGTTTCTCGTAAAGGTGTTACTTCTTTGATTGCGTTATGATTCATATTAGTAGGAATACAATCCTCGAAAATAAAAAGTAAAAACGGGATTTCATAACGTCAATAGCGCATTCCCAAATACGTCAGCACATTGCCATTCGAAGCATTTATATGTGTCGATACTGCTTTTGGCAGAACAATTATATAGAAACTTTATATTTTCTTCAACAACGGCATACCAAAACCTGGTGCCGATGGGGGGATTAATTTACCGTCTTTAATGATGTAACCAGAAAGATCCACCTCATCCGAAGAGCTGGTGACTCCTTCGATGGTCACGGTATTACCTAACCCGCCCGCTAAATGCGCGGTATAATTGGTCTTTAGGAGTGAACCCCAGGCATGTGGTGACGCTTGCGCGCCCAATTTTTTGAGTTCCGGCATCAATCTTCTCCAATTGGTAAACCCCAGCCCCTCAATATCGGTTAAGTGCACGTCCAATAGGTTCTTCTGAATTAGTTCTTTTAAAAACAGTTGATCGGGATCTGCCTCGCCGTCTGCCAATAATGTTTTGATGTCTTCGCTTTTTATAAAATTACGCAATTTCTGATAGTCGGCAACGGTTTCATGAAAAGGTTCTTCTATCCAAAACAGTTTAACACCGGCAATACCTTTCAGATAATCGATAAACTGATCCGATGTAAATCCGTTATTGCCGTCGACGAGAATATCACAATCGGGAAAAGCCTGTTCCACGGCCTTAGTGACGTCAATATCACGCTGTAATCCCTCTTTATACGGCATCCACTTATGGCCACGACCTATTTTCAGCTTAAACTGTCTGTATCCGACATTATAGTCATAACGGCATTCTTCTAATATACGGTCGATGCCTACAGGTTTGTCGGCTGGTTCCAAATCATCAAAATAGATCATACCGCTATAATAGTTTGTGATAAATGGTTTATCTCTCCCTAATAGTGCATATACCGGTTTTTGTAAAATTACACCTGCAAGATCGTGAAGCGCCATATCGAACGGAATATGTCGATCCTGCAACGTCCCCATCTTAGCTGAAAACAGCTCTGATACGTTTTTACCAACAAGTTCACCCATAATCTTTTCAGCATCATGCTTTCCCCCGCGTAAAGAAGCCCATCCGATGGCTCCCTTGTCCGTTATCAAGCAGACTATTTCTACATTTGGTCCGTAACCATGCAGATCGAGGCGAGCGTTTTTACCAACCAGACGTGGATAGTTCAACTGTACGGTTGAAAATTTGATTTCCTGTATCCGATGGTAAGCCAATTCTTTGTCATCGACTGTTCTATCGGCGAGTGATGTTAGGTGCATAGCGTGACTTTTGCCACTAAAAAGGGCAGCTGAAGCGATACCTACATGGAGCGTCTGTAAAAATGTTCTTCTTTTCATATGGTATTTATTTTGTTTATAACCGTATAACAATCTGGATAGAAACAGAGTAGCTCCTCAGAGGCTTTTTGTATTAACTAAGATTCTCTTTCTGTTCGGACTGCTAAAAATACAATAAAATCGAACACTTTTTATAACAATACTGTCTCAATATATTTGCATTTTGTATCAATGCTTCCGAAACTGTCGGTACACAAAGCTTGGGATAGCAATAAATTTTATAGATAGCTTTCCGTTTTCTCTACGATAAACTGTCCTCTCTCTAAAACTGAAATTTTAGGTACTTCAATTACATTGTAACCGTATGCTAGATAGGTTTCTTTCATCTTATTAAAGGTGAATAGAGCCTCTTTCCAAGATTGCTTCCGTTCGCTATCCGTTTGGTAGATCTCTCTCCATGGCGGAAGAATAAAGACATTGTTGTTATATACGCTTTTACGGATAATTTCTCTGGTCTCCTTAGATATCGCTATATTTTCCATATTCATATAACAAACGGTATCTAAAATCCCACGGTCAAAATATACGGGGTCAGAGACGTTTTTATTTTTTATTTTCTCAAATGTTCTTACGGAAGCGTCAAACATCAATTGAGCGTATAAGGCTTTGTTTCCCCATGGTACACCATCACCGCCTATCGTTAACTGATCTTTAATAACTCTTCTCGCTTCTTCTTCCACGGTTATACAACCTATTCCTCGAAGCTCATTTATAAGTGTTGTTTTTCCAACTCCGGGGCCACCGGTAATTATATAAAAATTGTTTGTTCTCATTTTCTGTGGTATTATTTATTAAAAATTGAGAAAAATTTCAACCCAGGCATCATTTTAAATGAACAGGTTTTATTTTTTAAAATATGGTCCTATATGTTGTTCAAATCGTCGTCGTTTGGCGGAAATGCATTCCGTTTTGATATGCGTTTTTATGGTAGAGACATCCAACAGAATTTCTTCGAGAACAAACGACTTGGTAACCGATATGCCGAAAGCGCGATAATAATAACAAATTATTTTGAACAAACCATAAATTTACCGAGTAGGATTCACAAGCCTCTGGCAGATACTGGTACGCTGCATATGAAAACTTGAACTAGTTAATTTTTTTTATATATTTATTCACGGTTCGAGACAAAATAAACTTCTTAGTCCGCCGTATGTGTTTTGAAATTTTCTCTAAATCAAGCTTTTGATATGAATATAAAATATTTAGCTGTTTTACTTTTCAGCATAGCGCTATCGGTATGGCAAGTTTGTGCAATTCCTATTAATAGGGAACAAAAAATAGATTACGCACAGCAGATCAGTAAAACCATTATGCACAAGTGGCCGGATTCCTTGAGCCGATTAGACGGAAAATCTGCAGGCTGGTCGTACGATATCGGACTGTATTTAGAGGCAATCGCGAATGTTTACGCCAGGACCGGCGATCAGACTTATTTTAATTATATCCAAAAACAGATGGATAGATTCTTGTTGCCAGATGGTAACATTAAGTTTTACGACCAGGCTTCTTACAATATAGATTACGTTCGTAATGGAAAAATTATGATCTATCTGTTTGAGAAGACAGATCAGCAGAAGTATGCGGACGCTGCTAAATACATCAGACAGCAACTATATACCCATCCAAGAACGAGCGAAGGCGGCTTTTGGCATAAGAAACGATATCCCCACCAAATGTGGTTAGATGGATTATATATGGGGCAACCCTTCTATGCACATTATTCAAAAATATTTAATGAACCAAATAATTTTGATGACATTGCTAAACAGTTTATCTTGATGGAAAAATATTCACGGGATAGTAAAACGGGATTGTTGCATCATGCTTGGGATGAAAGTAAAAAGCAACGTTGGTCGAATAAACAAACGGGGAAATCTCCGAATATATGGGGCAGAGCGATGGGATGGTATGGTACCGCTCTCGTAGATGTTTTAGAATATTTTCCTGAAGATCATCCTAAACGGGGTATTTTGCTGGCTATATTAAATCGATATGTGGAAGCAGTAGCAAAAGTACAACACCCTACTAATGGTGTTTGGTATCAGGTGGTCGATAAAGCTTCTCAGGAAGGGAACTATCCCGAAGCTTCCGCTTCATCTATGTTTGTATACACCATGTTAAAGGGAAGCAGATTGGGGTACATCTCTCCAAAATATCGAACGATAGGGAAAAAAGGGTATGAAGGATTAATTAAACAGTTTATCGAAAAGGGAGATGATGGTTATTATCATTTAAACGGGACGGTTATGGTTTCTGGTCTAGGGGGTGATCCGTACAGAGATGGTAGTTTTGAATATTATATGAGCGAGCCTGTTATACAAGATGATCCAAAAGGAATGGGGGCTTTTGTATTGGCCGCTAATGAAGCCATGCTGGAATAAACGACATGGATAAAGACCTCCATATCAAAAAGCTATCGATCAACGATATAGTGCATTTTGAACAACTTATCAAGTTATTCGCAGACATTTTTGAGATGAAAGAGTTTTGCATGCCAAAACGTGCGTACCTTCATAAATTGCTTTCGAAAGACGATTTTCATGTGTTTGCAGTTATCAAAGAGAGTTCGGTAATAGGCGGTTTGACCGCTTATACGTTGAGTCAATATTATTGCGAAAAGCCTTTAGCCTATATTTTTGATCTGGCAGTGTCTCCACAATGGCAGCGACAGGGTGTAGGAAAGGCTTTAATCCAGGAAACAAAACTTTATTTTCAGCAGAACGGGTACGAAGCACTGTTTGTACAAGCAGAAAATGCCGACACGCATGCGGTGGAGTTCTATCGAAAAACACAACCTACTACCGAGGACGGTGTCCTACACTTTACTTGGGAAAAACAATAACCTCCGATCTATTTTTATCGAAATGATTTTTACACTATATTATCAAGACGAGTGTAACTTTCTGAAAATAATTTCTTAAATTGTCTTAATTATAGGCCTGACACATTGGATTGTTCGGTTAAATTAAGGATCATGTGGACATTTGCGATTAAACAGAAAATGACGGCAGCCATTCTGTTGTTTACTGTGATTGGTCTGGTTATGTTGACCAATATGCGTGAACAACGGATTGCCACGCGAATAAGTGTTGCAGTTACTTCCATCTACGAAGATAGGCTGGTAGTGGCACAATATATTCTCCTCTTATCAAGGCAAATGGAAGGCATCACGACCGCTTTGAACAGCGAGCATGAGGGTGTTATCACGCTGGTAAACGCACGTCTAGCGGACGTAGCGGCACTTAACGATCTGTACGAAAAAACGACACTCACGGAAATGGAGAGAACGAATTTTGAGATCTTCAAACAGCACTGTCAGGCCATATCCTTAAACAATGATACCGATAGCCATGCCTCTGCGCTACTGGCTGCGCGTGCAGCGGGAGACACCTTGCAAACCTTGTCCTCTATACAGATAGAGGAAGGGAAAAAGCAATTAGATGAGGTCCTAAATATGACTTATTTCTCAAATATATTATCATATTTGGAGCTCGTGATTCTCATTATCATCGCCATAATCATCCAAGCACTTGTGTTTACTTCAAAAACGCTAAGGGGAATCAAAAAACAGGCGAACGAAAATTTGAATTGAATGTAATAGCTATCTTACGTATGGAATATTAATCGATAGCGTCGGGGACCATATTATTTTAAGTAGATTTGTTATTTACAATTTGTGCTGATTATAAATAAATGTAAAACAATAGAGATGGTGAGAGAAAACCAAGTCGATGCAATTATTTTTGACATGGATGGTACCCTTTGGAATGGTGTGGAATGTTATGTACGGGGGTTTAATGATTTTTTCAAGAGCAAAAAAATAGAAAAAAAACTGGCAAACGAAGATCTGTATGGACTCATGGGGATGGAGGAAGATAAATATCTAGAAATTATGTTACCTGAATTCCCTTACGAAGAAAGAAAGATGATGTATAAAGACATCATCAACCTCCAATATGAAAATATTAAAACACATGGGGGAGAGCTGTATCCATATGTAAGCGAAGGATTGGAGGAATTGAGCCGACACTATAAGTTGTTCATAGTAAGCAATTGTGCTGAATTTACCATTAAGTATTTTATGGAATGGGCGGGTATTGGAAAACATATCACAGACAGCATGGCCCATGCTCCCTATTTTAAACCTAAGCACGAGAATATAAGGTATCTAATGGATAAGTATGTGTTAGAAAAACCGGTATATGTCGGAGATACGGCTGCCGATGGTGAACAGTCTAAAATTGCCAACGTTCCTTTTGTATTTGTTAACTATGGATTTGGAGAAGCGACGAAGTATGACTTAAAATTTAATTCGTTTGAAGAATTAACGCATTATTTCGTTCCTCGTTTTTGAGGAAATATTTCTTGCCACAAGGCAACTTCGTTCTAATTTAACCGCTTTATATTTGTGTCCATAAGGAACTCCACATCGAAATAAATTGTTTATGAAACTTACTGCAAAAGCCACCCTACAAATTCAAAAACCGATACAGGAAGTTTTTGAAGCTATAGTAAATCCTGATAAAATGACGAAATATTTTATTTCTGAAAGTACAGGTCGTATGGAAACAGGTAAAAAACTTACTTGGGAATTTGGAGATTTTCCAGGTAAATTTCCTGTCAGCGTTACGGAAACACAACCGGATAGATTCATTGCATTTGTGTGGGACGAGGAAACCGTTGTACGTATTACGTTGGAAGAACAACCAGACAAAAGCACAGTCGTCAAGGTTACGGAAGGTGAAAAAGAGTTAAACGAAAAAAATCTCACATGGCTTACGGACAATACATTTGGCTGGGGTAATTTTCTCGATTGTATGAAGGCTTATTTGGAATACGGAATTCAGCTTCGCAAAGGTGCTTTCGACTATATGGAACCATCAGGATCTATTCAAACCACACAAAAGGGAGAATAATTCTTAAGTAAACTTTGAAACAAACAATGTTTACGATTGGATTGGTAGTCGGTTTATATTTTTTTTAACACTTTCTCAAAAGTATTGAGGTTCCGCGAAGTAAACGAAGCTTTTAGATTTTTCCTTCCCAATATATTTCCAAATTGGGAGTCTAGGGTATTTCCTTTTGGAACTTTCCAATAAAAATTTTGCCCATGAATCTGCGCCTCTTCTCCAAATGTCTTTTCAGACTTTTCAAATTCCGACATTAGGATTTGTGCTATACCATCCACACCTACAAAGCCGTAAATATGGTATGCTGAATCCATCGCAAAAGGGTTCTCATGGAAAATCGATTCGATCTCTTTTTGCGTCTTCACGAATAGAAAAGCATCATAAGAAAAATGTTCTGACATCGCTTTTTCTAATATTTCTTTTAATTCTTCCGCCTTGACTTCAGCGGAAAACAGGATATTTCCTGAAGCCAGAACGGAGGAAACCTCCTTCATTCCCGTTCGTTCGAACACGGAACAGACGTCTGCCATTTTCATATTCGTACCTTTTACATTCACGCCTCGTAGAAATGCGCAAAATTTACGATCGGATTTGGTGTCTCCCGCCATTAGTGCCTCCCTTATTATATATTTTTGTTTCTAAATTACGAAAGATACACTTACGAATCGGATAAAAACAGGTTTTTCTTGTAAAGTTCGTATATTGTTGCTCAGATCTACCTTATACACGTAGATATTTAAAATATAAGATATGAGCTATTGTTCCGCTATAGAAGCCATGCAATCCGAAGAAAAAAAGGTACTGCACAAAAATTATCATGACAATCACTACGGTTTTCCTATCCATAATGACGATGAACTGTTTGGCAGATTACTATTAGAGATTAATCAAGCAGGTTTAAGTTGGGAAACGATTTTAAAGAAAGAAAATTCCTTCCGGAAAGCATATAGTAATTTCAATATAAAAAAAGTCGCGGCCTATACGGAAACGGACAGGACAAGACTATTGGCGGACGCGGGGATTATCCGTAATAAACTTAAGGTAAATGCCGCAATCGAGAACGCAAAAAGAATTCTTGCCTTGCAGGAGGAATTTGGCTCGTTTGAAAAATGGTTAGAACATAACCACCCAAAAACAAAAGAAGAGTGGATAAAGCTGTTTAAAAAAACATTTCTATTTACCGGAGGGGAAATCGTAAATGAATTTTTAATGAGTATTGGTTATTTACCCGGTGCACATGCAGCAGATTGTCCCATACATAAAGAAATTATCAAACAAGGCCCTATGTGGACCATGCAGGATTAATGGTTATCTCCGATGATCAAGACTTAAAATTCTTTATCTCCAAATTCGATTTTACTGAATTTCAGCGTCTCGCCCAATTCGTTTATTCGATATGTAAAGTTAAGTGTCACCCTATCAACCTCACTGTCTTCTTAAATTGGACTTGTCTTTAAATATTATTTCTCAGATATCCCTGAATACTGTCTTGAAACTGCACACTGTTACCTATCCTGTACTTGCTTAATTTGCTGTGCAGCGTCAACCCCCAAAGCACAAATTCGATGAGAAAGTAAATATCTTCGGATTTGGCATCTGGATGGTACGCTTGTATCAACGCACGGACAGGCTCCACTTGCGCCAATTTCTGTTGGTAGTCGAAGTTTGACAAATCGTCTGGTAATTCAATGCCATCCGAATCTAAAAACCAACGCACAATATCATCATAAGGATATTGTTTGTTCTCTTTCTCCAGTTTTTCAATTTTAGGAAATAAGGTAGGGAACAAGGTTTTGACCGCGTCCTCAATCAGCTGTATAGCTACGGAAGCCGCTCCTTCTTGTTCTCCTTCATATAGAAGTTCTACTTTTCCTGTTATAGCGGGGACAATCCCCATGAAATCACTTAACCGAACAGTGGTGGAAGTGTCTCCCGTCTGCAACATGCGAAGCTCCGCGGTGCTCAATAAGTTTTGAAAGGCCGTAATACTCATTCGGGCACTGACACCGCTTTTGGCATCAACATACGCACTCTCCCGTGCCTCAAAGCTGATTTGCTCGATGATCTCTCGTGCTAGTTCAGGGACGTAGATAGATTCCTCTTGATCTACTTCTAAAGCAGCTTCTTGGGCCGTAATGGCCTTGGCTACTTCGACCGATGTTGGGTAATGAGTTAAGATCTGGGAGCCTATGCGGTCTTTCAGCGGTGTTACGATGCTGCCTCGATTAGTATAGTCTTCCGGATTGGCAGTAAACACGAATTGCACATCCAAAGGAAGACGTAATTTGAATCCACGAATCTGAATATCGCCCTCTTGCAATATATTAAAAAGCGCAACCTGGATTCTTGCTTGCAGATCTGGCAGTTCATTAATGACAAAAATCGAACGGTTCGCACGAGGAATCATCCCAAAATGGATCACACGGTCGTCGGCATAACTCAATCGTAAATTCGCTGCTTTAATTGGATCAACGTCACCGATCAGATCGGCTACAGTTACATCAGGTGTTGCCAATTTTTCCGAAAAACGTTCATCTCTATGCAACCAACCAATAGGCGTATTATCGCCTTTTTCTCGAAGTAACTCGACAGCATATCGCGATAAAGGACGAAAGGGGTCATCGTTGATTTCTGATCCCTCTACAATAGGGATATATTCATCAAGCAGATTGACCATCAACCGCGCCAACCGCGTTTTCGCTTGACCGCGAAGCCCTAACAAATTGATATTGTGTTTGGAGAGAATCGCTCTTTCTAATTCTGGTATGACGGTATCCTCGTAACCATACACACCTTCAAATACGTTTTCGCGCTGACGTATTTTTTTCATCAAATTCTGACGTAACTCTTCTTTTATTGTTTTTGGTGTATAACCTGCGTCCCTTAACTCTCCGAAAGTCTTAATTGTTATATAATCCATGTATTCTTCTAATAAAGTGCAAACTAAGCTGCTAATCACTCGTATAATTTTATCTGCTCTTGTTCCTAAAATTGATAACTTATCGTATCCTCTTTTTGCGATTGTTTTCGTAATCTTCGAAAATCATTTCACCTAAACCACCCAAACCTGTATAATACGCTTTGCCTTTATTCGAAGCCGTAAACTCGTCAACAAATTCTTGTAGATAAGGATCCGACGTAATCATAAACGTTGTGATCGGTATCCCCAGTTTTCGAGCTTGCGCCGCTATGCTATAGCATTTATTGGTGATAAACGGGTCCAATCCCATGGGGTTTTTATAATATGTACCATCGGGCATATTCAAACAACTGGGCTTGCCATCAGTAATCATAAAGATCTGCTTATTGGCATGACGTTTTCGTCGGAGTATATCCAAAGCTAACTGTACTCCTGCTACGGTATTGGTATGAAATGGTCCGACCTGCAGGTAAGGTAAGTCCTTAATCGCTATAGGCCACGCATCGTTACCGAATACGATGACATCCAACGAGTCTTTGGGATAACGCGTAAGGATCAACTCTGATAAAGCCATAGCCACTTTCTTTGCCGGCGTAATCCGATCTTCGCCATACAAAATCATACTATGGCTGATATCGATCATCAATACCGTACTCATTTGTGCTTTAAACTGCGTATCCTCTACAACTAAGTCATTCTCCGACAAACTAAAATCACTAATCCCGTGATTGACCTGTGCATTTTTCAGACTCTCGGTCACCGATATTTTCTCGAGGCTGTCGCCATATTGATAGCTCCTAAAATCCCCTATGCTTTCGTCACTCCGCCCTTGATTACTCGTCTTATGATTACCAGATTTTCCTTTACGCATCTTGCCAAAGATCTGGTCTAGGGCATTCTGCCGTAAGGCTTTTTCTAACTTCGAGGTAAGATCTACTCCTCTTTCGTTCCCCAAGCCCACGCGTTCCACAATATATCCTTTCTTCTTCAGGTCTTCCACAAAATCGTCTATACTATATGCTGGCGTGGTCAGTTTAAACTCTTGGTCTAACTGTCGCAACCAATCAATAGTTTCATCGAAATCACCGGAGGTATGGGTAATAAGTTCTTTGAATATCTCAAATAACTTATCAAAAGGCGTCTGAAACGGTTTTTTGTATTGTTTAAAAACAAATCCTTTGGTTCTTTCCGCTTTTTTCATAGTCTAAATTTACGATATAATAGATGAGATCAAGTCTTTGAAAAGTAAGAATATAAAAAAGCCCGACGAAGTAAGAAATATATCAGCCTAGTTCCGCGGATCTTGCCCAGATATTCAATCCGCCATCTGTCGCATAACGGTCTATCTCTTTCAGTTCGCCATCTGTAAAGTCGAGATTGTTTATAGCTCCTACACAATCCACCACCTGTTCTACTCTGCTGGCTCCAATAAGAGCAGACGTCACCCGTTTATTTCTGAGAACCCAAGCGATAGCCATTTGCGCGAGCGTTTGATTACGACTTTCCGCAATGCTATTCAACTGCTTAATCTTTTCGATATTATCGTCATTTAAAAAGTTTGGATTTAAAGACTTAAACTGATTCGCCCGGCTGTCTTTTGGTATGTCTTTTAGGTATTTTGTCGTGAGCATGCCTTGGGCAAGTGGTGAGAAAACGATAGAACCGACGCCTAATTCATCAATAGTATCCAGCAATCCATCATCTTCGATCCATCGATTTAACATGGAGTAGCTCGGCTGATGGATCAGGCAGGGTGTTCCAAGTTCTTTAAGTATTGATACAGCTGCTCTCGTCCGTTTACTATTATACGACGAAATGCCCACGTATAACGCTTTACCGGATCGTACAATGTAATCCAATGCCTGCATCGTTTCCTCCAGTGGGGTATTCGGATCAAAACGGTGCGAATAGAAAATATCCACATAGTCAAGTCCCATTCGCTTCAAACTTTGATCACAACTCGCTATTAGGTATTTTTTACTGCCCCATTCTCCATATGGACCTGGCCACATCTCGTAACCGGCCTTTGTCGAAATGATCAATTCATCGCGTAAACCAGCAAAATCTTCTTTTAGTATTCTGCCAAAAGCTAATTCTGCAGTTCCCGGAGGCGGCCCGTAATTATTCGCTAGGTCAAAATGAGTAATACCTAGATCAAATGCTGTTCGGCAGATTTCTTGCTTGATACTATGTGGTTTATCGTCACCGAAATTATGCCACAGTCCCAGCGATATTGCCGGTAATTTTAGGCCACTGTTGCCGCATGTGTTGTATACCATTTTTTGGTATCTTTCTGGATGAGGAGTGTAATCCATATGCTAGATCTAATTATATTTATCTATTACCTTCTAATATACGACAAAATTATAATATCATTCGTCTTTACGATCTAAGGAGAAACGGTTTTCTAATAGTTATTTTTCGTAGATTCGGCCTTTTGAATTCATCATTTTATTAATCTTAATAATGGGAAATACAGCAAGTGATATTTTAAGGGTAGGAATAGTCGGATACGGTAATCTTGGAAAAGGCGTGGAAAAGGCAATTAAACAAAATCCGGATATGGAGTTAATGGCTATTTTTACGAGAAGACCTCCTGCTTCTATTGGTAGCAAAGCTAAAGTCGTTTCCATGGATCATTTGGAAAATTATCAAAATGACATCGATGTGATGGTTTTATGTGGCGGCTCGTCTACAGATTTGCCAGAGCAAGTCTTGGCGGTTTCGAAATACTTTAATACGGTGGACAGCTTCGACACACACGCGAAAATACCGGCATACTTCTCCAAGGTAGATGCGCATACCAGGGCACACGACACCTTGAGCCTAATATCTACCGGCTGGGATCCGGGTTTATTTTCGATGGCGAGATTATTGGGACAGAGTATTTTACCCGAGGGGGAAGATTATACCTTTTGGGGGAAGGGTTTAAGCCAAGGGCATTCCGATGCGGTAAGACGTGTGCAAGGTGTAAAAAACGGTGTACAATATACGATCCCGATCGATAGTGCGCTGGAACGTGTTCGCTCGGGGGAAAATCCTGTCTTGACAACTGCCGAAAAGCACCAAAGGGTATGTTATGTGGTGCCAGAAGAAGAGGCGGATCTTGAGACGATCGAAAATACGATCAAAACAATGCCAAATTACTTCGCCGATTATGACACCACGGTGCATTTTATCAGCGAAGAAGAATTAAAACGTGAGCATGCGACCATGCCGCACGGAGGGATCGTTTTTCGTTCAGGAACAACGGGGAGCGGTGCAAAGCAACGTATTGAATTCAGTTTGACCTTAGAAAGCAATCCGGAATTTACAGCCAGCGTTTTGGTAGCCTATACACGGGCTGTAGGAAAAATGGCCAAACTGGGACAAACTGGGGCTCGGACTGTCCTTGACATCCCCTTAGCTTATCTGTCCCCAAAATCGGACGACGAGCTGCGCCGCACCCTTTTATAAATTTATTTGCATGCTATCCTTCGTGGTTATCCTCGGGTTTCCCCCGAGGATCCATATCGCTCAACTCAAGTTCTAATGCTTTGTTACTCAATTGAATTTCCACGAAAGAAATAATTAACGATATGGTAAAAAACAAAAGACTCATTGCAAACGCAATCTCTGCAATGGGGATACTTTTTAAGTAAATACCATACATACACACAATACAGCTTATAAAACTCAAAACGCCCATAGCTTGCATGTGTCGTAGCAACTTGAGTCGGTACCGAAGATTTCCAATTTGTCCTTGCAACACTGCGCGTGTATTGTGTTCAAGGTATTTCGCATGTAGACGCCTTACCAAAGCGGCCAACGCCAAAAATCGATTGGTGTAAGCCAGCATAATTAGACTAATAGCTGGAAAGAGCAAAGCCGCGGTACCGTACGTTATCATCATAAGCTAGACGTATATTATTTTTGCTGTCAAGTAACATGACAATGACCAAAGATACGTTGAAAATTATTATTATCCGATCCGTCATTTTTTGGACTCGACGGACCGAGACAAAAGCTGTGGTATAGCGCGTACGTTTACTTTTTAAGGGGCGAAAAGGTGTGAGGGTAGTTCGTCCTGGGTTTAGATTATTTCGGCACTACTATTGCGAAGTGTTATTATATAAATATGTAGAAAATGAGAAAACACATCATGATATGTATTCTTGTAGTTGTGCTCGCTTCGTGCGGAAACAGTAAACAGAAAAAAGGAACTTCAAAAACAACGGAGGAGAGTATCGCCTCCACGACCACGCTTTCTCCCTCTGAGAAAGCGAGTCATTATTGTTATTTACGAACGGAAGGGACTAACAACCAAGACACAACTATTGTACAGTTCACGGTAGATGGCGATCGCGTGGAAGGCGTAATGAACTGGATACCGGCAGAAAAAGATAGTCGTAAAGGCGTATTGACAGGTGCTATTTCCGGCGACGAAATTAGAGCGACATGGAACTATTCGCAAGAAGGTCTCCAGGATTCGATCGTCATGGCATTTAAACTAGCTTCACAACAGCTGACACAAAAGCCATTAACAGTAGACCCGACCACTGGCCGGCAAGAGACCGACGAAGTGGCTGATTATTCCATAATATATACCGTATATGACTGTAAAGACTAGTCTGATTTATTTCAAAATCCTCTAGCTTTCCCTTGCAAGGAGAGAAACAGCCAAAATTACGTTCGAAACTACCATGGTATTGCTTCATTTTCTTATCGCTCAATCCTTTTTTCCCAGCTCCATAACAAAACGGTTGAAGAAAGAAAGGATGCCAACAAGCGCAATAATGCATCCTAATGCGATAAATATATTGTTTACTCCAAAGAAATCCGCCGCCCATCCTGTACCGAGCAACCCAATCACGGTCGGGATAATGGCCATACTGAAATAAAGAGAGAAAACACGCCCCATTACCTCTGGTCTAACCTCTTCTTGCAAAACTGTCATAAAACTTGCGTTATAGATCGTGGCCACTAAGCCACCTATACCCGTTAGTCCTACCAAAATCCAAAACGTATGCGGTGGAATTACACCTGATAACGCTAAGCTTATCCCTAATATAATGGTAGTCAGATTGATCATCACAACTTTCCGAATCGTAGGTTTAAAGATGCCCAATATACCTCCACCTACCAGCATACCAATCCCCCATACCATTTCAACGATACTCATTTCCCATTTACCTCCCCCAAAATATTGTAATGTTAACAGCGGAAACAATACGGCAACGGGCATGATACAGAACGTAGCGACCGTAGAATATGCAAAAAGCCAAGTTAGTCCTTTATTGTCTAAAATTGCCTTAAATCCTAATTTTAGGTCGTTCCAAGCTTGTCCGAAACTGGCCTTTGTCTTTTCAGGGACTTCGGGATTCGGGATATATACAAACAGTAACGCACTGATAGCTATGACGGCACCGACGATATCCAATAGTAACACGTTACCTATAGACATCAAGGTGATCGCTAGAGTTCCTAATGCAGGACCTGCAATTGCAGAAACTGACTGTATCATTTGGTTAACTCCCGCAATGCGTAATAGTTCACTCTCTGGTGCAATCATCGGGATGGATGCCTGCATGGCAGGCATGTGGAAAGCCGACCCTACCGAACGTAGTGCGAGCATAGCATATATTAAAATTAGACTTTCGTATCCGATGTAAAAACTAATCGACATCACCAACGTGCATAATGCCACAAAACCATCGGCAAACATCATGGTTTTCTTTCGGTTCCAACGGTCAATATATATTCCAGCAAACGGACCGATAACCGCAGCAGGCAACATCCCTGCAATAGCGCCATAAGCAAGTACTTCGGCAGATCCATATTCGATACTTAACCATATTATAATAGCAAAATTCACGGCTGAGCTTGTAATCAGTGATATAAACTGCCCAATCCATATAATGAGGAATTTCTTTTTCCAGTTCTCTTTTTCGTGCATAAACTTTTCTATATAAACGTGATCTTTTGAACGTTTTGTAATCAAAAATAAAATGTATATACGAATTAAATAAGCGCGAAACGGCTTACTTAATGGATATCTAGACACTAGGGCTGTCTAGTGTTTACGCTATTCTGTCGCGTACAGTTAATATCCTATATAGAGAAGTAAGCTTCATGATAAGGACAAATGTAGAAAAAAGAAATTATCTTTCGTTAATAATTTCTTTTTTTCATCAATCTTTTTCGATTACCGGTGGAATAAGCTTATAGATGACTGGTGTTACAATCCGCGACAATAGCGTAGAACTAATCAACCCACCTATCATAACGATAGCCAACGGAGATATCAATGGGTTACTAGACCACGCGATGGGTAACAAACCACCAATAGCCGTAAGCGAGGTTAGGATAATAGGCAGGAAGCGGATCTCACCAGCCTGCTCGATAGCATCGTTAAGTGCTACGCCCTCTCTTCGTAATTGATTCGTAAAATCCACCAACAGGATTGTATTTTTCACTTCAATACCCGCCAGAGCCACCAACCCAATTGTTGCGACAAAAGACAACGTATTGCCTGTAACTAAGAGTGCTAACACCGCACCTACAATACCTAATGGAATTACGGACAAAACAATCAACGTACTCTTAAATGTCTTAAACTCTAAAATCAGCACGGCGATAAATAAAAATACCGTCACCATAATAATGGTACCGAAGCCACCAAAAGCGGTCTCCCGACTTTCTACTTCCCCGCCCATTTCGTAGGAATAACCAGTTGGAAAAGAAAAAGTATCCATCTTCTTAATAACTTCCTGAATCACTGCATCATTGGTAAAGCCTTTAGCAACAGAAGCATTTACAGATACCATTCTGTTTTTGTCTTGACGATAAATATTAGGCGGTGAAGATTCGAACGTTAACGTTGCTAACTGTGCAAGGGGTATGGCGGTTCCTTCCACATTATTAACGAAGATACCATCAAACACGGTCATATCGGGCATATTTGGCCGTGAAACGGTGGCTAAAATGCTATATTCATTATTATCCACCTTGGGATCGGTAAATATGCCTACCTCGTATCCGGCCAACGCGATCCGCACAGTCTGATCAATCCGTACCGTAGGGACTCCCAAAGCCAATGCCTTCTCTCTATTAACTAAAACTCGTAAGTCCGTTTTCTTATTTTTTAATGGGTTGTTTATATACACATTGCCTGGTATATTTTTCAACAGTTCTTCTACATCAGCTGCTAGGCGCTGCAAGGTATCCAGATCATCTCCAAATAAACGCACTTCTACGGGAGCTAAAACGGGCACGCCTTGTTCAAAATTCTTCACCTCGATTTTGGCTCCCAAATAATTTGTCCATTTCTGTCGCAGTTCCTCAATCAATAGCTCTTTTTTCTTTGCTTTCACATCGTCATGCAACTGAACAAAAATATCCGCGTATCCTACATTTTCACTGGCTTGACTCATGTTGTAGTAAATCGTTGGATTTCCTTTTCCGACGTTACTCGTAAAAAATTTAACATCCTCTATCTGATGGAGCTCCCCTTCTATTTTCCTGGTTATACTATCCGTTGTTTGTAAACTACCTTGCAATGGTGCGGCAACGTGAATCATGAATTGTGGTTTTTCAGATGCTGGAAAAAGTGAAAATCCAACGACGGGAATCAATGCCAAAGAAGCCAAGAATATACCCAATGCAATAATGGCTGTACGTGTAGGATGTTTTAGCGCCTTGTCTAGCCAGACAGCATATGTGCTGTGTATTATTTTCTTTAATACCCGTAAAATAGCATTTCCCTCTTGAGAAGCATGCGGTTTCAATAATTTGCTTGATAGAAAAGGAACGACAAGCAAGGCGATAAACATGGATCCAACGACAGATGCGATAACAGCTGTGGGCATACTGCGTATAAAATCGCCGGCCATCTCGGGCATAAACATTAAGGGAAGAAAGGCGATCACCAATGTAACAGTACAACCGACAACAGCTAAGGCGATCTGGTGCGTTCCTTTGATCGCAGCTTCCAAACGGGTATATCCATCCCGCATCCATCGCTCAATATTTTCGACGACCACAATACTGTCGTCTACCACTAACCCTAAAGCAACCACAAAACCAACTATACTGAGTTGATTTAAGGAATAACCGATGATATTTAATGTAATAAGTCCTAAACCCAGCGAAAGTGGAATAGCAATCATAACGACCAACGACGCGCGCGAACCTAAAGGCAATAGCGTAAACAAAACCAACGAAATCGCAATCACGAAATCTATCGCAAGACCACTTAGCCTATTATTTACTTGGTCCGCTTGGTCGAAATTCACAATAAAGTCTACATGGGCAGGAAGTGTTTGTCGAAATTCTTCAAAGACTTGACTATATGCAGCCTGCGTCTCGCTGATATTCATTCCACCTTTTTGTGCGGCATTCACCAACACGGCATGATACCCGTTAAGTCTAGTTATATGTGTAGGTTGTCCAAATGTTGGATACACGTCGGCTACATCGTTCAAAAGGATATTTCGTCCTTCTGCACTTGAAATGACCGTATTTTTGATTTGTTCGATACTTTTATAATCGCCACTGGTGGTTACACTAAAAGACTTGCCGCCAGCAACGACCGCGCCCCCGGGAATATTTTGGTTCTCGCCTTGCATAGCCTGCACCACCTGATCCATCGGTATCGTTAAATTAGCTAGCCGCGACAAGTTTAAATCTACACGGATCAACTGATCTGGCAAACCGCTGATTTCTATATCTTTCAATGCTTTCACTTTCTCCAAGCGCGATTTTAAGTCGTCTGCCAGACGTTTCATCGTAGTGGTCGATGCATTTTCAGAAATCAACGCTGTTTGGATTACACTGACCGTCGTGGGATCAACTTTCTTGACCTCCGCACTATAAATATTATCGGGAAGTTCCCCTTTTGCTGCACTCAATTCCCTTATCAGTTCTTGATATTTTCCCTCATAATTTTCGCCATACACATATTCTACAAAAATAAAAGCTACACCGTTGGTAATGGTTGTCTTGATACGCTTTATCCCGTCTAAAGCGTAAAAGCGGCTTTCCAACGGCTTCACGACAAGTTGCTCCATATCTTTCGGACTTGTCCCCGGATATACGACAATAACAGGAAAGCTCACCGGCTTCATTTCTGGATCTTCCGCCCGGGGCATCGTCAACATGGTACTGATCGCAACGACAACGACCATCAATACCATAATGAGTGTAAACTGGTAGTTCTTAATAGGATATTTGATGAGGTTCATATAGAAAGTTTTTTATTGCTCGATCACTTTTATAGGGGTCCCGTCAACCAAATACGGACTACCCGATACAATTAATGCTGTCGCTGCTTCCAGTCCAGCAGCAATTAGCACCTCATCTGCTTGAATGGATGCAATATGCACTTTTACTTTTCGAGCTGTTTTTCCATCATCTGTTATAAATACATACCCTTCTTTTCCATTCCCTTCTAAGAGCGATTCATACGGAATCGACCATGTAGCTTGTTCTACAGATCGTAGCCGCATATATGCTTTACCAAACATACCTGCGGCTACCTTTGAAGGAAGATTATCGACCAACGTTAGGTATACGCTAAAAGTCCCTGTTTTAGGATCTAATCCTTTTGATTTTTTTCGAACAATTGCAGCGTACATCCCTTCGCCCAATGCGTCCGAAGAGATCCGAGCTGTATCTCCTTCACCGACTGCTGCCCATTGCCTATCGGATACACCGACCTTCAATTGCCAATTTCCATCATTTGCCCCGTTTACTTGTAAAACCGGCGTACCGGGGCCGACCACCTGCCCTTCCTGCGCCAATCGCGCGAGCACATAACCATTGCTCGTCGATCGAATATCGGTATACTGTTGATTGACGCGTACGCTCTTGATATCTTGTTGTGCCAGATCAAGCGCTGTCTTCGCATTTTGCATCTGCTCCAAGGTAGAAACACTGTCGTAATACAGTTTACTAGCCCGTTCATAATCTCGTTTAGCCTTTTCCAACGCTAACGATGCCTGTGAGACCTTTGCTTCGATTTCATCTGTGTGCACACGTGCTAGAAGCTGGCCGGCATTAATAGGATCACCCTCCCGAACATAAATCCGTTCGATAACACCTCCATTTTTAAAACCCAGCAGTGTTTCATCATCCGTAGTGAATGTACCGGTTGCTTCAAAACTGACTCCAGTTTCGTCCGAATATAAGCGCATCAATGTTACTGGAATCGTGTCCGTATCCGGAATAGCGGATTGGCGGTCTGCTTGCCCACAAGAAGATAAAAACACGGTCCAATAAATAGCAGAAACTAAAAGATTAAAAAATTTGTTCATGATCAAGGAATTTGAAGAGTTGCCGATTCACGTTCTAATTTCGCGAATGCCGCGAGCACCTGTAAATGGCTCAGATTGACAGAAAGTTTAGCGGACGTATATTGACTACGCGCATCAATGGTTTCTATATAGCTATTCACACCTTCGCTATAGCCTCGCTGAATGAGCCGCTGGTAGGTAGACGCAGCTTCGAGCTGTACTTTCGATTTTTCATAATTCTTAAGAGCTGCAAGCACATCATTCCGGGCAGCTCGTGCCGCCAATGTTAATTGTTGCTCTGCTTGCGCTTTCCTATTCCATGATTCGGCAAGATCGATTTTTGTCTCCTCAATCTTCAAGCGATTTCTATTGCCTTGAAAGAGTGGCATGGATAACGTCAGACCAACCATAAAATAGCGCGAATCTTGGTTAAATTTCAAACCTTCCGCCTGCGATCCTAAATCAAGAAATCCACTTACTTTAGGCACCAGATATCGTTTGTTCATTTGTAGTGCAGATTCTTGCATGGCAATACCTGCTTGTAAGGCGAGCAGCTCTTCACGTTGCGAAACATCGATTTCCCACCCGTCCCGCAAGCTTTGATTCTGTTCTAGAAAAAGTGTACTATCCCGTTTTATAAATGCGTCAGCATCCCTATTCAAGAGCGCGTTAAAATACAGGGCGCTGTTTTTAATATTTTTTTCTGCTTCTGCGAGTTGAGATTCGATTTGTGCTATTTCGGCTTTTGCCCGTATAACATAGGCTGGCAAGCCCTTACCGGCGTCTAACAGTTTTTGGTTAGACCGAAGCCCCTCATGGGCCAAATCCAACGAAGACTTATAAATACCTTCCACCTGCAGAGCGCTAAGATATTGGTAATAGGCCTCCTTAATCTCCTTAACTAATTCTCGTTTATAAATACCTACTTCCGATTCTTGCAGACGCACCGCATCTGTTTTAATTTGCTTATTATGCGTTATGTCGGTGTTGATAAACGGAACTACCGTGCGAACTTTAGCATCGTAATAGTTTTGGGGGAGAAAATTAATGGTTTCATTCTTTATCTGTGGGAAGGTTTGCGATTGCGTAAGCGTATTCAATGTACTATAAACCGGATTCAGCAAATCTCCCACAGGCAGGTTGATAGACCGACCACCTTTCGCATGTGTGTACGAAACGTCTACGTCGACAGCTGGTAAGTACATGGATTTCGCCACTTGTAAGGCATTCATAGCCCGTCGTAAGGAGAGGTGTTTTTCTTGAAGAACCAAATTATTGTTTAGCCCGTCTTCTATATAGTGTGGTAAGGGCGATTCCTGCCCCAGCACTTTTCCATGTAAAGAGTATATCAAAATCAAACTTATGAATACCGTCCTTATTATTAACAGTGTTAAGTTCATCTTTATTTTTTTATTTAGTAGATTCCAAATAATACGCCAGCACACGGAAAGCATTCTCAATCATCCCTTCTTGGTCATCGCTTTCAAAAACGACCTGCATCATGCTTTTGAGGTGACCTGAAACATACAAAGCGCACATGCCATGCACAGAAGCCCAAGCTTCCATTGCCACATGATTTGGATCCAACCCCTTAAAGTACCCTACTTGCTGACAGTCACGAACAGTCTGTAAAAGAAAATCAAAAACACGCTCACCCTCCTCCCACTCCGTTTCTACACAATTAACCTCCAAGTATTCCATAGGATCCTTCATGACAAACATCAGCTCATATAGATCGGGATGTGAAAATGCAAAACGGATGTAACATCTTCCTAAAGCCTTCAGTCGCTCAAAGGGAGACTCCACTTGCATGAGCGGTTGAAAGTTTTGTCGTAATACCTGGAATCCTTCCCGGTGCAACGCATATATTATATCCCGTTTATCTTTATAGTATAAGTAGATTGTTGTAGGGCTAAACTCAATCTCCTTTGCTATTTTTCGAATAGAGGTCGCGTCGTAACCTGCTGTAAGAAACAATTTTTTAGCGGCCTCCAAAATACGTTTACGCAAATCTTCTTTGTGCCTGGTTTTCCGTTCTTGTATACCCATATAAATTCTTTTCGAAAACAAAAGTAGTGAACAGTGTTAACTTTTTAAAACTTTAAAACGATTTTGTTTATAAAAAATAAAGCCCCTGCAAAACTGCAGGGGCTTCTTCCTCACCTTAAACCACACTACTCACAATTATTTTACTTCGATAAGTCTTTTCGCTACAATTGCATCTTCTTTCTTACCCACGGTTACCTGTAGCACACCATCTAGATATTCTGCTTCGATGTCATTGTAGTTCACAGATTCTGGCAGAGAGAAAGAACGCGTAAACGAAGTATAATTGAATTCTTTCTTACTGTACAATTTCTCCTCTACTTCCGTCTCTTCTTTTTTCTCCGCAGAAATAGTAATCAGGTTTTTATCTACATTAATTTTAAAATCTGATTTCTGCAATCCCGGCGCAGCCAATTCAATTTTGAAAGATTTATCGGTTTCAGCGATGTTTACTCCAGGGACGCGCGTCACTAAACGATCCGAAATAAAGGAATCATTGAAAATATTATCAAAAAAGCTGTTCACATAAGGGTTAACTACATCTGAATTAACAGTTCTGTTTGGAAATTTGATTAATGCCATTTTTATATCCTCCTAATTTTAATTTTTCTTTATTTTATTACGTTTTTATATTAATCAAAGTTTATACCGAAATAACAGAACATAAAAAAGAAGACATTATGTCATTAATTTTTACACAAATAAGACAAAATGTCTTCAAAGTGTTTTTTTATGCTTTATATTGTAACGAAACGACGGTCTGTACTTCGTCATGTCCGAACGGTGGCGTTACCTTACGAATGGAAACCCGTGCCTCATTAAGAAAACTATAACGCGTCCTTATACCAGAAAGCAACTCTTCCGCTGCGGATTCGAGCAGTTTGCGTTCTTTTTTCATAACTGCACAGGTGAGTTGATAAAGTTCTTCATAATTAATAGTATTTGTTAAATCCTCCGCATCAGGATTTCGGAAAGGAAAATAAACAAATACATCCACGATAAATTCATTTCCTAGAATACGCTCTTCTTCGTAATAGCCAATAGGAGAAAAAAAACGAACATTACATAATGCTACTTCTTGTATGATAGAACCCATATACAAACATATTAAAAATGAAACCGAGATGTAAATGTAAAAATTAATACATATTATTGTTTTAACTTATAAGCACCAAAATATTTATTCAATGAAGATTCAATTAGGAAGCACATTACTATTTTTAGCTCTCTCTCTAGGCAGTATGGCACAGACGAAATTCAAACCCGAAGACACCGAATTTTATTCTCCGAAGCCTCCTGTTGTGAGACTCGAAAACCAAGTACCCAACGACGCAATCATTCTCTTCGATGGGACAAACCTTGATCAATGGGTAAGTCGCAACAACCCCCAACAACCGGCCATCTGGACGGTAGAAAATCGTATACTCACTGTCAAACCAAAAACAGGCGATATTCAGACCAAACAGGTGTTTGAGGATTTTCAACTTCATGCGGAATGGAAAAGCCCAGAAATGATAAAAGGCAATGGTCAGGGACGCGGAAATAGTGGGATATTCCTTCAAGGTCTATATGAAATCCAAGTGTTGGATAATGACGATAATCCGACCTATGTGAATGGACAGGCAGGAAGTATCTACAAGCAGCGACCACCGCTGGCGGAAGTCAGAGCCACGGAAGACGGATGGCATTACTACGACATTGTTTATAAAGCACCGCGATTTAATAAAGATGGTATACTGATCAGCAAAGGAAGTGTTATGGTGCTACATAATGGCATATTGATACAGAACAACACCCAAATCGAGGGTACAACCGAATACATAGGTTTACCAAAAATACAAGCCCATGGTGCGGGACCTATTATTCTGCAGGATCACGGCGATTTAGTGAATTTCCGTAATATCTGGATTAGGCCTTTATAAGTAATAAGTAAGAGCGCTGCATGCAGCGCTCTTACATAATGCTACACGGTTGTGCCTGCTGTTTTTTTATAACTATCGTTATGCACATGGGCCACTGCCCTACCGGACGGATCGTTCATATCCTGAAAAGAAGCATCCCAAGCCAATGCTTCTGGCGTACTACAAGCAATAGACTTTACAGACGGAACCGTTTTAGCTGCAGCTTCTGAAGGAAAATGGGACGCAAAAATAGACCGATATAAAAACTCTTCTTTACTTTTAGGTACGTTGAGCGGAAAACGAGATGCTGCTGTCTCAAATTCAACATCCGACACCTTGCTTTCCGCTAGCTCTTTCAGCGTATCTATCCAGCTGTATCCTACGCCATCAGAAAATTGTTCTTTTTGTCGCCAAGCTATGCTTTCTGGCAGATAATCTTCAAACGCCTTTCGCACTACCCACTTTTCCATCCGACCGTCTTTAATCATCTTGTCCGACGGATTGATCGTCATGGCCACATCCATAAATTCTTTATCTAGAAAAGGCACGCGCCCTTCTACCCCCCATGCCGCCAACGACTTGTTCGCTCGCAAACAGTCATACAGATATAGCTTTTTTAATTTCCGGACAGTCTCTTCATGAAATTCTTGTGCATTCGGTGCTTTATGGAAATAGAGGTATCCGCCGAACAACTCATCAGACCCTTCACCTGATAATACCATTTTGATCCCCATAGATTTGATAACGCGAGACAAGAGATACATCGGGGTTGAAGCACGGATAGTCGTAACATCATAAGTCTCCAAGTGATAGATAACATCCCGGACAGCATCTAAACCTTCTTGGATAGTAAAATTGATTTCATGATGAATCGTACCGATATGGTCTGCAGCCTTTTTCGCCGCAATCAAATCGGGAGCACCCTGCAATCCTACCGCAAAAGAATGCAGCTGCGGATACCAGGCTTCCTCTTCTCCTCCCGTCTCGATACGCTTGGATGCGAATTTCTTCGTGATGGCCGCAATAACAGAAGAATCGAGACCACCCGATAGCAGGACACCATAAGGAACATCTGACATGAGCTGACGCTGTACCGCATCCTCCAATGCTTGACGCAATTTAGCGATATCTGTTTCGTTATCTTTCACCGCATCATAAGCCCCCCAATCACGCACATACCATTTTTTTGGTTCGCTACCCTCTTTGCTTGACAAGTAATGGCCCGGAGGGAATTGCGCAATCTCCACGCAAAATCCTTCCAACGATTTCAATTCGGAAGCAACAAAGAACTGCCCTTCTTCATCTTTGCCATAATATAAAGGAATAATACCCATGTGATCACGCGCAATTAAAAAGGAGTCGTCGCGCGCATCGTATAACGCAAAACCAAATATGCCATTCAAATCTTCGATAAACGCTGACCCTTTTGCTAAATACAATGCCAAAATAACTTCCGAATCCGACTGTGTGGTAAATTCGTAGTTAGGTAGTGTATTTCGGAGTTGTTGATGATTATAGATTTCACCATTCACAGCAAGCACAACATTTCCATCTGGACTAAACAACGGCTGACTTCCCGATTTAGGATCGACAATAGCCAGGCGCTCATGCGCCAAAATAGCCTGCTCGCTAGTAAAGATGCCTGACCAATCTGGTCCGCGGTGACGAATGCGTTTTGACATTTCCAATACCTGCGGCCTTAACTTCTCAGAGGAGAACGGCTTTAATTCAAAAGCCCCAACAATTCCACACATAAATTTAAATTTTAATACTGTTCACTAACTTTCATTAGCATAATGACACAAAGAAACAGATTAAAAAACTAAATTCATAATATTTTTTAATTTACATTGAAAAATAGATAACAAAATAGATGTTTATTTAACAAATTAATACAAAAACTAACGTTTTAATATCAACCAACACTTTTCAACATTTAACATCATCTCCGATCGTCGACCGCTATTTGGCGTGATGACTTATCGGATATACAGACTGGATGACTATTAATTTCCGAGAGTACCCTACACGTTCCGCCTTTTTATCACGACTATCAAAAAAAATAGTTATTTTAGTAAAACATTTAGCGTAAACTGTTGTTGTATGAACATATGGAAAAGAAAAAAACACCTATCTGAAATTTAACTTTAAAGAAAAACAGGTGATTTCACCTGTTTAAACCGTTATATACGAAGCCGGCAACTTTTTTAGATGTCGGCTTATTTTTTTGCGTAAAAATCGTAAAATGACCGCGGTCACTGGACGAAAACAAGCTTTGTTTTTAGTAAATGGCCGCGGCCGTTTGTTCAAAACAAACTTGGAGTTGAGCAAAAGAAACTTTCATTTAAAAAATAGCCGCGGTCATTTTAAAACTTCCAACCTTCACCTTCAAAACCGGTGCTTTTGGATTTTTTTCGGTTAAATTAGTTTCTTTAAAGCAGTCGTTTATATATGTTAAAAGAAATTTACACCTACAAGAAAGTATATTATCTTTACATTTTCCTTATCTTATGAAAAACCTGTGAATATCAGATAATCCCATGCAAAGAGCCACCCTTCACACCTAAACGATCGACCTTCCGCTCCACGGTTTCATCCTTGATCAAGTCCGGCGCATGATGAGGCTTGCTACGCGCATCGATAATAACGGGCCCTTTGCATCCCCAATGTTTAAAGGAGGTAAAACTATCGATACCATAGATATCATAAGCAGGATTACTGCGGGTAAACGTTACCCAAACAAAATTATTAATCGTATCGGCCGTAAAACCGGCATCGTCTGCCAACACAATCAATTGAATACCGTCCCAGTCCTGGGGCTGCGCTTCCCTACACCAAGCGTCAATCGCATCAGCTTCTTGCGGGTATGTCGTAAAAGGTTTTCCGTCAACCACGATCACCCCCGGCAGCGGCATTTTTGCCTGATTAAACGGTCTAGGAAGATTTAAGGACGCAGGTATTTCTTTCCGCAACTCCCGTTTTTTCTCTCCTACAGCTGCAAACGTAACTTTCGAACCGGCATTCAGTCCATCGCCGGAATAATCCAACGTATCGATCGTGGTATTGGTTAGAAAATGTAAATCGCGAGATAGATCTATACGCTCTAAAATATGCCTAAAAAACCCAGCAATATCATGAATATCCAACTGCGGATCATCTTCATGCGCGCTAATGAAAAGATATTTCGCTAAGCTCAGCTGATTCGTTCCCAATATCTGATTAGCAATCGTCAAGACCTCTTGCGGACGCTCCACGGTTTGATAAGGCGTATACCGTTCACTTCCTATCGCGAACAGCAATGGATGTACTCCTGCCGGATCAACCGCATGAACAGCGTGCAAACCATTTATTTGTTGTGGAATAGCGTTACCTGTAATTTCATGAATCAGCGCACCGAAACTGGTATCTTCCTGTGGTGGCCTGCCAACTACCGTAAACGACCAAATGGGATTCTGCCGGTGGTAAACTTTATGCACTTTCATTAAAGGGAATGGATGTGTCAAGCTGTAATAGCCTATATGGTCACCAAACGGGCCCTCAGGTTTGTTTTCATTCGGACATACGGTCCCGGTGATGACGAAATCTGCATCTGCCGAAATACAAAACCCTTCATCATCATAAAAATAACGAAACCGTCGGTTCCCTAACGTTCCAGCAAAAATCATTTCAGAAAGCCCTTCGGGCAATGGCATGACCGCTGAGAGCGGGTGTGACGGAGGCCCACCAACAAAAATACTGACCTTTAAAGGTACGCCAAGCTGATTTGCTTTTGCTTGATGAACACCAATCCCACGGTGCAATTGATAATGCAGACCAACTTCTTTATTTGGAATATATTCGTTTCCTGATAATTGAATACGGTACATCCCTAGATTAGCCTGCATAATACCCGGACGCGAAACATCTTCCGTATATACTTGAGGCATCGTGACAAATGCGCCGCCATCCATTGGCCAATTGACCACTTGCGGTAATGCAGAAATTTGCGTCTGTCCGTACAAAATAGGAGCTCCGCTCTTCTTTTTCCAAGGAAGCGCGCCAAGCGCCACCATGGAAGAGCCGACATAAGAAAAAGGATTTTTCAATACCGACATGGGATTCATTTTCACATCGACCAATTTTTTCACGTGATCCAATGTATCGCGAAACATGAATTTAGAACGGTCCAACGTCCCAAAGAGATTGGAAACAGCCGGAAACTCCGAACCTTTGATATTCTCAAAAAAAAGCGCAGGTCCCTTCGCATCAAACACCCGCATGTGGATAGCTGCCATTTCCAAATATGGGTCAACCTCCTCTTTGATACGTACCAAGTGCCCATGCTGTTCCAAATCAGCGACACACGCTGCTAAACTGTTGTACCCCATGCCATGCTAAATATAGTGAACAACAAAAATAGCAGAATAACTCGAAAAGAGGCAATGACGGCAAATATTACTCTGCCAAGAGAATTTCTTTTAGGGGTGTAAAGCTGAAAGTTAAATAAGCATCCCAGTTATTCTCGACTTTCCCATCTATTTGAATAGCATTCAAAAAGCTCATAGTCGCCGTGCGTCCGTTTGTCCCCTTCCGATATAACAGCGCAAATAACCAATTCGGTAAGGACACCATGCGTTGCAAATTCAGTTTCGACGTTAATTTTCTATAAAGGCGGTACAAATCAACCGTTGAGATAACCTCCCCCCCTCCTACTTCCAACACATTATAGTGAAAGTTGGGCACGTACAATATAGCCTTCAGCCAGCGTACGAGATCATGTATTCCAATGGGCTGGAGCAGCTTACCACTGTATTGATTTGAATAAAATATGATTTTACGACTGGACAACTGTTGATAAACATGATAAAGCCAGCAATCTTTGCCCACAACAAGATTCTTCAGAACCACCGTGTAATCGATTTGAAACTCCCTCAGCAGGTCAAGAATTGGCTCTATGGATCGTCTATCGGTCAACTCTGTCACATACACCAGCCTGTTGCAACGCAAACGCTTTATCAATCTAATAAAATTACGCAGACATAATAGTTCCACTCGGAGGTTAACATCATCATCCAAGGCAGGCACTTGCGTGAAGTAGAAGGACGCATCGATATCAGGTAATCCAACCCCATCTTGCACGTCGTCTTTTAGCAAATCGACCTCAAAAACTTGGGCATGAATCGGTTCGGACATACGGTCTTCAAAGAGCTTTCTATTTCTCGTGATAGCAAACAAGCGGAAGTCTGTATCTGCCATCAAACTGGTACACCGTCGCCCTACATAATTATTAAGTCCGCTAATCAAGATGTCCATAAAAATCCAGTTATATAATCATTTCTTTTCATAACACAATAGGACAATGAATGTTCGCGACAAACGCTATTTGTTACAGAAAAAAAATATTTTGGTATTTGCATCATCATTTGTCTCCCCTTTGTAAAAAGACCTCACACAACTAAATAACATCATATTTTCCTTATATTTGTATCATCATTAACATCTCCGCTTGGCATTTTCTTGTATGACAAAAAAAGTAATTTTAGTATGGTTCAGGAATGATTTGCGTATTCATGATAATGAAATTTTACATGAAGCTGTGCAAAAGGGTGACATTGTCATACCCGTTTATTTTTTCGACCCACGTTATTTTAAAATAAACGATGCAGGATTTCAAAACACAGGTATTACCCGTGCCAAGTTCCTCTTAGAGGCAGTTAACAACTTTAAATCGACCTTACAAGAAATTGGCGCTGACTTGCTGGTTTTTCACGAAAAGCCGGAAGATATAATAGGCACACTTTGCGCAAAATATGAAGTAACCGAAGTGTATCACCATCGGGAAGTCGCTCAGCGAGAAACGAGCATATCGGAGCGCGTGGAAGAAATATTATGGAAAGAGAAGATTAACTTGAAGCATTTCATTGGCCATACGTTATACCATAAAGAGGATTTGCCTATTCCAATTCGAGATATTCCAGACTCTTTCAACGCGTTTAAGAAAAAAGTCGAAAAAGAAAGCTTTGTACGGCCTGTCCTCCCCCCAGTTAGCCACATTACGACGCACCCACATCTCGAATTAACGCGAGTCCCTACATTGGAAGAACTCGGCTTTTCAACCGAAATCATCGCGACGTTGGACGACATGGGTGGCTCGATAAAAGGTGGAGAAGAACAAGCATTGAAAATGATTGAAATGACGCTTTCTATCGACTACAACGAGGAGAATGACTACAATCTGATATCGCCCTACATAGCAAATGGAGCGATTTCGCCCGCTTTTTATTATCACAAAATCAAAGAACATTACACCCCCTCTAACAGAAAGAAATACGACAGGTTGCTGATGCGACTTCTATGGCGGGATTATTTTCGGTTTATGCTAAAAAAATATTCCAATATCTTTTTCAAACCAAACGATGCGGATAAACGCACGTGGGCCAGCAAAGAAGACCTGTGTACGTTTATGAAAAACACTAAACAACCTGTTATCGAGAAGCTCTTTCGAGAGCTGCAAAACACCGGAAACTTACCTTATGAACACCGAGATATCTTGGCAGCCTACATGCTCCAGGAATGGAACGTTAATCATATAACCGGCGCACGACTTTTTGAAGAATACTTGTTAGATTACGCTCCTGCAACAACGTACGGTTATTGGCTTCATTTCGCCGGATGCGGCACCAGTCCGAAAGATAATTTAAAGGCGTCGTGGGAAGAGCTATTAAAGAAAAACTATCACACCAAAACGTTGGTAAAATAGCTCTACCTATTACACATTTCTCATACAAATATGGCCTTTCGTCAAATAATCTAAATATATTGGATTATTTGACGTTTAAACTTGCTTTTTTATTGCATTTGTCCATGACATAGTATTTTATATTTGTTAACTTTGGGCAAAATTTTTATACATAAGATTTCCTCATGGATAAATTTACATATTTGAGTAACGCCGATTCAGGATACATTGACGCGTTATATCAAACATACAAGGAAAACCCAAATTCAGTGGATGCCAGTTGGCAGAGATTTTTTGAAGGATTTGATTTCGGACAAACCTCCGGAGGGGAAACGATTGCCGAACAGACACCTGAACACACCATCAAAGAAATTAAAGTTTTAAACATGATTCATGGTTATCGTGACCGTGGACACTTGTTTACAGAAACCAATCCTGTTCGTGAGCGCCGTAAGTATTTCCCAGGGAAAGAGCTGGAAACATTTGGCTTGTCAGAAGCCGATATGGATACAGTTTTTAACGCAGGAGTAGAAATCGGTCTCGGTCCGGCAAAACTTCGTGATATCCGTCAATTTATCGAGGACACTTATTGTCGTTCTATTGGAGCAGAGTTTCGTTACATTCGCCATCCAGAAAAAATCAAGTTTTTGCAAGATCGGATGGAAGCAGACCGAAACATGCCTAATTTCCCGATAGAGACTAAGAAACGTATTTTAAAAAAGCTAAACGAAGCCGTTATTTTCGAAAGTTTTTTAGGCACCAAGTTTTTGGGACAGAAGAGGTTCTCACTGGAGGGTGGGGAATCTTTGATTCCGGCTCTTGACTCTGTCATTCAAAAAGGTTCATCGCTGGGAATAGAAGAATTTGTTATCGGTATGGCGCATCGTGGGCGTCTAAATGTGCTGTCCAACATCATGGGCAAGCCTTACAAAACTATATTCTCTGAATTTGAAGGAAAAATGTACGAGGCCGATCCTGAAACTCAATTTGGCGGTGATGTAAAATACCACCTTGGGTTTTCTTCGGACATTACCAGTCAAGAGAGCAAAAACATTCATCTTAGCTTGGCACCTAACCCCTCACACCTAGAGACGGTAGATGGTGTGGCCGAAGGTATGGTGCGCTCCAAAATTGATATGAAATATGGAGGAGATTCGTCCAAGATAGCTCCCATCCTTATTCACGGAGATGCAGCCGTGGCCGCGCAAGGGATTGTGTACGAGACCATACAAATGTCAAAATTGGATGGTTATAAAACAGGTGGAACTATCCATATCGTGATCAACAACCAAGTAGGTTTTACCACCAATTATAAGGATGCTCGGTCATCAACTTATTGTACGGATATAGCAAAAGTTACGCTATCTCCTGTTTTCCACGTCAACGGAGATGATGTAGAGGCATTGGTATACGCGATTAATCTTGCTGTAGAATATCGTCAAAAATACAAAACAGATGTATTTATTGATTTACTAGGGTATAGACGATACGGGCATAACGAAGCCGATGAACCGAAATTCACACAGCCGTCGTTATACAAACTCATCGAAAAACATCCAAATACCTTAGCTATTTATGTAGACAAACTGATTAAACAGGGTTCTATCGATGCAGAATATGCCAAAACTTTAGAAAAAGATTTTCGTTCCACCTTACAAGACCGTTTAGAGGCTGCGAAAACTGTAGAAGAGATTAGCGATGAACGTCCGATGTTTGCGGGGGCATGGAAAGGTCTCCGCCCGGCGAGACAATCAGATATCGGCAAACCCGTTCCAACGAAGATTACAAAGACTTTATTTTTGGAATTGGCAAAGGAAATGAATACGTTGCCAAAAGATAAAAAGTTCTTCCGGAAGATCACCAAAGTCTATGAGGATCGATTAAAGATGATCGAAACAGACAAATACGATTGGGCAATGGGTGAGCTCATGGCTTATGCCACACTGCTGAATGAAGATTATCGTGTTCGTATCTCCGGACAGGATGTGCAACGCGGTACATTTTCTCATCGTCATGCGGTTGTAACGCTAGAAGATTCAGACGAAACATACACGCCGCTAGCTAAACTCAAAGGTGGCGATAAATTCAACATCTATAACTCGCTTCTTTCTGAATACGCCGTCCTCGCTTTTGAATATGGTTACGCGTCGGTTAATCCAAATTCTTTGACAATTTGGGAAGCTCAATTTGGTGACTTTGCCAACGGTGGACAGATCGTATTCGATCAATATATCTCCTCAGGAGAGACCAAGTGGAAACGTTCAAATGGGCTGGTCATGCTTCTTCCTCATGGGATGGAAGGACAGGGGCCAGAGCACTCTTCCTGTCGTATAGAGCGTTATCTGGAATTAAGTGCAAATGATAACATTATCGTAGCAAATTGTACTACACCGGCAAACTTCTTTCACATACTGCGCCGTCAACTTCATCGTGACTTTCGTAAACCGTTAGTAGTAGCCACACCAAAAAGCCTTTTACGTCACCCTAAAGCAGTTTCTTCTCTTACAGATTTTACGCAAAAAAGCTTTCAAGAAATACTAGATGACGCAAATGTAACGGCACGATCTGTAAAACGAGTCGTGTTATGCTCGGGTAAAATTTATTATGACCTGCTGGAAAAACAAGAAACTGATAAGCGCAAAGACGTTGCATTGGTACGTATAGAACAATTATTCCCAATTGCATATGATCAACTGGAGGCGCTTCGCAAAAAGTATGCAAAAGCGGAGTTCGTATGGGTACAGGAAGAGAATGAAAACATGGGAGCGTGGCCTTTCTATTGTCGAAAATTAAGTGGCTCGTCGCTCAATCTGGGCGTTATCGCTCGCCCAGAAAGCGGATCACCTGCCACGGGATATATGAAACGGCATTTGGCACAACAAGCAGAGATAGTTAATAAAGCATTTCAAATATAAAACATATCAATAGGTATCCTTGTTGTTGATATAAAGAAAATAAAAATATGAGCTTAGAAATCAAAATACCTGCCGTAGGAGAATCCATCACCGAGGTGACCTTGGCACAATGGCTAAAACAAGATGGCGATTACGTCGAAATGGACGAAAATATCGCTGAATTGGAATCCGACAAAGCAACATTTGAACTACCTGCAGAAAAAGCGGGAATACTTAAAATTATTGCACAAGAGGGTGATACTTTAGAAATTGGTGCGGTCGTATGTACCATCGAAGATGGGGATGCTCCTGCTGAAGGTACAGCAAAAAAAGAAGAAGCTCCTGCAGAAAAGCCCACTACAACTGGGCCGGCAAAAGAAGAAACAGAAAGCTCAGATTCTTACGCTGCTGGAACGGCGTCTCCAGCTGCAGCAAAAATATTAAGAGAAAAGGGAATCGACCCGTCGACAATAAAAGGCACGGGAAAAGACGGTCGTATTACGAAAGAAGATGCGGAGAAAGCACAGGCAAGACCTGCGGCAGCCAAAGCAGAAAACACGCCTACCACGGAATCGACTACATCTACTCCGGTTGCGCTTGCAGGTTCGCGTAACGAACGTCGAGAAAAAATGACTTCATTACGTAGGACAATTGCAAAGCGTTTGGTAACCGTGAAAAATGAAACAGCCATGTTAACGACTTTTAACGAAGTAAACATGCAACCAATCATGGATCTTCGGGCGAAATATAAAGATGCCTTTAAAGAAAAACATGGTGTTGGTCTAGGTTTCATGTCATTCTTCACGAAAGCCATAACCATGGCGTTGAAGGAATGGCCAGCGGTTAACGCACGTATAGAAGAAAACGAAATTGTTTACTCAGACTTTGCCGATATTTCTATTGCAGTGTCTGCTCCGAAAGGCTTGGTGGTTCCGGTTATCCGCAATGCGGAGTCCATGAGCTTATACCAGATTGAAAAAGAAGTTATCAACCTAGCTACGAAAGCACGTGATAATAAATTAACTATTGAAGAAATGACAGGAGGAACATTTACCATCACCAATGGTGGTGTATTTGGTTCGATGATGTCTACACCAATCATCAATGCGCCTCAATCTGCTATTTTAGGTATGCACAACATTGTGCAGCGTCCAGTAGCTGAAAACGGGCAAGTCGTTATACGACCGATGATGTATATTGCGTTATCTTATGATCACCGCACTATTGATGGTCGTGAATCGGTAAGCTTTCTCGTTCGCGTGAAGCAATTGCTGGAAGACCCTGCACGGTTATTATTGGAAGTGTAACTATACACGCATACTTTATAAAAGGTCGTCTCTCCATAGGACGACCTTTTTTCTGAAAAACAAGTTTTCGTAGAATATAACCTAGATATTCCATATGGCCTTTAAAAGACAGATTACATACATATGAAACAATCTACACGCATTATAATTATTCTGACGCTCTTATATTGTAGCGTCACCTCTGTGTCCAATGCTCAACAAATAGGATTGGAGGTCGATTTCTTTGGTTATGCCGACAATCGAGAATACAAATCCATTTATACCGAAGATAAAACGTTCTTTGGCGCGATCTTATCTCCTAAGCTTTATTTTGCGTTAGATAGTAACCATCGCGTCTACGGGGGGCTTCATTACAATCAAGATTTCGGTATGCATAGCGAAAATAAAGAACGTGTGTCCCCCATTGCTTATTATAATTTTAAAAACAAAAATATCGATTTTGCGATAGGCCTCATGCCTCGTCATGAACGATTGGCTGACGTTCCCAGAATAGTATTGGCAGATACCTTTATGTATGATCGTCCGAATATGGAGGGCATGTATTTTTCATTTCATAACCAACATATCAAACAGTCGATCTATATCGATTGGCTGAGTAAACAAAGTCCACAACATCGCGAACGTTTTGTTGTTGGTTTTTCTGGTAAATTTACTTTTGGGAACTTCTACTTAGCAGATGATGCCCTACTCTATCACAACGCGTTGACGAGCAATGCGGAAATAGAAGATCATATTCAAGACAACGGGATTGTACTTTTACGTGCGGGTGCCGATTGGAGTCGAAAGACTTTTTTAGACTCCTTGACTATAGATGCAGGGATGGCTATTGGTTTCGACCGTGTACGGACAGAATACGATCTCCGCGTAGCGAGGGGTTTTATTTCAAACATTTACTTGGGCTACAAACAGTTTTTTTTAGGCAATACCTTGTATCTGGGAGATGCGCAAAATCTTCCCAATGGCGACTCCTTCTATCACCGCGATACGTATAACCGTCTCGACTTAGGCTGGACACCTTTTAGAAAAGGAAATCTGGAAGGAAAATTTACGGCCTCATTTCATTTCGCACCTGATCAGGTTAGTAATCAACAGGTATTTACCTTACGCTATCGGTTTGGAAAAAGTCTTCTTTAAACTCGTTATTGACCACTCATCGGCCAAATCTAGAGGCCTGGCTCTCCTTACGGCGCGACCAAATCATTGTGTATCATACGGTTATTATATTGCTGAATAAATGCTTTCAAGCTACGTTCTAAGTTTTCCGCAACCTGTGTCTCCTTCATCAACACATTGTCCTGTTCCAGACGGTCTTCTTTCAAATTGAATAACGAGAGGGTTTTCTCTCCATCGTGCGTCATAAAATAATCATCTTGAAAGAAGCAATATGTACCATTGATGTTATTGACAAGAAAGTTATTCCGATCACTGGAAAACGCATCAAAACCAAAAGAGAAGTACGGTTTATCATAGCCAAGATAATTCATGACAGTCGGCATGATATCGATTTGCTGTACCAGTTTATCGGAAATACCCCGCAGCTTTTTATCATTGGGATGATAGAAGATAATAGGAATAGCCACGCTGTTGGCAGATGTTTTATATTCAGGCAAATGGCTTACCGTCGCATGGTCTGCACAGATGACAAACAATGTATTGTTAAACCACGAAGTTTGCGAGGCAGTTCTAAAGAACTGCCGCAAAGCATAATCTGTATACCCCACGGGCTCCTGTACCGGAAGCGGTCCCTTCGGAAATTTCCCTTCGTATGGAGCAGGTACCTTAAAAGGATGGTGCGATGATAAAGAAAAAAAGCCTGCAAAAAAAGGCTGTTGAAGGCGATTCAATTCTTTCGCCATGAATTGCATAAAAGGTTCATCCCAAATCCCCCACATACCATCAAAATCTTTATCATTATTATATTCATTCTTTCCAAAATACCGCTGAACACCGGCCAATTGCATATAAGCTGAAAATCCCATACTACCATTCGGTGCGCCATGGAAAAACGCCGTTTCATATCCTTCATTGCCTAATAACTTCGCCATACTTGTCGTTTTATTTCCCGAATAAATAGATAGTACAAAAGGCTCACCTATCGACGGGATTCCCGTGATAATTGAGGGCAATGCATCAATGGATTTTCGTCCATTTGCAAACGATCTGGAAAACGTATACGATTCCGCTATAAGCGAATCCAAAAATGGTGTATATCCCTTATAATTGCCATTTTGTATATCTTTATTTAATGCGCCGATATGCTCTTTTGCAAAACTCTCCAGAATCAAAATCACCACATTCATTTTCTTAAATTCAGCTGTATCCACGGGTTGATGGATAACAGGATAAATCTCTTTTAGTCTTTCTTCCGTATAATAATGAACTTCCTCAAACTGAACAGCTTTCAGCGTTTTCAATATACTAAAAGGCGTATTCAATACAATATTCATCTCTTCAGGGCTACGTACATAATCGCCGGCATTGCTCAATGTAATTGGTCGTGTACTGTGCGCCCACCCCCCACGCACGCCTCCTATAAATAGGAAAGCGACCAACAGAAATAACGCCGCATGCGCTGTATAAAACTGAAAAGAAAGTTTCCTAGGACGGTATACAATGACAATACGTGCTATGATTCTGACTATAAAGATCAAGGCAATAAACAAGAGCACCAACCACCAATATCCCCACACGAAATCAAAAGCTAATTTGCCTAGGTTCTCTTCATTTGCAAATTGATGAAAGACGGTTCCCGTTGTCCTTTTTAAGGTAAACGGGTAATATGCATAATCAATCAAATTTAGCATTACTCCAAAACTATTGGTGATGATAAAGACCCACTGCGCTATTTTTTGATAAGAACGGACATATTTGAATGACAAAGGTATTCCTTGCATTAAAATATATAAAATATTGAGATATAGTAGAGCTACGACATCAAACTTCACCCCTCCCCACAACATAAGCAGAAATTCATCTGCTTCTACATGGGGAAACAACGAATTATTATAAATGTAAAATCCTATACGCAACAGCGTATATAAAAGTAACAACAGGAGAAATTGAATAGCCAACAACCAAAAAGTGTTGACTAAGTTATGAGACAACCTATATTTCATTCGTTAAACAAAAAAGAAACCTTTTATAAGTAATATAAAATTAACGGTAAATTTACATAATAATATTACAAATTAACGCATTCGCACAATTGCTGCCAATTCCGTATTTTTGCTTCTCGATTTTTGAACGATTACGATAATGAGCATAGCAAAAACTTATAACCCAAAAGAAGCTGAAGAGAAATGGTATTCCTATTGGATGGAGAACGGTTTTTTCCGTTCTACACCAGATGAGCGCGAACCATACACCATTGTGATGCCGCCCCCGAATGTCACTGGCGTACTCCACATGGGTCACATGTTGAACAACACCATTCAAGACGTATTGATTCGCCGTGCGCGTATGCAAGGTAAGAATGCTTGTTGGGTACCGGGAACCGACCATGCATCTATTGCTACGGAAGCCAAGGTTGTTGCTATGCTAAAAGAGCAAGGCATCGATAAGAAATCCTTGAGCCGTGAAGATTTTCTAAAACATGCTTGGGAATGGAAAGAAAAATACGGTGGTATCATCTTAAAACAATTGGAAAAACTGGGTGCATCTTGCGATTGGGAACGTACTAGATTTACAATGGATCCGGATTTATCCGAAGCGGTTATCGACACGTTTATTAAGTTCTACAAAGCCGGTTATATCTACCGCGGCGTTCGAATGGTCAATTGGGATCCACAAGGGAAAACTGCACTCTCGGATGAAGAAGTCATCCGTAAAGAAGTCAACCAGAAACTATACTACGTCCGTTATAAAATAAAAGATAACGACGGCCATATCATTATTACAACTACGCGTCCGGAAACCATCATGGCGGACACGGCTATTTGTATTAACCCCAACGATGAGCGATATAAACATCTCCAAGGAAAAACGATACTTGTTCCTTTAGTCAATCGTGAAATCCCGATTATCCAAGACGAATATGTCGAAATGGAGTTCGGTACAGGCTGTCTGAAAGTGACACCGGCACACGACCTGAACGATTATGAACTGGGACAGAAGCATAACCTTCCGGTTATCGATATTTTGAACGACGATGGAACATTGAATGAAAAGGCGCAAATACTCGTTGGTGAGGACCGTTTCATCGCAAGAAAGAAAACGGTTAAAATGTTAGAAGAGGCCGGTCAAATAGAGAAAATTGAAGACTATAAATCGCAAGTCGGTTTTTCGGAACGCACGGATGCCGCTATAGAACCAAAACTCTCTATGCAATGGTTTTGCAAAATGGATGAGTTGGCAAAACCAGCTTTGGAATATGTGGAAAATGGAACGGTCAAATTGATTCCGGAAAAATTCTTTGCTTCCTACAAGCATTGGATGGAAAATGTAAAAGATTGGTGTATTTCCCGTCAATTGTGGTGGGGACAACGTATCCCTGCTTGGTACAACGAAAATAATGAGTGGGTGGTCGCCAAAACGGAAGCAGAAGCCGTACAAGAATTTGAAACACAAGACAAGTCCATAAACGGTATCCGTCAGGAAGATGATGTTTTAGATACCTGGTTTTCATCGGGCCTATGGCCGATGTCTGTATTTGATGGTGTACGCCATCCGGAAAACGAAGACTTCAAATATTATTATCCAACCAATGATTTGGTAACTGCTCCGGAGATTCTATTTTTCTGGGTAGCACGTATGATTATCATGGGGCATGACTATACACAGAAACCACCTTTTCGAAATGTATATCTTACAGGAATTGTTCGTGATAAATTAGGACGCAAAATGTCCAAATCGCTTGGTAACTCGCCCGATCCCATTGAGCTGATGGAACAATATGGTACCGATGGGGTGCGCGTTGGCATGCTTCTCTCCTCCCCGGCCGGTAATGACCTTATGTTTGATGTAGCCTATTGCGAACAGGGGCGGAACTTTGCAAATAAAATTTGGAACGCATTCCGTTTGGTCAAGGGTTGGGAAAGCGTAGACACTCCGGCTACTCCCGCACAAAAAACAGCAGCACAATGGTTTGAAAACCGTTTCAACCAAGCGGTGGTCGAAATTGATGAACATTTCGCAAATTACCGTCTTTCTGATGCTTTAATGGCGACCTATAAATTGATTTGGGATGATTTCTGTGCCTGGTACCTGGAATTGGTCAAGCCGGCTTATCAAACCCCTATTGAGAAAGAGACGCTTGAAACGGTGAAATATTTTTTCCAAAAAGTTTTAACATTAGCACATCCGTTTATGCCTTTCCTAACGGAGGAACTATGGCACGATGAACTGTTTGGCTCACGAGCAGCTAAAGATTGTATTATCGTGGCCAGCTACCCTATTGTTCAAGCGTATGATGAGCAAATCATCAAGGAATTTGCTATGGTACAGCAAATTATTTCAGAGGTTCGTAATGTTCGAAACGCCAAAGGACTGTCGCCTAAAACAACGCTCCCCTTGGCGATCAACACGACCGAGATAGATTTTACAAAATATCGGGATAGTATTATTAAATTGGCCAATATTTCGGAGCTAACCTTTGTACAGGAAAAGGTGACCGGAGCGTTAAGTTTTCTTGCAGGAAAGAGTGAATGCTATGTCAAATTGAACGCGGAGAACATCGACGTAGAAGTGGAACGGGAACGTATGACAAAAGAAATTGCTTATCTCCAAGGCTTTTTGGTATCTGTAGACAAAAAGTTATCCAACGAACGTTTCGTACAGAATGCAAAGCCAGAAATTGTGGAGAATGAGCGCAATAAAAAAGCAGATGCCGAAACAAAGATTAAGATTTTGCAAGAAAGCTTAGTGGGATTGGGATAAACCGGCTGACATATAACAAAACGCATATGCATTTTGTTTAGTTTGCATATGCGTTTTTAGTAGAAAGACAAGTAACTGTTTTATAAGAGACTGGAATGAAAACATATACAACAGATTATACCGACACCTTCATTACCGCAGCGGATGACACTAAAGTCACTTGTGGAACGGTACCGCCATCCCGAGGCAATAAAAAGACGATTGCGGAAATGCAATATGAACTATTGGCGCAAAACCCTTACAAATTCTCATCCGACGACGTGCTGTTTCAAGTGTTTGCGGATCGGAACGATTTAATGGAAGCCGAATACGAACTGGCACGGAAACAATTCTTTTCCAAAGGACAACCTTGCTTCCGAGCCTCTCCCCTAACGAAAACATATGGTTTTGGTGTCCATTATGATAAGCAGGGGAAAATAGCTATTTATGGTATGGAAACTCCAGACTACGAAAAGTTTGTCGCCGATAAGCAGCTAAAGCATGTTAAAGCGATGAAATCCAGCAAATAGAAAACCAAACATCCTTCCTGCTGTTCTTCTAGTAAAAACACATTGATTATGTCTTATACTATATTTAAACAACTTCATCAGGAAAATCAGGTACTCGTACTAGGAAACGTATGGGATGCGCAAAGCGCAAAAATAGCACAAGACGCGGGATTTAAAGCACTTGGCAGTTCTAGCCACGCTATCGCTAATCTTTTAGGATATGATGATGGCGAACAGATATCGGTAGACGAAATCCTTTTTATGGTGGAGCGAATCGTAAAAGCCGTTGGTATTCCAGTATCGGTAGACTTCGAGGCCGGCTATTCCGATGATCCAGATACGGTAGCCAAATATGTGCAACAATTGGCTGATTTAGGAGTCGTGGGGATTAATCTAGAAGATGGTAAGGTTATTGACAACGAAAGAAAGCTACAGGACACCTTAGTGTTGGCAAACAAGATTAAAGCCATCAAAGCCCATACACCCCACATGTTCATCAATGCCCGAGCGGATACGTATACAACGAAGCACCCTCAAATGTTGGAAGAATCTGTTAGACGTGCGGCTTTGTATGAAGGCGCGGGTGCTGACGGTCTTTTTATCCCACTGGTAGAAACAAAGGAAGATATTCAAAAAATAGTTTCCTCCACCCAACTTCCGCTCAATATTTTCTTAACCGATAAGCTTCCCGATTTGGAAACTTTACATCAATGGGGGGTCAAAAGGTTAAGCCATGGTGCCAAAATCTATGAATGGTTGACGGAAAAAAATATAGACGTATTTCAATATTTTGTAAATGACCCCAGACTTCCGAAATAGAATGGATGGTAGGGTTCCATTTTTATTTTATCTTACCTAATAACTTTTGTGCTTTATCATAAATTTTAGACGACTGTTCAATACGGGATAACCGTTTTTTTGCTTCTTCTATTCGTCCGGATTCCGTTAGTATAACGGCTACGTAGTAATTGGCCTCTTGCCGAAAAACAGATTCGCCATCGGCTAGAGGCGAGAGATAGCTGATTGCTTCATCAAATTTCTTCTCGCCTATTAAGCTAAGTCCAAGATAGAATTGATATTGTAAAATGGTTTGGTCTGTTTGATATAAATCCAACAAAATGGACGTGCTTTTTCGATAATCTTTAGCATTAAAAGCTTCCACAGCACGTTCATAGTCATGGGCATCATTACCTTGATTGCCCCGTACAACCTCCGACTGCATTTCCGGCAATTTGTATAATGCCGTATCTGATTGGAAGAAGACAAATTTCACAACGATTAGAATACAGGCGGCTGCAGCTAAAGGTATAAGCCATTGTTTCCATGATATCCGTTTTCCTTTTCGATGTGTTGTTTCCGCCTCCACAAGACTGGCACGTAAAGTTTTTTCTCCAGAAGAAAGTCTACGACCAAGTACTTCTGTCAGTTCTTCTTGCATCCTCAATTCCGCCCGAAATTCAGCATCGTTTTCATATAATATATCGAATCCGCGCTTATCTTCAGCCGACAAAACGTTGTCGATATAATCCTGAATAAGTTCTTCTCTAGATTTCATCTATTGCTAATTATTGCTTTTAAAAAAAGGATGAGCTCTCACCTTCTCGCCTAATTTCGCCATACATTCACTTTTTTTCTTCCGCAGATAGGCATACGTCAACCCAAGAGACGTCGCAATCTTTTCTTGATTTTTCGATACCATGCAACGTTTAATAATTTCCTGACACCTTTCGCCTAGCGAATCTAAAAGTTCCATCAATATGTTTTCTTTTTCCACCAATACCATGTGTTCCATATATGCTGTGTGTGAATCATCTTCAATATCAAATACATGATTATCCACATTTGTTACCTCTTTACGCTTTCTTTTTTTCAGCTCGTTCAGCCATTTTCTTTTACAGACCAACAGCAAAAACGATTCGAAAGAAGTCGTCAATTGGAAATCTTTATATTTTGCCATATGATAAATATCAACCAATGATTCTTGTAGAATATCAAACCCGTCGTCATTGGTTCCACTGTTGCGACAAATCAATGCAACCACCTTATCAGCAAATTGTCTATAGATATGCTGTATCCCCTCTCCATTATTCTGGAGTAGAAATTGAATATATTTTTGATCGTTATGCATGTAACTTGGTCCGTATTCCCATCTAATTCCTATCTGTTAATAATATTTACTTCATGGTTTCGTAAGTTATAACAAATTAAGTTATTTTTGGAAACAGTACAAAAGAATTTTACCAATTGGTAAGTTATGAAAAGAAAACTCTACTATCTATTTGTGGCTTTTTATTGCCATATTGCTTTAGGGCAGGATACCTTATTGGTCCGGCAAGACACGTTTCCATCATCTATCCAAACGGAATACCTAGCAAATAGTATTAAGTTTACACCGATTATACGACCTCTAGTTCCCATTCCGGGTGGTCGTCAAGCCTATTACACTTATTTATGGGACTTTGGAGATGGACAATTTAGTACGCAAGAATCACCCGAACACCAATATGGGGAATCCGGTGAATACGATGTTTCTTTATATATCGTTAACAATTACGATAATGGCCCCCGCCCGAAGAAACCTAAGACGAAAGTGAAAGTGGAGTCCAAGCTAGCAAAAACGGATAGACTTCCAAACACTTTCGAACAAAATTTTTTCAAATCGAACGACGTCTTTCAACTATTCAAAAATGCCAACGCAGTGCCCGGCGAAGACATGTCGTTGATCGTTGGGGTGAAGCCCAGCACTCAAAAAGGAAAAATTCTGGTATTAACGAATGAGAAGCTTATCAACCCCAATGGTTTCATAGTCGCTAATCAAAGCCGCTACCATAACGAACATATTCTGCCAATAGAGCGTAAAAAAGAACTGGAATCCCTGTGGGCAAATGTAACACACGCTTCCATTACACAAAGTGGCAGCCCTGATTACGGTATCAATGAAGAGTTAAACTTTACAGGAAACCAGGCCTTACGTTTTTTCAATGGTCTGTTGGACGAATACAACACCGTTACGCAGTACGATATCGAAGGCGAGGTAGGCGACACCCAGTTTTCCATTATCAATTTGGATATCACGCCTGAAATGCTGGCGGATACGAATGCTATTGTCACGGTTACCGGAATATATCTTGCGGAAGGCGGAAACCCCGTTATTCATAAGCTAGACATTCCGATCATCAAATCACATGATCCCAATAAAATGTCCGTAAGACCTGCGCTGATGGATTATCGTTTACAATTTAAGAAGAAGACGTTGACCTATAAGGTGCAATTTCAGAACGATGGCGAGGGTGATGCGAAGAATATACGCTTGGAGATGTTTTTCCCCAATCAAGTGGATATAAATACTTTTAAGCTACTCAACCTCTATCCACAATGCGACACCTGTTTAACAGATCAACATATGGGTTGTTATACTTATCAGGTTAAGGATAACAATAAGATCATTTTCCACTTTCGTGGAATCGCACTACCCGGAACAGCTTCACCAACAATTACGGATCAAGATAGCACCAAGGGGTTCATCCGATTCACATTGAAATCACATAAGAAATTGCAAAATAGATCGCTTCCAAGCTACACCAATATCTACTTTGACAAAAACGAGCCCATTCGTACCAATACATCAACTGCTCGCTTCCGACCGGGTTTATCACCCATAGTTACATTGGGATTAAATGCGCCTGCTAGACACCCCAATGACGAAATCGGAAGATTGACAAAAGGGTTAACTCTTGGTATCGGGCTCGCACCTATCGCTCCGTATAAGAAACCTTATTGGCAAGTCGAGTTATTTGCGAGTACGTTTGGCGTTGACTACGTGGCATCGCTTCCCGAACGAAAAGGAGAAATACAGTTGCCTAATAGTAGAGGTGACCTCACGTACTATGGATATAGTGGTATCGACAGCGCTGCGACCAAAAAATATCTTAGTTTGCAAATACCTGTGCAGATTCGTTACAATATCAGTCGGTACATATCGGCGGGCATAGGTGCATTGGTCAAAACACACGTTAATTTACAAAATGATCAACAGATAACATATCACGTCCTTAACGCAGGAGCAGAAAGAACGGAACACACGGTAAGCATGAGTGCTGAAAAGGAAAAAATATCGCCCCTGCTTTTTTCACCTTTACTAGATTTAAATATAGGGCGCGCCTATCTGGGGCCTGCAGTTGGTATACGCTACCATTTCGATAAAACGTATAAAAGTAACCTTAATTTCTATTTGATGTGGCGACTGTAAGGGCATTCCTTTTCGGATTTATTTTTAGTTGTTTAGCCTGCACAAACCAAACCGAAGTCCAGTTACAAGACAGCCAATCGTTGGATTCTGTAGCGACCTCCTTCCTTGATTCCGTTGGGGAGCTAGCGTACGATCATTATGCTTCATTTGAAAAACAGCCAGATCTTTTTCTCCAACCGGTAGAAAACAAAGCGTTGGATGAGGAACAGAAAGAAACATATGCCTGGATTCTAATCAATATGGCCTATGGCTTTCAAGAACACAGTCGATTTTTAGCATCTATCAAATATTATGAAAAGGCGTTATTGTACGATAAAGAAAATCGCATACTGAGTCTAGAGGATAGACTAACCTATCTGTACAAACCACTCGCCAATAATTACACCGTAATTGCAGATTACGAAAAAGCCGAAACTTTACAGCTAAAAGCCTTAGGGGAAGCGCAAGACGAAAAAACAAAGGCATCGTTTTACAACAACCTTGCTCTCTTATATGTTTATAAAGGCGAATGTAAAAAATCAAAAGAGGCAGCAATTTCCGGGTTAATGCACAGCACTCAAAACGACTACTTAAAAGTTCTTTTACATTATTCCTTATCCTCCGCCTATGCCTCCTTAAATAATGCAGATTCTGCCGAATGGCACAATAATTTTGCTCTTCAAATAGCCAACACATTACCTATAGATGACCATCTAGCCTTGAGCAAAATTCCTATACTAGAACGAAAATCCGTATTCCTCTTACAGGACAATAAAATAGATTTGAGTCGAAAATACCTCTTAGACGCCTTGTCGATAGAAAAAATGTTTTTCCCACATACCCGTTTTAGAGAAAAAGCAAATCTTTATAACGCTCTCGGTGAGATCTATTTAATAAAAGAAGAATTTACACAAGCTAAGAACTGCTTTAAACAGGCTCATGAGTTGCTTGAAGTTCACATTCCAGCCCGTACATCAAGCTATACGCATATTGCGGTATTAAAAAATTTGGGATTGGTATACGCGAAAGAACAAGCCGATTCAGCATTCTTTTATTTTGAACAGGCAATCGAACAAGATTTTGCTTTTCAACAGAATATTACCAGCAAAAGCAGTCATCTTACCGGAAATAAATGGAACCAACATCTTTTAAGTCTGGTCTTCTATCACATTGGAGATCCAGAAGATCTTGATCAAGAAAAGCTAGCCAAGCTCTTGTGGTTGGTCGAACTAGCAAAAGGTCGTATGCTTTGGAACGACATCAATAGAGCCGCGGTTTGGGAAAGTGATACCGCCGAGTTAAGCCAAGGAATGAAGCAACTTCAGCAGCTATATTTAACACGTGATAATCTAACGGATAGTGGTGATATCAAAGAAATAAATCAATCGATTCAATCTATGCTCACTGATTTTCAATTAGATGAGCAGTATTTCACAAGAAAAGTGGCATTGCCAAACTTCGATAATTTCCAAAAACAACTGACCGACAGTTTAGCCGTAACGTATTCCTATTTCATCCATCCCGATAGTAGCTTGTCGATATTCCAAGTAGATAACGGTAAAATTTCCTGCATCCATCAGAAAAATAATGGCCTATTAGATTCCATTGCTCGGTTTAAGAAGGATTATTTTTCGACAACCCCTCATCTCTTCAATAACAGTCCAAAACGTTATTTTACTCGGGCGCAACACTTGAAAAATCAGTTATTACCCTCCCTTCCATCACGATCTAAAACGCTCCGACTCTCACTTCATGATGAATTGTATGTTCTCCCCTTTGATGCACTAAGCGAATCTAACAGATTTTTGATTGAAGACTTTGATGTTCAATATGTCAATTCCCTTTTAATTAAAGATCTATATCCCCGCACATCATTTCACAATCCTCAAATCAGTATTCTATACAGGGATAAATATCGCCCTCCGCTTGCTGATCTTCGTTTTGTAAAAAAAGAAGTGGAAAACCTCCAATCAGGTTACAAGACGACAACTTTCTCTTACCAAGATTTGTCTATAGGAAAGTTGGAAAACGCCTTCAAAACATCATCTATAATACATATTGCGGCCCATACGGTTGTCACCCCGCAGCAAGAAGCGCAACTACTTCTACACCAAGCCATTTCTGCCGAACAACTTCGCTACTATCATATCAAATCACCACTTGTTATTCTTTCTGCCTGCAACACCGCGTCAGGGAACCTTCTCCCTTCGGAAGGATTGGAAAGTATCAACAGGGCATTTCTAAGCAAAGGGATTCCAGGCGTCATGGCAACACATTGGTTTGCTAGCGACGGCGCGATGTTAGATATTATGGAAAAATTCTATGAAGGGTTGACTATTTCTAAAAATCCCATCCATGCGCTCGCGGAAGCGAAAAGAAGTTATCTTTCAGAGCAATCGGAGCTAGGTTCAAATCCCTGGTATTGGTCTAATATTGCCTATACCGGAACCGACATAAAAATAGACTTGCAAAAATATGCAAGTCTACACCAAGTTGCTTGGAAAATCGCTATTGCTTTCCTTGTGCTAGGCAGTTGCCTCTACGGCATCTTAAGGTTTACAAAGTTTAAAAACAAACATTATAAAACCCGCCATGAACGTTAGAAATGATTCATCTGGGATTGCTCCCTGCTGTATACTTTCATGGCTTCCTGGAGGCACGTCTAAATTCTTTCCCATAACTTAAACCATTTGATATTTTACATCCCTTTTTCTTTTGCAGCGTTTGATGTCCTTTTCTAGAACAAGCTTCCTCGATAAAAGTTTTCTCATAGTTTTAATTTTTTGTGAATAAATATGTTAATATCACCGTTATATCCACCAAGATCTCGAAATGTTACCCTCAGTGTCGAAGAAATTAAATCCAATTACTTCAATTCACCGAACAATCCGCCCCTTTTACCGAGAAATGCCACTAATCCGCCTAAACCATATAAAGTAACATAGGTAACTAACCTATCTTTGAAGTATACAAAAAGAGATAAATACATAACCACATTAAAAAAAGTATCATGGAAACGAAAAAAACATTCACATTAAACAGCGATAATATCTCCAACACATTTCAAAAAACCATCGACTGGATTCAAGAGACCAAGGTCAGTATAACGTCAAAAACCGACAAAGTCTATATTAAACTTCCGTTCATCATCGCTTTTGTTATCGCGATACTTGTTCCGTTTGCTTTAATTATAGGTATTATTTTTGCTTTAGTTTTTAGTATAAATATCACTTTTGAGCGACTTAACAATAAAGAGACTCGTGTGCAACACGACGAAATAAAAACCTATTAAACAAGCAATTCACAAAAACATTCAAAACAATAACAGCATGACATTGATCGCAGTTCTCTTCCCTTGGCTATCATTCTTTTTAAGAGGAAAAATATGGATTGGCTTTATCTGTCTTATCTTACAATGCACACTAATCGGTTGGTTGCCCGCAGCAATATGGGCAGTAGCTTCCCGCATCGATGAGAAAAATAAGAACCGCATCCGTCACTTGGAGAGACAGATGCGGCGTACGATATCTTAATTTAGGTCAATCATCCACACGGATGAACTCTCCTTCTCCTGAAAACTCTAGATCAAGTCCGTTCGAGATTTCTACTTCATATCCCTTCCTTGCCCTAATTATCTCCTTTACAAAGGTATTAGGGAAGCTCTTACGAATGTATTGAGAAATTGTGGATGGGATAATTTGTACAGGTACTGCCACTCCTTTCATTTCTATCTTCTCCCATATTCCGTCCGAATCAAATTCTATTTTCGAACCAGTTTTTAAAACGACCTCGTACTCTTTCTTGAAAATATACTCCGTGCCCATCTTAACGGTAATGATCTCCGCGTCAGAAAAATATTTTTTCAAGAATGTTTTTGCCTTATCGGGCAAATTGCCAAAAGATATGGCTTTATCTTGTGCAAACGTAATAGTTATCGTACACAACAAAAATACCATTGCAATTAATCTAAATAACATTTTCATTATCATCCGTCGTTTTCATGCGCATATGATTATTTCGTAAGCTCGGCTATATTCATCGATGTTTGTTTTTCAAACAGGGACATTTCATATTGCAATGATTCCAATCGATTTAGGAAAATTTTAGGAATGGAATAATATCGTTTATTTTTTTATAGAAAAAATATGCATATTATCCTCAAAACGGTAGTGTATAGATAATTGGGAATAACTATCTACAATCGATTTTACAATAGCAAGCCCCAGACCATTAGATTGACTATCTTGTGTACCTTTATGAAAGCGGTTGAAAATTTTCTCTTGATCTAACGATATTGGACTACCGCTGTTAGCAACCGAAAGTTGATTCTGGTCTATATTTATGGATATCCGTCCGCCTTTTACATTATATCGTATAGCATTACGGAAGAGGTTAGAGAGCATCACAAGTGCCAGGTCTTTGTTCATCGACGTTTCAAAGGCAGTATGTTCCTCCACGTGTAAGGTGATGTCTTGAAAAAGTAGAAAATCGTAAAAATCTTTACTGATTTCTTCTACTAATTGATTTAAGCTAATTTGGTTAATGTCCTTATACTGTTTATTCTCAATCCTCGATAACATCAATAATGCTTTATTCAAATTTACAAGCCGTTTCATCGATGATTTCGAGTCAGCTAACTGGGTGAGTTGGTTTTCAGAAAGTGATTCGTCCTCCATTAACATCTCCAATTTATTGATCGTAATAGCTAATGGTGTTTGCAATTCATGTGCTGCATTTTCTATAAAACGTTTTTGGTCGTCAAATACTTCTTCATTTCTTCGCCACATCCGGTGTATTTCTTCGTCCAGTTGATTGAATTCCAGAATATTGGTAGATAGAACCGTCAAATCGTCTTTTTTTCCGAAGCGATAAAGATTAAGGTTCTCCAATATTATATTAAATGGACGCCATGCGCGGCGAAGAACCAATTCATTAATTAAATATACGCCCAAAACCAGGACGAGGTATAACACGATGAGCGCCGTGGTCAGGTTCAGTATCAGATCATCCTCTTCTACCGTAGATGTCCTGATTTCCAAATGATACGGTTTTTGATCAGGCGCATAAAACCCTGTACGCAATACACGATAAGGTTCCATCTCATCGTCATAAGGCATATAGAAAAATTCATTATCGAGTCGATTCTCCTCTGAAAAATCATTTTCATCTTCCACGGGCGTGATTCGGAATTGATTAATACCGTATTCATTGGTTTCGAGCAATTTCGGATGTGCATAAACCTCTCTTAAAATTAATATCTTTTGATTTTTAAGTCCATCGTCTACATTGTCGTACACTTCTTCCAAAATAAAGGCGTAAAATAAAGCGGCCCAAATTGTAATAATTATCAGGAAAGCAATGCTCAAATAACGTAACGTATAGTTCTTAAGAGAAACTTGCATCGTATTAAACCAATTTATAGCCTATTCCATAGACTGCCTGAAAATCAACTTCCGCTTGATGGTTTTTAAGTTTACGCCTTAAATTTTTAATTTGTGAGTAAATAAAATCAAGATTATCCGATTGATCCGCATCATCACCCCAAACAGCTTCTGCGAGCGATGTTTTTGTAATCAGCTTTTCAGGGCGTATCATAAAATAATAGAACAAGTCATATTCCTTTCGATTCAATTGGACTTCATCTGTTCCGATAAGAACCTTACGTTCTTCGGGAAACAATTTAACATCCTTGAACTCAATCGCTTGCTCACCATGGTGGTTCTTGCGACGCACGACGGTCTTGATGCGCGCTAATAGCTCTGCTAGATGAAAAGGTTTCGCTAAATAATCGTCCGCACCCAATTCCAAGCCTTCCACCTTATCCTCCACTGAATCCTTTGCGGAAATAATAATGACCGAGTCGTCTTTTCCCAAGGCTCTCAACTCCGCTAATAATTCCATACCTGTACCTCCCGGCAACATAATATCCAGCAATATACAATCGTAATCATAGTTAGCTACTTTAGCCAGTCCACTCGTGTAGTTGTCAGCGGTTTCTACGATATATTTTTCGCCTTCTAGAAATGATTTCATCACATCACAAAGGTCCGTTTCATCTTCTACAATCAGTACTTTCATAGTTAAACTAAAATACAATATTACTCTTTTATCACTAATAGTTCACAAACGTTATTTTTGTTTGTTACTTTGTATCGGCAAATAATTGAAAGGAGAAATGAACATTTCTATACTTTTTACGTTTGTTGATTAAAGAGGATTACAACATAAAGTCAGATAAAATTAATAGAAAACCACGTTGAATCGATTCGGACGAATAGCTTTAAAGACAATACTATGGACCATCGGCAGTATTATTGCCCTTTTGCTACTGATCATTTTCCTTATACGACTGCCAACGGTTCAAAACTATGTCGTAGGTAAGGTTACAAACTATTTAGAGAACAAAATTGGCACACCGGTAAATATCGGGTATATCAATATTACTTTTCCTAAAAAAATAGTATTGGAAAACGTTTATTTTGAAGACCAATCCAAAGACACGTTGATTGCGGGAGAAAAACTGTCAGTAGACATCAATATGTTTAAGCTGTTGAAAAATACCGTAGAAGTACAGCAATTGGAATTAAAGGGTATTACAGCTAAAATAAACAGGACACTACCCGATAGTAGCTTTAACTTTGATTACATTGTCGAAGCATTTGCTTCGGAAGAAGAAAGCACTGCCGAGGCCGACACCACCTCTGCTCTTATTTTTGATATCAATGACGTACTTTTCGAACGTATCCATTTCGTTTATCATGATGAAGTCATTGGTACAGGTGCCGACATCCGGCTTCAGCATTTCGACACGAAAGTAAAAAAGTTTGATTTAACGAACAATATGGCATTTTCGATGCCGAATATCAAATTGGACGGACTCACTGCCCTGGTTAAACAATGGGCCCCTGTATCTGAACAAGAAACTCCTTCAGCAGAAGATTTTGGTATTAAAGATGCGTCCGTTGAAGCGTCTTCTCTTCTTCCAGATCTCGAAATAAAAAATCTGGATTTGCGTAATATTCTGGTGGAATACCAAGACTCGTCGGCTGCTATGGACACCCGTTTTGATATCCGCAAGTTAACCGCAGATATCAAAGAAATAAATCTTAATAAGGAAATTGTACGTTTGGGTAAAGTTACCTTGGAGGAATCTGATTCCCAGATATTATTGGGTAAAGTCGCATCAACATCAGCTATAACAACGGAACCGGATACCACCTCGAGCAGTTCCATGAATTGGATTGTTTCTTCCGATAAGTTAATCATCGATAAAACCAATGTCGAGTTTAAAGACGATAACGAGCCACGGATGAAAGGGTTCGATTACTTTCATATTAAAATCAGTGATTTTCTGACAGAACTAGATGACCTTTATTATTCCAGCGATTCTATTTCCGGATCATTGAAAGACCTCTCCATGGCAGACCATTCCGGTTTTGCCATAAAAAAATTGCAAGCAGACTTCGTATACCATAATACGGGTATAGAGATACGAGACTTCATCGCGCAGACGCCCAAAACCACTATCCGGGATTATATCAAGCTGTCCTATCCATCATTGGACGCTTTCACAGAAAACCCCAGCCAAGTCCTTGTAGAAGCCAACATCAAAAATTCCACCATCGATATGGGTGACATCCGTTATCTTGTACCGGATCTGGATACCATGGAGATCATGAAGCCGCTTTTGGCTCGCTCTTTTTACGTCAACGGCAGTGTCAAAGGCCGGATGGACAACTTAACCATACCCAACATAGAATTTAGAACACTAGACCGCACACACCTGATAGCCAGCGCAGTTATCCAAGGTCTTCCGGATACCGACAAACTTTATATCGACCTGAACTTGAAAAAATTTACGACGGGCAGAGCGGATATCGAACGTTTAGTTGCTAAATCGATGATGCCGGACAGCCTACAACTTCCTAATGCTATCAGTCTGTCGGGAACATTCAAGGGCGGAATGTCTGGTTTCGATGCCAATATGAGTCTCGTAACCGAAAAAGGAAACGCCACGGTTAATGGCAACATGCAAATGGGGTCAGATACAACTTACAACGCGTATGTATCTATCGATGATTTGAATATTGGCAATATTCTAAATCAAGACTCTGTGTTAGGTATTATATCCGCAGAAGCGAACATAGTGGGAACTGGGTTAGACCCCAAAAATATGAACGCTTCCGTAGATGGCCGTTTGAACCATTTGGATGCGATGGGCTATACCTATCATGATATACAATTAAAAGTAGACGCTAAAGACGGTGATATTGCAGGTACGCTGAACAGCCCTGACCCCAACATACAATTCAACATGGATTTTGCCGCCGACATGCGCAATACGTATCCAAAGGTCCAAGCGACACTCATGATTGATAGCGTGAACCTTCAAAATCTCCACCTGATGGAGGAGAATTTCAGATATCATGGAAAAATTGTCGCTGATTTTGAAACAGCCGACCCCGATTACCTAAACGGCTCCATCGTTGTTGCTAACTCCTCTATCGCTTATAACGACTCCCGTTATACATTGGATAGCATATCCTTGGTCGCAACAGCAGACACCAGTAGAAACACACTAATTCTTAGATCAGAATTTCTTCAAGCGCACATGGTTGGAAAATACCAACTCACGGCATTGGCTCCAGCTGTACAGGACATCGTAAAGATTTATTACAATCCAAGTAATGCTCCAAAAGATACGTCCTCGTACGACCCACAGAGTTTTGAGTTTAGTGCGACACTCAACCACTCTCGTTTTATACGCAACTTTCTCCCCAATTTAGAGGAAATGCGTGATATCACCTTAGACGGCACATTCAATAGTGCCTCTCAAAATTTTATGGCCAAACTCATTGCCCCCAAAATTGTATACGAAGGTGTATCCATCGAAGACGTAGGTGTCGATTTAACAACATTTGATAGCACACTATATTATTCTGCGCTCATTCATAAGATCAAAATGGGTAATATAGAATTGAATAATACGGTGGCGAGCGGTAATGTAGTAGAGAATAACATCGACTTAGGACTATGGATAAAAGATAAGCAAGATAAGGAACAATATCATCTGGGCGCAAGAATGCGAGCTGCTGAGAATAACTTTATTTTTAGTTTGCACGAGGATGGATTGAAACTGAATTATGAAGATTGGCAAATCGACACAACGAATACGATTAGTTTTGGCGAACGCGGTGTTCATGCCTCTAACTTCCGTTTAACTAACAATGGCCAAGAACTTCTTGTACAATCACAGGATTCCTCGTTTAATGCACCTATCGATGTTTTGTTCGACAACTTCAGGATCGAAACCTTCACGCAAATGTTGGAATCCGAGATGCTCGATTTGGGAGGAGGCATCAACGGTACAGCTACCATTTCTCGTCTAGAAAGTAATCCGGTATTTGTTTCCGATCTGACCATTGATAGATTTTACTTCGGAAAGGACACCGTCGGCAACGTGTTAGTTAAAGTAGACAACATTAAGGAAAACACCTTCTCCGCTGACGTCAAAATCGAAGGAAACGGGAACGATGTACAGCTTATCGGAGATTTCATCAGTCCGCCAGACGGAACGGCTTCGCTCGATGCAACGCTATCGTTAAAACCAATGAAGATGACCACCATACAAGCGTTTAGCTTGGGTTATCTAGAAGACTGTGCTGGTGATTTGGTGGGTGACTTAAAAATTACCGGCACCGTTGACGCCCCGAAAATCAATGGCGGACTGACGTTCCAAAACGGTAAATTAAACGTCGCGATGTTGAACGCAGACTTTCTCATGGACAACCAGACGATACATTTCAATGATAAGGGTATACAATTCAAAAAATTTGAAATCAAGGATTTACGTGGTAATTCTACCTTGCTAAACGGGTCGATTGCTACCACCACGTATACGGATTTTACCTTCAATTTAAATTTGACTATGAGCGACTTTGCTGCGGTCAATTCAACAAGAGAAGATAACGATTTATTTTTTGGGAAATTATACCTGACTTCAAATCTTCGTATAAGAGGTAATTTGGATCAACCGAGGGTGGATGGAGATATTAAGGTCAATGAGAATACCGACTTCGTACTCATCGTACCCAATGACGACCCGGGTATTGCACAACGGGACGGTGTTGTCAAATTTGTGAACCGTTCCGATACTGCACGCGTAAATGTATTTGCGCGATTGGATTCTATGACAACAGCCACACAACTATCCGGTATGGACATTGCTCTCAATCTAGCGACCGATCCTGAAGCAAAATTTAAAATTATATTAGATGAAGGCACACAAGATGCACTCAACATACAAGGTATTGCAGAATTGAATGCAACTATTGATGCAAGCAACAAAATCACCATGTCTGGTACCTATACGGTAGAAAAAGGAGATTACACTTTCTCATTAGGCCCAATTTCGAAACCATTTCTTTTTCAGAAAGGAAGCACTATCACTTGGAACGGTGACCCCTTGGACGCCCGTATGGATATTACGGCGATATACCGAAACCGCTTTCCAACATTGGAACTCGTACAATCACAAATTGGGGGCGAAAGTCAAAACCTATATAAGCAGCGGATCCCTTTTGACGTAAAGCTAATCCTTACAGGCGAGCTGTTCAAGCCAGAAATTAACTTTGATATTGACTTAGACGAGAACAACGCTATCGTTTCACAGGACGTCGTCAGTAAAGTTAATATCGCGTTAGCCAATATACGGGAGGACCCTGCCGAATTAAACAAACAAGTCTTTTCTTTAATCGCACTCGGTCGTTTTATGTCCGCTAACCCATTTGAAAGTCTCTCGGGCGGTGGTGGTGCTGAAGCGATGGCACGGAATACTGTCAGTTCGTTCTTAAGCAGTCAGCTGAATAATCTCGCTTCAGACCTTATTAAAGGCGTGGAACTTGATTTCAACCTACAATCAGAAGAGGATTATTTAACTGGAAATGCACAAACAAGAACGGATCTAAATGTCGGCGTTTCCAAAATGTTATTTGATGATCGCTTAAAAATTACTATTGGCTCCAATTTCGAAGTCGAGGGGAACACACGTCCGGGAGAAAAAGCATCTAATATTGCAGGCGACATTTCACTAGATTATCAACTTTCAAAAGATGGACGCTACTTCGCTCGTGTATACCGAAAAAATCAATATCAAGCCACATTGCAAGGACAATTTGTGGAAACTGGCATCGGTTTTATTATCACAATGAGTTATGATAAATTCAAAGAACTTTTCATGAGTTCTCGAGCCTTAGAACAATACTACAATACAGACAGTCGGCGTTTCCGACGTCGTTTCGATGTCGAGCGGATGGAAATAGATTCTGTTTATCGCGATAGCGTACGCTCCATCATTCGGGACAGTCTTATGAAGAACAATCCCGAATTTCGAAAACGTGTAGAGGAACGTCAGAAAGCCGAGCAATTAAGACGGCTGGAAAATAGTGCAGACAGCTCGACTACTGCCCCTGCTACAGATTCTACCCGTCGCTTCATCAGAAAAGAGGAAGTAGAACCAGAAGACGAACAACAGAAAGACGCAACAAAAACAACAACAGACACGACAGCAAATGCCATCCGAGACGATGAAGAAGAAAGGAGGTCCCATGAAGACTAATCTGCACCGCTTAACAATGGGTGTGATTGCCATGATTGTGGCGGTAAGTTGTAATCCAACAAAATACCTTGCTGAAGATGAAAGACTTTATAACAAAGGAAACGTCATCATCCACCCCGTAGATAGCATCCCAACCGAACGAAAAGAGGCGTTTGAAACCCACTTAGAAGAAATGCTACGTCCCAAACCCAACAAAAAGTTTTTGGGCATGCGCTTTAAACTTGGTCTCTACAATATGGGAGGAGGATCGGATTCAACATCGGGAGCCATCAATCGGTGGCTAAGACAACAGGGAGAAGAGCCTGTTTTGTTAAGTGATGTAAACCGTGAATATAATGAAAATCTCTTACGAAATAGAATGGAGAATTTCGGTTTTTTTAATGCGTATGTGACTTCAGACACCACTATAGATGGTAAATTGGCAGAAGTGACTTACAACGCACATCCGGGAAATATCTATCGAATCGCCAAAGTTGATTTCGAGATAGACTCCGCCTCACAGCTTGGAAAAGATATTATAAGTACCAAATCGCAATCCTTATTGCATGTGAAAAGCAATTATAATTTAGATGTCATTCTAAATGAGCGAGACCGTATCGACAATGATTTGAAAAACAAAGGGTATTATTATTTTTCGCCCGATCATCTATTGGTAGAAGTAGACAGCAGTAGAGGAAATCACCAAGTAGATATGTACGTCACACTGAAGCCAGAAACACCAAAAAAGGCGAAAGAACCTCAAAAAATCGGGAACATTTTTATCTACCCGAACTATCGGCAAACATCACAAGGCTTCCAAACAACACGACCTCGGAAGCAGCAACTATTTAATAACCAGCATTATATTATAGATCCCGAGGACACCTATCGTAAAAAAGTATTGGCTAACCATATTTTTTTTAATAAAGGAGACACATATACCCGGTGGGAACATAATCGAACAATTAGTCACCTTGTCAATCTCAACGCTTTTAAATTTGTCAAAAACACCTTTGTTGACAATCCTGATTCGGCCAATACGATGGATGTTTATTACCACCTCACACCCATGCAGCGCAAATCGATTCGCTTCGAAGTGATCGGAAAAACGGCGTCAGTGTATAACGGAACAGAAGTCAATGCACATTGGACACTTCGCAACGCATTCAAAGGTTTTGAAACGCTTACCTTGAGTGTCTTTGGTGGTTATGAGACCCAAACCGGTGGAAGCGTTAACCTAAATTCTGCTTACATACGTTATGGAGCAGAAGTGGGTATTGTATGGCCACGTTTGCTTTCTCCTTACAAGTGGGCTCCGTCCAGACGTTATATTCCCAAAACATATGCAAAAGTGGGTTATGAATTTTTGAACCGACGAAATGCTTATACACTTAATTCACTCACGATGAGTTATGGTTATAATTGGAGAGAAAACGACCAAAAACAGCACGATTTAGCTATAGCTGAGATTATTTATGTACAACCACGTAATATTACGGACGAATATAGGGCGCAAATGGACACCGTTCCTACACTTCGCCACATCGTAGATCCACAATTTTCGTTCGGACCCAACTATTCCTACACTTTTACCAACTCAATGGATGCGAATCGGCAGCATACATTTTACGTAAAAACGGGTCTAAATACCTCTGGTAATATATTAGGATTAATTCAAGGGGCGAATTATGATGAAGGCGCTAAAGAGATTTTCGGCACCCCATATGCGCAGTTCATCAAAGCGGAAGCCGATTTCCGTCATTACATGAAATTATCATCTCACTCCCAACTCGCATCCAGAATAATGGTCGGCATGAGCCATTCTTATGGAAATTCTCGATCGCTACCCTATTTAAAGCAATATTTCTCTGGAGGTCCAAACGGACTACGTGCGTATCGTCCCAGAGCGGTAGGTCCAGGATCAGCTTATCCAGAAAATTTAGGTGAAAACAATTTCTTTGCCGACCAGACTGGGGATTTCAAACTGGAGCTTAATACAGAATACCGCGCTCAACTAGCCGGCATGTTACATTGGGCAGCTTTTATTGACGCTGGGAATATATGGTTGCAACGAGAGGATGAAAACAAGCCGGGCGGGAAGTTGTCGAAAAATTTTTATAAAGAACTGGCAGTAGGTACAGGATTAGGATTACGTCTTGATTTGGACTTTTTAATTATCCGGACGGACTTCGCAATACCGGTACGTGTACCCTATCGGAATCCGGGTGATCGTTGGGTATTCAAATACATTGATTTTCGAGATCGAGAGTGGAGAAGAGAAAACCTTGTGTTTAATTTAGCCATCGGTTATCCGTTTTAAATTTCTTTTATTTTTGTTCTATTTTTCGTACATTTATCTACACATCAAATCTTTACCAACCAAAAAAAGAGAAAAGATATGCAGACTAAAATAACGGTTATCGGAGCAGGCGCTGTTGGCTCGACTACAGCCGACAATCTTGTACGGAGAAACATTGCAGAAGAAATTGTACTATTAGATATCAAAGAGGGTGTTGCAGAAGGTAAGGCTCAGGATATGATGCAGACAGCAGCTCTTTTAGGATTTGATTCCACCATCAAAGGGGTCACTAACGATTATACGCAAACAGCAGGTTCGGCAGTAGCGGTTATCACTTCAGGTATTCCCAGAAAACCAGGCATGACTCGCGAAGAACTTATTGGAACTAATGCTGGCATTGTCAAGTCTGTCGTAGAGAATTTAGTAAAACATTCGCCTGACATTATTATCCTTATTGTGGCTAATCCCATGGACACTATGACTTATCTCGCGCTAAAATCGAGCGGTCTACCCAAAAACAGAATTATAGGCATGGGCGGTGCACTGGATTCAGCACGTTTCAAATACCAGATTTCCCAAAAGTTGCAGGCTTCTGCAAACGACCTGAATGCAATTGTTATAGGTGGACACGGTGACACAACCATGATTCCCTTGATACAACATGCTACGTGGAACAGTATTCCAGTCACCAGTTTCCTTACAGCAGAGGAGCAAGAAGATATTGTTAAAAAAACGATGGTAGGCGGAGCAACACTAACTGCGCTGATCGGTACTTCGGCTTGGTATGCGCCCGGAGCGGCAACAGCAGCCATGGTAGAAAGTATTATACGTGATCAAAACAGGTTATTTACCGCATCTGTATTCCTAGAGGGTGAGTACGGAGAAGAAGATATCAATATTGGCGTGCCGGTCATTGTCAATAAAAAAGGCTGGGATCGCATCGTTCCATTGGAATTGTCCGAAGAGGAAAAAACCTCATTTAAAGATAGTGCAAACGCCGTAAGAAATATGAATCAAGTATTGAAAGATAGTAATATCATATAACACTTTTTTGCATGGGTTTTATTTTTATATTTCCTAAGTTTAACCCATGCAAAAAATTCCATTAGAGATATTGGAGCTACAGGGCGATGGCTACCATATATTGATTGATGTTTGTTTATTTGACCAACCGTTTAAAATGGTGCTGGATACTGGGGCATCAAAAACCGTCCTCGATAAAACCACACTCCTGCAATCCGGAATTCCGGAAGAAAAAATAGAGAACACCAATATCATCTCAACCGGGTTAGGTACAAATTCTATGGAAAGTTTTATCCTCGAGTTGCCCACACTCGCAATAGGCAACTGGAAAATAAAAAAATTTATAACCGCAGTACTCGATCTGAGTGCTGTGAATTATGCATACGAGCAAATGAACCTCCCCCCTGTTATCGGTGTATTGGGTGGGGACATTCTATTTTCCTATGCTGCTCGAATTGATTATCGGAAACAACTTTTGATCTTACGAGACCGCAAAGTAAGTTGAACGAATGTATGTTTATCGGTATAAAATCAGTCTTTCTCCATATCTTAGGCTCATGCTGTCTGCTCCTTGTTTTTCCAGCTGTTACATTCGGTCTGGATACGCTCTCTGTTGACACACTGTACAAGCTAAATGGAGCACGACGATTTGTACACCATTTGGGGTTCGAATCCCGCTTAGGCTACATATTACCGAATGTTCCATTTTATGCAGGATTCAACAATCAACGAAAACCTATTCGAAATGCATTATCTGGACACATAAAATACGCCTTTCGATTCCCAAACGGATCATTAGGAGATAAAATTTATGCACACACCTATCAAGGAGTAGGTGTATCATTTTATAATTTTGGTAACCGTCAGGAGTTAGGTAGCCCCAAAACGGTATATTTTTTTCAGCGTTCTAATATCGCGCAACTAAGCACCCATACGGCCTTAGATTATGAATGGAATTTTGGCTTATCTACTGGCTGGAAACCACATCATTTTGTAAACAATCCTTACAACATCGCGATTGGCTCCAAGACCAATGCCTATCTGAATGCAGGCATATATGTACGATGGAGATTAACACCGCATACCGATCTAGCAACCGGTTTAGACTTTACACATTTTTCAAATGGGAACACAAATTTTCCAAATGCAGGACTCAATATGCTCGGGTTAAAAATGAGCATACTGTATGATTTTAGAAAACGAGCGCCCGTCACAAAACATTTCGCCATCCCCGACTCTTTACGCGCGTCGTATCCCAAACATATTAACTATGATCTCGTTGTGTTCGGTTCTTGGCGCCGTAAAGGAGTCGACGTTATGGGACAACCTGTCGCTTCACCTCATCAATATCCAGTTTTAGGGATGTATTTTGGACCAATGTACAATATAAGCTATAGGTTTCGAACAGGCGTCTCCGTCGACGCGGTGTACGATGGCAGTGCGAACGTTTATACTAAGAATTATTTCTCGGCTACCCTCGAAGAAAAGTTCTTTAAACCATCCCTAAAAAAACAATTGGCCTTAGGTCTATCCGCGAGAGCCGAATATATCATGCCTATTTTCACTATTGGTGTCGGTTTGGGGGGCAATATACTGCACAAAGGCGGAGATCTCCGAGGCACTTATCAAACATTTGCGCTAAAGATTGCAACCACCAAAAATTCATTTTTACATATTGGTTACAATCTAAAAGATTTTCACGAACCTAATTATTTAATGTTAGGTATAGGTTATCGATTTAAAAATAAAGCCCCATCGTTACTGTATTGATGGAGGTCTATTATATTTTCTTGAACAATCGCCGGTGAATGTGTAAGCGCAAATAGGTATAAAAACCTAATGCAATAACAATGCCGGCTGTTCCCATCACGTAGAGCGTACTCTTGATCCCAATATATTCAGCCATTGCTCCCACCAAGAGCGTTCCAACCGGCACTATACCCTGGAAAGCCATCACATAATAACCTATTACCCGAGCACGATAGCTCGGAACCGCGTGTGTTTGGATATACGTATTTATAGATGAATTCTGCATCATCATGGCAAACGCAACCACCATGGTAAAGACTAAAGCTAATGGTAGAATACGAGCAAACGCTAATAAACAAAGCGCTGTGCCCATTAAAAAAGCAGAAAATAACACGCGATATCGCAGATTTTCACCAGTTTTTAATCTGGCCATATTGATGGCGCCGATCATTGCACCAAAACCAGCAGCGCTTTCAAACCAAGAGAACGTTGATTCATCTCCCATAAAAAGATCTTTAGCCACTGCGGGTAATAAAGAGGTGTAAGGGATAACAAATAAACTGGAAAACAACAATACGATAATCAGCGATGCAATATGGGGAGAACGCCTCAAATAGCGGAACCCCTCTTTCAGTGCCTGCCAATTGCCCTCTTTAATAAGCTTTGACGGATCTTCTTGCACGCGCATCAGCAGCAGACAGATAATAACAGGCACAAAACTGATAAAGTTGATGCCAAAACATACAAACTCGCCGTATTTGGTTAACAAAATACCTCCGATAGCTGGCCCGACCATCCTCGCCGCGTTAAAGATAGAAGAATTTAATGCGATGGCATTGGGTAAATCTCGTTTGTTATCTACAAGCGATATCATTAAGGATTGTCGGCTAAGTACATCGAAAGCGTTGATAACACCTTGTATAAAACCCAACATGGACAAGATAAAAACAGTTTGCAAGTGTAGTCCTACCACCAAAGTCAGCACACCGGCCTGTATCATCAATCCGATTTGCGTAAGAAAAACCAATTTGTATTTCCTATGTTTATCGACAAACGAACCGACAAACGGCGAAAGAATCAAGGAAGGTAATAAAGCGATAAATTGAACGAAGCCTAACCAAAAAACAGAGTTTGTCATTTCGTAAACCATCCAACTGATCGCAATCCGTTGCATCCAAGTGCCCAAAAGCGATATAGCCTGACCTACGACGTGTAATCGGAAATTAGGATAAGAAAGCGATTTAAATATATCCATGAACGGCAAAAAAATGTTTTGACTAAACTTAACCAGATTGAGAATAATATAATTACTTTTGTAACATACTTAGGTATGTTATGTTTTAAAATATTTTAAATCACTATAAACAATCTAATAGACATGAAATTTTTTATCGATACCGCGAACTTAGCACAGATTAAAGAAGCACAGGATCTCGGTGTATTAGACGGCGTAACTACGAATCCCAGCCTTATGGCGAAAGAGGGTATCAGTGGCGAAGAGAATGTAATCAATCACTATAAAGCTATATGCGATATTGTAGATGGTGATGTAAGTGCAGAGGTTATCTCTACCGACTATGACAATATCATCAAAGAAGGTGAGGCACTGGCTGCCCTAAATCCTAAAATTGTGGTGAAAGTCCCCATGATTAAAGACGGCGTTAAAGCTATCAAATATTTCAGCCAAAAAGGTATTAAAACCAATTGTACACTTGTTTTTTCTGCAGGCCAGGCCTTATTAGCTGCAAAAGCAGGAGCAACATACGTATCTCCATTCATTGGACGATTGGACGATATTTCTGTAGATGGTCTCGGGTTGATCGAAGAAATCCGTCTTATCTATGACAATTACGGCTTTAAAACAGAAATCTTAGCAGCTTCCGTACGCCATAGTGCTCACTTATTGGGATGTGCCAAGATTGGAGCGGATGTAATGACGGGGCCTCTATCCGTTATCTTATCCTTATTAAAGCACCCATTAACCGATAGTGGATTGGCACAGTTTCTAGCAGACCACGCGAAAGCAGCAGGAAAATAAAAGTAATTTTATTTCACAAAAAAGCCTCTCCGGATTACCTCTGGAGAGGCTTTTTTTCGATCGTTCTTATCATGTACTTAAATCCACAGCAAGAACCTAACCAAAATCTTTTTTATAGGGCACATCAGCACTTGACTATTTGCAAAAACAAATATTAAAAATTCCGTAACTTTACCACTATCATGACGGATGAAAAAACACAAAAAAACAAAGACTTCACGAAACTTCTTCGGGAAAATGGGTTAAAAGTAACCTCCCCGAGGTTGCGTGTTTTAAAAGAAATAACGCACAAAGAAGCAGCCATATCCCAACCAGATTTAGAAAAAATCGTTGGGAAGGATATTGATCGGGTCACCCTATATCGTATTCTATCGAGCTTCGAAGAAAAGGGAATTGTACATAAAATCTTCGATCTGAATGGTACAGCAACCTATGCAATGTGTTATTCCAACTGTACCGAAAACCACCATCACGACCAACATGTACACTTCATTTGTTCGATCTGCAATAATGTATATTGTCTCAACGAAGTAAGCCTTCCGAAGATCACTTTACCCCCTCACTTTGCGCTGCACTCTCTCGCTATTAATGCGGTTGGACTGTGTGGAAACTGTCAAAAAGAGAACTAAATAGTCTTCTGAAATACTACTTTGAGGAAAATGCTTTCTGGATTCAGAAAGCATTTTTTTATATAAAAACACGACACAAAACTTCAAAAAATGCCGACATAAATTTTTATCAAAAAAGATATAAAACACTATTTATTAGATAATTAATTCTAGTAAATGAAATTAAAAATTTAATAAAAGAAGTATTCAATATTTTAGAAAACAAGTACCGAATCCCTCAAACCAGCCCTACAGGCTATAAAACGGCTATTAAAAAATAATAAATTTATCTAATTATATCATAACAATCTATTTATTAATATATTATAAAAAGTAAAATAAACTAAAACAACACATACAACAATAAAGCAGCAAACACTTCTTTTTAGATCGCGTAAAGAACATTTTTTACGTATCTTAGTTTTATAAATGAACATTGGCACTTGCTCTGCGGGATGGCGAAGTATCCTCCTCCCCCTTTTTGAAATTTCAGCGATAGGAAGAGTGGGTATCAGATTATAATTTGGAATATATGAAAGAAAAAAAAGAGAACACATACAAAGAAGTTCTAACTCACCTCATCGTTGACATATTTGAAAAATCGAACAACACACCACTCAATTATAAACAGGTTGCTGCAAAACTCAACCTGAGTGATCCGGAGTCAAAAAATGCGATTGCGGAGATACTTTCTAACGAATCCAAATCCGGCAAATTCCTGCAAATAGAACGTAGCAAGTTTAAATTACGCCAGCTCAATGTCTATATCCAAGGCAAGGTGGATATGACCGCAGACGGTTCGGCCTATGTCATTCCGGAAGATGAACTTGAAAATGACATCCATATTGCTCCTCGAAAATTGAGACAAGCGCTCCACAATGACATCGTTAGAGTACATGTGTATGAACGTAGAAAAGGCAGGAAACGAGAAGGGGAGGTTGTAGAGATTATCCAACGTGCAAAAACAGATTTTACGGGAACGATAGACATATCCAAATCGTACGCTTTTTTTCTCCCTGATGACAGAAAGATGATTCATGATATATTCGTTCCACTAGACAATTTAAACGGCGCACAACACGGCGAAAAGGTAGTTGTTGCTATTGTCGAATGGCCGAAGAATGCCAAAAACCCGATTGGAAAAGTAAAAAGTATCCTTGGTAAAAAAGGGGAAAATGACACCGAAATGAACGCCATACTTGCGGATTTTGGTTTCCCATTATCATTCCCTCACGAAGTGGAAGCCGAGGCAAATGCTATTCCAGAACAAATTTCTGTTGACGAGATAAAGAAAAGACGTGATTTCCGTGATATACTAACCTTCACGATAGACCCTTTTGACGCGAAGGATTTTGATGATGCTATTTCGTTTCAAACACTAGATAACGGAAATTATGAAGTGGGTGTACATATTGCCGATGTCTCTCATTACATGCAGCCGGATTCGTTATTAGATAAAGAAGCTTTTGAACGCGGCACTTCTGTTTACTTGGTCGACCGTGTAATTCCAATGCTTCCCGAACGCTTATCCAACGGTGTATGTTCATTACGCCCACAGGAAGATAAACTGTGTTTTTCTGCGGTATTCGAAATGGACGATAGAGCAACCGTCTTAAACCAATGGTTCGGCCGTACAGTCATCAATTCCAATCGCCGTTTTAGCTATGAGGAAGCACAAGAGGTTATCGAAAAAAAACAGGGAGACCATGCACCCGAAATCCTTAAACTGAACGAACTTGCCTACATTCTGCGAGAGCGTAAGTTCAAAAACGGTGCGATCAGCTTCGAAAGCGAAGAGGTTAAATTCCACCTCGATGAAAAAGGGAAGCCCATAGGTGTTTATACCAAGGAGCGGAAAGAGGCGCATAAGCTTATAGAGGATTTCATGCTGCTTGCTAATCGGAAAGTCGCTGAATATATCGGAAAACAGGGAAAAGGTAAAAATAAACTAACGTTTGTATATCGTTTTCATGACACCCCAAATCCAGAAACATTGACTACGTTTTCACAATTTGCTTTACGGTTTGGACACAAACTCACGGTTAAAACAGACAAGGAGGCTGCTAGATCACTTAACGCTCTCCTGACAAAAATCGAGGGCGAGAAAGAACAGAACCTCTTAACGACCCTCGCCATCCGCTCTATGGCCAAAGCTATTTACACCACAAAGAGTACGAGCCATTACGGACTCGCTTTTGATTATTATACACATTTCACCTCTCCTATCCGCCGTTACCCGGATGTCATGGTACACCGTTTGTTACAATTTTATTTGGATGGGGGAAAGAAAATAAATGCCGAACATTACGAAAAAATGGCGGAACATTCCTCTCAAATGGAAAAAAAAGCTGCCGAGGCAGAACGTGCTTCCATTAAATACAAGCAAGCAGAGTTTCTGGAAGACCAAATTGGCGTAGAATATACCGGAATCGTATCAGGCGTCACGGAATGGGGTATGTATGTCGAAATCCAGGAAAATAAATGCGAGGGTATGGTCCGTCTACGGGATATCACAGACGACTTCTACACACTGGACGAAAAAAACTATGCCATCATTGGCCAGCGGAAAAAAAAGAAATATCAATTGGGTGACGAGGTTCGTATCAAAGTAAAGAAAGTAGATCTAGAAAAAAGACAGATTGATTTTACGTTGGTGTCATAGGCAAGCTGTCATGTAAGCATAAAAAAAAGATATCATACCTTTACTATCGAAACCTGTATAATATGGAAAGATGCTGTATATTTTTATTGGCCATTTTATGGATTGCCGCGTGTAAAAAAGATGAAACTCCCGTCGACACCTCGGAATGTGTTGTTCGCATGAAAGAATTATACAATTCAGCATTGAAATGCACAGAAAAAGGCACAATGGAAGTAAACTTGTATTCCGGTTTATATAAAAAAGAGATGGTATACTTCACCAATATCGTATGCGTAACATGCAATACCGTTCCGCCTTCCTTTGGTTATACGTGCGACAACAAGAAGGTAGTTTTTGATAATTTTGTAAACGTAACAGATATTAAACAAGTTTATAACAGTTGTACAAACGAATTTATGAAATAATAAATTTCCTCGAGATTATTTGTGAAGAACAAGTTTTTCTGTGGGAACGCCATCTTCCTCTCCCACAAAATAACGCTCGAATCCGAATTTTTCTAGGAGTCGTTTGGAAGCGATATTATCAGGATCTATAACCCCGATAATATCATCATTAGGTGCTATCTCCGCCGCTTTTTCCAAAAGCTTTTGACATATTTTTGTTCCGAAGCCCTTTTTCCAAAAGGTACGTTTCAAAAGATACCCTATCTCTAACACGGAACGGTCGCGCTTATATCTTACGAGTTTACAATCCCCAATCAATCCGGTATCGTGGTCTATAACTTTAAAATATCCCAGGAGGTCATCGTCTTTATTGATCTGCAAAATCTCCGCAAACTTCCGCAACGCTTGTTCTTCCGACATCCCCTTTCCGGTAATATACTTCATAACCTGATCATCTTTCACTAAAGAATAATAGTTATCAAAATCTTCCCATTTATATTTTAGGATCTGCAACATAAAAAAGTTAAATATGAAATTACATTTTTTGAACATTTAATATCCGTATCCAAAAAACGAAATAACTAGCTTTGTCAAAAATAATAATCAATAACATCTTAAGATATGCATTTTTTAGATATTGCCAAGAACAGATATAGCACAAAAAAATATAATCCGAACGAAAAAATAGCAGAAGATATCGTTCAACAATTAACGCAGATCTTGCATTTAAGCCCTTCCTCGATAAACAGCCAACCGTGGAAGTTTACGATTATCTCTGATACAAAAATTAAAAGTGAATTAGCGAAAGTATCCTATCATAATCTGGAAAAAATCAATCAAGCGAGCCATTTAGTTGTATTCAGTGCAGTTGATAACGTGGAAAAATTCGAACATGAGATTCTTTCACAGTTACCAGAGGGCGCTGTAAATTATTACCACCAGTTCGTAAAACCGTTAGGCGAAGCAGGCATCAAAAATTGGATGCGGCATCAAGTTTACCTTTCGTTAGGCTTTTTCCTAGCCGCCTGTGCAAGCATGGAAATTGATTCAACGCCTATGGAGGGCATCCAACCCGATAAGTACGACGAAATATTGAAATATGATGGATATACAGCTTTATTTGCAGCTGTGATAGGTCATAGAGATGTAGCAGATTTTAACCAACCTACGCTCAAACCAAAGTTCCGTCGACCGTTAGAAGAGGTGGTAGATCATGTTTTTTAAACCTATCCAAACTGACCATGAATATAATTGGCTGTCATTTCATTTTCCGGAGAGTCAAAAATTTTATGCGTAGGTCCCTCCTCTTTAATCTCGCCAAGATATAGGAATACGGTTTTGTCTGCTATTCGTTGCGCCTGTTGCATATTGTGTGTCACAATCACTATGGTATATTTTTTTTTCAGGTATATAATCAACTCTTCAATTTTCAAGGTGCTGACAGGGTCAAGTGCTGAACACGGTTCATCCATAAGGATAACCTCCGGTCTTAGCGCTACAGCTCTGGCAATACATAAACGCTGTTGCTGCCCTCCCGAAAGACGCGTGGCAGGCATCTTCAAATCATTTTTAACTTCCTCCCATAGAAAAGCTTCCCGTAAGGCTTTCTCTACAATCGATTTATCACACGGGAGGTTATTGATGCGCAATCCATACGCAATATTCTCATAGATACTTTTGGGAAAAGGATTCGCTTTCTGAAAAACCATACCAATCCGCTTACGGATTTGTGTAACCGGAACGGATTTAGCGTATAGGTCGAGATCCTCCAACTGCAGCGTCCCTGTTATTTTCGCATCGGGGGAGAGATCATGCATCCTATTAAAAGAACGTAATAAAGTACTCTTCCCACACCCAGATGGACCGATTAAAGCGGTTATTTCGTTTTCTACAAATTGTATATCAATATTTTTCAAAACCTGTTTCGTTCCGAAACTTATATTTAGATTTCTAGCAGATAATTTCGTTTTCATGTTCGTACTATTTTACATCTCCGTTGCACTTTTTCTATATTTAAAACGAATATAGAAGGCCGTTAAATTCATAAAGAACACCACAATGATCAATACCAGCGCCGTTCCATACGCGATAGGCCTTACCTCTTCAATGGATTGATGCTGTGTGGAAAGCATATACAAGTGATAAGGTAGCGCCATAAACTCCTGATTCAGGTAACCATTCGAGTTATTAATGTAGAACGCGGCCCCCGTAAAAAGGATTGGTGCCGTTTCACCGGCGGCTCGTGACAACGTCAGTACTACGCCCGTCAGTATACCCGGCATAGCGGAAGGTAATACAACGTCTTTAATCGTTTCAAATTTCGTCGCTCCCACCGCTAATGCGGCTTCCCGAGTACTATTCGGAATACGCATCAAAGCTTCTTCCGTCGTCGTGATAATATAGGGTAGAGAAAGTAATCCCAACGTCAATCCAGCAGCTAGCAAAGACGTCCCCAATTGGAGTGCTTGAACAAATAAAGCCAGTCCAAATAAACCATAAATGATAGATGGAACGCCTGAAAGATTCCGTATAGAGGCTCTGATAGTACGTGTTAACCAATTATCTTCTGCATATTCGTTGAGATATATGGCACAGCACACGCCAAACGGAATCGCAAACAATGCCGTGAGTATCGTCAACATTACGGTACCAATAATAGGTGTCAAAATCCCCCCCTTGGTCATCCCCGCACTAGGAACCTTGGTAATAAAGTCCCATGATAATTGCCCCGCTCCCTTAGAGACAATTTCCCAAATAACAACGACCAAAAAAAAGCACACCAAAACGGTACTGATCAACAACGTGCCCCACTCTACCACAGCAGATATCTTCGACGATTTAAACAGCATGATATTTCCTAAAACGGTTAATAAAATATTCGCCTAACATATTCGCAGCCAATGTCATTAAAAACAACACCGTGGCTATCGCGTAAAGGGCAAAGTAATGTGTAGTTTGATAGGGAACCTCTCCCATCTCTATGGCTATCGTCGCCGTCATGGTTTTCACAGAGTCAAACATACTAGTAGGTAGAATAGAAGCATTTCCTGTAGCCATAAGAACCGTCATGGTTTCTCCAATGGCTCTACCTACACCCAACATGACTGCGGCAATAATCCCTGGCGCAGCTGCTGGAATAATGATTTTACGTAGGGTTTGCCATTTGGTTGCCCCCATTGCGTAGCTAGCTTCTTTATATGTTTTTGGCACGGCGTGTATAGCGTCTTCCGCGATCGTGATGATAGTAGGTAACGCCATGACGGCTAGCAGAATAGCACCATTGAGCGCATTTAGACCATTAGAAAGATCAGCTAGATCTGCAATGCCTGGACTCAAAACCACAATCCCTAAGAAGCCGATGACAACCGAAGGAACTGCCGCCAACATTTCGATAGCCGGTTTCAATAAATTTTTTACCCGCGGTGAAGCATACTCCGCAATATAAGCTGCTGTACCAATCCCTAGAGGGATAGCAATAAACATCGCGCCGAAGGTCACTAGCGTCGTACTCAGCACCAAAGGTAACATGCCATATTTTGGAATCGCAGCTGTCGGACTCCACTCCATGCCGGTAATGAAATCCAATGGTTTCACATCCATAAAAAAAGAGAATGAATTATATACCAGCATAGCCAAAATCCCCCCTAACAGAGCCAGGACAAGAAGTCCTGTTCCTTTAAACACAATCTTGAAAAGAATATCCAACGATAAACGGGTTTTATATTTCATCCGATTGCTTATTTAATATATAATATCCATGATCTTCAATGAGCTTTTTACCTACAGCACTCCTTTCGAAAGCGATAAAAGGACGAACCTTCTCCCAAGATTCTGCCAAGACAAATTGATACAAGGGGCGTTGAAAAAAATAGTTCCGTTGGTTAATTGCTTCCTGATCCAATGGAGAAATGGCTTTCTCCCCTCTCCTTTCGACAATCTTTAATACTTTTATACCTTGTGAGGCTACCGGATCGTGCGCTACGTAGCCCGCTCCTACATAGCCTATTCCCGTCCTATCTGCTTTTACACCCTCAATAATCTGTGCGTTGCCCGTCATTTCTTTGGCGGTATTCGAAAATTCAATTGCCAATTTCTTCTTGATAAACGAGTGTGTACCCGAGCTACTTTGACGACCGTAAATATTAATTGGAAAGTTGGCTTCAGTCAATTCAGACCAATTGGTAATGCTACCACTTAGAATTTCTCCTAGCGTCTCGACTTCTATTTCTTCTATCGGTAAGTCCTTATGAACAACAAAAGCAGTAGCATCTTCCGCAAAGACGACTGTTTTCAGTGCAATATTTTTTTCTTTAAACTGTTGCTGTTCTTTCTCAGAAAGAGGTCTGGACGAGTTCGCAATATCTGCCTGACCATTCAAGAGAGAAGTTATACCCAATCCCGAACCACCCCCAGAGATAGCAATACTAAAATCAGGATCTTCTTCTGTAAATTTCTCTGCCAGATTAACGGCAAGGTTAACTTCTGTATCGGAGCCTTTCATTTTTATAGAGTTGCTCCCATGACTACAAGAAATGCAAAACCATGTGACAGCAACGCCCACAGCGGGAAACAATTTTAATAGTCTCTCTTTCATCGCTACAAAAATGAATAATAGATATTAATAAATTGTTAATTCTATATTACCGTCTTCTCATGTTTAACTATCCATGATTATTAGCTCGTCGCCAACCTCTTTTCTGAGAAACTTTCTTTATTTTTCTTCTCAACTGAAAATAGTTTAAGCGTATTCTATTGTAATAAAGAGCCAATAAAAGTATGCCAACGGGAATCAACAAGGTTTGCAGCTGATACGCTTTATGGAATAGCGCGCCCGTGACTCCACCAAGGAAAAAACCGCTAACTATGATTAATTTCAACAATATGTTTCTTTTTAGTTGGGAACGCTTACTATTTTTTTTGTAAAATAATAGCTGGGATAGCTCAATTCCCATATCGGTAAATAAACCCGTGAGATGTGTGGTACGAACAACAGAGTTCGATATTTTGGTGACCAGCGCATTCTGCATACCCATAGCAAGTAGTAATAAACAACCTAAGGGTAACGACGTCCCAGGTAATAACAGGCTGGAAAACGCGACCACCGTCAGACACATAATTTCGAGCGAAATCGGCAATATATAAGAAAAGTACGACTTGTTTTTGGATGTGAGTTCTATCGCCGTGTTTGTCAAAAATGCACCCATAAAAAAAAACAAAACATATAATACGCTTGTAAATGCCAAGGTATAATTTTCCAAAAACAACCTCTCCGAGAAATAGGCAAAATGCCCTGTTACATTTGTGGTTAACGTATAAAATGACAACAATCCCACAATATTTACAACGCCGGCTACTATGGATAAAAGAGCGGCTAATCGGATATTGTGAAAATAGGTACGTGCCTTATCACGATGCCTTAACATACTGATCTTTTCTCTAAAGATACGAACAACTTTTGTATAAAGAGATTCTACCCTTGCGGTTAAGAAACCACCAATATATCTTTTCAAAAGCGTGCCGATACGGAATAAAAGATCAGCCCATCGATCCTTATACGACAGCACCTAGACAAACAAAGTAAATGCTAAAAATTTATGATGAGAATTCGAAGAAATTAGGGAACTTCGTAAAAACAGCCATATGAAAATTAAACGGATATATGAAAAACCAACGCCAAGTGATGGTTACCGCATCTTGATAGACCGAGTCTGGCCGCGTGGTGTATCTAAAGAAGAAGCTAAACTTGACGAATGGAACAAGGATATAGCGCCATCAACGGCACTAAGGAAATGGTTCGGACACAAGCCAGAACTTTTTGACGAGTTCTCCGTTCGCTATCAAGAGGAATTACATAACAAAATCGAAGAATTGAAAAGGATAAAGGGAATTGCTAAAAAGCAAAAATTGACCTTGTTATATGGAGCCAAAAATGAACAAGTAAATCACGCTGTTATACTCGAAGAAGTACTAAAACGAACGAAATAACTGATATTTACAGTTCATTCATTTAAAAAGCCCATCCTTTTACTGATCTTTAGCGCGAGCGCTTAAACAGTGGTAATAAAATTTTATATATCAACTATTTAATATTCAAAACAGAATCACTATCTTTGCAGACTTTAAAAAATTAATTTTAAACAAATTAAAAGAAAAAACAGGTAAATGCCTACTATTCAACAATTAGTTAGAAAAGGTAGAGTAGCTCTGGAAGACAAGAGTAAGTCTCCAGCGTTGGACTCATGTCCACAGCGAAGAGGTGTGTGTACACGTGTATACACTACTACCCCTAAAAAACCAAACTCAGCAATGCGTAAAGTCGCTCGTGTACGTCTTACCAATGGTAAAGAGGTGAATGCCTATATCCCAGGAGAAGGACACAACTTACAAGAGCACTCTATCGTGTTAATTCGTGGCGGTCGTGTAAAAGACTTACCAGGTGTTCGTTACCACATTATTCGTGGTGCGCTAGATACATCTGGTGTTAATGGTCGTAACCAACGTCGTTCTAAATACGGAACTAAGCGTCCTAAACCAGGGCAAGCTGCAGCTCCAGCAAAAGGTAAAAAATAATTAAACGGAGGGAAAGAAAATGAGAAAATCAAAACCAAAAAAGAGAATCATTTTACCTGATCCAAAGTTTAATGACGTTCAGGTAACACGTTTCGTAAACAACATGATGGTAGACGGTAAAAAATCGATCGCTTATTCCATCTTTTACGATGCAGTAGAAATAGTAGAACAAAAAACACAAGAGAACGGCTTAGAGGCTTGGAAAAAAGCATTAAACAATGTTATGCCAGCTGTTGAGGTTAAATCTCGTCGTGTTGGAGGTGCGAATTTCCAAGTTCCTATGGAAGTACGCCCGGAGCGTAAAATCGCTTTAGGTATGAAATGGTTAATCTCCTACTCTCGCAAGCGTGGTGAAAAAACGATGCGAGAGAGATTAGCAGGAGAAATCATCTCCGCTTCGAAGGGCGAGGGTGCTGCTGTGAAGAAGATAGAAGATACGTACAAAATGGCGGAAGCAAACAAGGCGTTCTCACACTTCAGATTCTAATATCATGAAATTGATTACACAGATATAAGGGATTACACAGATGGATATCATTGAAATCTGTGTAGTCCTTTTTTAATTTGTGTAATTTCATATAAAAACAAAATGGCAAAAGATTTAAGTTTAGTAAGAAACATCGGTATCGCTGCGCACATCGATGCCGGTAAAACGACAACAACAGAACGTATTTTATTTTATTCTGGTGTTAACCATAAATTGGGAGAAACCCACGAAGGTTCTGCTACAACCGACTGGATGGCACAAGAGCAAGAGCGTGGTATCACGATTACTTCTGCTGCTGTTACTGTATTCTGGAACTATCGCAACAAAAAATACCAAGTAAACGTTATCGATACCCCTGGTCACGTTGACTTCACCGTAGAAGTAAACCGTTCATTGCGCGTATTGGATGGATTGGTATTCTTGTTTTCTGCAGTTGATGGTGTCGAGCCACAATCAGAAACCAACTGGCGCTTAGCTGATGGATATAAAGTACCACGCATCGGTTTCGTTAACAAAATGGACCGTTCAGGTGCTGATTTCTTGAAAGTTGTAAAACAAGTAAAAGAAATGTTAGGCTCAGAAGCAGTTGCTCTACAATTGCCAATCGGTGCTGAAGACGACTTCGAAGGTGTGGTTGACTTAATTAACAACCGTGGTATGGTGTGGAACAAAGAGGATAAAGGGATGACCTTTACCGAAGTACCTATCCCAGACGATATGGTTGACGAGGTTGCTGAATACCGGGAGAAACTATTGGAAGCGGTAGCTTCTTACGACGAATCATTGATGGAGAAATTTTTCGATGATCCGAACTCCTTAACCGAACGTGAAATCCTTGACGCTTTACGTAAAGCAGTATTAGATAACGCCATTGTTCCTATGGTGTGTGGTTCATCTTTCAAAAACAAAGGTGTACAGACCATGCTTGATTTGGTTATGGAATTACTACCTTCTCCGCTGGATATCGAAGCGGTTAAAGGTACTGACCCGCGTAACGAAAATGAAATTGAGCGTAAACCATCTGAATCCGAGCCTTTCGCAGCGTTAGGATTCAAGATTGCTACTGACCCATTTGTTGGTCGTCTTTGCTTTATCCGGGCATATTCTGGTGTTTTGGAAGCAGGTTCATATGTATTGAACACGCGTTCTGGGAACAGAGAACGTATCTCCCGTATCTTCCAAATGCACGCCAACAAACAAAACCCTATCGAACGTATCAGCGCAGGTGATATCGGTGCTGTAGTTGGTTTTAAAGACATCAAAACAGGTGATACGCTTTGTGATGAAAAGAACCCTATCGTTCTGGAATCTATGGTGTTCCCTGAGCCAGTTATCGGTTTAGCAATCGAGCCTAAAACACAAGCTGACGTGGATAAATTGGGGATCGCTTTAGGTAAACTAGCAGAAGAAGATCCTACATTCGTTGTAAAATCAGACGAAGAGACAGGTCAGACGGTTATCTCAGGGATGGGCGAACTTCACTTAGACATCCTAATCGACCGTCTGAGACGTGAGTTCAAAGTCGAAGTGAACCAAGGTGCACCACAGGTAGCTTACAAAGAATCTATCAACGGCAGTACGGAGCATCGTGAAGTTTACAAAAAACAATCCGGTGGTCGCGGTAAATTTGCCGATATCAAAGTCGTTGTCTCTCCAGCAGATGAGGATTTTGATTCAACGAAATCACCTCTTCAATTCGTAAACGAAATTGTCGGTGGTGCTATTCCAAAAGAATACATTCCTTCGGTACAGAAAGGATTTGACGTATCCATGAGCAACGGCGTACTAGCGGGCTACCCCCTATCAGGCATGAAAGTTCGTTTGATTGATGGTTCCTTCCATGCGGTTGACTCCGACTCCTTGTCATTCGAATTGGCTGCTAAGATGGCTTATCGTAATGCCTTACCTAAATGTTCTCCTGTATTGATGGAGCCTATCATGAAGATAGAAGTATTGACTCCGGAAGAGAATATGGGTGATGTTATGGGTGACTTGAACCGTCGTCGTGGTCAAATGCAAGGTTTAGATACACGTGGTGGTGCACAGGTTATCAAAGCACATGTTCCACTATCAGAAATGTTCGGTTATGTAACACAATTACGTACCATCACTTCCGGCCGTGCAACATCTACCATGGAATTTGATCACTATGCTGAGGCGCCACGCAACGTCCAAGAAGAGATTGTTGCGAAGTCTAAAGGTAAAATCAAAGATATCGAAGATTAACACAATTAACTCGCCTCTGGTTGTTAATAGCTCTAACCAGAGGCATCTTTAAAATTAAATATAACATGAGCCAAAGAATCAGAATTAAATTGAAATCGTACGATTATAACTTGGTTGACAAATCGGCTGAGAAAATCGTAAAAACAGTAAAACCTACAGGTGCAGTTGTCAGTGGTCCTATTCCATTGCCTACAGAGAAAAAAATCTATACGGTTTTGCGTTCACCACACGTTAACAAAAAAGCACGTGAGCAATTCCAATTGTGTGCGTACAAAAGATTGTTGGATATCTATTCTTCCAACTCTAAAACTGTTGACGCCTTGATGAAACTTGAATTGCCTTCGGGTGTTGAAGTAGAAATCAAAGTGTGATAGGATTTCAATGGAAGATCCATGAAAAAAGGCTACCCGATCGGGTAGCCTTTTTGTTTTCTACACTTAATGGCTTTCCTAGAATTCGTAGCCTATACCAACCGAGAAAACACGGTTGTTAGACGTTACACCATCCACGTTGCTCAAGTTTCCGAGACCCAATCCGTAGCCACCATTGATTAGGAAGCCGTTGTTCAACTTATAACCTAACAAGAAATTGAACCCCCAATCGAAACGTTTCATTTCGTCTGCATTGGAACCGAATTCGATATCTATGGATTCGTCACCCCCTTTTACTTTGCCAGAAAGTCCTAAACCAGCATATGGACCTGCACCAACGAATACAGAGCCGGTGTATCCTGTAGGGATATAATACACGGCATTCACAGGCACTTCTAGGTACATGAGGTTCGTGGTAACATCTGCTCCAAGAACATCCGCTTTTCCTCCTTTACCCTGCAAAGACACGCCCGGTTGAATCGCGAAATTCGTTGCGGCGGGAATGCTTGCATACCCTGTAACATGAAAGTTCGTAGACGTCCCACTCGATTCAGATTCTCCATTTCCCGATGCAGTTATCTTCGGAAAGTTCAACCCTGCCTTCACACCCCAAGACGTTTGAGCTTGTGCTCCTACAGCCAATAAAAGTGCTGCTCCTAATGAAAGTAAAATCTTTTTCATACTCTTCAAATTTGTTTTAACGGTTTAGGTAACACAATATTCAGACCAAAAACGAAACAGCAAAACAACAAACTCATAAAACACTATATACCAACCATTTGTCATATATATTTTCATCCTACCAATTTTAACTTTCCATTTTATTGGATATATCAAAAGTAAGTTTTATTTTTGCATTCCCTCGAACGGGATAAAGGGTCGGATGGCCGAGTGGCTAGGCTGAGGTCTGCAAAACCTCCTACAGCGGTTCGAATCCGCTTCCGACCTCGTTTTTAAAGACAAAAAAATTTGAACCATGGGAGTTACACGTTTAAAAAGAAAAGATAGAAGAAACAAAACTACTTCACGTATGGAAGTACAGTTTTTGAGTTTAGGACGTAATGTTGAGCTAGGCTCAAGAAGCAAAATGTCAGAAAAAAGCCAAATCGCAAAGAACAATGCTGTTTTGGATAAGTTAGCAGCAGAAGCGAAATAAGCATTTCAAATGTTTAATAAAATATGGGAGAATCCTTTGGATTCTCCTTTTTATTTTGACTAAGATCTATAATAATATAAGCCCCTCTTCTCGCATTGCTTTCCAAAACCCTGTTGGAATATCTTTTATAGCCATTGTCGCATTATTGTGAACTTTTTCAGGTTTCGTGGTATTTAGCGCTACACTGCGAATCCCAGCAATATTAAATCCAAAATTAAAACAGGCTTCGGCCGGTAATATATCAAACTGAGCGCACAGTGCCCAAAATTTATCCCGCCAAACATATAGTGCTTTTCCCTCTTCCGTATCTTTATCAATATGCTGATAGTTAAAATAGTCACTTCCTACCAAAAAACCACCGTTAAATACTGCGGAGTTAATGACCGATATTCCCTTTCTTCCTAATTCCTCAATAAAGACAATAAGTTCTTTCGGATGACTATATACGGTTAAGCTGTTGGCGATCATCACCCAATCTAACGATACGTCACCTGCTATCCGCTTGATAATCTTCCAATCTTTCGCGCCAACTCCTATACCCAAGACCTTCCCTTCAATCTTTAATTCGGCCAAAGCACGATATGCATCCAGAATATCTCGGTAACGCTCTTCCTCTTCTTCTACACTGCCCGCATTGGCTAGATATTCATCGGGGTCATGAACAGAAACCAACTGTGCTGTATAATCACCCAGTAATGTATTACCTTGATGAAAACAGTCTAAAATACCCTCATAGCTTATCCTCTGCACCGCGTCGTTGTTTAATCCTTTCCATACTTCGGGTTCGAATGTAGGTTCTGGTGTCGTTAGAGGCACCTGATACCAGCCCAGTTTATTACTGATCAACACTTCAGAAGGTGCAACCCCCAGCTGGGTTAAACTCTTTCCTATTGATTCCAAAGAAAGACCCGCCCCATACTTTCCTGCGGTGTCAAATACTGCTTTTCCAGGCGCATGCTTTATACATTCCCGGACAATCGCTAATTTTTCGTCAAAAGATAGTTCTGTATATAAATTTCCCAGTCCACTTGTTCCGAATACGATCGCAGGTAATTGGTCCTGTAAATTTGCGTGTCTATTGCTGTTTTCCATTATTTTTTTTACTTGATCGAATGAATGGATGCAAAATATGCATAATTACGCTAAACCAATAATCTGTATATAATTATGTATGCGTAAAATGAGATTTCTCGTTCAATATTTCTTCGTCCGTTAAATCCAGACGTAACGGCGTAATCGAAACCATATCATGTTCCACCGCCCACCGATCCGTTCCTTCTTCCGCCGGCTCCAATGGGGTCACCGTAAACCAATAGTGTTTTCGACCCATTGGATCCGTTCCTGGCACGATCGTACCGTCATATAATCGGACAGACTGCCTTGTCCATACAATATCCGTAGGATCCGGAGGAAAATTAACATTATATAGTGCAAGTTCATCATTTTTCAATAAGAGCGCTAATGTCTCCGATACATATTTCTCTAGATGTTCAAAATCTGGTTCGTCCTTTCCAACAGGTGTACTCAAGGCTATTCCCTTCACACCAAACAGCACTGCTTGTTTTGCCGCAGCTAACGTTCCCGAATGCCACATTGAATTTCCCAGGTTGGGTCCCATATTAATCCCAGATAAAACCACATCTACATTTTTCCATAAGTGCATTCCCATGGCTACACAATCAGCCGGTGTTCCATTTACGCGATGCGCCTCTATATCTGGAAACTCAATCGGTGATTTTTTATAGCCTAACGGCCTTGAATGTGTTACGGCATGTCCCATAGAAGACTGTTCTACATCCGGTGCAACAACTCGCACTTCCCCAAAATTCTTTGCTACCCTCGCTAAGGCTGCAATCCCCGGGCTGTATATGCCATCATCATTCGTCACTAAAATTCTCATAACATCTTCGTATTTATTTTCTTAGTTTAACAACAATTGCCCCTATCAAAATGTTCTCTTACTAAAGTAAACATGAAGCAGGTAATCTTATTACATAACCCCAACGCGGGCGACGAAGATCACTTTAAGTCAGATCTTATCCAAGCGATCGAAAACGAAGGATACCGGTGCACCTATTTTTCAATCAAAAAAGATGAGCACTGGAAAGAACAACTTGATAGTGCAGATTTAGCTGTAGTAGCAGGGGGTGACGGTACGGTGCGAAAAGTCGTCAAAGAGCTTGTCCAAAGAGGCTCATTGAATAAAAAAATAACGCTGGCGCTACTACCCATGGGTACAGCAAACAACCTGTCCAAGACATTACTCCTCGATAAAGAAACTAATTTTGACAGCCATATCAAGGCTTGGAAACATGGCAAGCGTCAGCGATTCGATATCGGCATCCTTGAATACGACAATATCTCTAATTTTTTTATAGAAAGTGTGGGGTATGGCCTATTTCCGACGCTCATCCAAACAATGGATAAGACAGACATCAGCCCTTTGGAAACGACGGAAGAGCAGCTACAATTAGCCCAGGAAGAACTCTATCAAATTATACTAACCGCAGAAGCACATCGGTACACCATTCACGCCGATAGCAAAAGTTATGAAGATAACTATCTGCTATTAGAAGTCATGAATATTCCGTCCATCGGTCCCAATCTTATGCTAGCCCCCGCATCCCAAATAGATGATGGTTATCTGGATGTCGTGATGATTACCGAAAAAGAACGGGAGGCATTTGCATTACATATTAAAAAAATTATTGATCAGGAAAAAACGTCTTTTGATTTTCAAACGCTACGAGCGAAAAAGATTAACATACAATCCGCGAATAAGAACATCCATATCGACGACAGGAATGTATCTATAGCCAATGACCTGCTCACCATCACCGTACAGGAACATATTTTGAATTTTCTCAAATAATAAAAATATTTTTTTAAGAACAAAAAAGGAACAGCCGTTTAATCAGGCAAACAGAGGCTAACGAAAGTAAACTTCAAACTGTATTTTTGGCACAGTAACATGTATTTTTGACTGATGAAGATTATAAAAACCAAAAGTATGTCAGCTATCTGTCATGGATAAGAAGCCTACAACGTAATGATCAAAAACGATATGTTAAGAGGTGTTAAATTCACACTATGTACATACGAAAGGCATAAGAATTGATATTATAATAGTACTTCATAATTTAGGTTTATAATTGGTTAGTTAGTTAAAAATCCTAAGGTTCCCCGCCTTAGGATTTTTTTTATAGGCAGCTTAGCAAAACAATTCCGTTCGATCCCGCGTACTCTAATAAAGATATATGGAAACAATAATTGGAATTTTAGCCGGCGTATTCACCTCTGTTTCAATGTTACCACAACTGATAAAAGTTCTCAAGGAAAAAGACGTGGAAAATCTCTCCCCCTATATGATTGCTATCCTGGTAACGGGTGTATCCTTGTGGGTGATTTACGGTATGATACTTCAAGAATGGCCTATTATCCTATCGAATGCATTCTCCGTCCTCGTCAACATAACCCTACTTACCTGTTATTTTTTCTTTAAAAAAACGTAGAATACGATAACGGCGAACCTGTAATCACATATACGGCATATCGCGGAAACGCACGTATATAATCACGCAATCACGTGTTAATCCTCTTAAACATTAAGGTAAATGGACTGTTCAATAATAAAATGAATAATGAAATTGACTAAAACAACAAAATAAACGGGATGAAAACAGATTATAAAACAACGTTTGGAAAGAAATTCCAATATATAGCAGCAACAGTTTCTCTCATTCCAGGAGACAAAAAAGAAAAATTTGGGGAAGCAGAAAATCAAGAAATTAACAAAGACTCCGTTATAGGTGGAGCAGATGATGTACATCGTGAAAATCCGACGGATGATCTGCGGGACTCCGACCTTGTCGATGCAGAACCTCTTCAAAAGGATATAGATCGTGCTACAGATGGAAACGAACAAACAGACAAGGATGACGAGAGCAAAGAACTGAATCCTCCCTCCGATTCGGAAGAGGAAAATCTGGACATAAGCAATCTTGAGGATAACGAGGATATTATAGATGAGCATTAATTTTTAAGATGTATATCAAAAATAGAGGCATATGGAAAAGAATATTCCGAAGCAAGTAGAGGGCAAATCCCTAGACTGTTTCAAAACGGTAGATTTACCTTCTCTTGAGGAGGCCACAACATTTTTTAAACATATTAAAAGGAAGTTAATTGACGTCAACCATTGGAATGAAATCACGAAAGCCCCTTCCGCTACCTTTACCATCGTGGATGCTTCCGGTCATACGATAGAGCGACCTGTAAAAAAACACGATCATATCCGTATCGATATTCCCGGCCCAGGGCTTCCTTCAGCCAAAGGATATGACTGGGTACATGTAGAAGATATCACGGAGAGAGCAAATGCCGAGGGTGCGGATATTCTTTTGACATTAAGGCCTTGTTCCGATCCGACACAGGAGGACACGGATACAGCACATTTCTTTAAGCGCCTAGCTACTTCGTCTATTCTCGTAGAACAAAAAGGCAGGCATATTTCGCTACATTATGCTGGTCGTAATGAAATTATCAATACCGATAATGCATCTATGCTAGACAACTTACGCAATTTTATGGTAGGTTTAGGAGCAAAAATGGGCGCATCGTTTCCACAATGGAAAGCATTGATTGAAGGACTTGGTGATGCTGATAATCATTAGTGCATACTTCATCAACTATTTCCCATGTCGATTGTTGTATTATAAAAAATAAAGAATCCTTCACGAAAACAGCATGGGCAAAACAATCTCTAAAACGTTACAAGTAACCTTCACCCTTGTTTTAATTGTTATTATCTTATATTATGGAAAAGATGTATTAGCGCCGTTGGCCATTGCCTGCATTTTATCTATGCTGTTTGTTTCACCTTCTCTCTGGATGGAAAAGAAGGGGGTACCGCGATGGGCAAGTGCGCTGATTGCAGTCGGTATTCTTGTCATGTGTATTGCAGGAATCGGCTTCCTATTGAGTTGGCAGTTACAAAACTTTGCGGAACAAATCAGCTCTTTAAAACAAAACCTGTCACAAATGCTTTCCAATTTACAACACTGGATACAAGATCGATTCGACATTGATCAGGCGAAACAACGAGCCATAACGGAAGCGCAAATGAAAGATCAGTCGACAGAAAGTTCCCCGATCACTCAGCTCGCATCCGTATTTTTTGGTCTGCTGGTGGATTTCATCTTAGTAATAGTTTATACCTACCTTCTACTCTTTTACCGCTCTCGACTCAAAAACTTCCTGCTTAAACTAACCGCTCCTAAAGACCAGGAGAAGGCCATGGAAATCGTAGATTCAGCTAGTCAAGTAGCAGCCAACTATATGACTGGACTTGCAAAGATGATTGTTGTACTATGGATTCTCTATGGTGTGGGATTTACAGTGATTGGCGTAGAAAATGCATTATTTTTTGCGGTAATATGTGGATTATTAGAGCTGATTCCTTTCATAGGAAACTTAACGGGCACAGCGATTACCGCATTGGGCGTGACGGCTCAAGGTGGAGAAACCAATATGATTTTAGGCGTTATATTGATATATGGCGTTGTTCAGTTTGTTCAAACCTACCTGCTCGAGCCCTTAATTGTGGGAAGTGAGGTTCATCTCAATCCATTGATTACCATATTTAGCTTAGTGGCCGCCGAAGCGGTATGGGGAATCTCGGGTATGATTCTCGCTATTCCACTTACAGGGATCATCAAGATTATATGTGACCGTATACCGCGATTGCAGCCTTACGGCTACTTAATCGGTAGCGATAAAAAAACAAGATCATTTTGGAAACGTACGAAATAGCTTTTCAATCTGGCATATTTTTAACGGCGCCACAGATACGCAAAGACGCTGTCTGGGTAAGCGATACAGGCAACTGCGTCAAAATTGATAAATAATGACCGTTTAAGTTTTTCTGATTTTTTTGAACTGGATAATTCTTTCGTTGTTCTCTTAATGAAAGAATGTTCTAATGTAAAATTTAAAAAGACAAGTGTTATGGGAAAATTGAGCGGAAAAAGAATCGCTATATTGACAGAGGATGGCTTCGAACAAATCGAGTTGACAAGTCCGAAAGAAGCACTGAAAACGGAAGGTGCACAGGTGGATATCGTCTCGCCCCGAGAAAAGATTGTTCGATCGAAAAAAGGCGACGATTGGGATAAAGAATATCCGGTGGACATACCGTTAAATCAAGCAAGAGTAAATGATTATGATGGCTTACTGATTCCTGGAGGCGTAATCAATCCAGATAAATTACGCACAAATGAAAGAGCCCTTTCTTTCGTACGTGATTTCTTTGCGGCGGGCAAACCAGTTGCAGCCATCTGTCATGGCCCCCAAGTATTGATTGATGCAGAGGTGGTGGAAGGTCGAAAACTCACTTCAGTCACGGCAATCAAAAGGGATTTGATGAATGCCAAAGCAAGGTGGGAAGACACGCAAGTGGTAACGGATCAGGGGTTGGTTACGAGCCGGACACCGGACGATCTCCCCGCTTTTAACAAAAAAATTGTCGAAGAATATGCGGAAGGACGACATGCTGGACAGCACGTCTAACACGATCATAATAACTATTTCTTAACGCAAATACAACAAAAAGGAGACCGTCCAATGTTCTCCTTTTTGTTTTTAATCTTTAGCTTTACTAAAAAATTGAACGGTATGAAAGCTAACACATCTACCGCCAAAGACAGCATGACTATCTTTTGGAAACAGATACGAAATGAATAAATAATAATTTGCATATGAAACATGCTGCGTTGTGGTGCGCTTTGCTTTCTGCTGTGTTATCGTTGTCCACCTGTAAAACACAACTTCAGCACGAGGTAAACAAACGTCAATATTATCAGGTCGACTCCTCAATCGTCGCTGATAGCCGTATTATCGACTATTACGCCCCGTATAAACAGCAACTAGATGCAGAAATGAACCGTGTGATCGGTATTTCGGACCACTATCTTACCCATAGCCGTGCTTCGGAAAGCCTGATGGGTAACTTTTTTGCAGATGCATTATTATGGAAAGGCAAACAGCTCGATCCGGATGTGCAGGCTAGTTTCTCCACCAAAGGAGGTATACGCGCCGAGCTCAAAGCAGGCGAGATTACGGTAGGCAACATTTTCCAAATCATGCCGTTTGAAAACATGGTGTCCATTTTAACACTTCATGGAGCAGATATGTTGCGTTGGGCCGACTATATGGCAAAAACAGGAGGACAACCCGCTGGCGGAATCAAATTAGTGATAAAAGACGACAAGGTGGTAGAGTTCTTAGTACAGGGTAAACCAGTTGACCCAGATGCCAAGTATAAGCTCGTTACCTATGACTATTTGGCAAACGGAGGGGATTACGTAACCTGTTTTGACAACGTTATCGCACGTCAGGACTATAAGCAGCTCGTCCGTGAAACATTAATAGAATATGTTTCAGATTTAACAAAACAAGGCAAACACATTCAAGCGCAACTAGATGGAAGAGTCCAAATCATTCAATAGAAGTAGAAGAGATTTTTTGAGGCAGTCCCTCCTCCTGGGTACTGCCGCCACGCTCGGCTCCTTACCTTTTAGCGCCATAGCTGCTGCCAAAACGAAACGTTTAACGATCCTCCATACCAACGACGTCCACAGTCACATCGAACCCTTTCCCCTGGATGGCTCTCGCAATCAGGGTTTAGGCGGTGTTGCCCGAAGAAGTGCGTTAATCAACAGGATTCGGCAGGAAGAAGAAAGCGTCTTGTTGTTAGATTCCGGCGATATGTTCCAAGGCACGCCCTATTTCAATATGTTTGGTGGAAAATTAGAGTTGGAACTGATGTCTAAACTGGGATATGAAGCTGGGACCTTTGGCAACCATGAATTTGACAATGGTTTAGAAGGGTTAGCAAAGCACCTGGATAAAGCCCATTTCCCCTTTCTGACAGCGAATTACGACTTTACAGGCACCGTTTTGGAAAATCGCACAAAGGCGTATCATGTTATCAGAAAAAATGGTCTACGGATAGGTCTCACTGGAGTCGGCATTGACGTAAAGGGGTTGGTAGACCCCAACAACCATAAGGGCATGGCTTACCTTGATCCCATTCCCGTGGTGAACCGCATCGCCAAAATGCTCAAAGAAGATAAAAAATGTGATCTGGTCATTTGTCTCTCCCATTTAGGCTACAAATACGAAGACAATCAAGTGGATGACCTCAAACTCGCTGCAGCTTGTCGACATGTCGATATTATCCTGGGTGGGCATACGCATACGTTTCTCCATGAGCCTACGCGCGTTCGTAATCTGGATGGCAAGGAGGTATGGGTAAACCAAATGGGATTTGCCGGCATACGTCTCGGGCGTCTGGATGTTGTTTTCAATCAAGCTACCGGAGCGAAGAACATAATGGCACAACATTATACGATCGGCATGAACGAAAACCGATTGGTGTAAAAAAGCAAACCGTATGTAGGCTCTACCATCATCATTAGATTTTAAAGTTTAACAAATATGTACGTGCGGGTACTATAAAAACAGAGCCGCAAAAATCGCGGCTCTGCTCCAAACTTTTTTGGCTACAAATGGACTAAAAACTGTAAGTCAGCCCTGCATTCCACGTGGTACCTAGACCATAAAAATACCCAAAGCCATCTTTTCTAGAGAAATATTCTTCATTGAATACGTTTTTCACATTTCCTCTGAATTTGATGTCCTGACCATTGCGCAATTTAAAAGTATAGCTAAGCCCAAAATCAACTAGATTAAAATTATCTAACTTTTCTGATTGGTACACTTCATTTTCCAAAGAGCCTTCAATCACATCGTCTATATCTACATTGCCATACAGTCTGGAGTAATGGTTAAAATCTGCATCGATAGAGAGATGAGGAAGGATATAATATTTCGCGCCCAGACCAAAAGCTGTCTGAGCGGCATTACCAACGCGAACACCAGTTAGATCCAAGCCCTCCGTATCTTCAAAAATGATATCATAAGAATCATTATCGCGCACCCGGTATGGTGAGGCACCATCATATTTCCAATTCCCAATAGATCCATAGCCCCTTAGTGTCAATGTTGGAAGAATTTTCGCGTCGAAATCTAACTCTAATCCTTTGTGTAATTGCCCAACACCGGTTAATAAGTAAGTTACATCATCATATTCTGTCTGGCCTACTTCATAAGAATTAGAAGAATAAGCGGTGAAACGGTTATCCCACTTTGTGTAATACGCATTAAGGTTCAAACGAAAAATTGAATTGTCAAACTTATATCCACCCTCAACACCAAAAATCTCTTCATTATCTACCGCCGGATCAGCTAGATCAACCGTGTTAGAAATGAAAACGTTATCTAGAAATGGTTGACGAGAATATTTGCCGACATTGGCAAAGAACGTGTGATCATCAGCAACGCTATAAGAAGCTCCCCCTTTGATATTATAACCAAACTTCTTCTCAAAATCAGACTTCGTCTCACCTTCGGCATAATTCCAACGGTCTATCTTTTGGTAAGATTGATTAGATACGGATCCTTGAATAAAGGCTGTAAAGCTGTCATTGCTATATTCCGCTTGTCCAAATAGTCCTTGATAGTTAATTTTCTCGGAATTATCATATCCCACACGTTCATCAACCTTTGCGCTATTAAACAAGGCTGACCATGGATTAGTGGAAAAGGTTTTAGATACGATATAACCGGCTTCACGGTTCTTGTTATCGGCAGCTCGTCCTTCTGCTCCCAAAAGATTTATCAATTGCTGAAAATGGTCTCCCTCGTAAAAACGTAAATCCGTACCCACATTAAAAGACCAATTCTTTTGTGTATCAAAGGTATAGTTTGTTACCATACCATACCAAAAATGATTATTAGCAGATGCACGTAGAACCGTTCCATTATTTCCGTTTGATATACCGCCAGCAAGTTCCTCATTTTTTTCCGCCAGTAAATCCCAATTTGTAAAACCATTTTCTCTTGAAAACCCATTAAGTGTATATCCAGGACCATTTCCAAGAAGTCCTGTTCCTCCTCCCTTTCCTACGGAAGCATAAACTACGGTTGATAAGGATGATTTTTCATTTATGGTCCAATCCCAGTTTAAGTTGCTTACTGGTTTGTGATAATAGTTTCTTCGCTGGGAAAGGCCTTCACCATTGTACCACCCGTAATTTGAATTACCTCTTTTTCCCGTGATATCATAACCTGGCGTAAACAAAATATCAGGATTATTTCTATTATTTTCCGATACTAGTGGTTTCGAATAGTTCTGATCATGCCATTGTGGCGAGCCCAAAACCATGAAGTTAAAATTATGATTGTCATTTGGTTTAAAACCAACAGAAACGAAATAGTTCTGCCCCGCACCGGCTGTTCCGATAGCGTATTTGCGATCACCTCTCCAGCCATCAAGCATAAATGATACGCCCCACTTGCCCTGTAACCCGGTATTATATCCAATCGTTGCTTTGGCATAACCATCGTTACCGGTTGTCATTCTTACATATCCTCCTTTTTGCATTTCTGTTGCCTTCGTTACGATATTGACGGTACCGCCAACAGACGAAATAGCCAATTTAGATGAACCTAGCCCTCTTTGAATCTGGATAAAACTGGCTATATCCGTCATTCCTGCCCAGTTTGACCAGTACATATTTCCGTCTTCCATTCCGTTGATAGGTTGTCCGTTCAAAAGGAAAGCGGTATTTGATTGATCAAATCCACGAACATACATTTTGGAATCACCAAAACCACCAGCCTGATCTGCGACATACACCGAGGGTGTATTTTTCATCACCTCAGGAAATTCGACGTTACCCAAACCTTTTTCTTGAATTTCTAAGGGTGTTATTGTCGACGCGGCAATCGGAGTTTTTCTATCGGCAATGTCAATCACCCCTTTCCCCACGACAACCACTTCACCCAAATTTTGTGAATTATCTGCATTCAGGACGATAGTTCCCAAATCAGCACCATTTTCGGAAAAGTTTACTTCATATGGAAGAAAACCGAGAAACCGAATCACGAGGGTGCCTGCTTCTACAGGAGAGTTTAATGAGAAAGCACCATTGCCATCGGTAGACGTACCCACTGTTGTCCCTTGAATGGCTACAGAAGCGCCGACAATCGGTGCCTTACCATCTGTAATGACTCCCCTTAATACCGTTTGTGCAGAAACAGCATGACAAAGGAATACCAGCATGAAAATCACTGATAATCGAGTAGAGATTTTTTTCATAATCAACTTTTAGTTTGTTGCTTGTTTTAAAAATTAACAGTGCAAAGTTATATATATAAAAGGATCACTTTCAGCACTTAACACAAACTTAATGCGGAATACATGAAATACACCTATCAATTATTCGTTTAACAATAAAATAACATAAATTATATTCTGATTCAACATCTCATCAAGCCGGGCAATGTAACAATTGGAGAAAACGTTAACCAGCACGGGCAGGCTGATTTATTGCGGTGCAATCTATTAAAGAAATCTATCGCTCGATGAGCTCTTTTGCATGTTGCAAAGCTGATTCACCCGGATTTGCACCGCTGAGCATTTGCGCGACTTCCAAGACGCGGTCTTGCTTCGCCAACAATGAAATATCAGTTTTGGTTTTATCGCCCTCATCTTGCTTAAACACCTTGAAATGGGCTTGGCCTTTTGACGCTATCTGAGGCAAGTGCGTAATGGCAAGTACTTGCATATTGCCAGCCAAACGTTCCATAATTTCCCCTACTTTTAACGCCACTTCACCTGAAATACCGGTATCGATTTCATCAAATATAATGGTCGGCAATGCAGACGTTTGGGCCACGAGCGATTTGACTGCGAGCATCACTCGGGAGAGTTCCCCTCCGGATGCGACACGGTGTATAGATTGCAGCGGTTGCCCTTTATTCGCTGAAAAAAGAAATCGGACATCATCCGCACCGGTTGTTTTATATTTATCAATCTCTAATAAAGAAAGTTCTATTTTTAGCTGGGCATTCGGCATCCCGACCTCTGCTAACACCGCTTGTACATAGTGCTCTACCTGTTTGATCGCTTGTTGTCGGGCATCATGTAAGCGTTTCCCAGCCTGTTCTAACGCATGCAAACATTTGGCTACTTCCTGCTCTAAAGCAACCAATTGTTCACCTTGATTAGCCACCACCAAAATCTTTTGCTCCAGCTCATCTCGAAGCATGAGAAGTTCCGAAAGGGAATCTACCCGATGCTTTTTTTGCAGATTATACAATAGACTCAGTCGTTCATTGACCTCCACTAACCGGCCTTCATCCATAAACACGTTTTGTTCCTTAGCACTGACCTCGTCTGCTATATCTTTCACTTCAATCCATGCACTTTGCAAACGCTTCGTTAACTCCTCCATTGAAGGCATGAAGCGCTCCACAGATTGGAGTTGTTGCAACGACTCTTTTAAAGAAAAAGTAACCGATTGTTCACTTTCACTTAACAAATGGCTCGCCCCCAATAGGCCTCTTTTTATCTCCTCGGCATTTTCCAATTGGCTGAGTTCGGCTTCGAGCTTTTCCTGCTCACCCTCTTCTAAATGCGCTTGATCCAATTCATCAAACTGAAACTGGTTAAAGTCCAGTTCCGCATTCGCCAATGCAATATCTTCACGTAAACGGTTTAACGAATCTTCCTGTAGCTTGTATTGCGCTAGATTTTGCTTATAATCGTGTAGAATTGTCTGATTCTTTGCTACGTTATCCAATATCATCAACTGAAAACGTTCGGTGTTCAATTGCAAGGTAGCATGCTGTGAATGGATATCAATCAACTGTTCGCCTAACGATCTCAGGAGATTGAGGGTGACGGGAGAATCGTTCACAAACGCGCGTGACTTCCCGTCAACCGCTATCTCCCGACGAATAATAGTTTCATCGTCGTATTCTAAATCATTTTCTTGAAAAAAGTCTTGCAGACCGTAAGCATCTATCTTGAAAAAGCCTTCTATCACACATTTTTGGTCTTCCCGAAAAAAATGCTTCCCCTCTGCGCGATTTCCTAATATAAGGCCTAACGCCCCCATCATAATGGATTTTCCCGCTCCAGTTTCTCCGGTAATTATATTAAGGCCGGCATCAAATTGAATATCCAAATTTTCAATTAACGCATAATTCTTAATAAAAAGTCTATTCAGCATGGCTTCTCGTTCGTGCTATCAAAGATAATGATTTCGGTGAGCTTGTAAAATGAGAAAGAGGAAAATAACATTCAGAAAAAAATCAATATGTTTGTAAAACATGCCAGATTTTTCTAAACAACTTAGTCAATATATGCCGGAGGCTGCTGCTCCAATTATTTCCGTATGGATTAACGACACCGGATGTCAATTCAGAATTTCGCGAAGTCGCAGCACAAAACTAGGCGACTATACCGCACCATTTCGGGGAGCTCCCCATAAGATATCGGTCAATTACGACCTCAACCCCTATGCTTTTCTCATCACTACCATACACGAGTTTGCGCACTTACAAACCTGGCAACAACACAAGCACCAAGTGAAACCACATGGTATCGAATGGAAGAACCACTACAAACAGCTTATGGCTCCCTTTCTCCAGTTGGATATTTTCCCGGAAGACATCCGGCAAGCAATCGGCCAATATATGGAGAATCCAGCTGCGTCCAGCTGTACAGATGTACATTTGTACCGCACCTTGAGAATGCACGACAACAAACGGGCTGAACAGCATCTCGTGGAATCCCTTCCGACTAATAGTATCTTTGCGCTAGAGAACGGACGTATCTTTCAAAAAGGGGAAAAACTTCGAAAACGATACCAGTGTGTAGAGCTAAGTACGGATCGTACTTACCTCATCCACCCCATTGCCGAGGTCATTTTAATCAAGGAAGCCGAGGGTATTAAAAAATAATCTCGTATTTTTAAACGCGCATAATCTTTCAATATATATAATGATGAAAAATTTACTATTGATTCCGGCTCTGGCGGGCATATTATTCTCCTGTCAAGAGCGTACGCAAGACAGCCACAACACAGATGGGCTTGATTCCGCAGCCCTATCTGCCATCACAGAAGACACCTACAAAACACACGTAATAAAACTCTCTTCGGATGAGTTCCTTGGTCGAAAACCTTTTACCAAAGGAGATACACTGACTGTACAATATATTGAGCAGCAATTTAAAGATTTAGGATTAAAACCGGGCAATGGCGAATCCTATTTCCAAGAAGTGCCTTTAGTAGAAATCACCTCCGAACCAAAGCATAAAGTATTAACTTTCACAGGCAAGTCGGGCACTGTCTCTGCAAATCATCTTGATGACTATGTTATTGGGAGCCGGCGGCTACAAGGCGATATCGATGTAACGGAATCTGAGTTAGTTTTCGTAGGATTTGGCATCGTCGCCCCGGAGTTCGACTGGAATGATTACGAAGGGCTGGATGTCAAGGGTAAAACGGTGGTAGCGATGGTGAGCGACCCAGGTAGATATGACAAAAGCTTATTTAAGGCTGATACCATGACTTATTACGGACGATGGAAGTATAAGTATGAGGAAGCCGCCCGACAGGGTGCGACGGGTATTCTGTTAATCCATGAAACGGAAGCGGCAAGCTACGGTTGGAATGTCGTACGATCAGGATGGTCTGGTCCGCAGCTTGAAATGGTAACGGAGGATAATGGTGCGTCATTCGCCGAGTTCGAAGGGTGGGTTTCCAGCGAAACAGCTAAGAAACTCTTCCAACTCGCAGGGGTATCACCAAATATTATGGAAGACGCTAAGAAGCCTGGATTTAAGGCTGTACCGTTACATGTGACGACGTCTGTCGGCATTCATAATACGTTCAGAAAGTCAACGTCCAATAATGTGATTGCAAAACTGGAAGGTTCCAAGAGACCAGACGAAACCATTATTTATACCGCGCACTGGGATCACTTAGGTGTAGGCGAACCTGTAGATGGAGACGCCATTTATAATGGCGCGATCGACAATGCTGCCGGCGTAGCGGCATTATTCGAAATTGCAAAAGCATTTCAGGCAGCACAAGTAAAACCGGAACGTTCGATTATCTTTCTCGCTGTAACGGCGGAAGAAGAGGGCTTACTTGGATCGGCCTATTATGCCCAACACCCTATCTACCCGTTAAACAAAACGGTTGCGAACCTGAACATGGACGCTTTCAGTGCATTAGGGGCTACTCGAGATGTTTCGGTGGTAGGCATTGGGCAAACGGAAATAGAAGACTATGTTGAGAAATCGGCAACCAAATTCGGCCGAGTAATGAAAGGTGAAAGCGATCCGACCTCGGGAGGTTTCTATCGTTCCGACCATTTTAACTTTGTGAAAGCAGGAGTCCCCGGACTTTTCATGGGTGCCGGAAACGAATTGCTGTCAACCGACACGGCGGATATTGAGTACAGAAAAGAAGCGCTTGCAGGTCGATATCATACCGTAACAGATGAAGTTGATGAGAACTGGGATTTTGGAGGAATTATAGAAGATATACGGTTATTTTTTGACATCGGTTACACGATGAGTATGGAAAGCACTTTTCCCAACTTTAAAGCGAAATCAGAATTTAAGGAACTGGGGGATAAACGTCTGGGATTATAGCGTTATATATAAAGAGAGAACAATTAAATACAAACAAACATGTTAACAGGAATGAAACATCTACATTCGACGCTGGCAATTATATTATTGCTGGCATTGGTCGTTGCCATTGTGATTACTTTGGCAAATTATTTGGGAAAAAAACAGTATAACCGCAAGATTGCGTTGTTGGGTCTTATTTCAGCTCATTTGCAATTCATCGTGGGTTTAGTCATTTATTTTGTGTCGCCATTGGGTATCCAAGCATTTTCTGGCGAAAACATGAAAAACAGCTTATCCCGCCTTTACTTTTTAGAGCACCCGTTGATGATGCTTATTGCTATTATCTTGATTACCGCCGGTTATTCGAAAGCAAAGCGTCTGGTCGATACGCAAAAAGCAAATAAAACGATACTCATATTCTACATTATTGGTTTAATTCTGATCTTATCTCGTATCCCCTGGAGTACCTGGTCGATCTTAGCGTAAAACAAAAAACCCGGACGAAATGTCCGGGTTTTTGTTTTTTTTAAATTAATGACAGAAAAAGATTGTTTAGCTTTTGTTCTTCCCAAATCCTAAAATATCGAATACCACTTTAAATGCGATGATCGATGCTACAATCATTAATATGTTCGCTATCAAGGAAAACATAAAGGTCATCTGATTTAGAGAAGGCAAAACATCAGGAACAAACCGGATGAATACACCGATCAAACCAACGACAATCGCCACCGTTAACTGTACATAATATTCCGTACGGTTGGCATTATTATCTGTCTTTTTTGCGGGTCTTTGAGACACAGTATTTTCCATAACAGTCTATATCTTTTTTATTTTGACAAACTTAAATAAAATGCTTTGCATTCACGAATGCTAATAGTAAAAAATTACACGTCATTCTTTTTACATCCAATTTAATGGTGATTTAATGGTGTATAATATAAGATTTATCCTTCCGATGCGTGGTTTGCATAAATCATGATGGTTTCTTATTATTGCAACGTAGATTTATAGAACGTGAAACAAATTACTAGCATGCTGATTTTCGTTTATTTGTTCCTTGCATCAGCACAGGCGCAACCACAACGTATCGGTAATTTTATCGTCAAGGAAAATCTCACTCAAAACAACAAGCTTGCTATTGTCGCCCTTGACAGTGCAGAGCAACCGTTGGAGCGTATCAATGGTACCTTTGTTTTTAACCTCAATGGCTTTCAACAGAACCTCCAGTTTCACGATGGGGTCGCTGTTGTGCAACAGCCGGTGGAATCGTCGACATTTGTTTTCTTCAAACACAAAAACCAGCAAAAGACGGTAAGCAAACTATATTATATCCATAAGAAAGACAGCGAATTGAAGCCTTTTCAAATCAATGGGTTGCTTTTGTTACTCCTTCCGTTAGCTATATTGTTCATAGCTTACCTGTTTAGACGGTTTCTCGTGGTCTTCATTATACTCGCACTCGTCTATGCCTATTTCCATTTTTCCAAAGGACTCGATTTCTCCAATATCGCAGAAAGCATATTAGATGCATTGAAAAATTTAATCTAAAAAGGTAGCCCCACACTAAAGTTATATTGGATAAAATTATAGCGGTCCGGGCGGTGGGTCTCATAAAAATGGTCTTTGAATTCGCGACTATTAAAAAAATCTTTTATGACCCACTGATCGCCTTTCGCAAATTGTGGATCTTTTAATTTTAGCCCTGCATCCAAACGAATAATAAAATAATCCATATCCAACCGCAAACCGAATCCTGTACCTAGCGCAATCTGGGAAAGAAATTCATTCGTTTTAAATGTCCCATTGGTTGTAATTTCATTATCCCGAAGTAACCAGATATTTCCGGCATCCAGAAAGGTTGCCCCGTTCAACTTCGCCCCCAAAAAATTATTCAACATCCTAAATCTGAACTCTGCATTCGCCTCTAGCTTAAGTTCGCCCAACTGATCCAGATTACGCAAATTTAGGCGTAAACGTTCCGGTAAATCCGCCCGATTGTAGTTACCGGGGCCCAACGTGCGTGCCTGCCATGCCCGTATGCCATTCATTCCCCCACCAAAGAAACTTTTTTCGAATATCAACAACCGGGAATTGTTTCCGTATGGAACAGCAACCCCACCGTTGAATCGCAACACAAATTGTTTATGGCCGCCTAAATGACGATACCACCGGTAGTCAATTTCCGTTTTGGCAAATTGTAAGTAGGGTACACCAAACAACAGGCGCTCACCTTCCGCTGACATGTTTAACTTTAACACTTCACTTAATACACCCAATAAATTTCCGCTGCTTTCCAATCCGATACGGAAGTAACCGAAATTCTCCTTGGTTAGCAGTTTTGCGGCATTGAATGTGTAGTTATACTGTGCATTTAAACCAAAATATTCCCGATTATTACTTCTGATATATAATAGATAGCCTTCGTCTTCTAATTGCTGCTGAAATGCCTGATCTAATCGTCCAACCCGATATTCGACAGAAACAGGAGTTAAACTATGCTGTGAACGCGGGCTCGTATACCATATATAATTTAAGGAGTTGGTAAAATACCTATTGGAATAGGTTTGATCCTGTTGAAAAAATTGCAGGGTACTAGAAAATGTCGTCCGTGGTAAGCCGTAAGTTCCCGTACTGGAATTTTCGAAAGGCGTCATCAGACGTGGGATAATAAGATTGACCCCCACTTGAAAATCATTGTTAAAGATTTTATTCGCCAAGCTTCCCTCTAACCGAGGGTCAAACAGCACCCCATAGCGCATCTTGACTTCCAATTGCTCTGCGCCACCAAATACGTTTCGATGCGAAAAAGTATTCCCTACATTGAAACCACTCATACCCGAACTAAACGTAAACTCGCCTTCCACTTGGTTTGCCATAACCGGGCGGGGGGTTAATTCGTAATAGGTATTCAAACGGCCATCCCCTACTTTTTGATGATTGATCTTTACATTCCTAAAACCATTCATTTCGTAAAGACGGTCATAGGATTGATTTTCTTTTTTGAGGTCATAACGCATGCCCGACCGTAAATACATATACCGGGACAGGGGTTTCAGTCGAAAACGACCGGTTTCGTCGTTATAGGTCATATGGAGGCTGGTATCTACAGCCAAATAGGGGTCTCTCGTGCTGATCTGTCCGTAAGGCAGTATGACCTTTACAAAAACACTGTCAATTTGATAAACAGAGTGGGTTGTACTATCCGTTGGATTTTCTATTTCTACGCGAAGATCAGCTTGTTTAGCAACGGCATTGGTATCGATTCCGACCCGCATATATTGTCTAAGGTAATCGTAGTATCCCCTTTCTTTCAGCTTTTCATAAAGTTTCTCCCGCTCGCTCAACAAATCTGCACTATCAAACTGTTTTCCTGTCTTAGCTAGTGATTTCGATCGTACTTCTTGCGCGTATATAGCCTCGATTGACGGATCATCGGCATGGTAGTGGATATGGCCAAACCGAAACGGTTGTCCCAACGCGACCTGGAAATCAATATGAGCTTTCTTTTTTTTAACTTCAACTTGTGGCGTCACAAGTGCATTGAAGTACCCCTTCGTCTGCAGGTATCGGTTAATCTGCTGCGCCGATAGTTCCACGAGCGAAGAATCCAGCACATGAGGCGGTTCGCCCACGTTCCGTCTATTGTCTACTTTATATCGTCCTTTCCGCGTGTTGAATAAATTATAGATCGTTAAATTTAATCTTGAATTCGGTTTAATCTCGTTCGATATATAAGCGGTTGCGTTTTCTTTTATCTCCGGAGATATGCCCGTAATATCCACGTCCGTCACTAATGCCTGCCCTTCCTCTAAGTATCTTGCCGAACGACAGGATGCAAAAAATAGCAACAAAAGCATTATACTTGCAGAAACAAAAAAACTGTACTTCTTAATCATTAAGCAATGTTATCAAAAGCGCAAATTAGTTTAATTACGTCATTGCAACATAAAAAGTTTCGCAAGCAGCATGGACTTTTTATCGTCGAAGGCGTGAAGTCAGTGCTCGAGTTTCTATCTTCTGATTACCAAATTCACAGCTTATATACCACGTCGGAAGCTCGAACAAAAATGGGCAATTTACCGCAAAAAATAAAATGTATAACGGTTAGTGCAGCGGAAATTCAAAAAATATCTGGTTTGGCTAGTCCCCAAGGCGTATTAGCACTCGTTCATCTACCGACAATCAGCAGCTTCGATTGGCCCCATTTACGGCAACATCACCACTTGCTTTTAGATGATATACAAGATCCGGGAAATTTAGGAACAATCATCCGAACAGCGGAATGGTTTGGCATAAACCACATTATTTGTTCCATCGGTACCGTGGATGCCTTCAATCCGAAAGTCGTCCAGGCAACGATGGGCTCGTTGGCTCGCGTTAAAGTGTATTATACGGCATTGGCCGATTTCATAAGACAAGCTGAAATGCCTACTTTTGCCGCACTGCTCGAGGGCAAATCCATATACAAGACAACATTCGGAAATGCCGGGCTGATCATCATGGGTAATGAAGGAAATGGCATCCGCAAAGAAATCATTGAGCAAGTAGATCATGCGATTACCATCCCCCGCATAGGAAGTGCAGAGTCGCTAAATGTAGCTATCGCTACGACGATTTTCTGTTCGGAGATTGCAAGACAGAAATTAGAAAATGGATAATCATGTAGACAAGACCAAGTCGATATACACTTTACCGTTCATTTTACTATGTCTGAGCTCGCTACTGTTTTGCGCGAGTTTCAATATGATAATTCCGGAGTTGCCGAATCATCTTAGTCAGATGGGGGGAGCCGAACACAAGGGATTGATTATCGCCCTTTTCACATTGACAGCCGGCATATCCCGCCCTTTCAGCGGTAAACTTACAGACCGCTGGGGACGCGTCCCCGTCATGATCATTGGCTCCGTTGTCTGTTTTATTTGTGGGTTTCTTTATCCTATTTTAACTTCCATAGCTGGGTTTTTCTTTCTTAGACTTATCCATGGCTTTTCCACGGGTTTCAAACCAACCGCAACTGCGGCTTATATTGCCGACATCATTCCACAAAGTCGCTGGGGGGAAGCCTTGGGCATGCACGGTCTTGCTTTTGCCGTGGGCAGCGCCGTCGGACCGGCTATCGGGAGCTACATTGCCAAAGATTACGGCATTGATTTTATGTTCTATTGTTCATCGGCGTTCGCATTGCTATCCATTCTCATCGTCATACGCATGGGAGAAACGCTGGCCGACAAACACGCGTTTTCCTGGAGTATGCTTCGGATTAATAGAAGTGAAATCATCGAATGGCGTGCCATCCCAGCGGGCATTGTTACCTTGCTGTCCTATTCGGGCTACGGTGTTATCCTCACGTTGATACCCGATTGGAGCGATCATCTAGGTATCGGCAATAAAGGTCTATTTTTCACTGCATACACGTTAGCTTCCATCAGCATCCGTTTTCTCTCAGGAAAAGTATCAGACCGCTATGGACGGATACGCGTGATGTATGTCGGGATTATCATCATCTCTATTTCCTTGTTGCTCTTAGGGTTAAACGACTCGATAGAAGGTCTAATTTGGGGCGCTATCGTATACGGTGTAGGAGGCGGAATCCTCTCCCCTGCCGTCAATGCCTGGACGATAGACCTTAGTTTGCCACAGCATAGAGGAAAAGCAATGGCAACCATGTATATCGCTTTAGAAATAGGCATCGGCGGAGGCGCCCTTTTAGCCGGATATATTTATCGCGATGAGATTAGCAAAATTCCTTTTATATTTATACTCAATAGCGTCATCATATTTTTAGCTTTTTTTTACGTGCTCCAATGGGATATAAAAAACAAAAGGAGCCGTTAAACGTTTTAACATATAACTAAGAGGCCTTAACATGGACAATAATTCTAAAAAATACCCTTACTCGCTTGATTTAGCATCGAGCCTGATTGCCGCAGCCTTTTTATTAGCGTTCATGTACTTTACGCAAAGCCTTCTCGTACCATTGCTGTTTTCTATTCTAATTTCCATTTCGTTGTTTCCTTTGGCACGGTTCTTCGAACGTCTTCGTTTCGGACGAGCTTTTGCCGCCGTACTCTCGGTTATTATTGCCATTGCGATTATTTGGGCCATCGGCTGGTTTATCGTCCATCAAAGTATTATTATCGGCAAAGATGCATCGGCTATTACAGCGAAAGTTGTATCGGTATTGGAGCGAGCACAAGCTTGGGTAGAGGAAAGTTTCGGTATTGAGCGCAGCGAGATTATGAATCAACTTCGAGACCAAGGGAATAAAATGGCCTCCAACGCCGGCAGTGTCGTTACCGCTACGTTTGGGTCTATCGGTAATATGGTTGCGGGTGTCGTGTTGGTACCATTGTTTAGCTTTTTCTTACTCTATTACCGTGATTTCTTTCGAGAATTCTTTTTTAGGGCCTTCAAAAGTGTTCCACACACGAAAGTTGATAAAACATTGAACAAGATATATGATGTCGTACAAAGTTACCTGTTAGGTTTGATCACCGTAATGGGTATTGTCGCCGTATTAAATACTGTCGGGCTAATGGCTATGGGTATCGATTACGCTTGGTTTTTTGGCACATTAGCCTCTTTACTCATGCTGCTTCCTTATATTGGGATTGCCATTGGCTCTATTTTACCCGCCTTATTTGCGTTAGCGGTCAAAGATAGCGCGTGGTATGCGATAGGTGTCATTGCTTGGTTTCAAGTGGTACAGTTCATGGAAGGAAATATTATTACACCCAATATCGTCGGCAGCAAAGTTAGCATTAATCCACTCATGGCGATTATCGCCATTTTATTGGGCGGTATGCTGTTCGGACTTTCCGGTTTGATTCTGGCCTTACCATTAACGGCAACCATCAAAGTCCTGTTTGATGCCATTCCGTCTATGGAAGCCTTCGGCTTCCTTATCGGCGAACCGGAAAAAGAGCATCTCAAACGAAATGCAACGCAGGTTTTACTCATGAAGTGGGGTGTTGTCAGAAAGCCCAAGAGTTCCAAAAAAGTGGAAGTCGAGGTAGACGTAGACACCGATGCTGTTCCAGAGACCATCACGATGAAGTACAAGGAGATTCACCAATCGGAAGAATCACCGAAAGACGATGACGATAGTACAGCTAATTCAAAATCTTAAATACGAGCTCACGGATAATTTCTCGATTTTCCGTAAATGGTCCAATGTCTAGTCCCTTGGTTTTTAAATCATAAGTACTCAAATGGTGGATAACTTCAAACGTTTTTTTCCGATTGAAGTTTCGTGCAGCCATTTCATACTCTTTTAGAAAAAAAGCATGTACACCCAGTTGCTTTGACGCGACTTGAGGTGATTTGTCCGGTAGATAATGATACTTTAAAATCTTGGTGAAATAATTTCCTAAATTACCAATAACGACAGGCAATGGATTCGATTTGGGATTCGATGCGAAATAATCTACAATTTGCATGGCTTTCACCACGTTCCTTTTAGCCAAAGCGGATTGCAATTCGAACACATTAAAATCCTTGCTGATACCGATATTTTGTTCGATATGTAACGGTTGAATCTCTTGCTCTTTGGGAACATTTAAAATCAGTTTATTGATTTCATTGGCTATTTTTGACAGATCTGTCCCCAGATAGTCCGCCATCATGGCCGCAGCTTGTGGATGAATTTGACGCTGAGCAACTCGAAACTGCTCCGTAATCCATTCCCCCACCTTATTCTCATAAAGTTTAGGCGACTCGAGGACTATTCCCGATTTTTCAAAAGCCTTGTAAATTTTCTTGCGCTTATCGAATTTGTTATGCTTATATGCAAACACCAAGATCGTTGTCGGCGTTAGGTTCTCTAGATATTTCAGCACTAAGTCTTCTTCTGTTTTCCATTTCAGTTCCTGTGCCTCCTTGATAAGAATCAATTGATGGTCGCTCATCATTGGATAACGCTTTGCTGCATTCACTACATTCACGAGGTTTGTATCCTTTCCATACAATATGGATTGGTCGAAACCCTTTTGCGCGTCATCCAACACCTGTTCTTCCAACGCGTCACTTATCAAATCAATATAATAGGATTCTTCGCCATGAAGGAGATACACTGGGCTGAATTTTCTTTTTTTGATGTCGGCGAGGACGGTACTTGCATTCATACCTTGCGAAAATACGATTTTAATTTTTTACTTTTGTGTATGTTTGAGCCGATCCCTTTGAATTTGCCACCCTATTCTTCTAAGATAACGCAAAAACTTAATAAGTTCTTTATTTTTGACGAACTCCGGAAAAAAGATTTAGTACTCACACCAGAGGAATGGGTAAGGCAGCATTGGGTGAACTACCTCCATAAGCACAAAGGCTACCCGAAGTCGTTGATGCATATTGAAGGAGGGCTAAAACTGAACACCTTGCAGAAGCGTAGTGACCTATTGGTCTTTAACAACAGCGGAGACAAAATACTTTTGGCAGAGTTTAAGTCACCTACTGTCAAAATTACCGAAAAGGTATTTCAGCAGATTGCCAACTACAACAGCGTCCACAAAATACCCTTACTCATCGTTAGCAATGGTCTTAAGCACTATTACTGTCGCATATATTTCGAAGAAAATAGGTTTGAGTTTCTACCCGAACTGCCAAATTACAATTCGGTTCTAAATTTGTAACACATATTGAAATTATAATTTTATATTAGTCTTTGGAAAATAGAAAAACAGAACAACATGAATATAGATAAAAACGAATTTAGAAAATACGCGATCAAGCACCATCGTATCGGAAGTCAACATGTAGATGGTTTTATTTCCCGCGTACAACATAACATGCCGGCAAACCTCACCCCTTACATTATCGAGGAGCGTCAGTTAAATGTAGCACAAATGGATGTGTTTTCACGTTTGATGATGGACCGCATTATTTTTCTAGGCGACGCGATTAACGACCAAGTAGCGAATATCGTACAAGCACAATTATTATTTTTACAGTCTACCGATGCACAACGCGATATCCAGATCTATATTAACTCACCCGGCGGTAGTGTATATGCCGGCCTAGGTATTTACGACACCATGCAATATATTGCGCCCGACGTGGCGACCATCTGTACCGGGATGGCAGCTTCCATGGGAGCTGTATTATTGGTCGCAGGTGCAAAAGGTAAACGCGCTGCTCTAAAACATGCCCGCGTAATGATTCACCAACCTTCTGGCGGAGCACAGGGTGTTGCCTCTGATATGGAAATCAACTTACGCGAAATGTTAAAATTAAAAGAAGAATTGTACACCATCATTTCCGACCATTCTGGCCAGTCCTATGAGTGGGTAGAAAAATCATCCGATCGCGACTATTGGATGAAAGCTGTCGAAGCGAAAGAGTTTGGTATGATTGATGAGGTATTATTGCCCAAAAAAGAAGTTAAATAACAATTAGTCAATGAGTAAGGTTAATAATAGAGATGTTCGTTGCTCGTTCTGTGGTATCAGTAAAAATGATGCACAGATGCTTATTGCGGGCGACGGGGCTCATATTTGTGATCGCTGTGTAACACAGGCCGGTGAAATTTTAGCCGAAGAGCTAAAACAACGGAAAAGCAAATCTTTGCAGACAACCTTGAAATTGGTGCGTCCGACAGAGATAAAACAACACCTGGATCAATACGTAATCGGTCAAGACGATGCTAAAAAGGTAATTTCTGTTGCCGTATACAACCATTACAAACGTCTTAATCAAAAGGTAGATAAGGATGAGATTGAAATCGAAAAATCAAACCTCATCATCGTAGGAGAAACCGGAACAGGAAAAACCTTATTGGCAAAAACAGTTGCCAAGATCTTGAATGTTCCTTTTTGCATAGTTGATGCGACTGTTTTGACAGAAGCAGGCTACGTTGGAGAAGATGTAGAAAGTATTTTAACCCGTTTATTGCAAGCTGCGGACTACGATGTTGCGGCTGCTGAAAGAGGCATTATCTATATCGATGAAATCGACAAAATTGCCCGTAAGAGCGACAACCCCTCTATAACCCGCGACGTGTCTGGTGAGGGCGTTCAGCAGGCCTTATTGAAAATTCTAGAGGGGACGAATGTGAATGTTCCTCCACAAGGTGGTCGTAAACACCCCGATCAGAAAATGATTTCCGTCAACACCAGCAATATTCTCTTTCTGTGTGGTGGAGCGTTTGATGGTATTCAGAAAAAGATAGCTAATCGTTTGCGAACACAAACAGTAGGTTATAAAATGAAAGAGGATGAACAAGATATAGATCTTAACAACCTCTACAAATACATCACGCCACTGGATTTAAAGAACTTCGGGCTTATTCCAGAGTTAATTGGCCGCTTACCGGTATTGACTTATTTAAATCCGCTAGACAAAGAGACCTTATTAAGTATCTTAACAGAGCCTAAAAACTCCTTAGTCAAGCAATACGTTAAGTTATTTCAATACGAGGACATTGAACTGATCTTCGATAAGGATGTCTATGATTTCATCGTAGAGAAAGCCTGGGAATTCAAATTAGGTGCACGGGGATTACGTAGTATTTGCGAGGCAATCATGCTCGACGCCATGTTTGAGTTACCGACAAGCAAGGAAGTTGATAGTGCTAAAGTGCTACATATCACGCTCGACTACGCGAAGCAGAAATTTGCAAAATCCGATATAAAAAAATTACATGTAGCCTAAAAAAGCCGAATCCCTCAACAATGTTGGGGGATTTTTATATGTTGAAGTCATTGTTTTACGAATCGCGAAATATTTATGACAAAGAAGAAGAGAACGATAGAAACACCTGTTACGCCGGGGTTGAAATCGAAAGACGATATTGTTACGAACTGGTTACCGCGTTATACCGGATGTCCGCTGGAGGAATTTGAGCCATACGTATTATTGACAAACTTTTCGAAATATGTCAAAATGTTTTCGGACATGCACGATCAAGCACCTATCTATGGCGAGGATAAAGCTATGCAAGCCTGTACCGCTGGTGGCATAACAATGATTAACTTTGGTATGGGAAGTCCGATGGCGGCTACCGTGATGGATCTTCTATCTGCTATTGCTCCCAAAGCCGTACTGTTTCTGGGTAAAACTGGCGGGTTAAAAAAGAAAATTCCGGTGGGAGAACTTATATTGCCTATTGCTGCCGTAAGGGGCGAAGGTACTTCGAACGATTATTTTCCGCCGGAAGTCCCGTCGCTCCCTGCATTTGCTCTACAAAAGGCCATTTCTACAACAATTCGTGACTATTCACTTGATTACTGGACAGGTACCGTTTACACAACCAATCGACGAGTGTGGGAACACGACAAGGTATTTAAAAAATACTTAAAGAGTATAAGGGCTATGGCGGTCGACATGGAAACAGCAACCATATTTAGTGTTGGTTTTGCCAATAAAATTCCAACTGGAGCTCTCCTGTTAGTCTCTGATCAACCGATGGTACCAGATGGTGTAAAAACCGCAGAAAGCGACCTCACGGTAACGGAGAAATACGTGGAAACTCATTTAAAAATTGGTATTGATGCGTTAAAGCAACTTATCAATAACGGCTTAACCGTTAAACACCTGAAATTTTAGATAACAGCTTGAAGTTGTCGCGTATAGATTTAGAGATTTCTCTATTTCGTCGGCTCGATCTCTTGGATAACGTAGATGTCTTCGTTATCCTTTTTCATTTTGTAACGCTCCCTAGCGATGCGTTGAATCTCGCTCGGATTATACTGCACATCTTTTATGGCTTTCTCTATTCTGGTGATTTCAGATTCATAAAACACCCGCTCACGTTCTAATTTATTTTTTTCCTGCTGATAGGCAAACTGCGTGCTAAGATCGTATCGGTCAAAAAAACACATCCAAATGAAAAATGCGACGCCCGCAATGAGGTATTTATTCCGAATCAATACTAGAAACCGTTCCATAAAGAGGTAAAGTTAAAATTCCATGATAAAGATAACTTTTATTCTGTCCTTTTTTAAAAAAAGGACGAAAAAATCGTCGCGGTGGATATTTGACATAGGGGATATACTAAAGATAAACTTCTACAATTGTCAAACATCCGGATGCGACAATTAGTTGCTAAGGAAGGATCGTACAAATTTTCAACCCGTATCCTGATAAATAAAAAGGAAGCATTACGCCTCCTTTTTTGTTATTAAATTTTCAAAATGCCTTATTTAATTGCGTATTTGAAGTTTTTACCGATAAAACGTGCGTTTTCACCTAATTCTTCTTCAATGCGCAATAACTGATTGTATTTCGCCATACGATCAGAACGTGAGGCTGAACCTGTTTTGATCTGCCCACAGTTCAACGCAACGGCTAAATCAGCAATTGTAGCGTCTTCTGTTTCTCCTGAACGATGAGACATAACAGAAGTATAATCAGAGTTCTGCGCCAACGAAACGGCATTGATCGTCTCTGTTAATGAACCGATTTGATTTACCTTAACCAAAATAGAGTTTGCCGTGTGATTATCAATACCCTGTTGCAAACGTTTGGTATTCGTTACAAATAAATCGTCGCCTACCAATTGTACGCGGTCTCCGATTTTTTCGGTTAACAACTTCCAGCCTGCCCAATCGTCTTCCTGCATACCGTCTTCAATAGAGATGATCGGGTATTTTTGCGTTAATTCTGCTAGATAAGCTGCTTGTTCGTCTGACGTCCGAACAGCACCGTTTGCACCTTCAAATTTAGTATAATCGTATTTACCATCTACATAGAATTCAGAAGCAGCACAGTCTAAGGCCAAACAGATATCCGATCCTGGCTTATATCCAGCAGTTTCTATTGCTTTCAAAATCGTTTCAATAGCATCTTCGGTACCGTCAAATGTTGGCGCGAAACCACCTTCATCTCCCACGGCAGTAGATAGATTACGGTCGTGTAAGATTTTCTTTAAATTGTGAAAAACTTCTGTCCCCCAACGTAATGCTTCGGAGAACGACGGTGCACCAACGGGCATGACCATAAATTCCTGAAAAGCAATCGGCGCATCGGAGTGTGAGCCACCATTGACGATGTTCATCATCGGAATAGGTAATGTATTGGCATTTACGCCTCCAATATAACGATATAATGGCTGGTGAGACTCTTGTGCAGCAGCTTTAGCGACCGCCAACGACACACCGAGTATCGCATTGGCCCCCAAGCTCCCTTTGTTCTCCAAACCATCTAAGTCGATCATGATCTTGTCAATCGTATTCTGCTCGAACACATCAACGCCTTTAAGTGCGTCGGCTATTTTTGTATTTACATTTTCTACTGCCTTTAACACACCTTTACCCAGATATCTTGTTTTGTCACCATCGCGTAGTTCAACCGCCTCGTGTACGCCGGTAGAAGCACCAGAAGGTACCGCTGCACGACCAACAAAACCATTTTGTGTAGTTACATCTACTTCAACTGTCGGGTTTCCGCGCGAATCCAGAATCTGACGCGCATGAACATCAATTATTAAACTCATTTTCTATCGTCTTATATTAGTTTCTTTTCCAATCTTAGTGTGCAATGCACACTAAGATACTATTTATAATTAGCATAATCAACTTTAGCAAAAATTGCTTTATATTATGAATGCCTAAAATTACGAAATCATTAGGATATTATCTACGCTTTCACCATAGCAATAAAGTCGTCGAACAAATAACGCGAATCATGCGGTCCTGGTGACGACTCCGGGTGATACTGTACGGAGAAGGCCTTCTTTCCTTTTAAACGGATCCCCTCAACCGAATTATCATTCAAATTGATATGCGTCACTTCGACTTGATCCGATTTTTCGATATCCTCAGCTACTACACCAAAACCGTGATTTTGCGAGGTGATTTCACATCGATTGGCAATAATATTTTTTACCGGGTGATTTATACCGCGATGTCCATTATGCATTTTTTCCGTACGAATTCCATGTGCCAGGGCGAGCATCTGATGTCCTAAGCATATGCCGAACATCGGTTTATCTGCCGCGACGATTTCTTTAATAGTTTGCAGCGCATAGTCTATTGCTGCCGGATCACCAGGACCGTTGGATATAAAGTATCCATCGGGATTCCATTCTTCCATCTCTTTAAACGTAGTCTTAGCTGGAAATATTTTCGCATATACCTGACGTGCGTCAAAGTTGCGTAAAATATTCTTCTTGATTCCTAAATCCAGTACGGCTATGCGAGTAGGGGCATTTTCTTCTCCGTAATAATATGGTTCTTTGGTAGATACGACGGAAGATAACTCTAAGCCCTCCATAGATGGCACTTGTTCTAACTTCGCCTTTAACTCCGCTATATCCAGTGTTTCTGACGATATAATAGCATTCATCGCACCTTTATGACGTATATGACGCACCAATGAACGCGTATCGATATCCGAAATCCCCACTAAATTTTCTTCTTCAAAATACGTTTGAATAGACTTATCCGCCATCTGACGACTGTAATTGATATTATAATTTTTACAAACCAAGCCGGCAATCTGAATTTTTTCAGACTCTGTATCATCCTCGTCAATTCCGTAATTACCAATATGCGCATTGGTTGTTACCATAATCTGCCCATAGTAAGACGGATCTGTAAAGACTTCTTGGTAACCGGTCGTGCCTGTATTAAAACAGATTTCGCCTGTCGTTGTACCGATTTTTCCGGCTGCCTTACCGTGATAAACCGTTCCGTCTTCAAGCACCAAAATGGCTGGTAGTTTACTGTAGTTGGTCATTCTTTATTGCTCTATTATATATTTGTAATCTTTTTCTGCAGCTATAACTATGGACATAAAAAAGGCCCAAACGGGCTAAAAATAAATCAAATATGTGGTAAATCAATGTAAACATTGAAACTGTGCGATATCGCGACGAGACATGTTACTTCATTTTTCACGGGAGACAAAGGTAACAAATAAAACGTTCTTTCACAAGTGATGAGTTATAAATAATAAACGACAAATGTATTGCTAATCTATGATTTATAACGCTTCCAAAATTTCTTGTACACGACCAATCTGGCCATCGTCCAATCGCACCTTAATACCGCGATGGTGAAAAGGTGCTGAAGTAAGCAAATCCTTAACCACCCCCTCGGTCAATTTGCCCGTACGTTGGTCTTTTTTCAACACGATATTCACCAACATACCGGGTTTTATATCCGCTCTTGTTTTTCCATCCATAATTTACAACGTCTATTTACCATTTTATAATATCATTGCCAAGCGTGAAGAGCATCAAGGCGATGAGGATAAAGAAGCCGATCATTTGGGCTTTCTCCAGGAAGTTATCACTTAATGGTTTACCTTGAATCATCTCCACGAGCAAAAATAGCACGTGCCCCCCATCTAACGCAGGTATTGGAAGTAGGTTCATGAAAGCCAGGGCCATGGAAAGCATTCCCACTAAACTCCAAAATCTTAACCAATTCACCTCGGTACCAAACATTTTCGCAATTCCTACAGGCCCCGATAAAGCTTTATCTGCACGCACGTCGCCTTTAAAAATCTTACCGAATCCTTTGATGTTAACCGTAATCACTTCGAAAGCTCGCTTTGTTCCGATAGGTAAGGATTCTAAGAAGCCGTATGTATGTGCAATGATCGGCAAATCTTCTGTAATCAGTGAAACACCTACTGTCGCGGTAGAATCCACCCGACCTGTCAAGCTCAATTCCTGTCCGTCTCGGATAACACTAATGTTTACCGGCTTATTAACATTTTCTTTAATTTCGTCCGAAAATTGATCAAAAAATATGGTTGGCGTACCGTTTACAGATAAAATACTATCTCCCACCTGAAACTGCATGCGCTCAGCCTCCGAACCTTTCTCTATTTTGCCTACGCTTTTCATTTTGCGACGAGGTTCCGCAAATCCCAACGCTTTATGATCGGCCACCTTATTTAAGATATCTGAAGGTACCCTAATTTCTCGCTGCTCACCCTGTCTTTCTATCGTCAGAACCGCTCCACCCATCATAACTTCTGCCCCCAATACATCCGTATTGAATGCAACTGCGGGGGTACCATTGACCGTTAAAATCCTATCTCCTGCCTGAATACCAATTTCTTTACCAATAATACCTGGAGCTACGCCGTACGCCAATTTGCTGTTATCGACATCACTATCGCCGTATGCAAATGCTAACATCCAAAAGACAACAATCCCCACAATAACATTCACAATAATACCTCCCAACATCACAATAAGACGCTGCCATGCGGGTTTGGAACGAAATTCCCAAGGTTGCGGCTCTTGTTTCAGTTGTTCCGTATCCATAGACTCGTCAATCATTCCCGCGATCTTCACATAACCTCCTAACGGTAGCCAGCCTATTCCGTACTCGCAACCTTTATAATTAAACTTAAAAAGTTTGGCGCCCCACGCGTCGAAGAAAAGGTAGAACTTCTCCACTTTAATGCCAAATGCTCTTGCGGCCAGAAAATGTCCTAGCTCGTGCAATATTATCAAAATCGACAGGCCTAAAACCACCTGTCCAATCATTACCAATGTTCCCATTTATTTGTTTTTCTTATTTCACTAAACTTCGTGCCACAATACGCGTCTCCGCATCTATGGCCAACAAATCCTCAAAAGAGGGATTTTCGATCTTCTTTTGCTGACACATTGTCGCTTCGATCAAATCACTCATCCCTAAAAAAGAAATCTCATCTGCCAAGAACGCCGCTACAGCGACTTCGTTAGCGGCATTCAATACACAGGGACGATCTCCGCCATCCCTCAGCGATTGATAGGCGAGCTCCAAATTACGAAAAGTATCCTTATCCGCTTCTTCAAACGTCAAAGAAGCGTAATTCATAAAGTCAAAACGTTCCAACGAATTTGGCTGGCGATACGGATATGTCAAGGCATTCTGAATCGGCAGCTTCATATCCGGTAATCCCATCTGTGCCTTCATGGAGCCGTCTTGAAATTGCACCACCGAATGTATAATAGATTGCGGATGGACGATCACATCAATCTGCTCAACGTTTAGATCAAACAGCCATCTTGCCTCAATAACTTCTAATCCCTTATTCATTAAGGATGCAGAATCTATCGTTATCTTCGCTCCCATCACCCAGTTTGGATGCTTCAACGCTTGTTGTTTTGTTACAGTGGTCAAAAAATCTCGGTCTTTTCCCCGAAACGGCCCACCAGAGGCTGTCAGATATATTTTTTCTAACGGATTGGCCTGCTCCCCTACCAAACACTGAAATATAGCAGAATGTTCAGAATCTACAGGCAACATGGCCACGTCATATCGGCGAACCAGGTCCATCATTAACGCACCAGCTACGACCAAAGTTTCTTTGTTTGCCAATGCTATATCCTTCCCTGCCTCTATCGCCTTCACAGTAGGCAGTAGACCTGCCGATCCCACGATCGCATTGAGAACCACATCAATTTCGTCGTATTCCACAACTTCCTCCAAGCCACTTTCTCCCGATAGTACCGTTATCTCCAAATTTTCCAGCGCACTTTTCACCTGTGTATATCTATCCTCACAGACAATCACCACCGCTTTAGGTTTAAATTCCTGCGCCTGGGCAATCAGCAGATCAGCATTCGCACTCGCGGTCAATACCGAAACCTCCAACAATTCTGGAAATGCCCTTATTACCTCCAAGGCTTGCGTACCTACACTCCCCGTAGAACCTAATATGGCAATACTTTTCTTCTTCAAAATGCGTATTTAAATTATATTTTTTAATAATTGTGGGTCATCCCCGCCTTTATAATCTTTCATCATATTATGATACGCGGTTGCCATAACCAAACTAACCGATGGGATAATCACAAACGTATTGATCACACTAAAGATTTTGGCTATAATAAAATAACCTAAATATTCAAACGAAACCTGAAGTATATAGGCTGTTCCAACCACCAACATCAGCAGCAACAAGTTGATAACGTTACCCTTCGTCAACGCTATACTCAGTCGACAGGCACGAAAAAGACTGTGTTTTTTATCTACGATAAAAAACGGAAAAAAAGTAATTCGAAGCAACACAAACATCATAATCAATCCTGTAAGAAACGGATTAACCTCCATACTCAGTGTTTCCATATCTGCTCCTAGATACAACAGTGGAAAACTAATCAAGGAAGAGAGTAAATAGACTATACCCAATAGAAAAGAATATAGTATAAAGCCCATCAGAAAGTTTACAAATTGCTTTGCTGTTGGAATATAATCTTTGAAATCTGCATGCTCGACACCCCTTGCAAGCAATAGGGCTCTTTTTATGAGCACGAGTTGCGTACCGAAAAACAACGTTACAAAGAGAAAACACATCAACCCTTTTAAAATATCTCCGCTTGCCTCTGCCAATGTAAATGCTAAGTAAGATGATAAACTAGACGTGATAAATAATAAAAAACAAAGTCCTGCAATTGAAAAGTAATGGCTTTTCAAAATACTTATCGCCTTCAAAAAAACTTCGTTCGCCTTAAAGGTGCTTTGCTTTAAATATTGTAACATGTTGACAAATAATTATGCAAACCTAAATAAATTGCCCTGCATTCACGAACGGAATTTTAAATGCGTTCATGTACGTCTTTAAAAATAAACAAAAGTGCACAAAACTTAAAGAATAAACGATTCGGAGCAAGACATCTTTGCATACAATGCAATGCATTACGCAAGCACCTAAAACACCTCATATTTAAAATCTTCAGGTACCGCTTTTTCCAGAAGGTATTGATAATAAAAACGAACCCGTTCTTTAAAATCATACGCGGTTTTTGAACGTGCAAATCCGTGACGACTCCCCGGATAAATCATCAGCTCAAAGGGGACTGCTCTGTCTGTTAGTGCATCAACCAATTGTATAGTATTCTGCATATGTACATTATCGTCCATATCACCATGCATTATTCGCAGCATCCCTTTATACTGAGCTACGTACGTCAGCACCGACCCTTCGTGATAACCTTGCGGATTATCTTGGGGCGTATCCATCCATCGCTCGGTATAGTGTGTATCATATAGTTCCCAACCCGTAACCGGTGCGCCCGCGATACCATAATCAAAATAATCGGCACCTTTCGTCAACGCCAGGCAGGTCAGATAACCGCCGTAGCTATGCCCCGTGATCAATAGCTTATCGTCGGCCACCCACGGTTTTGCTTTTAACCACTTAGCCACCGTAATATAATCGACCATCTCCCATTTACCCAAATTTCTATGCATCCACGCTACGCCTTGTTTGCCGTAATGTCCAGAAGCACGGTGATCACAGGTAATCTGGATAACACCCTCTTTTGCCCAATATTGATTTGATATGCCTTTCCAAGTGTTTTTTACGCTGCCAGCATCTGGACCACCATAAATACTCATAATGACTGGATAAACCTTGCTTTCGTCAAAATCTACAGGGTAAGTTACGATAACGGGCAAATCAAATTTTCCATCGTCCGACGGGATCGTAAAATATTCGGTTTTTCCAAGTTTGTATTTTTCAAAATCTGCTGATCTGCTGTCGGCCAATTCTCTTACCAGTTTACCCGAATTATCAATCAACGCGACTTTATTTGGCGTAGAGCTATTCGAATAGTTGGTTATAAAATATTTGCCATCTGGAGAAACTTTCACTTGATGTGAATAGTCTCCAAATGTCAAGCGTTTAAGCCCTTTCCCCGAATAATTAACACGATATAAGTCGACGGTCGCCGAATTTTCCTTACGTGCTGTAAAATACACCACGTTATTTTTTTCGTCTACAAGTTCCAACGCCGTCACCTGCCAGTCGCCTGACGTCAACGGGTTAACCAACTTCCCATCCAGCGTATACAGGTAATAGTGCGCCCAACCGGTCCGGTCCGATTTCAGAATATAATGTTTATTATCCGCCAGATAGGTGATGCGCTCACTGTGATCAAGATTGATCCAAGTCGATTGTTTTTCATCGTATATTTCGTGCTTACGGCCATCATTAGGATTTACCGAATAGAATTTCAGATTCGTCTGATCCCGATTCATCCACTGTACCATAATGGACTGACTATCAAAACTCCAATAGGGCTCTCCAAAATATTGATCATCTTTCTCGTTAAAATCAGCCCAAATGACCGGGGATCCTTCCACTTGCACAAAACCTACCTTTACTTCGGGATTAGGGTCTCCGGCTTTTGGATAACGTGTTTCTTCCAAATACCCGTGCTGCCCTTTGGAGACATAAATGGGAAACATAGGCACCCGCGTATCATCAAAACGCATAAAAGCCAGTTGCTTACTGTCGGGCGACCACCAAAATGCTTTGTAATTTGTGGCACGTCCCAAAATTTCTTCATAATATACCCAAGAAGACCAGCCGTTGTATATGACATGGGTGCCATCTGAGGTATAACGGACTTCGCTCCCGTCTTCTATTTTCACACTATATAAATCGTTGTCTCGCGTGAACGCCACATATTTTCCGTCCGGCGACAATGTGGGATTCTTTTCTTCTACGTCAGGGGATTGCGTTAAGCGTCTCTCTGGATCATTTCCGTAACGGATATAAATATCTTTATTCTTAATCGACACCTCTGTATCGGATTTAGCAGGAGGCGTATAGGGCGTGCGTTTGCCTGTTTTCACGTGTACTTGATAGCGGTTTTTGTCTATATCACTTTCGATATAATGATCGTTATCTGCCCAACCGGTATATTCATTAATTGGTTTGGTGACCGACGCTTCCCGTCCCCAGGCTTGCGCAAAACTAAGTTCTTTTTTTTGAGCTTGTAAAGGCGTAAGAAACAAAAGTCCAACGATTACAAACGAATTCATTATAACTTTATGCATAATCGACATTGATATGCCACGAAATTAAGAATAATATAACAAAAAAAGCCACTATTAAGTGGCTTCGTATGTTTTTTAGTCAATGATGTTAAAAGGAAAAATTGTCCTTCTGTGCATATTCAGCTGAGTCATCTTGATTCGGTTCATAGCGTTTTTCAACAACATCTTGGTTAGCCTTGATATAGTCCACCACCTCTGTCAATCCTTCAGCAAACTTCTCAAAATCTTCTTTGTATAAGAAAATCTTGTGCTTAATAAATTGTCCATCTTCAAAACGCTTTTTGCTTTCCGTGATGGTTACATAATAATCGTTAGAACGAGTTGCCTTTACATCAAAAAAATAAGTACGCTTTCCCGCCCTCACCTTTTTTGAAAATACTTCTTCGCGCTCTTTGTTTTCAAAATCTCCCATTAGTAATGTAAGTATTTAAGTTTAAATCCTTTTCCGCTATAAATATATAATAATTAATTTCATGTTTCCAAATTTAATTAAAAATATCCGTTTATTTTTGACGCAGCAGGCTGACAGGTGGTGCCGTTTTCGCCGAAAAAAGAACGGCGTTTACCGAAAAAGTGCGTTGTATTGCCTATTTTGGCTAACGTATTAGGAAGTATTGCACTACTTTTGAATCAAACATAAAAATACAAGTCGTAATGGAAAGAGAAAAAGATCATAAAACACCGCCTCCTATCCCGCCTCGTGGAAACAATAAAAGCGCGAATATTGTTGGGTTTGCGATCGTATTCCTAGGCACCGCGCTCCTCATGCGTAATCTGGACTTGGGTTTTCCGTTTCCGAGGAACATCTTTGGTTGGGAAATGATTTTAATTATCATTGGGATAGTGATTGGCGTGAATTCTAAATTTGAGAAGAAATCTTCTATTATCTTAATTGCCATAGGGGGATTATTTTTTATCAAAAGAATAATAGACCTCCCTTTCTGGGGCGTCGTATTCCCAATCCTTGCCATTACGATAGGTATTTATTTTATCGTACGGAACCGTAATCAAAACACCCCACCCATTCCTCCGCACACACCATCAGGCACCGATAAACCATCGGACGTCGATAAAGATGAATTTGACTGGGATAAGCGCGTGGATATTGCAACTGACCCTACAGATGCCTACAAGTCTTCCTTTGAACAGCCACGTGATACTGGTGATGCACAACAAACAAGAACAACATATACATACGAGGGGGAGAACTACATCAAAGTAGAATCTATATTTGGATATGCCAAGAAGATTGTTTTTTCAAAGAATTTTCTTGGTGGCAACATGACCAATCTTTTCGGAAGTATCGAGATCAATTTGTTGCAGGCCGACATCAAGCAGCCGATCGCATTAGATGTCTTTCAGTTATTTGGCAGCACGAAAATTATCGTCCCCCCTCACTGGATAGTAGCCACTACTGCCTCATCGATTTTGAGCGAAAATGACGACCGCCGCGCTATTCTCACGAATGTGAAGGACCAAAACAAGTGTTTATACATCACGGGCACATCGTTATTTGGGAGTATCACGATAAAAAACAGTTAATGCACGATGACCTTCAAACTAACTACAAAAAACCGTTTAATACATGTTAGTGCATGGACGATATGCATCTTATACTTCGCTGTTTCTTACTTTTTACTATGGTGGGATCTTAGTCCGAAGTCGGTCTCACCTTATGAGCCGCTGATTGGTGCACTCTCCATAACAATTTGTTGCTACCTTATATACAGCACACTTCAGTTCTATTTACCTCGCAAAAATCAATATGTGAAAATCATATTGATTTGTTTAGTGTTAACCGTCGTGAGTATAGGGCTGTCCATATTCTTTTTAAACCAATTCTTTGACGACATTTCGCTTCCCCATTTCTATGAGATTTTACCCTACCGCTTTATCATCAACTTTCTGTTACTGCTCTGCGTAACGATTATCAATGTTTTTTGGAACATTCAGGAAGAATATGAGAAAAACGAAAGGAGAAAGGAGGAGTCAGAGCGGATTTTGCGCGATGCAGAACTATATAATCTACGTCAGCAGCTTCAACCCCATTTTTTGTTCAACAGCCTTAATTCTATCATCGCCCTTATCGGTATAAAGCCCGATGAAGCCCGCAATATGACATTTCAACTCTCTGATTTTCTACGTGGAACGATGCGAAAAGATGACAAACAGTTAATTCCGCTCGCCGATGAAATTGCACATTTGAGTCTCTATCTTGATATAGAAAAAGTAAGATTCGGACATCGCTTAACGACAACTTTTCATTTACAAGAAGACGCAAATCAAGCTAAATTACCCTCAATGATCATCCAGCCCATTCTGGAAAATGCCATTAAATTTGGTTTATATAATGTGATTGGTGAAGTAGAAATTACCATCGATATCCGTATCGAAAATTACACGTTGTATATCGCGATTACCAATCCATTTGATGCCGACCAGTTTGAAAGTCGCAAAGGTACCGGATTCGGACTTTCCAGCATTCAGCGCCGGCTCTTTCTTTTATATAGCCGTACAGACTTATTAGAAACTTCTATTTATAAAAATACATTTACTTCTATTTTAAAAATCCCACAATATGATTAAGACGATCATTATAGACGACGAACCCTTAGCCCGTATGGTTATCGCGGAATACTTACAATCCTATCAAGATATACAGCTGGTTGCCGAATGTGGGGATGGTTTTGAAGGTGCAAAAATGATTCAGCAAATGCGTCCTGATCTCATCTTTTTAGACATTCAAATGCCGAAACTGACTGGATTCGAAATGTTGGAGATCCTAGATGAAATGCCAAACGTCATCTTTACAACCGCTTTTGATGAATTTGCTATTAAAGCTTTTGAGAAAAATGCCGTAGATTACCTGTTAAAACCTATCAGCAAAGTTCGGTTTGAGCAAGCGTTAACCAAATTCAGGAATAACTTTCAGGGTAATATGCCGAAAGAGGCATCGGCAAAAATACAGGCAGTTCAAGACGAAGAAACGTTAGAACGTATTGTGGTTAAAAATGGCTCGCAAATTAAAATTATCCCGATACAGCAGGTTGTGTTCTTGGAAGCATATGACGACTACGTCAAAATCCACACAAAGGATGGCATGTTTCTCAAGAACAAAACAATGAGTTCGTTCGAGAAACAACTAGATCCCAAACAATTTGTTCGCGTGCATCGTTCATTTATCGCCAAAGTAGATCAACTTGCCAAAATTGAACCGATGGAAAAAGAAAGCTACATCGCTACCTTGCTGACTGGTGAGAAAATCAACATTAGTAAATCCGGATACGCTCGTTTAAAACAAATAATTGGCTTGTAAACATTAGTTTGTGTAATTTTGCGGTATGATTCGCATATTATTTTTCTTACTGTTTCTGTGTACTGCGCTGACGGGATCTGGGCAAACGAAAATAGAAGAGGCCAATCGAGCCGTTTTCAATAAGATAGAGTTTTTCATCAATACCCAGATGACAGATTCCGTTTACAATTTGGCTTCCAATAACTTTAAAGATCAAGTTTCGGAGGATCAGCTATCCTTCATGTTGCAGAACCTTTATCAATTGGGCAAAATAACCGATGTCGAAGTAGAGGATTTTAAAGGTCAGACAGCTACTTACCGCGTATTTTTTACAGACGAGCATCAATTGCTCGCCAAACTGGCTGTTGATAGTAGTTACCATTACACCACGCTCGCTTTTATGGCGGCGGATAACAATACCAAAAAAGTTGAAAAGCCAGAAAAAGAAGAGGTAATCAGTCAGGTCGAAACAGAAACACCGCTGGACTTTTTCATCGATTCTGTTGCTAACAGCTACATTAAAAAAGGCGAAACACAATCATTGGCTATCGCCGTTTTTCATCGAAATAAATATAAAACATTTCTATACGGTGAAACAGAGAAAGGAAATAACACACTTCCGACGGAAAATACGTTATATGAAATAGGGTCGATTACGAAAGTATTCACAGCCACATTGCTAGCCGATCTAGTCACAAAAAATATCATCCAACTGGATGATACCATAACAACATTTCTTCCCGATTCGGTAGCCCCCACCCCGTCTTTGAGCGGCGTGACATTTAAAACGCTAGCTAACCATACTTCCGGACTTCCCCGAATGGCCGAAAACTGGAATCGTATTGCAGGATTCGATCCCAAGGATCCCTATTCAAGCTACGATGAAAAAGCACTTTTCAGTTCGCTAAAAAATCACCAATCGTCACGTGAGCCGGGCGAGGAATATGAATACAGCAATCTGGGTTACGGCTTGTTAGGTCAATTGATTGCAGTTGTAAACCAGAAGCCTTATATGCAATCTTTACAAGAGACAGTGCTTGCTCCGCTACAGCTCACGAATACGACGGATAGACCCGATGAAAAGAAACAGCAGGAAATTCTTCCCGGATTAGACAAAGAAGGAAATGTTACATCGTTATGGCATTGGGAAACGATGGTGGCCTCGGGTGGCCTTAAATCCAATATTAGAGAACTGATGTTGTTTACCGTTGAACAATTTAAAATGCCAGAAAACGATCTACAAAAAGCGATGGCGCTGACCAGACAATTTACGTTTTTCACGCCGGACAACATGGATATTGGATTAGCTTGGCGTATGAATATGCTGGACGGCATCATATATTTTCATCATACAGGAGAGACCGCCGGTAGCAGTTCTTTCATTGGTTTCTCCCCCGACACCAAATCAGCAGTCGTTATTTTATCTAATGCCGCTGAAAGTGTGAACCCAATCAGCACAGAAATCATGGAGAAATTATTAGCAGAGTAAAAAATTAGCTAAGTTTGGGTAAAATTCAACTTTACAACATAAAAGAAACATTATCGTGAAAAAACGCATTGCTATTTTTGCTTCCGGCTCGGGTTCAAATGCACAAAAGATTATGGAGCATTTCAAGTATTCCAATCTGGCCGAAGTAGCTTTGGTACTAAGCAATAATGCGGAAGCCTATGTTCTGCAACGTGCTGACAATTTCGAAATCCCGACGCATATTTTTGATAAGCAAGCCTTCTACGAAACAGACGAAATCGTAGATATTTTAAAACGTCTAGAAATAGACATCATTGTTTTAGCCGGTTTTTTATGGCTGGTTCCTGAAAATCTGCTAAAGGCCTATCCAAATAAAATCATCAATATCCATCCCGCCTTACTTCCAAAGTATGGAGGAAAAGGAATGTATGGTGATCGTGTACATAACGCTGTTCTTGAAGCAGGAGAGGAAGAACACGGCATCACGATACATTTCGTAAATGAAAATTTCGATGAAGGTGAGATTATACACCAGGCAAAATTTAAGATCGAGCCAGAAGATAGTTTAGAAGTTATCAAGTTTAAAGGACAGCAGTTAGAACATCAATATTTCCCCAAAATCATCGAGAATCTGTTGAAGAAATATAATTAAGCCTAATAAATTCTTATCTTTGTCACTCCAAAAATAAGGCAATGAAATATCCATGTTTGCTACACAAATGCTAGAGAGTATTGTCTGGATATGCCATGTGGCTTAAAAAAAAACAATGTTATACGTATGAATCATCCTGTTAAGATTAAAAATGCCTTGGTGTCTGTATACTATAAAGACAACTTAGCCCCCCTCATTAAATTACTAAACAAATACGGAGTCACGTTCTATTCGACAGGTGGTACGGAAGCATTTATCCGGGAACAGGGAATCGACGTTGTTGCGGTCGAAGATTTAACCAGCTACCCCTCTATTCTTGGTGGTCGTGTAAAAACGCTACATCCTAAAATATTTGGAGGCATATTAGCGCGTCGGCCTTTAACAGGTGATCAAGAACAATTGACACAGTTTGAAATTCCAGAAATTGACCTCGTCATTGTGGATTTATATCCATTCGAAGAAACAGTAGCTTCTGGTGCTGCAGAACAAGATATTATTGAAAAGATCGATATTGGAGGTATTTCTTTAATTCGCGCTGCAGCAAAAAACTTTAATGACGTGGTTATTATCTCGTCTAAAAGTGATTACCAAGAGCTTGAGGAGATGTTGGCCGCGCAAGAAGGCCAAACGACACTGGAACAGCGTAAAGAATTTGCGAAACGCGCGTTTAACACTTCTTCCCACTACGATACGGCAATTTTCAATTATTTCAATCAGACCGAACCACTTTCTGTTTTCAAGCAGTCGGTTCAAAAAGCACAAACATTGCGCTATGGAGAAAATCCACATCAGAAAGGTACTTTCTTCGGCGACTTGGACACTATGTTCGATAAATTGAATGGGAAGGAACTTTCTTACAACAATTTAGTGGATGTGGATGCTGCTGTTGCCATTATTGACGAATTTAACGATCCGACATTTGCGATTTTAAAACATACCAATGCTTGCGGTGTAGCTTCACGTCCAACAATTAAACAGGCATGGATAGATGCATTGGCGTGTGACCCTGTATCGGCATTTGGGGGCGTATTAATTACCAACGGAGAGATTGATAAGGAAACAGCCGAAGAAATCAACAAACTTTTCTTTGAAGTACTCATCGCTCCTTCCTATACGGAAGACGCCTTGACGGTATTGACGACAAAGAAAAATCGTATCATTTTAAAACGAAAAGAGGTTCAATTGCCTAATGCGCAATTCAAAACATTATTGAACGGAGTCATACTACAAGACAAAGACTACACAATAGAAGGGCCTGAAGCTATGACAACGGTCACGGAGGTTAAACCAACAGCAGAACAATTAAGCGACCTGTTCTTCGCGAATAAAATTGTAAAGCATACAAAATCGAATACGATTGTTTTTGCAAAGAATAATACCTTGGTTGCTTCGGGCGTAGGTCAGACTTCACGTGTGGATGCATTGAAACAAGCAATTGAGAAAGCGCAATCGTTTGGTTTTGATATCAAAGGAAGTGTAATGGCTTCCGATGCTTTTTTCCCCTTCCCAGACTGTGTCGAAATAGCAGGTGATGCAGGTGTATCGGCTGTGTTACAGCCAGGCGGTTCGATTAAAGATCAGTTATCTATTGACATGGCCAACCAAAAGCGTGTTGCGATGGTCATCACGGGCGTAAGACATTTTAAGCATTAAAATAGAAAAGGATAAAAGAAAAGAGAGCAGAGACAGTCTTTGCTCTCTTTTCTTTTTATAGATATCCCAAAAGCCAATAGATAATAATAAAGGCGATGATCGTCCCGAAACATCCAAGACCTAGTTTCTTCGCTCCCCAGCCAGCAATTATTGTTTTAAAAAACTTGTTCATGTGTATGTCGTTTTTCCATTTTCATAACACTACAAGAAAAATGCCGACTTTTTTCAAGCGGATAGTATATCCCGGACAGTAAGTATGCCCTCGAAATGTTTTTTTAATGAACGGCCATCGCCGTGAATGGTCCATATCTGCTGGGGTTGCACCTGTTCTACATACCACAAGATATCTTTCCAATCGACATGATCAGAAATGTAAAGTGTGATATCATTTTGTGTTTGTAAACGTTCCCAACCAGAAGCAAATGCCCGCAATACATTCTTTGCTTTGAAATAACTGTTAAATGTCAACGGTGGCACCAAATAGATCTTATTTGTACTCCCATCTTTCATCGCTTTGCGATTATATAAGGAATAGCGAAGTGGTTTATACCCCCACTCGTTATATAATTTATGAACAGCAGACATATTATGATGCACCAATACTTCCCTTTCGGGAAGCAAATCATTGATCAAAGCAGTTAGTCGTTGTGCTTTACCTAATGTATAGCAGCCCAGCATAATATTGCTTGGTTTGTCCTTTAACTTCAATATTTCATTCTTAACATCGGGATGAGATACGTTGGGGTTGGCAAAAGTCGATTCTGTAATAAGAACATCGGCCTGGGTCAATACCAATCGTTCACAAGTTGCGTCTTCCTGTAATTTATAGTCTCCGGTATACAAATACTTCACTCCTTGATACGTCATCAAAACTTGAGCAGATCCTAATATATGGCCTGCGGGTAAAAAAGTAATATCCACATTCCCCAATGTAAATACATCTTCGAAGGCTACGATGTGAAGCGCCATTTCCGGCATTTTCGGAAACTTATTTTTCATAAATGCAAATGTGGCGGCGGTGGCATACATCTGCTGATGCCCATTAGTCGCGTGGTCGCCATGCGCATGGGATATGATATTTTTTGCGGCAGGATATATCGCATCGATATAAAAGTCGCCGTACCGACAATAATAGCCGATCTCATCTTTTATAAGAAAATCTTCCAGAATCTCACTCATACTTTTAGCCCTTCTAGAAATTGTTGATGTAGTGGTAATATCTGTGGAAGTAATTCGTCTACGCCATCGTTTAGAACAGTAAAATCAGCAAGTTTTAGCTTTTCTTCGTCGGGCATCTGTTTGTCTACGCGATTCAGCACTTCTTCTCTGGTTATGGCGTCCCGTTGCATCACACGTGTAATCCGAATTTCCAGTGGTGCCGTTACTAAAATGGTATAATCAAGTTTTTTATAGGATCCGCTTTCAAAGAGCAATGCCGCTTCTTTTAAGGTGTACGGAAAAGTCTGTGACAATGCCCAATCTTCCCCATGCTGAATGACAATCGGGTGTACAATAGCATTGAGTTTGTCCAATTTATCTTGATCTCGAAATACCCGTGAAGCCAGGTAAGAACGATTGAGATCTCCCTCCTGATTATAAACCTCCGTTCCAAATTCCTGTGTTAATGCTTCCCTTATGACTGAACTGCTATTCATCAACTCTTTCGCCTCCCTATCTGCGTCATAAAACGGCACACCCAATGCTTTAAAAATCCTCGCCACGTAGCTCTTTCCCGAACCTATACCACCTGTAATACCAATTTTCATTCCCATAAATTATCTTCTTACAAAAAAATCAACATTTTGTGGTTCTATGCTGATAACATGACAATGTTCCGGAACTTTCGTTAAGATAACAGGAAGATTCTGCACTTTATTCTCCTCCCAATTCTCTATATCGACAATCGCTTCAAAGTCCCGTGATGACCAATTATTATAATCCTGTAACGATACAAGAAACGTAACTTTAACCTTGCTCGGCAAGGTGCGAACAGAAGTATACCTCGAAGCGTTCTCCATTTTTATCGGCAGCTCAATCACTTTTTCTGTAATCTCTCCTACGGGGATAGTTATTTCCGAGAAGGTCGGATAAATCGTAATGTTATTTTTTTGGTGTTTATTTAGATAGGCGATTGTTCGAATGTCCGTAGCCACCTCTGTACCACGAATCGTGTCTGTTTCCAAATAATCTATATTGGCCACGTCTTCTAAAGGTCCCGTTACCGTAACATATTCAGGATTGGCTCGTGTATCGCCAATAATGCCATATTGCTTCTTAAACTGTATATCATATAGCGGACGGATAGGCACTTTTCGTTGGCTCTGCTTCGAAAAGTCGAAATACAACGTATCTGGCGACACGCCAATCACTTGATTATCAATTGGAAACTGTCGATTAATATATCCCAATTGATTCGAAAAAACAATATAATTTCGTGTCCTCAATCCATTTAAATCCACTTGAATATGAGGCGTATCGGGGTACAATTTCTTCAAGAACATCTTCCAGCCGCTCATTCTCATCCGAATATTGACAGTATCTGACTGCAACGGATGAAAGGCCTTGTTTTCTGGAACATTCACATAGGAAATTCCAGCGTCAATACGGTATATCTGCTCTGTAGAAACGGCGAACAACAACCAAGCAACAAAAGAAAGCCCCAAACATCGCAAAAATATTGCAATTTTTCGTCGTCTTGCCTTTGTAATTCGAGGTTGTGCCATAACACAAAAATACTATTTTTTTGTGGTTCTTTTCCCCGTGAAAAGAACTAAACCGACCAACGGGAGCTCATGAACACCAAAATAAACACATATTCATAAACCTCGTCGCTTCGAATGTTTTACATTTAGGGGAGTACTAAGGATGAGTTTGTAGAGGTGTAAAATTCGGATACGATATTAAAAAGTTAAGGAGGGGTTGGTGCGTTAATGTGTACAAGGGGCATTCGATTATTGACTGTGGTTAGCCAACATTAAAACGGCTTTGACTTTTGCCCTTATTTGTCAAGATAAAGAGTTTTAAAAATCCAATAAAAAAAGGCAATCTATACAGATTGCCTTTTTAAAAAGCTCATAAATAAACTTATTTCTTTACGGTTTCACCGTTAGCTGCTCTCGAAGCATCTAATGCAACGGCAGATTTATCAAACCGTATTTTCACGCCTGAACCTACATCCACAAGAAAAGTCGTTTCGCTAACCTCCACAATACGACCGTGGATTCCTGCCGTAGTTACAATTTTTGAGTTCACGCCGAGTTCCTCAATATATTTCTTATGGTCTTTTTGTTTCTTCATTTGAGGTCTAATCATAAAGAAATAAAATACGACCACAATCAGAATCATAGGTAGAAAGCTCATCAATCCCCCGCCTCCTGGTGCAGCTTGTAATAACGTTGTTATCATATTATATATAAAATTAAAAGTTACAGAGTTAAAATCGTTTAATTATTGACTAAAGTCAAAACATGCCTACTTGGACAAGACCTCGCCCTTCAACTGTACCGTTGTCACACGGTTTTCCGCATTAGACGATATGGTCACAATTTTTTGCTGTTTGCCTACCTGTCCATTGCTATCAAAGCTTACCTTTACTTCACCAGATTTCCCTGGCAGCACGGGCGTTTGTGTGTACGAAGGTGTCGTACATCCGCAAGAAGCAGAAACCTGCGACAAAATTATCGGTGCCGTTCCCGTATTGGTGTAGGTATATACATGGTCGACAACTTCACCTTCTTTTATCTCGCCAAAGTCATAAACCGATTCCTCAAACTCGATTTTCCCTCCCTGCACAAGGTCACTTGCAGTCGTGTCTGTTGCTTGCTCTTCTTTATTTCCTGCATTTCCACAAGAAATCAACGTAGCGAATGCAAAACACATAAAAAATGATTTCAATATATTCATCGTATTAATCTTTAAGTCCTCTACCTGTTTTTTGAATACGTCCTTTTTCTGCCAGTTCTGCCAATATCTTATCCAAAATCCCATTGATAAATGTATTACTTTTCGACGTACTAAACGCTTTCGAAAGCTCTATATACTCATTAATGGTAACTTTCACTGGAATAGTTGGAAAATTAATTAATTCGCAAATTGCCATACGCATCAATAGCGTGTCCACCAACGCAATACGGTCAGCTTCCCAATTCTTCGTTTTAACCGAAATAAACTGCTGATATTCATCACCATATCGAATGGTTTGCTTTAAGAGTTCCACAATAAACTCGCCATCCTCTTCCCAATTGGGGGTCAATTCTGCTAATTTATTTTGGTTCGGGTTTTCACTGCTAAAATTTTTGAATGTCTTGGCTATCATCGCTTGCAATACTTCTTTGTCTACCTGCCAATTGATAAATTTTGCGTCGAAGACCTGGTCAATTTCAGGTGATTTCAAAATTATCTTCTTAAAAATAAACTTGATAATATCTTTCTCAACCGCAATAGACCTATCTTCTTGCTGCAAATAAGCCAAATATTCCGGTGAGCCCTTCAATTGTGCAAAGATGGAACGTACTATTTCAGGATCAAATGTCCAAGAAACGTTATATTTCTTCACACTTTCCAAATAGATTCGATTTTGCCGCAGTGATTCAATAAAACTATTGCTATTTAATTTTGTCGTATAGATTTTATCTGCTTCTGTCGGTAAAAACTTATTGGCTCTCCCCTCCGCGTCAACCAATACATATTCGGCAACTTCGTCGAGAAGATTCAGTGTCCAAATATACATTTGATTAACTTCATCAACACTAGTCAGGAGTGCTTTTTCAAAATCTCTCACCTGTTTATCCTGTGACAAACTAAACGCGTACAGCGTCTGCATAACTTTCACCCTAAGGTGCCTTCTATTAAGCATAATTTAATTTAAAGAACGATTGTATGTAAAATAAGAACGTATTATACTTTTACTATTTACTTGTTAACCGTGCGCACACGATCATTTAATTTTCTTGATGTCAAATATACGTTTTTCTGCTAATTGTTTAGCAGCTTCGTATGTGGTAATGTTGTCTTTGATGGATTTTTGAATAACATGACGGGTCGCGCCGTAGATATTTTTTATTAGGGCCTCGGTACGTTCATTGCCATATCCTTCCAGCTCGGAATAACAACTGATTAACGCCCCTGAATTAATTAAAAAATCTGGTGTATATAAGATATCCCGTTCTTTAAGCAGTCTATTCGTTTCTGCTGCTTCTTTCAATTGATTGTTGGCAGATCCAGCAATAATCCGGCAACGCATACGCGGAACAGTCTCAGGATTCACAGTTCCACCCAACGCACACGGTGCATATACATCAGCATCCAATTCAAAGCTCGTCGAATAGGTGATCGGTTCCGCTTTATATTTAGCGGCAATTTTCATCTTGTGCTCTTCCGTCATATCCGATACATACACCCGTGCATTCTCCGCACGCAGCATACTTACTAGTTGCTCCCCTACACTTCCTACACCCTGAACAGCAATTTTACGTCCGGCTAATCCGTCATCACCATACAATTCTTTTATAGCCGCCTTAATGCCATAAAACACACCTCGTGCCGCAAAAAGTGTTGTATCACCTCCTCCGTTTAAAGAAGCTGGCAAACCTGCTACATAACTTGTCTCAGACAACATATATTCCAAGTCGTGCTGCGTCGTACCGACATCCGTGGAGGCAATAAAATTTCCATTGAGTCCTTCCACAAATTTTCCGAACCGGCGCATGAGTACTTCTGTTTTATCGGCCCGATGGTTACCTATAATAATGGCGCTTCCTCCACCCAAATTAAGACCCGCCAAAGAAGCTTTGTGTGTAATCGCTTCCGATAGACGCAACGCGTCATCTACCGCATCTGAGAGCGATTCATACGGCAACATGCGTACACCTCCAATCGCCGGACCTAATGTAGTATCATGAATAGCCACGATCGCTTGTAATCCTACCGCCTTATCCTGGCAGAAAAATAAATTTTGATGACCAGAAATTGCCATCTTATCGAAAACAGAAGAATTATTCACTTCCATAACATTCTTTAATACCTGTATATTCTTTTTGCTTTTGCAAAAGTAGGGAATATTTTTTCAAATTTTAGCCTTACATTTGTTTCCAATGAAGGAGTTGGCTTATCTTAATAAATACTTTTACAAATACCGTTGGAAACTCATACCAGGTGTCGTATTTGTCATCGTATCTAACTACTTTGGCATCCTTCCTGCTGTCGTGATCCGAGAAGCATTCGACCTGGTGAAGGAAAACATCGATCTTTATAGGCTTTATGATGGTTTTGACAGACAAGATTTAGTATACCAAGTATTCGGCAGCAGTTTGCTTTTTTTTGGTTTTGTAGTCTTGGCCCTTTCGCTATTGCGCGGTATCTTTTTATTCTTTATGCGGCAAACGATCATTCTGACATCACGCCATATCGAATACGACCTTAAAAATGAGATTTACAATCACTACCAAGCGTTAGACTTTTCTTTTTTCCGGAGAAATAATACGGGAGACATGATGAACCGTGCCACGGAAGATGTCAATCAGGTAAGAAACTATCTGGGGCCGGCTATTATGTACGCGATCAATACCGTGGTACTTTCCATCATGATTATATACGCAATGTATAATGTCAACCCAAAACTCGCCACCTATTCGTTGCTACCCATCCCCATCCTATCCGCACTTATTCTGTTTATCAATAGGGTCATTAATCAGCGGAGCGAAAGAATACAACGACAACTATCGGTACTCTCTTCCTTTGTGCAGGAAACATTTTCGGGAATACGCGTCATCAAAACTTACACACGTGAAAAGCAAAAAATGGACGTATTTGAGGACGAAAGCAATCTGTACAATAAAGTTTCACTCGATCTGGTCCGTGTACAAGCGATATTCTTTCCATTGATCATCTTCCTTGTTGGTTTTAGTACGATCGTTACGGTCTACGTTGGTGGGATCGAAGTGAAAAACGGGACGATTACTGCTGGAAATATCGCGGAATTTATCCTATACGTCAATCAACTTACTTTTCCGGCGATGTCCTTGGCGTGGGTCACCTCGCTTTTCCAACGTGCTGCTGCCTCTCAAAAAAGAATCAATGAATTTTTAAAAACCAGCTCTGATATAAAAGATGGACGGGAAAACCGCGTTCTCCAAGGTAATATAACCGTAAAAAACCTTTCGTTCACTTACCCAGAAACAGGGATCAAAGCCATAGACAACCTATCATTTGAGATAAAACGGGGACAAACCCTGGCCATTATCGGGAAAACCGGATCGGGAAAATCGACATTAGCAAATCTGCTGTTACGGACTTATGATGCTGATCATGGCCATATCTATTATGACGGATTATCGTTAAAAGACATCAAGACGAACACCTTGCGTTCCCAGATTGGCTTTGTTCCACAACAGGTATTCCTCTTTTCAGATACGATAGCTAATAACATTGCTTTTGGTTTGGATACCCTCGAAATGGATAAAGTAGAACAGGCTGCAAAAGACGCGGCTGTTTATGAGAACATCATACATTTTGAGAATGGTTTCCAAACATCGATAGGCGAACGTGGTCTTACGTTATCGGGTGGTCAGAAACAACGGGTTTCTATCGCACGTGCACTCGTAAAAGATCCTCAAATACTCATTTTTGACGATTGTCTTTCAGCTGTCGATACCAAGACCGAAGAAGAGATACTCCACAATCTGAGCCGTATTATGCAAAATAAAACGACCATTTTCATTGCTCATCGCATCTCCACGATAAAAAATGCGGATCATATTATCGTACTGGAGGAAGGTCGAATCGCTGAACAAGGAACACACGAAGAATTGTTAGCATTAGAAGGAGCATATTTTGAACTGCATGAAAAACAACTACTTGAAACCGAATAAATCCCATGTATCAAAGAGCTCTCCTGTTATGCTACCTGATTATCTTTTGCTCCTCCAGCCTGTTTGCCCAACAAATTGTATGGAAAGATACAGTCGGCACACAAAAAGCTAAAGACACAACGGTACGCAATTTCGCTCATTTATATGATATCAGTGATGGTATAAAAGATATCGGGCGATTTATTCGTCATGATACAACGACCAAGGTTTCTAAAAAACGTTCTGGAATTTCCATTCTTCCTAACGTTAACTATAACCCCAGCATTGGTTTTCAAATCGGAGCCAAAGTGGTTGGTGGTGTTTATGTTGGCGACCCGGAAAATACAACGATGTCCACTTTTGCTACGGCATTAAACTATACGACACGGGGTATTATTGTGGGTTACTTGATGCACGACACGTACACTCCAAAAAATAAATGGAATTTAAAAGGGGCTGTTTTCGTTGCTAAGGCCGTAGGTTTAGATTACGGAATGGGCATAGGAAATGATATACCTACGGATATTGTGCAAGAGGAGACCTTAAATAATCCCGAACGAAAACGTTACGTCAATCAATATACTGTCTATAGCTTTAACGAGCGTATATATAAGAATCTTCTTCCCGGTATGTTCGTAGGAGCAGGCGTGTTTATTGAACTTAAGCGCAACATATACACTTTGGGTGACCACGAGTATACCCCTTTAGACGTTTACAGCAACTTAACCAACTATAATGCACATAAATATAACAACAATGGGCTGATGTTTAACTGGCAATATATGACCCGCGACAATCCAAATAGTGCGTATAAGGGTATATATACGGATATCGTCTTACGTATGAGTCAAACTTGGATGGGAAGTGCACAAAACGCTTATCAACTACAAACCGACTTTCGCAAATACTGGCCGCTTTCGTCCGCTCGTCCAAATCACGTATTGGGTTTTTGGCATTGGGGTTCGTATAATATAGGTGGGAATTTAGCTTATCTCGATCTTCCCGGTACCGGAAAAGATGCATTCGCACGTACTGGCCGGGGATATACAAACGGTTATTTCAAAGGAAACTCTTTCTTCTATTCTGAGGTAGAATATCGCTTTCCAATTCTACGCAATCAATTCTTAAGTGGTGTCGTCTTCGCCAATGTTCAAACGGCCAACGATCGTTTAGGCACCAAGCTTTTCCAGCAATGGCAGCCAGGAGGTGGTGCGGGGTTACGTGTGTTGTTCAATAAAGCTACACGCACAAACCTATGTATTGACTATGCCTTTGGTAGATTCGGACAACGCGGTTTATTTCTCGGGTTAAACGAAGCTTTTTAAATCATATAGACATGCTGAAATTTAATTTTTTTCTCTTAACCGTCGTTTTATCTACACCGAGTATCGTCTGGAGTCAAGCGGTCGACAGCGTATCGAATCAGCAAGAAATTAATCCTATCCATGTCAACGCCTATTTCAACCACCAACCTATTCTAGGATTGACGTCTGCTGCACAAACAATTAGTCCGCGGCTGATAGAGGCGCAACAAACAAACACCTTACTTTCCGCTATCAATACCGTAGCAGGAGTTCGTATGGAAGAGCGTTCACCAGGGAGCTACCGGCTGGCCATGCGCGGAAGTCTAATCCGGTCTGCTTTCGGGATTAGAAACACCAAAATATATATAGACGATTTCCCGCTGACCGACGCTGGAGGAAACACCTATTTAAACCTCCTCGATCCGGCCGCGATACAGGCAATACATATTATTAAAGGACCCGACGGCTCGCTTTATGGAGCCAATTCAGGTGGGGTTATTAACATACAGCCTAACGGTTTCGACATCCGTGAAAATCGTAGTTCTGTTTTATTAAGTGGGGGATCATTTGGCTTATTTCAAGAACAGCTCTCCATACAACAGAAGATAAATGACAACTACAGTTTTTCTTTCGATCAGTCATTTACCCGGTCGGACGGATACCGTGATAACACGGCATTGAACAAAAAAACATTTCAAACGGCGCACCGTTGGAAATATACGCCTAAAAATGAAATTCGGTTTTTTGCATTGTATAGTGATTTGGGGTATCGTACACCGGGTGGGCTAACACAAGCACAGATGGACGAAGACCCACGTATGTCGCGCCCAGCTGCCGGCCCAAATCCAAGCGCCAAAGAACAACAAGCCGGCATTTACAACAAGACATTCTATGGCGGTATTGCACACCATGCACAACTGAATGACAAGTTATCACACACCGTCAGTATATTCGGTTCAAATACCGACTTCGAAAATCCCTTTATTACCAATTACGAATATCGGCAAGAAAACAACCTCGGGCTACGCTCCTATTTCTCCTATAGAAATGCAGACAATACTAAACTTGAATGGCAAATGCAGCTTGGTTTCGAAGGACAAAAGGGTTGGAATGAGATTGAGAACTACGGCAACGTGCAGGGTAAAGCAACCGATCTAAAGGATCACGATAATCTCAACAACGCACAATATAGCTTCTTTTACCGTGCTATGGCAAAAATATATCAGCGTTGGACGATAGAGGGTTCTTTAGGGTTAAACCATTCTAAACTTACCTACCGACAGCACTACCCCGAGATAGAAAATCCTATCGGCCACATGACGTTTAGCGGTATCTGGATGCCCCGACTCGCAACTTCTTATTTGATAACAGAGAGATTCGCTGTGCGAGGTTCTATTTCCAAGGGTTATTCTCCACCCACCAACGAGGAAGTTCGACCTTCCGATAGGATCATCAATAGTTCATTACGTCCAGAAACTGGTACGAACTATGAACTTGGCACCCGCTTAGAAACCTTTAGTAGACGACTTATTGCAGATTTAAGCATCTACGATTATAAAATAAAGCAAGGAATTGTCGAACAACGTAACGATCTTGGAGAAGAGTATTACCTCAATGCGGGGGAAATAAAACAAAGAGGCATCGAAGCAGCTATTTGGGCATACCTATTAGCCCCTACACCTAGACGATTTGTTCAAACGATAAACCTTCATTCGAGCGTTTCTTATAACTATTATCGATTCGGAAAATATAATGTAGAGGGTAATGATTTTTCTCATAACAAGGTAACGGCGGTTCCGGATTGGGTTTTGACAAATACCTTATTAATTACCTTTCCCAAACAATTTGGATTGAATTTTTCACATAATTTCACTTCCGCCATGCCACTAAATGATGCGAATAGCGTATTTTCCGAAAAGTTTCATCTCCTACAAGCAAAAGGAACATGGATTTGGCCGTTGAAAAATAACCAGCAGTTGCAATTCTTTGCCGGTGTAGATAACCTCTTGAACGAACAGTATAGCTTAGGTAATGATATTAATGCTTATGGCGATCGATTTTTCAATCCCGCTCCTACTCGAAATTATTATGGAGGAATGAAGATTATTTTATAAGATACGTATTACGCCATGTCCATTAATCGTTCCAGGTAATGATAACCGATACCAAAATAGGCCTTCGTGGATTTTATTTTCCTCAAAATCTCTCGCTGTTTTTGGATATCGACCGACTTTTTCTCCCCCACTACCAATACATTTTTAGGTGTATGTGCATCCGATACAAATTGAAAAACTTTCGTTTGGTACCCAAAATATTCCATAATTAACGCCCGTATCCCATCGGTCACCATTTCTGCTTGGCGCTCCATAAAAATTCCGTGTTTTAACAAAAAGTCAAGTTCGTTTTTCACTTTGCTCTTTTCCATTTCCCGGCGAATTTGTTTGTGGCAACATGGTGCGACCACAATAAGATCCGCACCATGTTTGATACCTTTGGCAATAGCGTCGTCTGTAGCCGTATCACAAGCATGAAGAGCGATCAAAACATCTAAATCACTTTGAGGCTGATAATCTTCTATGGCCCCGCGTATGAAAAACAAATCTTTAAAGTGCGATTTGACAGCAATCTGATTACACAACTCCACCAAATCTTTACGATATTCAACACCTACTAAGGAAGTTCGTTTATGGAGCGTGTGAACTAAATAATCATATAAAGCAAAGGTCAAATAACCTTTCCCTGCTCCCATATCGACCACGTTCAACGTGTCTTTCTGCGGTAGGCGTTGTAATATGGAACTTAATATTTCGATATAATGATTAATTTGCTTCCATTTATCTTGTGCTTTTTTATAGACTTTCCCTGTTGTATCCGTCAACATTAACTCTTGCAAATACACTTTGCCTGTACTATCTAGCCTTCGTTCTTTTTGTTTATCATGCGTAAGAACAACTGGCTTTTTAGCCGTTGGACTTTCTTTCCTAAAAGACCACACCCCTTTTTTAGTGAATTGGCACACTAGATTTTCTGTCTCCGTAAATAAGGTTGCCACCCGAAATCCCTCAACTTTCAAAAGCCCCTGTATCTCCATAATCCCCGTATGTATCTCGAAATTCTGCGTAATGTCTTGCGTATGATAACGAAAAACAAATGATAACTTCTTCTCTCGTTTTATGATAACCGGTTTGATATATACGTTTTTCAAGTACAATTCGGTGCCATTATAATCCCCCAGAGAAATCTTTATAAACTCATCTTGTTGAATAGATTCTCGAATTTTATCAAAAAAAGCGGCGTAATTATCCATAACGCAAAGATAGGGAATATAAAGAAATCGTATCTTTGTATTATGCAATATCCTAAGATCAAAGCTGTCTTTTTCGATATAGACGGTACGCTTTTAAGTTTCAAGACACATCAAGTTCCTACCTCTACCCAAAAAGCAATTGAACAATTGCAACGACAAGGGATTAAAGTTATTTTATCGACTGGCCGATCCATTAACAGTATTGATCACGTCAATTTTTTAGATTTCGATGGGTTCATCACTTTTAACGGAGGCTATTGTGTCACGCAGGAAAACGATGTATTATTTAGACAAGCCATACATCCAAACGATATAAAATCGGTTTTGAATTATACGAAAGCGCATCCGTTGAGTTTTTCTCTTATGTCTGAAAAAGAAATCACTATTTATGATGTGACACCGGAAATAGCAGGAATGTATGCGCACTTAAATCTTCCTGTACCGCCTTTAGTCGATATCGACAAGGTTGATACGTCCAGTATCTTACAAACCAATATATTTATAGGACCAAAAGAAGAGAATGCTTTTATGAAAAAGGTCATGCCAAATTCGGTCGCATCCAGATGGACGCCTCTTTTTGCCGATGTGAACCCCAAAGGTCAGAGCAAACAAGTAGGCGTAGATATCTTTTGTAAACATTTCGGACTGGATATTACAGAAACGATGGCGTTTGGAGACGGCGGGAATGATATTACGATGCTAAAACATGTGGCCATTGGAGTAGCTATGGGGAATGCTAATCCAGAAGTGAAGGAAATCGCAGATTATATCACAACAGATGTTGATGACGACGGTATCTGGAACGCCTTAAATTATTTTAAGGTGCTATAAATAACGGGGGCGCGAAACTCGCCCCCATACATTATTCTTCTACAAAATTTCCTTTCGCGGCTAAATAACGTTCCGCTTCTAAGGCTGCCATACAGCCGGTACCGGCTGCGGTGATCGCTTGGCGATATACATGATCCTGTACATCTCCACTGGCAAAAACACCCGGTACGTTGGTCGCCGTACTATCCGGCTTCGTAATCAGGTAGCCGGTCTCATCCATATCAAGAATTCCTTGAAACAGCTCGGTGTTCGGTTTATGTCCGATGGCCACGAAAAACCCTGTAATATCTATATGTTGCACTTCCCGCGTCTGATTATTGATGACACGAACACCCGTAACCCCCGTTTCATTCCCAACTATTTCTTCAGCTTCCGTATTATACAGCACTTCAATATTTGGCGTGTTCATGACCCGGTGTACCATCGCTTTAGAAGCTCTAAATTCGTCACGGCGCACAAGCATATACACTTTTTTACACAACTTGGCTAGATAGGTTGCTTCTTCTGCGGCCGTATCCCCCGCGCCTACTATCGCTACCTCTTGCCCTTTAAAAAAGAAACCATCACAAACAGCACAAGCAGATACACCAAATCCGTTGTATTTTTCCTCAGAAGGTAACCCCAACCATTTTGCGGTAGCACCTGTCGCGATAATCACGGTTTCTGCAGAAACCCACGTTGAACCGTCAATCTCCACTTTGTGCACTCCCCCCTCTTTCGAGAATTCCACTTTCGTAGCATACCCAAATCGCACCTCCGTTCCGAAACGTTCGGCTTGCGCTTTCAGGTCTTCCATCATTACCGGCCCGGTTATTCCTTGCGGGTATCCCGGAAAATTATCGACGTCTGTCGTTTGTGTCAATTGTCCTCCAGGAACGATACCGGTATAAATTACGGGCTTTAAATCAGCTCTGGCTGCATAAATAGCTGCCGTATAACCAGCAGGCCCTGATCCAATAATCAAGCACTGTAAGTGTTCTATTTCTGTTGTAGTTGTCATTTTTAATTCATTGTTCGTAACGTGTGATACATTGATTTGCCTATAACTTATCACTTAAAACTTATTTACCAAATTTCCCTTGCAGCTGTTTAAGCATATCTTCCGTAATCGGTTTTGCGGGAATTTGCTCCTTACGTGGACGATCTTTGGTTACCTCTGCCCTATTATTTTGCTGTTGCTCTTTCTTTTTGTTGCGATGTGTGTTCCATAACTTCTCTAATACTTTCTTAGTGTAGCGTGGAAAATCTCCCTGTTGCATCCAGGCGTAATAACTGGGTTCCACCTCAAACACGTCGACGACTTTTCTGCCTTTATGTTTACCAAAATTGATACAGGGGTCTCCTTCCTCATCATATACTAAGCGACCAGCAAAATCAACGGGGTTACTCAAATTGGTAAACCGGTGCAACGCTTCCACATCGTTTACCACGGGAGTCGTCACGTTCCCATGTTTATCTTCGAAAGCTGCTCCTTCGTATTTTGATAATTGAGCCTTCAACACTTCGTATGTCGCTCGTACGTCGGCTTCTGCTGTATGTGCATTTTCCAATGATGCATCGCAATAAAACTTGTACGCAGCTTTCAAGGTGCGTTGTTCCATTTGATGGAAAACATTCTGTACATCAACAAAAGCTCTTCCTTCCAACGAAAAATCTATCCCTGCGCGTAAAAATTCCTCCATCAACATCGGCACATCAAACTTATTGGAATTGTATCCCGCTAAATCAGCGTCTCCAAGAAAATTTTTGATTTCCTCAGCTCGTTCTTTAAACGGCGGAATACCCTTTACGTCTTCGTCATAGATACCGTGAAACATGGAAGATTCTGCTGGTATGGGCATTTCGGGATTCACCTTCATTGTCAACACCTCTTCTTTGCCTCCTGGGAATATTTTCAATATGCACAACTCAACAATACGGTCTGTTGCAATATTAACTCCTGTAGTTTCCAAATCAAAAAAGGCCAAAGGGCGTTTTAATTGTAATTCCATCTAATAGCGATTGATTATTAACTTTCGTCCAACAAATGTACAAAACTCTTCGGTCTTGTTAAAGACATCACCGATTAATGACATAATTATCACGGTAAATAAAAAGTCCCCAGCATACGCCGGGGACTCGCTCTTTTATAGTACAATGATTTTATCCTAATGTATTTTTCAACGTATTTACCTGGTGGTCGACCAATTTTTGAAGCGGACCGGAGGCCATCATTTTCATCATCATATTAAGTTCAGCCTCCATTATAAATGTTGCGCCGGTAGTGTTTGTACCTCTATCTTCCAATTTCCATCTTAAGGTAAGTGCAAAGGGTGCATCTTCAATTGGTATACATATAATTTCTTTATTCACTACGCGTTGGCTGATTTTCAACGCTAGCTTTGCCATATTCTTGATCGTAAAATGCGCTTCGTCCGCTGTAGAGGACCAATTGTAGATATTATCGGGCATAAGCTGTTCATGATTGTTCATATCAGCCAAAAATGCATATACCGCTTCTATCGGCTTCTGAATTTCAATACTATTTTGAATGATGGTCATATGCTTATTTTTAAGATTTTATTCCTCCGTCCACGCCGATGGATCTCTACGCCATTTTTCCAACAATGCTACATCAGACTCTAAAATATAGCCGTTGTCGACGGCTACTTTAATAAGTGCATCGTAGTTACACAAGCTAAAGAAAGGACATTTAGCATCTGCGAAATTTTGAACAGCTTGGTCAAATCCATAAGTAAAAATCGACACTAACCCGACTACATTACATCCCGCTTCGCGCAAGGCGTCCACCGCTAATAAACTGCTTTTACCAGTCGACACCAAATCTTCGACGACAACCACGCGCTGTCCACTAACAACTTCTCCTTCGATAAGGTTCTGACGACCATGATCTTTCGCACTACTACGGACATACGTAAAGGGTAAACCTAGATCCTGCGCAACCAATATGCCTTGAGGTATTCCCGCCGTGGCGACGCCTGATATCATTTCTACCGTTCCAAACTCCTCCTGAATCAGCTGTGAAAGCTGTTGTCGAATATACGTTCGAATTGCGGGGTATGATAATGCAACACGATTATCACAATAAATTGGAGATTTCCAACCCGATGCCCACACAAAAGGGTTTTTAGGTTGTAATTTTATTGCTTTAATTTGCAATAAGGATTCAGCAATTTTTTGTTCAACCTCATTTAAATTATTCATGGCACAAATTTATAAAATTTATATGAACGAATCTCAGCTTATTTTGGCTGATTTTCTCCCGAAGAAACTGTCTAGTGTTCAAACAATTGGTTTACAAGACATTGATCTTGAAAAACTTTTTCAAGCATCTAAGCAGAAATCCACAAAGGATATCATCTACCTATATATACACCCCGAAATAGAGAAAGTTCTCAAATCGATCTTGCAAAAGCTCGAAATTATTAAGGCGGCTGGCGGGTTGGTCAAAAATGGTGAGGGTGAATACTTGTTTATACATCGATTAGGAAAGTGGGATCTACCCAAAGGCAAAGTAGAGAACAATGAAAAGATGAAAGAGGCCGCTGTTCGCGAAGTCGAGGAAGAATGCGGCATTCGCATCAATTACCTGGGCTCCAAGCTCCAAACAACCTACCACACCTACACGATGCGTGGAAAACTGGTATTAAAACAAACCAATTGGTACGAAATGGGCGTGAATAAGTCTCCAAAGTTAATTCCACAAACGGAAGAAGATATCACAGAAGCCCGCTGGATCGCCAAGGGTGATTTCGGTGTTGTACTCGAAAATACCTATCCCTTAATTGCACATATTATCCAAGGAGTTTAAGGGCCTATTCCCTTAAACTCCTCACCTCCTTGCTTTAATATCCTGGATTCTGTTCCAATTCGGTATTCCGGTTTATTTCATCCCGATGAAACGATGTGAAATACATTTTATCGTTCCATGTTCTATTTTCGATGCCTGGATCGATGGTATTGACCGTATAACTATAATCATAGTTTTCGGTATCGTATTTGTAAATCGATACTTCTCGTCCTGGCTTCAATTTTCCTTCTACTTTTATCGTAGTTACTTTTCTTCCCAACGTTTCCGGCGCAATCATCCATCGTCTAACATCAAAGAAACGATGCTCTTCATAAGCGAGTTCCACACGTCTTTCGTTACGATAACGAGTCTTTAGGGCTTCTCCTGAATCTTCAACGGCCGGCATGCCCACGCGGTATCGAATTTTGCTAAGCCACAACCGCGCTTCTGCTTCTTCGCCAAGTTCTATACAGGCCTCTACATAATTAAGGATAGTTTCTGTATACCGCAATACGGGCCAAGGGATACTTTGTCGTGTATTCTGATCCTCCATAGCAGGATCGGGGTCTGTAAATTTACGATAATAATACCCCGTATAGGAGCCGTTCCAATCTTCTACCGGACTGTTCCTCGTGTCAAGTCCATGTTGAACTCGCTTGGTTCCTGAACCGTTGCCTACTTCATATTGGCCGGTTTGTATTTGGTTGTAAGGATCTCGGCCTTTTACATCATCGGCACGTGGTTTCCAATCGGCTCCGTCGTATAGGATGGTAGCGTAAAAACGGGGATCTCTATCTTCGTAGGGAGCCGCTTCATGTCTTGTGTTTTCCCAACTAAATTTACTTCCATCGATCATTTCATAATCGTCCACCAACAACTGCGTCGGTGTATTCCCGGCCCAGTTGTGATAACCATTAGGTCCATTATCGCGGCCTACCCATCCGCCCCGTTCATCTTTTAAATCAATAAAGAAACGGCCTAAAATGAGATCTTTCTTACCTTCGCCATCCGCCATCGTACTGCCTCCCCCCATGGCTATCGCCCTATAATTCGCCTGACCATCTTCCGGTTCTTCCGGCGCCGCCAGATCCAATTTGTATCGATATTCCGTATGATCCAAGACCGCTTTGCTAGCCATCTTTGCGCGACGCCAACGCTCCGTTCTATCGCCTCCCGTATAGCCAATATACTCAGGTGTTTTATAGCCGTTGAGCAACGATGACTTAGATTTTGCCGTCGCATTATCATACAAGTCGCTCGCCGCATACGTCAGCAACCGGGCCTTTAATGCTAAAGCCGCCACTTCGTTGGCTCTTCCGTCAACCCGTGCGACACCATCCAGAAGAAGTGTTGCCGAATCACAATCATCTACGATGAAATCTACACATTCCGCAAACGTATTTCTTTTCTTCGTATAGTTCTCCGAGCCCAATTCATATACAAAATCGACAAGAGGCACCGCCCCGTATTGACGAAGAAGCTGTTGGTAATAATAAGCCCTCAAAAAATAAGCTTCTCCTAGCAATTGGTTAACCAAATCAGGGTTATCGAACTTTGGCTCCTGCAGATTGGCGATAGCGATGTTCGTAGCGCGGATTCTCGTATAGACCAAATCGAACCTATAGGTCTCCAAGATATACCCCTGATTGGCGTCATTAGATCGCGCTTCGGTCACGGTATTGATGCCCCTCCCGGGGTGAGTAAATAACGCTTCGTCTGTTAAGGAAGCCATTTGTTGTTCGTAAAAGCCGCCAACACCAAACCCATTATAAATTTCAAATATGAATGCCTCAGCCAATGCCGCATCAGCCCAAACGATGTCTTCGGGGACTTCCTCTAATGGTTGCGTACTCACAAAATCGTCGTTACAAGACATGCATATCATGCCTATTAACATCATATATATACTATTTCTTATTCTCTTCATCTTATCGATTTTTAAAATGAAACCATAACCCCGGCGTTAATCAATCTTGCCTGTGGATAATATTGTCCAAGTTCACTGGTTGCTTCTGGATCCAGCACTTTGATCTTGCTCCATGTCATCAGATTTAAACCGCTTACATACACGCGGAGATTGCTTATCTTCGCTCGTTCCAACAAGCTTGCCGGGAGGTTATATCCCAATTCTACGTTTTTTAAACGAAGGTAATCCGTGCTTCGTAACCAATAAGTGTTGTCATACGAATAGTATTGGTCACTTCGGTCGGTAATCCGAGGGTGCTGGTCGCTCGGATTGTCGACTGTCCACCTATTCTCATAAAAATCCAGGAAATAGTTACCGATGGCCCCCGATTCATCCGTTCCAACGCGCAACTCGCCACCAGTAGCACCTTGAAACAGCACGCTTAAGTCAAAATCGCCATAGGTCAACCCCAAGTTTATACCGCCTTGAAATCTTGGATCCGTATTTCTATCTCGACGTAGACGATCATTTGGTGTTATCTTACCGTCTCCGTCGTGATCAACATATTTCATATCTCCTGGACGTAAATTTCCCGTGATATCACTATAATCGATCGTATTGGCGTCGATATCTGTCTGATCTCTAAACACACCATCATATATATAATATAACTCCGCATTAATGGCTCTCCCGGTACTTCTTTGCCATTCCGGCGCTCCTGGCGCCTCATCCCAAAAGACAATCTTGTTCCTTGAATACCCTCCATTTACCGATATGCGATAGCCTAATTTGCCGATCTGATCCTGCCAGCCCACGTTAAATTCCCATCCTGAGTTATCTACTTTTCCTAGGTTTTCAGCCGGCAAGGTCATACCGGTACTCTGCGGAATCGAAGCATTCCTACGCCATAATATACTGTTACGGCTATTTTTGAACACATCGAATTCTGCATTCATTTTTCCATCGAAAAACTGCATATCCAACCCGAGATTATAATTATTTGCGACCTCCCAGGTGATAAAGTTGTTCGGAACGCGCCTTTCATAAAGGGTTTTCACCAAGTCTCCTCCAATGATATAGGTACCAAAGGCATAGGTGGAAAAGTATTGATATTCCTGTAAGGCATCGTCGTAGTAAATATTATCGTTCCCCATCTGTCCGTATGATGCACGTAGCTTCATGTAATTGATAAACGGGACATTTTCCTTCCAAAAGTTTTCCTCTGAGACCAGATAGCCCACCATAGCTCCGGGGAAGAATCCATAGCGCCTATTTTCCGGGAACATATAAGAACCATCATAACGCCACAAAAACTCGGCTATGTATTTACTTTTATAGTTGTAGCCAACACGACCAAAATAATTTAAACGAGCTCTTTCCCATGCTCCTCCGTCATTATCCTTTTCGGCCTCTCCACCAGCAAACAGGTAGTCTATGTTCTGCGAAATAAAATAGCGTCTAAACGCACTGAAGTTATCATTACGTATGGTTTCCCTATTCACACCGGCCAGTAAATTCAGCGTATGATCGTTGATGGTCTTATCGTAACTCAAAACCGCCCCAAGCAAGACATTTGTCTGGTCTTCATCTGATTGCGTCAGATTGGGATCTGCGGGTCCTCGTTTACCAGCCTCCAGTTTCGGAGTAACACCATCATCTTGGTATGCCCCTTGCCAGGTATATAGATACCACGGGGTGGACCAAGTCTTTTGCTTTTTGCCATATTTGTCGATAGAAGCGGTCAGGGACAATTTCAGACCTTCCACCCATGGGTTCGTGATATCTACCTGTCCGTTCGTCTGCACATAATATCGCTTATCGCGATCATAACCCGTCTGATCGGTCGTAATAACGACCGGGTTTTCTCCATGCTCGATATCCGGCCCCGGTAAACCATTTGGCCAAAACGCAGGCATTGTCGGATTACCACGCATCAGCATACGGAAGATCGTCGCTGCACTTTTTGTTGGATAATTTCTATTTTCCTGACGACCTAACACCCCAAATTTCGTTTTGATATAGGGATTGATATCCGCGTCGAGGTTAATTCTGAAATCATATTGTTTGTATCCCGTTGCCGAATTTTTATAGAATCCATCCTGATCCAGAAAACCAAGAGACATTAAATAACGCATGTTTTCCGACCCACCATCAAGCTGTAAATTATGTCTACTTTGAGGCGACCAGTTCTTTAACGTCGCACCGTACCAATCGGTATTGGGGTATCCCCAAGGATCGCTACCATTCCTAAACAATTCTCTTTCGTTGGGCGAAAACGGCGCTTCGAGACGATTACCATTTGGTCGTTCATAGAAGCCGCTCGCATTAAATCCCTCCAAAGCATTACCCCATTCGTCTACCGGCAATTTAAATATTTCCAATTCATTTCTCAACTCCGCATATTGCACAGCATCGGTCAGTTCGGGGATAACGGTAGGTTGCGAAAACCCTTGGTTAAAGCTATATGATAATTTAGGCTTGCCCGAAGTTCCCCGCTTGGTCGTTACCAATATCACGCCGTTGGCGGCCCGGGCACCATAAATAGCGGCAGAAGCATCTTTCAAAACCGATATATTGTCAATATCAGCCGGATTTAACCGTTCAAATCCTCCCTGTCGTGCCGGTATACCATCAATGACGATCAGCGGACCACTATCGCCAAGGGTATTGGTTCCTCTGATTTTTATATTTGATCCATCCTGCCCCGGCTCTGCACTACCATTTGTCGCCACAACACCCGGCACGCGTCCGGCAATAGCACTAGAAAGATTCAACGCCGGCGATTTCGCTAATTCCTGCCCTTTAACGGCTACAACAGAACCTGTAATCGTTTCCCGCTTCTGTGTACCGTAACCTACGACGACAACCTCATCTAGCTGCGCTTGATCTTCTTCCATTACAATATGTATTGGATTTTGTTGATAAGCTACTTCCTGCGTCAGATAGCCGACATACGTAAATTGAAGAATCGCATCATCACTCTCCACTTCCAATGAGAATTTTCCTTCTAGATCCGATAATGTGGCGCGGTCTGTGCCAAGTTGTGCGACCGAAACAGAGGCTATTGGCTCGTTGTTTCCATCTTTAATTAGGCCGGTTGCTATTAGCTTTTGATTTTTCTTTCGAAGTACGATACGTCGTTTGTCGACATATTCTGCCGTAAGACCTTCCATATCCAATAGAGGCAATAATAGGTCTTTCCAATGGATATCCTTAGCATCGATCTCCTTGACAGTGATATGTTGGATGAGATTATCGTTATAAATAAAGGAAATCGCCGTCTGCTTTTCGATGGAGAGCAATAGACTTTTCAGCTTAACATGCTTGTAACGCATGGAAACCGTTTCTTGGGCCAAAGACTCATGCGCAAATAAGCCAGAAGAAAAACAGACGGTAAATAATACTACTAACTTTAACAATAACAACCATTTAAGGTAATGAGAAATACGCACATGTATTTTAGCATGCGAAGTTATTTTCATACTTTTGTCTTTTAAAATTTAATCAATTGAGCATCTAACTTTCCTACGGCCGGATGCTCACGGTTAACAAGTTTAAGGGGTATATCTTTTACAAAGAGGTATACCCTACTTTTTTGAATGTGTCTATGTCATACGTTTCTACTTTATATAAATGATACCATTACTAACTTTATAGCTAAATTTCACGCCTGTTTTCTGTAGTAAGTCTAGCACCTGCTCGCAAGATGTTTCTTGAAACACGCCTGTAAACAACTGTTTGTATAAGTTTTTATTTTGCACAACAATTGTCTTGTTGTACCAACGTTCCATTTTCTTGACCGCCTCTGTTAAGGAGTCACCATTAAACACCAGTTTATTTTCTACCCACATTGTTTCCAGCGCTTTATTCTTATCGATTACATTTTTTTTATAATCCACAAGTTTCGCTACATCATTTTCTTTTAACAGGTCGACTGCTTCTCCCCTATGCTTTTTATCAACCTGGCGGTTACGATTCAAAACTTCTACCTTATCCCCCGGACTCAACATATAATTACGCTGTCCACCTCCATTCTCCACATGTAATTCCACTTTGCCTTCCATGAGCGAGGTAGCGATTCGCTCTTCTTCCGGATACGCCCTAACGTTAAACACGGTCCCCAACACCTTAATTTCTGTGTCCAAAGCATTTAAGTAAAGGGGCAAGGCTTCATTTTTTGCTACAGAAAAATAACCTTCCCCCTCTAATGTCAATATGCGGTGTTCTTTACCATATCCTTTTTTAACTTTTAAATGACTTTCGCTATTCAACCAAATTTCAGTCCCATCACTCATCCGAAAGAATTTTCGTTCGCCCCTGTCGGTCGCCATTTCTAGCCATTCCTTTTGTTGCTCCAAAGAAGGATTTGATTTATAAATGATTAACCAAAAAGCAATCGCCAAACAGCTAACACAGACAGCTGCAATAAGATAACGGTTCTTCCAAAAAATCGAATGTTTGTTTTCCCCATACGACGTTTGACATAAATCGTTAGGTTTTGTTTTTTCATAGATAATCTCCGCTTCCAAACGTTCCTCATTGTCGCGCTCAGGGTTATCTAGATACTGCAGCAGAAGTTTCTTTTTTGTATCAGTTTCTGCCATTTCCAAAAGAGTCTCTCTTTCTGCAGCAGAAAGAGAACCCTCCAACAACTTCTTTAACAGGTCCAAATAATCTTGTTCGTTTGTCGACATAGATAGCAATTAGTCTACATTGTATATAGACACGACAAATCAACAAAAACCCCAATACAATTTTATTTTTTTTTCTTAAGTGCACACCATAGCTTCTGAATCGCGATCTGGATATGCCGATCGACCGTATTGACGGAAATACCCATTATCTCTGCGGCATCTTTGTAGGAATAGTTTTCGTCTTTTACAAGCCGGAAGGCTTGTAAAGTTTTAGTCGGAAGTTTTGTTATTGCGTTCTCAATCTCCATCACATTTTCATTCGAAATAAAAATGTCTTCGGGATTTAGATAATCCAAAAACTGATAATCATCCAATTCTTCGTGTCCAACATACTCTGCCTGTCGGATACGAAGGTAATTTAGGCACTTGTTCTTGATCGTTCGCATCAGATAGAACTCTATAGAGGTTATATGTTGTAAATCGGCACCAAGATGCCACATTTTCCACATCGCTTCAGACGCGATATCCTCCGCAATATATTTATCCTTTACATAAGACCTAGCATAACTTTCCAGCACCTTAAAATTGGCCACAAAAAAAGACTTAAACACCTTTTGTTTACGCTTAATAGCTATTTCTATCTTATTATCCTCACTTAACGGCTTAAAATACATGGTTGCGCAATACTATTGTAATTTGCAAAATAGCAAATATATTACAATAGCACGTACAAAAAACAGAAATAATAAAAAAAGCTCCTTTCATATCTTCATGCTTCCCAGTTAGCTAAAAAACTGTCCTTACCTTATAAATTTTTAAAAACGGAAGGTTGATAACTCGGTTCGGGTTGGAGAGATAAATGTGAAATGTCCACCAGCTTTCTTCTGCTTTTGTATACACCAAGTAATTCTTTTTCGGAAAATAATTAATAGACTTGACGTGCGGCACATTTAATTTATCAAACGGTGTAAATATATGCGTATGGATATCGTACAGAAATACGCGGTTGTGTGTGGTAACTAGAAATTGGCTTTCACCAACGGCAGACAAGTCATGTCCCCCATCTTCTGGGAGTATATCCGTATATTCGAGGTGTAGATCAATAATTCCATTTTTTTGTTTGAATTCATAACACCGTAATTCATTGAATCCTAATGCAAAAAGCCTCTTTTTTTCGTGATGCCATACCACACCATGTCCAGAATAAAGGGTATCCTTAAAAAGCAGATCCTCCGATTTCGATCGATGATATATCTCCAAACTGTTCCCTTTAGGGTGAGTCGAATTAGCTATTGCAATAAATCCACCTGGAAGTAAATCCGCGGAATGCGCCATCGGTGTATGGGCATAAAACGTTACCTTTCTGCTTTTTACATCCACAATACAAGTTGCGCCTCCGGAAGAAGTAAGGAGAATTTTGCTATTGTTATCAATCGGCTTGCATTCATCAAAAGGAACTAATAATTTTTGATAACGTTCGGGTACATCTGTCTTTGCTTCCCGCACACTCCATGACCATATAATCGCCGTACTGTCGTTTCCTTTTTCAGGATCTATGATCAAAACTTTATCTTCTCCACAGGCTAGTAGGGATCCCTGAGGAATAGCAGACATGGTTTGTCCCGTTGTATAATCGACTATACAAGTTAGCAAAAACAAAAGGACGTTTTTTTTCATACTGTTCATAATCAAATTCAATATCATTTACGTTGTATAAACATACTTTTCATGCCAAAATTATCAGCTAACGATCGCTATTTTCGAAATTTGGGATTTATGATCTCCCACTCGTTGATGTGCGCGGGTTGATGTTCCTTTTTCACAATTTCATTAAATTTTTGAATTAATTCTGGGTAATCATTTGCCAAATTATATGTTTCGTTCCTATCTTTTTCTAAGTTGAAAAGCATCCAGGGTGCGTTTTTATACGTTTGACGACGTACATCAACTTTCACACCTTTCCATTTCCCCATCCGGATTGCTACCTGCCCTCCTTTTTCAGGATATTCCCAATATATATACGCATGCTTCTTTTGTGCTGCGGCGTTCCCTAGCAACGTAGGTAAAAAAGAAATACCATCCGTGTTTCCTAGATTCTGATTTGTGAGATCTGCCAACGTGGCCATTAAATCATATTGTACCGAAGGTAGTTCCGTCGTCGAACCAGCCTTAATTTTCCCAGGCCACCTTACCAAAAAGGGCACGCGAATACCGCCTTCAAAGACATCCATTTTCAAACCGCGTAGACCTGAAACACTATTGAAAAATGCAGGTTGAACTCCTCCATTAAAGGTTGTGCCGTTATCACTTGAAAACATAACGATGGTATTTTCGTCTAACCCCAACGCGGTTACCTTTTCCAGTACTTTGCCTATCTGTGCATCTAAATAAGTAATCATCGCAGCATATGTCGATAGCGGATACTTTGTCGGGGCATAACCTCGTTGTCCATAGTAAGGTTTCTCCTTCCCAAAATCCGCTCGATACGGATCAATATATTGCTGAGGAGCCTGAAGCGAAACATGAGGCTGTGGAAACGGTAGATATAAGAAAAACGGTCTCTCTCTGTTTTCTTCGATAAACGCTAAGGCATATTTTGTCATAACGTCACCGGCATATTCAAGCCCAATATAGGAATCAAAATCCTTATCAGTTGCTATGGTTGAATCCAGTTGCCGATGAACGTCAATTACCGGATTATTCAGTTCCAATGGTTCATCGTTTAACCACAAATGCGTAGGATAAAAATTATGTGCTTGCTTTTGATCAAGGATACCGGCGTAAGCGTCAAAACCTTGTTTAAGAGGGGATCCCGTTGTATTGTGCATGCCTAAACCCCACTTTCCGAACATACCCGTTGTGTATCCTGCGTTTTTTAACATTTTTGGAAGTGTATACATACCTTCGGGAAGCGGCATTTGACCAGCTTCTAGACTGTCTGCAAAACCACCCATCTCATAATTTCCGCGGATATATGAATGACCACCATGTTTACCGGTAAGCAGCATACAACGAGCCGGCGCACACACCGGCATACTGGTGTAATGATCTGTGAATTTCATTCCCTCCTCACGAAGTTTATTTAAATGGGGTGTTCTAATTTGATGTTGTCCATAAGGTTCTATTTCACCATAGCCCAAATCGTCTGCATAAATGTAGATGATATTGGGCAATTTCTGCTTATGACTTTCTTTCGTCTCCTGAGCAATCAGAGCTATGTTCCACATGATGCTCAGGGTGCCTATCAGGGTGGTTATTTTTTTTATGCTGTCCATGTTCTAATTTTTTCGTTCATGTATCAGATTCCAAAAAGAACTATCGGCCTCTCGAATATATTCTCGTGCCTAGTTCAACAAATCAGTAATTGGGATTTGGTTCCAGCGCAGGATTGAGATCAATCTCTGTATAAGGGATTGGCCATATATAATCCCTATTCGCATCAAATTTCCTGTTCTGTATTAGCTTTCCCTGATAGTCATAGATTGGTTCATTCATCTCTTTTTCTATCGTTTTCCATCTCCGTATATCGTAAAAATAAGAACCCTCTCCCGCTAGTTCTATACGTCGTTCCAAACGTATTGCCTCCCGCATTTCTTCTTTACTGAGCCCTTCTTCTAATGGAGGCATGTCTACAGTAGGCCGAGATCGGATACTGTTTATTGCTCCATAAACGTCGCTGGAGGGGCCCGACAATTCGTTTAGTGCTTCGGCATACATTAATAGCACATCAGCATAACGAATTTCCACATAATTCGTTTCGGAATTCGTTAAAGTCCCTGCAGTCGTTTCGTTGTATTCGGTAAATTTCCGGAAAGTATAACCGGTTTGATGCAGATCAGCATTTGTAGCCGTCCGGTTTCGCCAGGGTGCTCCGATAAAAACGATAGATTGTTTAAATCGCGGGTCTCTATTTTCATAGGGCTTCTGTGGATCATACCGCGGACTTTCATCGATGGATAAGCCATCTGTCATTTGATAGGCATCCACTAATCCCTGTACGGGAGCCTGAGTACTGTATTGGGCCATAATGATATCGTACGTATTGATCAGTTCGGGGGCTTTAAAACGTATATCAAACACAATCTCTTGGTTCCCCTCATTTACTTTTCGAAAAAGACCGTTATAATTCGGATATAGGTCATATCGATCTAAGTCTAGAATTTGCCTTATCGTACTTACCACATCCTGGTAATCATGGTCCTGTAATAAAACACGAGCTTTTAAAGCCCAAGCGGCACCTTTTGTGGCTCTTCCATCCTCAGCTTTCGGATAAGAGGTAGGCAATGAGGTAGCTGCCTCATCTAAATCACGCAATACCTGTTCTCGAATTTGCTGATATGTACTCCTGGGTAAGTTTCCATGTTCATCAGGATTAGGTTCATCTAATATCAGGGGGACACCGTGAAACAGTACGTTTAAACGCTGGTAAAAGAAAGCTCGAAGAAATTTTGCCTCTCCGATAACCCTCGCTCTTAGATCTTCATCCATTTGCGCTTTATCAATATTAGATAGAAGCATATTACATCGACCTATCCCTCTATAACAACCTTTCCACATAGCATCATTCATGCCTAAGGTCGTCGCATTGTGTACACCGGCTGCAAAATCGTTAGCATTACGTTGATTGTCGTAGTTAAACGCATTCGGACTCATAGCCTCAAACATAAAAGGAGTTTGTGCATTATAGAGCTCTGCGTGCGTGAGAGCCTGATAACATCCCGTTAAGGCATCAAGCACCTGTTGCTCATTTTTCCAATATATATCCTGGCTATAAAAGTCTGTTGGTTGTGTATCGAGCATATCACTACAGCCTACAATGGAGGCTGTAAATAGGCCGAAAATTGCATATATAATCTTTTTCATCGTTTATTTCTCTTAGAATGTAAGGTTTAAACCCATGGTCATCATTTTTACACTTGGATATTGATCGATATTGGTCGCTAAAATATCCCGTTCGGGGTCAAAAGATTTAACGCCTGTAAAGGTCAGAAGATTTTGTGCGTTGATAAAGACAATTGCCCTACTCAATCCCAATCGTTTATTGAATGTAGGGCTTAACGAATAGTTTAACTGTATATTTTTCAACCTCAAATAGGAAGCATTTTCTAGCCAAAAATCGGAATCGGAGAAGTTTTCGGCAGTATATTGATTGCGTGCGGTAACTCGCGGCAACCTAGCATTTCTATTTTCCGGCGTCCACGAGTCGGTAAGCCATTCCTTTGTTATACCAGCACCATTATTAAAAGGAGATGCCATGTTGTTGTTCGGCCTAACAAAGATATCACCAACACCTTGCCACATCGTACTCACAGATAACGATTTATAGCTAAAACCGATATTGAATCCATAGGTATAACTCGGGAAGGTACCTCCGGCGATATATCTGTCGTTGCCATCAATGACACCGTCGTTATTACGATCTACATATTTTATATCGCCCGGGCCTACTCGATTCGTTATGGTTGGATAATTAGCGACCTCCTCATCCGTCTGGAATAATCCATCCGTTTGTAAGACATACCATGAATCAATAGGCGATCCCGCTGTGGTAATCCTCGCTCCACTAATGATTTCCTCTCCTTTCAAATCAACAACGTTATTCTTCACATGGCTGATATGCCCCCCGATCGTGTAATTAAAATGATCTCCGATACGATCATTATAGTTTAAGCCTATTTCAAACCCTTTATTGTCTACCGCCGCGATATTACTGACTGGTCCCGCTAACGATCCAACCTGAGACGGCAACGTTACATCTCGAAGAATGTCGTCGGTTCTTTTATGAAAGTACTCTAATTCTCCTGTGAATTTCCCTTCCGCAAGACGCCAATCCAATCCAACATTCCACATGGTGGTTGTTTCCCATTTCAGTCTAGGGTCACGATATTGTACTACGGCTGTTCCACCACCGTTATAAACACCACCAAAAGGGTAACCATATCCAACAGCTACAGCGTTCACATATTGGAACCTCCCTATTTCCTGGTTGCCGATCTGTCCCCAAGAACCACGTATTTTAAGCTCATCTAACCAATGTACTTCCGACATAAACGACTCTTCGGAAACCCGCCAGCCCGCAGAGAAAGAAGGGAAAAGCCCCCATTTATTTCCCTGTGCAAATCTCGACGAACCATCATATCTACTATTTACTTCCAAGAGGTATCGATCTTTATAAGCATATTGTAAACGAGCAAAATAAGATATCAAAGCATCAACAGTCGTTGTTCCCGATACGGAAGGATCTCTCGTTCCCGCATTGAGTTCATCCAAATCGCCATCTAAATACCCCGTCTTCTGCGCCTCAAAATTTTCGGTATTGAACTTTTCGATGCTATGCCCAAGTAAAACAGAGAAATTATGCAGATCATTTAGATTTTCCTCAAACCGTAGCGTATGGGTAAAATTAAGTCGTTGGTCATTTTCTTGACGTTGGCTTTTATAACCCGTTGTACTCCATGGATTCCGAGTTGGCGCGCCGGTTCTTACATCATGCAACCACACCACTGGAGCAAAACTCTTGCGCAAAAGATTGCCATAATTAATAGACCCTCTGGCCTGATACTGTATTTTCTCTGTAAAGTTAAAGTGCGCTGCAAGATTAGCCATAATACGATTAGTCCCTTCTTTCCTATAATTCTCCTCTGCCAATACTGATGGATTTTGAAAAGAGTTTTGGCCGGGTGTTAACACCCAACTGTCTGGCCAGTTTCCATTTTCCATTTTCCCATAAGGTTGAACCGGAACCATGCGCATAATTCGGTTCATAGCTGTTCCAATACCTTCTGATGGTTCTTCCACATCCCACCTGCTCGCAATGACTCCTCCATCTATACCAAAACGGTCGCTCACTTCGGTTTGAACACGTATATTGATGTTGTATTTCTTAGCACCCGTCATATCTTTCAAGACGCCATCCTGATTCATAAATCCGCCAGAAAGATTATACTTCGTTTTGGGTGTTGCACCAGAAAATCGGAGGTTGTGTTCATGGATCAATGCAGGTTTAAACAATTCCTTCATCCAGTTGGTATTCGGGTGCAATATACTCGTCGGGTTATTTTTAAACTCTTGAATCAAATCATCAGCATAATATGGATTCCCACCTTGGTTTACCATAGCCTGATTGTATAGCTCCATAAATGTAGCCGAATTATCTACCGGATCCGGAAGATAAGTAACATTTTGTACACCGGCATAGCCATTATAGTCGATAATCGTACGATTCTGCTTTCCAAGTTTAGTTGTAATTAGAATCACTCCATTTGCTGCCCTGGATCCATAAATTGCCGTAGAAGCTGCGTCTTTAAGAACACTAATACTTTCGATGTCATTTGGATTTACATCTCTAAACTGCATTTCTACACCATCCACCAAAACAAGAGGGTTTAACTTGCCTCCCCCACCAATCGTACCGACACCTCGGATTCTAATATTTGCACCATCAGCTCCAGGGCGTCCCCCGGCTTGATTGACATACACGCCCTGCACTCCCTGCAACGCTTGAGAAGCATTGGTAATCGGCCGATTTTCGAGTTGCTCGCTGTCTACCACGGAAATAGACCCCGTTATATTCACTTTTCTTTGCGTACCGTAACCGACTACCACCACTTCATCTAAATCTCCGCTTGTTGAAACTAATGTAGCATTAATAGACGTTTTCCCTTGTATAGGGATTTCCTGCTGCCGAAAGCCGACCGCGCTGAAGACCAGCGTGCCCGAGAGCGAAGGAACTTCCATTGTATAATACCCGTCTTCCCCTGTACTCGTGCCCGTTTTGGTTCCTTTGAGATGTATACTGATACCCGAAAGTGGAAGTCCGTTTTCATCTGTTACCTGTCCTTCAATTTTTCGGGACTGCTGGTTTGCCTGTACTATATGATCTTTTTTTTCTATGTAACGCGCGTTGTTCTGTTTCTTCACGACAATAGATTTTCCTTCCATATAGTAGCTTAGTTCTTTTGGCGTCAGCAACATATCCAATGCTTGTTCAAGCGGCATATTTTTCAGTCGTACATCCGTAACACCGGTATTATTTACAATCTCACTGTTGCATATAACCGTGTATCCTGTTTGCCTTTTAATCTCCCGTAGGATATCAACAAAGGCTACTTTCTTTTTCTCGATGGTCACTGTTTGTGCTAAGCTGGTGGCTTGCAACTGGGCAACCATACAGAGAAGAAACATCATCATTAATTTCATGATTAAGAGATATTTTTTAGGAGCAAGGAAAGGGCATGCCTTCCTCGGTAAAACATAATTTTTCATTACATTTGTCTGGTTTTTAGTTTATTAAATCTGTCTCATTCAGTTTACTTAAAACTAGGAACTATACTACCGGGTTAGTGCCAGCTTTCCCGGTAATTTTCCCTTTTAAAAGACTCTTATTTCACAAATCTCACCCTCCTTCCTGTTACTTCGAAACGAATCCTATCATCTGTCATTTTTATCAGCTTCAGTACCGTATTAAAATTATCATATCTTGAAACGGAACCCCATATCTCTACATTTTTAAGGTTACTCGAAAGCTCGATGTCCAAATCATACCATCTTGCCACTTTTTTCATCACATTTTCTAGTGTTTCATTGTTGAACATAAATTCCCCATTTTTCCATGCTACACATTCATCCACGTTAACACTTCGAATTTCCATCTTTCCTCTTCTCACCACGCTTTGCTGACCAGGTTTCAAAACAATGTGATGATCTTCGTCCGACGACACCTTTACTTTACCCTCCAAAAGGGCCACCGTGGAATTTATATCCGTTTGATAAGAGTTCACATTGAAATGTGTTCCCAACACCTCTATTTTTTCTTTTGCCGTTTTTACAATAAAAGGCGCGTCTTTTTGGTGAGCTACTTCAAAGTACGCCTCTCCCTCCAGTTCCACGCTCCGTATTTCTCTTGAGAATCGGTAGGGATAACGTAATTTACTTTCTGCATTTAGCCATACTTTCGTACCGTCGGAAAGCGTTACTTGGTATTGTCCTCCTCGGGGTGTAGAAAGTGTCAGTACTTCATCTTCCGCTATACTACCTTCTTCGAAAACCGAGGTACCATCATCATAACCTATTTGCCTATCGATGACAATACCAGAATAGGTATCGCTCAAGTTTATCTGCTGTCCGCTAGATAATATTAATGCAGCTTTATTTCCCCCAGGTGTAAAGGTGTTTATGATCTCTTCTGCAGAGGGAGATGGCGGCACTGTTGTTTTTTTTTGCCATATTATAGCAGCAAATAATACCGCTATCGTTACTGCCGCCACGGAAACATAAATTGTTAAACGCCTCCGTATGAAAGATGGCTGCGATACGCTTGGTTCGTCTTTTATCCGAGAAAGAACCTCCTTTAATACACGTTCTTCTCTTTCTCGAAAGGTATCCGTATAGAGCTCTGTATAACCGTGCAGCGCTTTTCGTAGGTTATTTTCATGATCCAGCTCACGCACAATTTTCCGAAGAGAAGGATGCTCTGTGAGCAGACGTTCTACTTCATTAGCCTGTTGCACATCTAAATCTCCGGTGAGGTAATCTTTTAAAAGGTTTACAATATGATCTATTTTATGCATCTCATACATATTTAATATGAAAACACATCAATCCATGATATCTTACAGGAAATTAAAAAAAAATATAGATGTGAAGTGTTACATCGTGAAAATTATCACCAGGAGAAACAGGACATCTCTGATCTGTAAATTTCGTCGGAGGGTCGCTAGTGCTCTTGACTTATTAGTATATACAGCGTGAGGAGTCATATTCATTGCTTTACCAATATCTTCCACTGTTTTATCTTCTAGAAATGTCATGTTAAAAACCTCTTGCTGCTTTTGAGGTAACTTCTGTACTTCACTAAAAATCATATTCAATAATTCTGTACGAATAATTTTTGTAAAAACATCCGTATCTTCATACAGCAAATCCTCATAATTAGCTACATCGTCAAGAGCTTCATAATATTTTTTTCCACGGAGTTGATTTAAACATCTGTTTTTCGTGGCAATATATAAAAATGCCCGAACACTGTTCAGGCTAGTAAACGCTATCCGACGCTCCCAAAGCTTTACAAAAACATCCGTAACAATTTCTTCAGCTACTTGATAGTTCTTGACATATTTTTGAGCAAAAAACAAAATCTGTTTATAATAAAGCCGATAAATACCCACCAATCCTTTACCCGCATCATGATGCAGGGAGTCAATGAGGGCAACGTCGTCAACTTTGGCTGAAACGTCACGTATAATACCGGCATTTTTCATCAGTTTCGCTAGACTCTTTCGTTAACATCAAAGATAATAGGAAACAAAATCAAAAGATAACATTACGTATAATATAACAAATAATTCATGTTTATTTTATACTATAAAAAACACCCTCGACGTTGTCATTAAGTCATTTAGCAGGATCTACCTAACAAAAAAACCAATACATCCGTAATGAATATTTTCGAAGAAATTGCTTTTATGTGCATTTTAAATGAAAGTTATCTCTAGTTTAGCTTCTTCGCCTTTGTTCATCTCCAGCTCAACGAAGCCGTTTCTAACGTCCAAATATTTGCCATTTTGTTTAATGTATCTCATGTATTCCGGTATTTTTAATCGAAAGGTATTGGAAGCGGATGCTTTCAGTATGATCCATTTAATTTTTTTATCCTCCCATCTTATATTTACCTCTGCTCCACCACGTGCACGCAAGCCTTTGAAACTACCATCTAGCCACGAATCCGGAAGTGCTGGAAGTAGCTCTATGTAACCGTTCTGACTTTGAATAAGCATCTCCGCAATACCGGATGTTCCACCAAAATTCCCATCGATTTGAAAAGGTGGGTGTGCACAAAACAGATTATTATATGTTCCACCTCCGCTGCTCATCTTCACCTCACTACCTACTGTCGGTTCAAGCAGGCTTTTCAACAGTTTATAAGCGCGATTGCCATCGTGTAAGCGTGACCAAAAATTAACCTTCCATGCGCGTGACCAACCGGTGCCATCATCACCTCGGCGGTTAAGGGTTTCGCGGGCTGCGGCGGCCAATGCTGGAGTGATCTCAGGAGATATCTGATTCGACGGATACAACCCATATAAATGAGAGACGTGACGATGGTGTGGCTCTACTTCTCGGTAATCTTGAAGCCATTCCTGAAGATACCCTTCTTTACTGATTTGCATCGGTGGCAGCTTCGCTAAGACCTTTCTAATTTTAGCGGTGTGCTCATCTTCTATATCTAGTATTTCCGCCGCCAAAAGAATATTCGAAAATAATTCATTGATAATCTGTACATCCATTGTGGGTCCCATACATACAAATACAGGAAGCGAGTCCCCGGGTAAGTAAAAAGCATTTTCAGGAGAGGACGACGGTGCCGTCACCAGCCAGCCATGTTCAGGTTCTGCAACCATACTATGGAGAAAAAATTCAGCTGCCCCCATAAGAACTGGATAAACGGAACGTAAATAGATCTTATCTTGTGTGAAATTATAGTGTTCCCAAAGATGCGAGCACAACCACGCGCCACCTGTGTTTGTAGCACCCCACGAAGCATGCTCACCGGGAGCGGTGAACTTCCAAGGATTGGTCATCATGTGTGCTACCCATCCATCCGCATTATAGAATTTCCGAGCCGTAATTTCTCCTGAGGGAACTAATGATTTTGTAAAATCAACAAGCGGTTTATGCAGTTCTGTAAGGTTACACACCTCTGCGGGCCAATAATTCATTTGCAGATTGATATTCAAATGGTAATCGCCATTCCACGGCGTTTGCACTTGGTTTGTCCATAGTCCTTGCAAATTAAGTGGAAGCGAGTTCTCATTCGTGCCACTAATCATCAGATAACGCCCGAACTGGAAATACAGTGCTGCGAAAGCAGGGTCATCATGGGATTGGAAGTTAGCGAGCCGTTCATTTGTCGGCGTAATATTATCTTGATCCCCCAAGTCTAGTTCTACTCGATCAAATTTATTTTTATACGTATTGACATGTTCCACCTTCAATTTGTCAAATAAAATATTTTTTGCTTTTATTAACAGGTCATCTACCGCGGACTCATAATTCTTATCTAACATATCCGTAGCGGTAGAAATAAGGATCACGGCTTCATCAGCATTATCAACGCGTAACGAACTGTCACTCGCAATCAACGTCCCCCCTTTATTTACGACTTGTAATTTCGTCAAATAACGTACGCCTTTATGGGTATCGTGGCCGTCATTTAGTTGTCCTTCCATACAAATAACGTTATCGTGGACGCTAATTGCAGCTCGTTCGGCTCTACTCAAACAAACTTCAAATGAAACCGATTTTTTCCTACTTGCAGTGATGCGGGTACCTAAGACATCATGGCTATGAGATGCAAAATATTCCCGAGAATACGTAACATCCCCTCTTGTGAACGTTGTAGAAGCGACTGCCTCGTTTAGAGAGAGCTTACGCTCATAATGCATGGTTTTTTCTACGCCAGGAGGATATGAATACCAAATATGCATATTACCGAGCATCTGAAAACAGCCATATGGAGCGTCCTTTCCTTGACCAAAAGCCGATCCAAGTCCGCCACTGCGAAAATGTGTGTACATTAAATTTTGTGCATCCAAATTCTTTCCGGAAAGTAACAACTTCCGAATTTCTCCTAAATGATCAAATGCAGTGGGGTTAAACGCGGCTGGGTCTTCGCTTCCTGACCACATACTGATATCATTCAACACAACAAGTTCCGTATCAACACCCCCATCTGGCATCATGCCAATACGGCCATTACCCAGAGGTAAGGTTTCCTCCCACATCGTAGCAGGTGAATGATAACGCAACGTCAATTCAGTGGGTTTCTGGGCAAGAGATGAAAAAACCCAGATTCCCAGAATAACAGATAATAAATTTATTTTCATGTTTAGTTTTAGACACATGGTTATCTATACAATTGTGCTGGAAAATTAGTAAATATTCTGTAATTTACCGTCTAAACTAAGCACAAAGAACAAGGGGGACAATTGTCCCCCTTGTTCACTAACACAAAACTAAACTACATAAAAACATCTACTATATTAGCCATCCGTATTTTCTGTACTTGGCATTTGATTTTCTATTATGCCCTTTTTTCTAAATTCTCCTTTTGTACCACGCCATTTCCCCTTACGACGTTGCGCATAACTTTCCCGCATCAATTGTTGTTGCTCCGGTGTTAAGATTTCACCCATTTTCTTCTGCGAACCTTTCATTTCATCGCGCAATTTGGTCTGCAGTTTTTTCATCTCTTCCCGATGAGCTACTGCTTGTTCCGCTTGTTCCAGTTGTATCGCATACACCTCTGTACGCTGGGTATCCGTAAACTTCAAACGTTTATCCAATTGTTCCGTTCTTACTTTCGCAATCTCCTCTGGTGTACGATTGGCTATTTTTTTCTCCATACGGGGCTCTTTTCGCTCTCTTTTCAAAGAACGCTCCGTATCTTTCTGCTCTTGCGCGAACGTTGCTAAACTAATTCCCGCAAACAATACTGCTAATGATAATGTCTTTTTCATCGTATTCTTATTTTGGTTGCCTAATGCTATTTATAATAGTAGATTCCAAAATAAAAGAAACGTTTAATACCACCCCGTTAAATAATGTTAACGGCAGCCCCTATCAAAATAAAAATAAACAAGTTAAAATCAGTGAGTTTGTAAAAACTGCAAAAAAACTTTTTGGAAAACCTAAAACATCTCCTATATTTGCAACGTCAAACAAAGACGCAGCAAGCCCAGCTGGCGGAACTGGTAGACGCGTTGGTCTCAAACACCAATATCTTCGGATGTGCCGGTTCGATTCCGGCGCTGGGTACTTTAAAGAAAGCGAACTGGTCACGGTTCGCTTTCTTATTTAGGTCTTAAACGAAACTGCACGATTCAAGCCTGGTACGCTCAAGCAAGTAAAACAGATATTTTCCGAAAACAATTCTCTCCTTCTATCCGTTATTCTTACGGCTTCTATTCGCTGTTTAGAAGTTTTTTCCTTATATTATTATTTTTAATAATAAACAAACATCTATATGTATAAAAAACGAACAATAATTATATCTAATAGATTACCAATACGTATTGAAAAACATGAGGATGAGCTTAAATTTATTCCGAGCGAAGGAGGTCTGGCGACGGGACTAGGCTCGATTTACAAAAAAGAGAACAATATATGGATCGGGTGGCCAGGATACACACCGGATTCTGAAGAAGAAAAAGAGGTTATTAAGGAAAAGTTAAGTGAACTAAACCTTATTCCCGTTTTTCTCACAACAGAACAGATAGAAGGATATTATGAAGGCTTTTCAAACGAAGTATTATGGCCGATCTTTCACCACAGACTGTCCTACGCCGTATATCGGCAAGAAAACTGGGCGTACTACAAAGAGGTAAACCAGGCTTTTTGTGACACGATATGGGAACAACAGTTAAACGCAAAAGATGAAATCTGGATTCATGATTATCAGCTCATGTTGCTGCCAAAATTAATCCGACAAGACGACGAAAAAATTTCCATCGGTTATTTTCAGCACATCCCCTTTCCTCCCGACGAAATCTTCCGATGTATCCCTTGGCGAAATGAATTGCTAGAAGGCGTATTAGGTGCTGACCTAATCGCTTTCCACACCTATAATGATACACAGCATTTCTTGGGCGCGTGTACCCACATTATCGGACTCACTATAAAAAATAATTCATTACAAGTGGGCGATCGGAGTGTTTACGTAGAAGTTTACCCGATGGGTATTGATTATAACAAGTTCAGCTCTCTCGCAGAGAGCCAGGAAGTACAAGCCCTTGCTCGTTCCATAAAAGAGCAATATCAACACCGTAAGATCATTCTCTCGATAGACCGACTAGACTACAGCAAAGGTATATTGGAACGACTACATGCGTTTGAAAACTTCCTGATCAACTGGCCGGAATACGAGAATCAAGTTGTCTTATACATGTTGGTTGTGCCATCCCGAGATACTGTACCTCAATATAAGCGACTTCGCGACGAAATAGATAGGATGGCCGGACATATTAATGCCGTCTACGGCACGAACGAATGGACACCCATTGCTTATTATTACAATACATACCCTGTTGAAGAATTGTCTGCTCTTTATACCGCAGCCGACATCTGTTTAGTAACCTCTCTCCGAGACGGAATGAATCTAGTATGCAAAGAATACATTGCCAGTAAAGAAAACCGTTTAGGGGTCTTGATATTAAGCGAGTTGGCGGGGGCTTCCAAAGAACTAGTAGACGCCATTCAGATTAACCCAAACGCCATCGACGAAATTAGCAATGCAATTGCACAGGCTTTACAGATGCCTGAGGAAGAGCAACGAAAACGAATGGACGATAGTATCGAAATTGTCCGGAAATTTAACATCAACCATTGGGTAAAATTATTTTTTAATCGATTACGTGAAATTAAAATCATTCAGAAAAATGAAATGTCACGAAAGGTACGTGAAGAGGTTAAAGAAACTATTTTTAACGCATACCAAAATAGTCAAAAGCGGCTATTTTTCCTTGATTACGATGGCACGTTAATCGGCTTTCATAAAGATGCCGACGCTGCCGCACCCACAACTGGATTATACAGTATTTTGGAAAAGCTACAATCGGATGATTCAAATCAAATCGTCATCATTAGTGGTCGTCCTCGAGATACGTTAGAACGCTGGTTTGGAGACAAAGATTATTATTTAGTTGCAGAACACGGGGCGTGGACGAATTACCCAGCACACAAATGGATACCACGATCTCAGCTTTCGACTCGGTGGAAAATCCCCGTAAAACACATCATGTCCAAATTTGCTAATATTACAGCCGGTGCTTCTATCGAAGAGAAAACATATTCCTTGGCATGGCACTATCGAAAAGCACAACAAGGTTTAGGCCAACTACGTTCACAAGAACTCGTCGATGCACTGCGCTACCTCATCCCGCATCATGGACTTCAACTACTTCAAGGTGATAAAGTGATTGAAGTGAAAAATGGGGAAGTGAATAAAGGTATGGCAGCTTTAGAAATCGTCAACGCTTATAAGCCTGACTTTATTTTCGCTATTGGTGATGATGTAACGGATGAAGATATGTTCATTGAACTTCCTTCGGATGCCTTTACCGTAAAAGTCGGCAACAAAAAGTCGGAGGCACAATTCTACGTTGAAAATCAAGAAGACGCAGTGAAACTCATTTATCATTTTGTAGAGCAAATTGAATCGCAACAGGAAAGCAGCAATACAGGTCATTAAAGAATAAGCGTATGAAAGAATCAACAAGACATAAGTATAATTCGGGCATTATTGGTAACTGCGCGTTTATCGCCCATATCGAAAAAGACACAAATATTAACTGGCTATGTTGGCCATCCTTTCAAGACTCCTTTGTATTTGGTGGTTTATTGGATCAAAATTTAGGCGGAACTTTCCGCGTTTCACCTTATGAAGCCCCGCTAAGCAACCGGCAATTTTATCTGGAGAATACCAATATTTTGTGTACCGAAATCGAAGCGAAAGATGGGGTTTATCAGGTCACAGATTTTGCGCCTCGCTTTGAACAATACGAGCGTTATTACAAACCACTAACGCTTATCCGAAAAATTGAACCGTTGCGAGGTAATCCAAAAATTCGCGTGATATGCGACCCCACCTATGAATATGGCAGTAAGGCCTTTCATAAGTATCGAGGCAGTAATCACGTGCAATTTGAAATGGAACATATTAAGATCCGTCTGGCAACCAACATGCCGATCAGTCATTTTTTTGATGACAACACCCATGTCTTAAGCCAGCCGATTTACTTGATATTGACCTATGGAAGTCCATTTGAAGCGCCTATCGTCCGTACAGCAGAGGATTTTCTCTTGCGTACAAAGGCATACTGGCACAAATGGGTAAAAAATGCGTCTATACCCGCGTTCTATCAAAAAGAAGTCATTCGATCTGCTCTTACACTCAAAATGCACCAATACGAAGATACCGGAGCAATTATTGCCGCCAGTACAACAAGTTTACCTGAATATCCCGAATCTGGGCGCAATTGGGACTACAGATTCTGTTGGTTGCGTGATAGTTATTACGTACTAACGGCACTCAGCCATTTAGGCCAATTTGAAGAAATGGAAAAGTATGCATCGTATATTGCGAACATTACCCAAAACGATACGGGTAGACTGCAACCATTGTACGGCATTATGGGAGAATCAGATTTAGCAGAATATACCATTCCATATTTAGAAGGTTATCTGGGAAACAAACCTATCCGAGTCGGCAACCAAGCCTCCGAACACATCCAGAATGATGTATACGGACAGGCACTTATTGCATTACTTCCGCTATTTTCTGACCACCGTTTCCGACATCAGAACATACATGCGGCAAAATCATGGACGTCTCTTATTCTTCAAAAAATGTCACAGACCATTGATGAGAAAGATGCAGGAATATGGGAGTTTAGAAATTTTCAAAATCGTCATTGCTATTCCAATTTATTCCAATGGGCGGGCGCTACGGCAGCGCTTAAGATTGCCAAACAATATGGTTTCGAAGACATCGAGCAACAAGCCAGCACCATCCGGCGACAAGCAGAAAAACATATAGAAAGTTGTTACGATTCCGCAAGAGAGGTGTACACCAACGCCAGCGAAAGTCAAAGTTTAGATGCGTCGACCTTGCAACTTATTATGATGAATTATTTAGACCCTTCATCAGAAAAAGCAAAAAAGCATCTTCAGGAGCTGGAAAAGGAATTAAAAGGCAAACACGGTCTATTTTATCGTTATCTGCATAAAGACGACTTCGGAAAGCCAAAATCGACGTTCCTGGTATGTGCATTCTGGTATGTGGAAGCGTTGGCCTGCGTTGGTCGCTTAAAAGAAGCAGAGGAAGTATTTAAACAGCTTCTATCTTTTGCGAATCACCTGATGCTTTTCAGTGAGGATGTTCATGAAGATGACGGTTCACAATGGGGCAACTTTCCGCAAGCCTACAGCCATGTCGGGCTCATAAACGCCGCTTATCGTATCGCGGTCAAATTGGACAAGCCTACCTTCTTTGACAGCCTATACGAATAGCATAACAAGTTCCGCCCGCCTTTGGGGGCGGAACTTGTTATGCTATCTCAAATTTATATCCTACTCCCTTCACTGTAGCGACATAATGATCTCCTATTTTTTCTCGAAGTTTACGAATGTGCACATCGATCGTTCGATTCGTAACGACCACAGAATCTTCCCAAATGGCTTTCAGTATCTGTTCTCGTGTAAAAACTTTATTTGGTTTGGAAGCCAACAAATAGAGCAGCTCAAATTCTTTCTTCGCCAGGACAATCTTCTCATCTTCGCGATATACCAAAAACGAATCCCTGTCGATAACCAAATCCAAAATTTCCAATTTATCTGCTTGATCAATTCCAGATTCCGTGTTATTACGTCGTAATATAGCATTGATGCGGCTCATTAAAGCACGTGGTTTGATCGGCTTGGCAATGTAGTCATCAGCCCCCACATTAAAACCCGCTATTTCAGAATATTCTTCACTTCGCGCGGTCAGAAACACCATGAACGTATGTTTAAACTCTGGCATAGAACGCATTAATCTACATGCTTCTATCCCATCCATTTCTGGCATCATGACGTCCAAAATAATTAAGTCTGGATTAACCTGTTTAGCAACTTCTATCCCCTCCTTACCATTGTGTGCTTGATAAACTTGATAACCCTCTTTCGTTAGGCTATAGGATATTAAATCAACGATATCTCGCTCATCATCTACCACTAGTATTTTTTGATTGGCATTCATTATTGTTTTTTTGCTAAATTATGTACTAAATGGTAAAACAAAGTTAAGGATATGTTATCAAATTGTTAACCGCTTAACAGTGGTTAAATATCTTCTTAATTTAAAATTTGCTGCAAGAATTCTGCTAAGGCCTTACCTCGTAAATTTTTGGCTAATATCTTTCCATCCGGTCCTACTAAATAAGATGCAGGAATCGCTTTGATACGGTAATCTATAATCAAATCCGAACTCCACGCCTGCAGATCAGAAACTTGCGTCCATGCTAAATGATCTGCTTCGATGGCACGCATCCAACTACCCGGGTTATTATCCAAGGACACGCCCAATACGGTAAATCCTCTGTCTTTAAACGCATGGTACTGCTTTACTATATTGGGATTTTCCTGTCTACACGGGGCACACCAAGAAGCCCAAAAATCAACCAATACATATTGTCCTCTAAAATCAGAAAGTTTCACGGATTTGTTATGAGGTGTAAATGATTCAATCTCTGGTGCTAGCTGCCCGACAGCCAATCGTTTTAATTTCTTAGTCTCTTCTTTAAATTGAGAAACATACCGATTATCCGGAAATTTATCTTCAATTTCATCTGCATACGCGATGATCTCTGATTCAGCAATCTCCGGATCGAGGGTGCTCATAGCATAAAACCCTGCGAGATTCTTATTTTGCTCCGCAAATGCTACAGCCTGCTGCGTATACGCCGACAATTTCGATTTAAACTCCCTTAGATAATCAAAACGTAAACTTTCTATCTCTTCCGCCGATTTATTTAAGGTTGCTTTTGCAAACGCCCCTTGTAAAGAATCCTGTACAAAATCTTTCCGACGCTGATAGGGAGCAAATTCTTTTAACGCTGTCGTTAACGCAGATCCCTCCACTTGATAATCCTCTGGCTGGTGCATATCGGCGACAAATTCCAAGGGTTCACCAGGCATTAGAATAACCGGAAATTTATTATTCCCTACTACGACAGAAAGTAAGCGAGGTTGTGTGGCCTGACGCTCAAATTTAAACTTGTTACCATCTGCAAGATAAACAGAATCCAACTTCCGGTCGCCTTCGTAAAACGAAATAACTTTTACGTTCCCTGGGTTATCAATGTATCCTGATATCCGAATTACATCCTCATTGGAACACCCCCAACATACCGCAACTAATGCAAAAAGTAAACCTACTGTGCTCTTCATTTCTATTATTTTTTCACGAAATCCTTCGCCCGGGCAATCGCCTTGGGGAGTCCCTCGACCAACTTACCACCGGCCGTAGCAAAGAACGGCTGTCCGCCGCCACCGCCTTGAATATCTTTTGCCAAATCCTTCACAATCGTTCCCGCATGCCATCCTCGCTCCTTGGCCAAATCATCAGAGATCATCACCGTTAAACTGGGCTTCCCGTCAATATCCGCCCCCAGAACAACAAATGCACTGTCCAACGCACCTTTCAAAGCATAAGCCAGTGTTTTGACCGCATCCGTATTAGGAAGGTCAACGATCAGTGATAAAAAATTGACCCCATCCAGTTGCTCCACTTTCGCTTCCAACTCCTTTTTCAGCTGCAAAGATTTTTCGCGGATATGGTTTTCGATTGCTTTTTTCAATTCCTGATTCTCGTTCAGCACCTTCTCTACCGTAGAGACAAAATCTTTCGGGTTATTCATCAGCTCCCGCATCTTGTCCACCAGCTCAAACTGTTCACGGATAACAGATGCCGCTTTGGATCCCGTAATCGCCTCTATACGCCGTACACCCGCAGCCACCGCTGATTCGGAGATAATCTTAAAAAAACCAATTTCACCCGTATGCTGTACGTGCGTACCGCCACAAAGCTCTTTGGAAAAACCATCATCAAAAGTAATGATGCGTACATAATCGCCGTATTTCTCACCAAAAAGCGCCCGGACGCCGCTATCTATCGCTTCCCTATATGGTACTTGGCGTTCTTCTTTCAGCCGGATATTCTCTCTTATTTTTGAATTGACAATATCCTCCACCTGTTTTTGTTCTTCCGGTGTAATCTTCGCAAAATGGGAAACGTCAAAACGCAAGATATCCGGAGAGACCAGAGATCCCTTTTGATCAATGTGATTTCCCAATACCTGCCTTAAGGCAGCATGCAACAGGTGCGTAGCCGAGTGGTTGCTTTCCGAATCCAGTCGTTTCTGCTTATCCACGACCGCTCTGAAATCTCCGGTCAGCACAGGCGGAAGTTCGTTCACAAAATGGACGATCAGCCCGTTTTCTTTTTTGGTATCCGTAATATACACTTTTTCGTTAACCTCGGAAATCAGGATACCTGAATCCCCTACCTGCCCTCCGCCTTCTGCATAAAACGGCGTAACCGAGAGGATAAGCTGGTATTGGTGTTTTCCCTTTGCCGTTACCTTTCTATATTTTAAAATCTGCGTAGTCGCTTCCAACTGATCGTACCCCACAAAATCCGTCTCATCTCCTTCGGATACGGTAACCCAGTCCCCTGTATCGATTGAAGTGGCGGCGCGCGAACGTTCTTTCTGCTGCTGCAGGGCGCGCTGGAAACCGTCCATATCTACATTCAACCCGTTCTCCCGTGCCAACAGACCGGTAAGGTCTATCGGAAAACCATACGTATCAAACAGTTCGAAAGCAAAATCACCATCAATCGCCGCGTGTTCAGTAATATAGTTCTCAAAACGCTGTATCCCGGTGGTCAGCGTGCGTAAAAAAGAAACCTCCTCTTCCAGCACGACTTTCTGCACGAAGCTCTGTTGTTGGATGAGTTCGTCGAATACCCCTTCAAATTGCTTGGCCAAAAGCGGCACAAGCTCGTTGATAAATGGTGTTTTAAATCCAAGAAAGGTATAGGCATAGCGTACCGCACGGCGCAGGATACGCCGGATAACATACCCTGCCTTGTTGTTCGAAGGAAGCTGTCCGTCCGCTACCGCAAAACTCACCGCACGTATATGATCGGACAGTACACGCATGGCGATATCCGTCTTTTCGTCGGCACCGTATGCTGTTCCCGCCCGTTCAGCGATAAATTGTATAATAGGCTGGAAAACATCGGTATCGTAGTTTGAAGTCTTGCCCTGAATCGCACGTACCAGACGTTCAAACCCCATACCCGTGTCTACATGCCTCGCAGGCAGCGGCTCCAACTCTCCACTCTTCAGCCGGTTGAACTGGATAAAGACCAGGTTCCATATCTCGATAACCTGCGGATCGTCCGCATTGACAAGATCCTGGCCCCGTACCGCCAAACGCTCTTCAGCCGTGCGCATATCATAATGGATTTCAGAACACGGTCCACACGGCCCTGTCTCGCCCATTTCCCAAAAATTATCCTTTTTGTTCCCTAATAAGATCCGGTCCTCCGGCACATGGCTCTTCCACAAAGCATAGGCCTCTGTGTCCCGCTCCAGCCCTTCTTGACCATCACCTTCAAAAATCGTCACGTACAAACGGTCTTTGTCCAGCTTGTATACTTCCGTCAGCAGTTCCCAGGCCCAGGAAATCGCTTCTTTCTTAAAATAATCGCCGAAAGACCAGTTGCCCAACATTTCAAAAAGCGTATGGTGATAGGTATCGATACCCACTTCTTCCAGATCGTTGTGTTTCCCCGATACGCGCAGACAGCGCTGGGTATCCGTCACACGGGAATATTTTGCTGCCACCTCTCCCAAAAAAATCTCTTTAAACTGGTTCATCCCTGCATTGGTAAACATCAAAGTCGGATCGTCTTTGACAACAACTGGCGCAGATGGCACAATATGGTGGGATTTGTCTCTAAAAAAACTTAAAAAAACCTCGCGTATCTCTTTACTGGTCATGGAATCCTATATATAATATACTTATTTCGAGGTACAAAAATAGCTAAAAATGCTTGCTCTCACAACGTTTAGAATTCCCGCTATACACGGATAACTTTTAAATTCTAAAAACCACATATTATTTGTACTTTTATACGGTAATGATCAACTTGCCATGAAGGAAGCCTGGATAAGCTACCATTTAAAAATGGATATAAATAATGCAGTCCATGCAAGCTTCATCATTAAACGAAAACAAACGAGTGTAACGGGCTCATCTATACCAATGAGATTAAGCACTCACAAATATTTTATTTAGATGAAAATTTTAGTACCAACGGACTTTTCGGAAAATGCTTTTTTGGCTGCCCGATATGCCGCGGAAATCGCTAAAAAGCACCAATATAGTTTACATGTTATCCATTTCTACACAGCGGTATCATCTGGTTTTGAAGAAAACGAACTAGAAACAGAGCGTGACCAATCCCCTATCTTAAAAGCCGATATTACGATAAAAGAATGGGTACAAAAACTTCAGGCATTATACCCCAACATACTTATATCGTATCACAATGATCGAGGACTTTTGGAGGAAGCGCTCCCTAAAGAAGCAAAAAAGAAAGATTACGTCGCGATTGCCATGGGGACTACAGGAGCATCCGCAAACAAAAACATATTTTGGGGGAGCAACACAGCACTGATTGTGGCGAAATCACCCATCCCAGTTATTGTCATACCCAATATAGAACATATCACACCAGCTATAGAAAAGGTGGGATTGTTAACCAATTTCAAACAGGAAGAATTAACTACACTTCAAGAGTTTGTCCATATTTTCCACCAAGAGATCGATGTCGCTCTTATCCACGTATACAAGGAAAGTGAAAAAGAGACTTCGGTGGACAACCGATTAGCCTCTTGGGCCTTTAATATAGAGGAGTTTTCTGCGGTACGGAAAACCAATAAGCTAATCGCTCCTACGTTAAAGGATGATAAAGATCAGGATACTATTCCAGAGGTTATCAGCAAATTGATCGACAGCCAGCATGTTGATATTATTTTAGTTTCCAAGACTCGAAAAACCTTTTTTGAAAGATTATTTACACCATCGGTATCCAAAGCCATGACGTTGAGGTTACAAAAGCCAGCTTTTTTTGGAAAAACCATTTAAACAAGTATAGCATGAAAAAAATATTAATACCCGTTGATTTTTCCGAGGACTCATTAACAGCCATCCAATATGCCTGTCAACTCATCTCACAAAATGAGCAGCAACAAAGTGTGGATCTCATCCATGTTTTTACATACCACACCAATTCTTATATAAACCGGCAAGCTTATCCTATGGAAGATCCGCAGATGAAAATTTCGGAAAAAGATATGGAGAGACTCCTATCAAAACTTCATGGCGAATATCCGGATATTACGTTCAACAGCATATTTAAAGACGGCAACCTGTTTGAAGAAATTAGCAAAGTAACTGCAACGTTTAACTATGATGCCGTCGTTATGGGAACAAAAGGCTCTTCGGGACTGGAAGCCATCTTTTTAGGCAGCAACACATATGATGTGATCCTGAACACAAAAACGCCCGTATTAGGGGTTCCTCAAAACACGAAAGGATTCAAAAAGAACAGAATTGGCTTACTCTGTAATTTCAAAGAAGGCGAAATCGAAGTACTGCAACAGGCGATTAAACTTATCGGAAACAACTTTGAGCTGGTATTGATTTATGTCAACAAAGATGATCGCCGTATAAGTGACATTGACGCACAATTTAAAGACTGGATCGAAGAAATCATCAACCGAACAGGTATTCAGAATATTTCTTATACGATAAAGCCACAGGTGCTTTATAATCGTGCTGCAGAAAATGTGTCACATGCCATCTCGAATGTTTTGATCGACGAACAGATTGACTTGCTACTTATTACCCGCAGCCGTAAAAGTATTTTTCGGCGATTAGTGGAGGAAAACATTGTACGCAAAATGGCTTATAACATGACTATACCGACCTTATTTGCTCCTGTGCGGCGTACGTAAAGACTGGGCTCCCTTACTTCATATTAACCCTGTTCTTCTCGCTTGTAGCGACTAGGCTACAAGACTTTTTTTTCTTGAACAGCAACTTTTTTTCGCCGTACTTTTGGCAAAACAATTGTGTAACATTGCGTGTTGATATAATCAAAATAATTCTTACATGAGGAACGTTAACTTTAAAAATTTAGCCATCGTCAGCGTGGCCAGCCTGCTGGGTAGTATCTCGGTTGCTCAGGCTCAAAAACAAGCAAGTATCGAAGGCACATCTCCCCTCGGACCGGAAACCCAATACAGGACATGGTCAGTGGGTTTGAATGCAGGCGTGTTAAACCAATCTAATATCTTCGGTTTCAACCGGGACGGTTTTGACAAATTGGAACACAACCTTGGATATAGCGCATACATTAAAAAACAAATTTCCCCGTCATTCGGTCTAAAAGCACAATACATGGGTGGAAAAGTCGCTGGTAAAAATGAAGATGCTACCGCGACAGCTGTTGCCGCGTTTGAAACAAAAGTGCCTTGGTCCGCTGCGTTGTCGGGAGAATGGACAATGGCCAACAGTAACTGGCGCTTTTTCAATAGTTTTGTTAAACCTTATTTCGCGGTAGGTCTTGGTGCACTGAATTTTGAAACAACCGTAACCGATGTTGAGGGCACATCAGCAAAACACGATGCGACGACTAAGCTATATGTACCGGCAGATTTCGGCTTTAAATTTGCAGTTGCCCGAGGCATTAACATTGACCTGGGTTATCAATTAAACTGGGTTAACCAAGATTTTGACGGTGTACGTGGCGGACAGTTCAAAAACGACCTGTTCTCTTACGCACATGCCGGACTTGAAATTGCCTTAGGCAACGAATCTAAACCCGCATTAAACAATTCCAATCCTGTTGCTACGCTGGTGAATGATTACACGATGAAGTATGATGATCTCAAAGCGCAGAACGATGCTTTGAAACAGGAGAATCAAGCTTTATCCACTCAGCTTGCTACACTGAACGATGATTTAAAAGACGATGATGGCGATGGTGTCGCGAATAAATTCGATAAATGTCCGAATACGCCCGCCGGTATTAAGGTAGATGGGTCGGGCTGTCCTCTTCCAGAATTAAAAAATGAAACGAAAGTAATCGAAAAGATTGTGGTAACGGAAGAAGACAGGAAAGTCGTAGATGAAGCGATTAAAAATTTGGAATTTGATTTAGGGAAATCAACTATCCGGTCAAGCTCTTACCCTTCATTGAATAGCGTAGCTACGCTGCTTATTGAGAAAAACTTCAGCCTGAAGCTAGCTGGACACACCGATAACACAGGTTCTATGCAGACAAACATGCGGTTATCTAAAGAACGCGCAGAGGCCGTCAAAGCTTATCTCGTATCAAAAGGAGCCAACGCATCTCGTATCGAAGCTACAGGCTATGGCCCAACACAGCCAATTGCTACAAATGCGACAGCGGATGGTCGTCAGCAAAACCGTCGCGTAGAATTTACATTGTACTAAGGCGAGAAACAACAAAATAAAAAAGGCTGCTCTACCATTTGGGCAGCCTTTTTTTATGCACATTCCGTAAAAAATAGAACATTATTTTCTATTTAAAAAAATATCCTTATCTTTGCACCGCCTTAGGCAATAGAGCCTATTGTATAATTTATTTCATGAACCCATTTTTAGACTTGGGAATCCGTCATGAAGTTGTTAATGCCATCACCGAGATGGGTTTTGAGAAACCATCTCCTATTCAGGAAAAAGCCATTCCTGTTTTAATGACTGGTAACGACGATTTTGTCGGATTAGCCCAAACCGGCACAGGAAAGACAGCGGCATTTGGTCTTCCACTTTTAGAGTTAATCGACTTTACTCAAAAGCACCCGCAGGCGTTAGTATTATGTCCTACGCGTGAGCTCTGCTTACAAATTGCAAAAGATTTAGAGAAATATGCTAAGTACATGGATGATGTACGTGTTGTTGCCGTATACGGTGGCGCAAATATTTCTGACCAGTTACGCCAGATTCGTCGCGGCGTACAGATTGTGGTAGCAACCCCTGGACGTATGTTAGACATCATCGGCAGAAAAGCAATCGACTTCTCGAATGTGAAGTATGTTGTATTGGACGAAGCAGATGAGATGTTGAACATGGGATTCCAAGAGGACATCAACAACATCCTTTCGGAAACACCCGAAATTAAGAAAACATGGTTGTTTTCAGCAACTATGCCAAAAGAGGTACGTCGTATAGCACAAAACTACATGACCAACCCACAAGAGCTTACCGTGGGTACAAAAAACACCGGTAATGCTAACATTGAACATCATTATTATGTCGTTAAGGCTAGAGACAAGTACGCGGCATTCAAACGTATTGTAGACTATTACCCAGAAATTTTCGGTATTGTATTCTGTCGGACAAAGATTGAAACACAAGAAATTGCTGAAGCTTTGGTGCGAGATGGTTACAATGCAGATTCGCTGCATGGAGATTTGTCTCAACAACAACGCGATAAGGTCATGAAGCGTTACCGCGACCGTAGCTTGCAACTGTTAATCGCTACAGATGTGGCGGCTCGTGGTATTGATGTGAATGATGTGACGCATGTTATTAACTTCTCCTTACCGGACGAAGTTGAAAATTACACACACCGTTCGGGACGTACAGCTCGCGCTGGAAAAACAGGTGTTTCCCTTTCGTTGATTAACGTCAAAGAGCTCGGAAAAATCCGTCGTATTGAAAAAATTATTGGCAAACAGTTTGAGAAGAAACAAGTACCTCAAGCTGCAGAAGTAGTTGAAAAACAACTCCTTGCTATGACCGATAAAATACGTAATGCAGAGATCAACGAAGAGCGGATTGCCCCCTACCTTCCAAATATTATGGAAAGTATGCAAGATTTGTCAAAAGAAGACATCATTAAACGTTTCGCTTCACTGGAATTTAACCGTTTCTTGGACTATTACCAAAATGCGCCAGACTTGAACGTTGATGCTCGCGAAAGAGATAGCGACCGCGGCGATCGTGGTGACCGTAGAAGTAGAACAGTTTCCAACGGGTTTACCCGTTTGTTCATTAACCTTGGCTCCGTAGATGAGTTTTCACGTGGTGATATGCTCGGTCTTATTTGTGATGCAGCAAATATATCTGGAAAATCAATCGGAAAAATTGATATGAAAGGTGTATTCACTTTCTTCGAGGTACAAGATGCAGAGGTAAACAAAGTATTCGAGGGATTCCAAGGCACGGAGTACAATGGCCGTTCGGTTCGCGTGGAAGTATCCGGCGAAGAAAGCCGTGGAGGAAGTCGTTCCAGAGGAGGCGATAGTGGCGGCAGACGCAGAGATAGGAAAAGTGGAGGCGGCTCTTACAGAGGAGACAGAAGGGATTCTGGAAGCTTTAGAGAGCGTTCTTCTGGCGGAAGACGTCAAGCTTCGCGCTCTAAATATTAATTCTCCGGATTTTTATCCATATTCATGAAATGGCCGGATTTTCAATATGAAAATCCGGCCATTTCTTTTCTTTGCGCTATCCAAAATTTATCTGCTGCTCGACGATCGTTTAGCCCTCAAATGCCGTCTACGAGAACGTCGTAATCGCGAATATTTAACTGGATAGTGGCGCTTTGTCGTTATATTATTAAAAACAAGCGCAGTAAGGAGTAAAATCAATGCCCCAGATAAAACCGGACTAAACACATACCAATAACCCATCGAAGCCACTTTTGTACCACCCGTCACCGCGATCAATGCCGTTGCTCCCCCGGGAGGGTGAAGTGTTCGCGTCATCTGCATAAAGACAATAGAAGAAGCTACTGCTAGCGGGGCTGTAAGCCAGATAATAGGAGGTAATAAATATGCCACAGTCACGCCCACAAGAGCTGATACCACATGTCCACCCACTAGATTCCGAGGCTGTGCCAATGGGCTTTGTATTGCACCATACACTAATACCGAAGAGGCACCAAACGAGCCTATTAAAAATACATTCTCCAATATCGGCAAATGTAACGATTGAATAAAGGCAATAATAAAAATGCCGACGAAAGCGCCGACAAAAGACCAAAAATGTTCACGGGGGTCAACGAGTGTTTCTCGGTAAAAAACGTATCGATATACTCGAAGTTGCCTATAAATTTGCTTTTTCAACTATGACAATCCCTATTTATGACGTTGACGTATAGCTTCATATATAACGACACCCGCCGAAACAGATACATTAAGGGATTTTATTTCACCAAACATAGGTATTCGTGCTAATTTATCTGAAACACGAATTAAGTCATCTGACACGCCAACATCTTCCGCTCCCAAAACAATACAGGTTGGGACTGTGTAATCTACATCGTAAACAGAGTCTTTTGTTTTCTCCGTACTCACGACCAGCTGCACCCCTGATTCGATCAGGAAACGGGCGGTACGCCCCAATACATCTTCCCGACAGACCGGGATCTTGTATAGTGCTCCTGCAGAAGTTTTAATCGCATCTGGATTGATTTCTGCCGAACCTTTTTTAGGAACAATAATGGCATGAATTCCTGCACATTCTGCTGTTCGCGCAATAGCTCCCATATTACGAACATCCGTCACACCATCCAACATCAACAAAAGTGGTGTTTCTCCTTTTTCGTAAATCACGGGTAATAAATCTTCGATACGCTGGTAGGTAATCGGCGAGATTACGCCAATAACTCCCTGATGGTTTTTTCGGGTAATACGATTTAACTTCTCTATAGGCACCTGTTGATGGCCTATATTATGCTCTTTCAACAACGACTTTAACTCTAAGAAGAGACTACCACTTAACCCACGTTGGATAAACAATGATTCTATTTCCTTACCGCTATCTATCGCTTCAATAACAGCACGGATACCAAACACCATTTGATTTGACTCTCGCTTTTCTCCTCTTTCCTTATGTTGGAAGTTTCGCATATTCTTAAATTAGAAATTATTCGGGCAAAGATAACAAAAGAAAGGGGGATTTAACTCAGTCCAAGATTAAATGCTTTACGCAGAGTTTCCAAGGCAGGGTTTTTGGAGACCATCGCCTGGTATTTTTCTATCGAAGTATAGGGCTTACGAACTTTGGTGACCTCTACTTGCACACCTGTTATGTCAAGCGAAAAGTTTTGCAACGCTACGCGCAAGTAATTTAGCATATCTATTTTACCTAATTTAAGCTCATCCATCTGTACTGCATTCTCCACATCCACTTCAATCATTACACCGTTTAAACGCGGAGGATTAGCCGTCATAATCGTATAGAGCGTAATGCGATTCGTTTGCTTCAGACGGTCTGCAAAAGTATTCCATTGAGCAATAAATGTGTTGAATGTCACTTCTCGAAACTCACTACCTTCGACGAGGTCCGGTTTATCTGTTTCCGCTTGGGCCTTATCTTCAAAAATAGTATTTAAGTTTGGCACATCCATTGAAGTAGAAATTTTACCCCAACCTTTTTTTATTGCTTTATTGGCTTCTGTTACTACCGATTTCTCTATTGCAGATGTCGGAACGGTGATTGATGTCGGTGGCGCTGCAGGCGTCTGCGGTTGCGGTGTTGCCGGAGCCGTTTTTGCTACAGGTACACTATTCGTGACCGCCACCGGGTGGCTTATCGCTGGTTCAGGGAGTTTTTTTTTTACCTCTGATGTAACAGCGGATGTAAGACTTCCCTGCTGACTTAATATAATAGCTGACGCTATATGACACATCTTCAATAGCGCTAACTCTACTTGTAAACGTTGGTTTTTGCTGGTTTTATAATTTATTTCACATTGATTGGCGATATTCAGCACGGAGAGTAAAAGCCCCGAACTAAGCGCCTGTGATTGTTCCAGATACATGCGCTTAATATTCTCACTAACTTCGAGCAATTTCAGTGTTGCGGGTTCTTTAGAAACTAATAGATTACGTGTATGTATCGCTAGGCCACTAATGAAATGCCCCCCATCAAAGCCTTTATTTAGGACTTTATCAAAAATCAACAAGGTTTGGGCAGCATCCTCGGCCGCCACATGGTCCATTAATTGGAAGTAGTAATCGTAATCGAGAATATTCAGATTATCGATTACCGCTTGATAGGTAATATGCTTGTTAGAAAAGCTGACGATTTGGTCAAACATCGAGAGTGCATCCCGAAGTCCACCATCAGCCTTTTGAGCAATAATATGCAATCCATCCGGTTCAAACACGACATCCTCTTTCTGTGCGATACGGGCGAGGTGATTCGCCATATCCTCTACCTTAATTCGATTAAAGTCAAATATCTGACAACGGGAAAGAATAGTAGGAAGAATTTTATGCTTTTCTGTGGTCGCGAGAATAAAAATTGCATAGGAAGGCGGTTCTTCCAACGTTTTCAAAAACGCATTGAAAGCTGCCTGCGAAAGCATGTGTACCTCGTCAATAATATAGATTTTATATTTCCCGACCTGTGGCGGAATTCGCACTTGTTCAATCAGGCTACGGATATCATCCACCGAATTATTAGACGCCGCATCCAATTCGTGGATACTAAACGAATTCCCCTGTTGAAAAGATTTACAGCTCTCGCAAGTACCGCAAGCTTCTACCTGCGACGTGATTTGCTCACAATTTATTGTTTTCGCTAAAATACGGGCACAGGTTGTTTTACCCACACCACGCGGCCCACAAAACAAAAAAGCTTGTGCCAATTGATTATTGTGGATCGCATTTTTGAGTGTACTCGTAATATGCTGCTGCCCCACAACAGAGTCGAAGGTCACCGGGCGATATTTCCGTGCTGAAACAATAAAATTATCCATTGCACGAATATAAGGATTTTAAAAAGTAAACGCTACAAAATAAAGGGTAAAAAAACGGAGGTCAACATTGACCACCTATACGTTCACCTCTTTCGGCGCTATTACTTTCCACACGATAGCCGCTATCACAGCGCCTACAATAGGAGCTACAATAAACAACCACAACTGCGATAAAGCCTGTCCGCCAGCCAGCAACGCAGGACCAAAAGAACGGGCAGGATTAACAGAGGTACCTGTAACTGGGATAGCAACAAGATGAATCAATACCAACGTAAAACCGATGGCCAAACCTGCCATCGTACTGTTACCCACTTTAGAAGTAGTCGCTAAGATAACGATTAAAAAAATAAAGGTCAAAACCGATTCTGTCAGGAACGCGGTAGCTGTCCCGTATTCATTTTGGTATCCTTTGCCCCATCCGTTTGCACCGTACGCCCATTCGCCAGCTGTAAAACCTGCCAGTTGACCCTGCAATATCTGCTGCAAAACAAATGCGCCAAGAAGTGCGCCTAGCCCCTGTGCAATGATATAAACCACCGCGTCTTTTACAGAGATTCTACCCACAGACAATACACCAATCGTGACAGCTGGATTGATATGGCAACCGGAAATACCACCAATAGCGTAAGCAAAAACCACCACAGAGAGACCAAAAGCTGTAGCAATGCCCAGTAATCCCAAACCAGATAAACCCGCGACAGTATCTATGCCGGCAATAGCTGCCGCACCACATCCAAAAAGCACCAAACCAAATGTACCAATCAACTCGGCAACAAATTTCGAAGACATCTTTACTTCCATAATACTATAGTTTAAATTAGCAATGCACTAATTTAAGGCTTCAAATCAATTGAGATACTATCGAAAAAAAGTCTTGTAGAATCTATACGACAAGTCCTAAATGATCCATGCGCCAATAAGTTAGCATATGGTCTATTTAAACCATTTTAAGCCTGTCCTATTTGTAGCTTAATCGCTATACAGGTTGTCGTTGTTTCATTTATTGTCTTTCGTTATCTCAATATCGTACTATAAGGTCTCCATTCTCCTGTGCAACCTCTCCACACATCCGTATGACGATCTATTCTTTTCTTAATAAATAAATAAGATTTAATAGGGACCTTATTCGGACTTTGTTCGGAGATCATTCGGATAAAAACGGATAAACTCCGATTAAAATCCCTTTGATATCATACTAAAATATCTTTTTATTATAAATTTCTTATTTGATTTATGTCTTACTATTTCCTATCTTAATCCTGTATTATAAATTTTCAGACTATGGCAAGAGTTAAAAATGGTGTGAATGGAACTGTTTCAGGCAAAGTAGGACCATCCGTTTTTTGTAAATGGAAAGACATTTATTACGTCAGAAGCTTGCCCCGGATAAAGAAAAAGCGAAAACCCACCTCGGGGCAACAAAAGAATCAGAGCAAATTCGCTTTTATGCAAGAATCTCTGTCATCCATTGTCCGTTTTGTTCGTTTGGGTTTTATGGAGTACGCCCCAAATCGTACAGGACATAACTCTGCGATGTCGTATAATCTTCGCGAAAGCGTTATCGTGGAAGACGGACGTTGCCGTCTGGATTACGAAAAGTTTGCCATAAGCCGCGGACTGCCATCCCCGGTTTGCAGCGCAGAAATCCATCAGGAGAACGAACATGTCATCATACGATGGAAGGTGGACGATATCTTCAGACAAAAGTACGGAGGAAGAATGTTTCGGTGCATAGCGTTGCTCTATCCCGATAGCGGTGTAGACCCTACAACTATCGCCGGCGTATTGCAAGATAGTTATCTGAAAGATCAAGAACAGATTATTTCGATAGAACATGCACCCCAGGACACCGTCTATCACGTTTACCTAGCGTTTCTTGCTTCTGATGGGAGCAATATCAGCACCGATAGTATCTATCTGGGTAAAATTACAAAAGAGTCTACACGAGTATAGCTTGCTTATTAGACGGTTCACGACCGAGGAGCAATTCCTCTATATTTCTTAGCGTGGTAGAGGCTATTTGCGTCAAAGCTTCGTGCGTGAAGAATGCTTGATGAGCCGTAATCAGCACATTCGGGAAACTCATCAAACGCTGTAGCGTGTCGTCTTCAATGATCGCATCACTTAAATCTTTAAAAAACAATTTTTCCTCCTGCTCATATACATCAATAGCAAGCCCCGCAATTTTGCGTGTTTTTAACGCGTCGATTACAGCCGATGTATCGATTAACGCACCTCGACTCGTGTTGAGTATAATGACCCCATCTTTCATTTGTTGAATGGTCGATTGAGTGACCAGATGTTTATTCTCGGGCGTTAATGGGCAATGGAGTGAAATAATATCGGAAGATCTATATAAAGTCTCCATATCAACATACAACACGCCGATGTCCTTTAGTTGTTTATCTTCATAAATGTCAAACGCAAGCAATTCACACCTAAACCCTTTTGCTATGTGACAAAAAGCCTTACCAATCTTTCCTGTCCCAACAATACCGATTGTCTTCCCGTGAAGATTAAAGCCCAATAAACCATTCAACGAAAAATTCTGTTCCCGCACACGGTTATAAGCCTTATGTGTCTTACGATTCAGTGTCAGTAACATCGCCATAGCATGTTCTGCCACCGCTTCGGGAGAATAAGCCGGAACGCGGCACACCGACAGACCAAACTCTTGTGCTGCATCCAGATCTACATTATTAAAACCTGCACAGCGTAAGGCCACGATTTTCACGCCCCGTGAAGCCAGCACTTTGATCACTTCCCGGTTTACGCGATCATTGACGAAAACACATACCGCATCCACATCGTTTACCGCTTCTACAATATGAGGACCTAAATGTGTTTCATAAAACTGATATGCAAAACGTCGATCTTGGTTTTCTCGGTCGAAAAACACGCGGTCATAAGGTTGGGTGGAAAAGAAGGCTATTTTCATCCGTATGATTGTTTTTGATAAGTTGAAGAAACGATCAAATTTATTCCTCCCTCTTTCTGGTTTGAATAAATGGTGATGGTTTCATGAACTAAAAAATATAAGGTTAAAAGTAAGATAATTTTTATAGATTTGTATACAAGCCGTTATGTATAAACTCCTTTATGTTATAATCTTTCTGTTCATTTTTCCGATAGTCGGTTCAGCTAAGCTTTCGTTTGATCACATATCGGTCGTTAATGGGCTTTCCCAAAGCACGGTGTTGTCTATTCGCAAAGATCATCGGGGATTTATGTGGTTTGGCACACGAGATGGATTAAACCGCTACGATGGCCGGACAATAAAACAATACAAGAACGATCCGACCAATCCCAACTCCCTGATTTCGGACGACTATATCTATACCATTGCAGAAGATCAACGGCAAAAACTATGGATAGGCACACAAAAAGGGCTTAGTTACTATTCACCGCGGAAAGATTCATTCGAACAGATCAATTACGAGATGGCCGGAAAGACAGACCCTTCTTTATTCGCCGTTCTCTATATCTTTCCCTCCCGTGATGGCAAAATTTGGTTTGGCACCAACGATGGTCTGTTCTATTTTGAAAACGCAGAGTCGAGAGAGTTTAAATGGTTTTCCAAAAGTGACGGATTGGCCGGGAATGAAATTTACTCCATATACGAAGACACAGTGGGCAATGTATGGGTGGGTACCGTAACAGGATTATCCAAACTCACCCTCTCCGCAGATAAGAAGACCTATACGATAAAAAGTTACTTCTGTGACGAGAACGATCCGACGAGTTTAAGTGCAAACTTTGTCAGAACCATCGCAGAAGACAACAAAGGACAAATCTGGTTAGGCATGGAAAAAGGAGGCGTTAACTTATACCAATCCAGTACGGACCGATTCAAAAGATACACGACGGAAAACTCGCGGCTAACCAATGATATCGTTCGGAAAATATACGTCACGAAAGGTGGCATCATATGGATCGGGACAATGGACGGCTTACATGTTTACCATCCATTTACCGATAGTTTTGAGGTTTATCGCCAAGATCCGAATAACAGCAAGAGTATAAATGACAACTCGATCAAGGATATTTATGAAGATAACAACGGATCAATATGGTTGGGGACGAATTTTGGAGGGGTGAACGTGGCACACAAAAACACGCTTGCATTCGATGTCTTCAAAAACAACAGCTATACAAGCCATAGCATTAGCGGCAATTTGATCAGTGTAATGGCGAAGGACAATCAGGGGAACCTTTGGGTCGGAACAGAAGGACGGGGATTGAATCGCTATAATCCACGTACAAGCTCCTTCCACAGGTATGTATATAAGGCTGAAATCTCTTCCAGTGTTGGTTCGAATACTGTAAAGTCTATTTACGTAGATAGGGAGGATAATATTTGGGTAGGTCTGTTTGAGGGCGGGTTGGAGCTATACGACCCGCAGACGGATGGTTTTATCCACTTCAGACCAAATGCCAGCGACCCACATGCCTTAAATCACGGCTACATCAGTGCCATTGACGGAGATGCCGATGGGAAAATATGGATCGGCACATCGAACAGAGGACTGAATATATTGGATCCAAAAACGCGCGTCTTTTCCCACATCAACACATCAACGGTAGGAAGAGGACTGACCAGCGACTATATTCGGGATATTTTGATCGATTCGAAAGGAAATGTCTGGGTCGCGACAGTTTCAGGAATAAATGTGTTACAGAAAGGAGAAACCCGTTTCGTATCCTTTGTTGACGGCAGTAATGGATTGACATCCCGCTATATCAATTGTATTGCAGAGGATGCTAAAGGCAATATTTGGATCGGTGCACATAAAGGTGGGCTAAGTGTCTACGACGCCCAGCATAATCGCTTCAAAAACTACAGCGAAGAGGATGGCCTGGTAAGCAATAACGTTGTCGGGATAAATTTTGACCGTGAAAACAATGTTTGGGCGAGTACGGACAACGGTCTTTCGGTACTGAATATGGAAAAGCAAGCCTTCAAAACGTATGATATAAGCGACGGCTTGCCGAGTAATGAATTTAGTGTACATTCTTCCGCGCGGGGTGATGACGACAAAATGTACTTTGGAAGCTATAACGGTTTAGTCTCGTTCGAATCAACGAACATTCGATTTAACAATAACCCACCTAAAATTGTGTTTACACAATTACGGCTTTTTAATCAACCGATCGACGTGAACACGGCGGACGGCATGTTGGACGAGGACATATCCTTCGAGGATCAACTCGTATTCAAGGCAAATCAAAATATCTTTTCAATCGATTTTATCGCATTCAATTATATTAATTCGGAAAGAAACCAATACGCATACAAACTAGAAGGATTTGAACAGGAGTGGAATTATGTCGATAACCCTTCGGCAAGCTATACCAACCTTCCTGCAGGCACCTACACGTTGTTAGTCAAAGCGGCCAATAATGACGGTGTATGGACAGAAGTACCAAAAGAGCTTACGATAAAAGTGCTGCCACCGGTATACAAGACATGGTGGGCATATCTCTTATATATCGCACTGTTTATTTTACTATGGTATCAGGTCAATAAGTTCTTACGCCGACAACAAAAGCTTGAAACGGAGCTGTATTATGAACATATTAATCATGAAAAACAAGAAGAGTTATACCAAAATAAACTGGAATTCTTCACCCGTATTTCCCATGAAATCAGGACACCCCTAACATTGATTTTTGCACCACTAGGTCGGTTAATTGAATCGACCCAACAAGATACATTTGTCAATAAACAGTTATATGGTATTAAAGCCAACACGGAACGATTGCTACATCTGATTACGGAACTTTTGGATTTTCGAAAAATAGATACAGGCAACCTTCCACTCCAGCTACAAGTCGTAGACCTGGAATCTTATTGCAGACATATTTTTGATTTTTTCAGTGTGCAGTCCGAAGCAAAAGGTATTCATCTGGCCTTTGAACCCGAAGAACACCTCTTCGTCAAAGTGGATCCCCAACAGATGGAGAAAGTGATTTTCAACTTAATTTCAAATGCCTTTAAATACACGAGAGAAGGCGGACGGATAACGCTACGCTTACGCCATGATGACCACGCTGTATTTATTGATGTGGAGGATAACGGTATAGGCATACCTTTAGAAGATCAGGAGAAAATATTCGACAATTTTTATCAAAGTAAAAATGAAACCACTCAAAGTATTGGTTGGGGAATCGGTCTGGCATTGGCTCATAACATCGTCGATCTGCATCAAGGAAAAATTATCTTAACCAGCCGAGAGGAAACAGCAGAGCAGGCCGGTTTAACATGTTTTACGGTCAGGTTAAACCGCGAGAACGGAATTGAAAATGATCGGATAAATACCGTACAGGGACTTCCGGTTCTATCTGGATTTGATGACAAACAGCCTTGGCTCAGACAGCATGAGGACATCTATGAGGCGGCAAGATCTGAAGAGAAGCCGCACGCTGTGCTGATTGTAGATGACAACGAAGAATTACGGAAGTTTTTGGCCCAGGCCCTTTCAGGTCAATACCAGGTATTGGAAGCACAAGATGGCGCTGTGGGATTAGACATCGCATTAAAAGAGATACCCGACATTATCATTTCTGATGTCACGATGCCTAATATGGACGGATTTGCGTTTTGTCGACATATAAAGCAAGCCGAAACGACCAGCCATATTCCGGTTATTATGCTAACAGCAATGGCATCCGACGTACACCAAATAGAGGGATTGCAACATGGAGCAAATATCTACCTAACGAAACCATTCAGTGTACAACTACTAGAGCTCCATATTTCCAACCTGATCAAATCAACCGATGCCCTGAAGGAAAAGTTCGGTCGCCAGGTGATGCTCATGCCCAATAACGTAGAAATCGAACATCCGGAGGAAAAATTCCTTCATAAATTAGTGACTGTTGTGGAAGATCACATGGAAGATACCGAATTTAATGTCGCAGCCTTAGTAGATCACATGGGAATGAGCCAAACGGTATTGTATAAAAAAATAAAAACATTGACCGGAATGACCATCATCGATTTCATAAAATCACTGCGGCTGAAACGGGCCGCACAACTTTTAGCCCAACAGAAACTCCATATTGGCGAAGTCGCCTATTCAGTGGGATTCAACGATCGAAAATATTTCAGTAAAGAATTTAAAAAACAATTTGGCAAATCGCCTTCTGAGTATGTAGAGCATGTTTCTGCCGGCAAATAACGGTTAAGATAATTTTTACCCCTAATTTCACCGATTTTTCTCCCCTTCCCTTTTTCGTTTTTGTGCAATTTCGAAAACGTAGTCATCTCATACGAAGAGCTACTTTTTATGATAAACCTGAAAACGCAACAACGACGAGAATAGATACGTATGGCAAAATATATGAAATTACATGGGTTATGGATTTGGGCGTTCTTGCTGTCCGGCCTGCAGAGCACAGCGCAATTACAGCATGACGTTTGTGAAGAAGCAGTGCCGGCGAATTGGTACGTCAACAACGGTAAGTTACGTATAAGCGACGAGCGTTTCAAAATGGGCAAACAATCGGTGCGTTGGGAATGGATAAACCGCAATAGCACGATTACGATAAAAGACAGTGCCTTTGAATCCGTATTAAAAGATCCCCGGAGTACGTTTGTCTTTTGGCTGTATAATGAGCATAATATTGATGACCGCCTACGCTTTGTTTTTTACAACGGTGAAAAAGAAGTTTATCATTTCGACTTCCAGCTGAGTTTTACGGGTTGGCGAACCGCTTGGGTGATGTATCACCGGGACATGGTCAAGCTGGCAAACGAAGGTATTGACCGCATGCGGATTGAGGCGCCGGCATCGATCAAAAAAGGTAGATTTTACATGGACCAGATGATGTATAACGTAACCATCAATCCACGATCTCCAATGCGGGACCTACAGGTGCCCTTTGTCAACATGGAGGGTGATAAAGCCGCAAATGCGCATTGGAATTCGCTCTACCAATTTAACGCAACGCCGGGCTACCTTCCGCTACCAGAGCATGTCTCGCCCATCGACAAAAAACAATTTGCGGCAATTACCAGCCGTCACTTGGAGCGCGTAGTGCGTAAACCGACAGCGGACCAGGTGCATACCTTGCAAGAACTGAAACAGGAATTTGATTTCTGGAATATTCGACGAATCGGTGGACGACTTACCGGAAGACCTATCTATTCGGTCAACGATATCGAGCTCACGGGCGACTCATACTTGGCAGAAGCTAAAGCAGCGAACGAACGTTCCAATATCAAACGCTATGCGGAATTGATGTTTTCGCTCGCCTGCTTGCACGACTATGCGACGGATGCAGCTGTTAAGGAAGAAGTGGCATCCATGTATATTGTCCTCCTGGACTATATGGAAGATCAAGGATGGAGTTATGGAAGCGGAATGGGTGCCCTACATCATTTAGGATATAATCTAACGGATTACTATAGCGCATGTCTTCTGATGAAAGATGTTATTAAGAAACATGATAGATTAACACGAACGTTCCAAACCATGTACTGGTTTAGTGGATTGGGACGAACCTTAGAACGTCCGGAGCAACTGCCCGTATCTAACATCGACGTATTCAACACCCTATTGGGCAGTATGCTGAGCACCGCATTAATGCTAGACGATGGTCCCGAAAAAATGCGCTATCTGCAACATCTGTCCAAATGGCTATCACACAATGTGAAACCCAACCTCTCGATAACGGGCGCTTTCAAACCCGATGGTGCGGTTTTCCACCACGGCACGCTTTACCCCGCTTACGGCGTGGGTGGATATAACGGTTTGACGCCCATTATTTATGCCCTCAGCCAAACACAGTTCCAGATCGATCCGGAGGCACATCAAGCATTCAAATCGAATATGCTGATGATGCATTATTATACCAACCCGACACGCTGGCCCATCAGTATCTCGGGAAGACATCCGACGGGCAACTGGCGGATTCCAGATATGCCATACGCCTATATGGCATTAGCAGGTTCACCAGACGGGCAGGACACCATAGATCGACAAATGGCAGCAGTTTATTTACGCGTCAACAAAAACGAAAACCATCCATATACCAAGAAATTCGAGGCATTGGAGATCTCACCGGCAGTATATCCGGCGATGCACCACACGCTCAATTTCGGTTTGTTGGATATCCATCGTCGAAACGATTGGCTACTGACGATTAAAGGTCACAACCGCTATATCGTTAGCCATGAGTCTTACCCAAATGCTAACGTATTTGGTCGTTACTCCAGCTATGGTCAACTAGAAGTGCTTTACCCTGAAAATAAAGGACATATATCTTCGAATTTTAAAGATGAAGGCTGGGATTGGAACCGGATTCCGGGTGCAACCATACTGCACGTCCCACTCGATCTTTTACGTGCAGACATCAAAAATGTAGACGATTTTAGTGGTGTGGAAGAAATGCTGTTAACCGATGAACTCTTTGCGGGTGGCGTACAATTAAATCAACAAGGGCTTTTTGCTTTGAAATTGAGAGGACACGATAAATATGATATGGGCAGCTTCCGGGCGACTAAATCTTGGTTCACATTCGACAGTTTGGTCGTCGCAATAGGCTCGGACATTACAAATAAAATCTGGGAACACCCCACAGAAACGGTGTTGTTTCAAAATTACTTACCTAATAAAGATGATGCAATCTACGTAAACGGAGAGCGGATAAAAACTTTCCCATACCTAAATACCAACGGCATTCATACCGTTTTAGATCATAGAAAAATCGGGTACTATATCCCCGGTGATCAACCCGCTATAGCATACAAGCAGACACAGTTCTCTCGTGACCAAAAAGATCTACGGCATACACAAGGCGATTTCACAGGCCTATATCTCCCTCATGGACATGCACCCGCAGACAAAGGCTATACGTATGCAATGCTCATCGACACCGATAAGGATAAGTTGAATAAGTTTGCGGAAGATATGGCAGGACAGCGCGCTCCTTATACGATTTTACGAAAAGACAGCATCGTGCATAGCGTGAAATATCATCCCGAGAATCTGACCGGTTTATCTATTTTTCACCCAACTAACAATCTAGATGATAAATATGTTCTTAACAATGACCGACCATGTTTAGTGATGTATAAGGAAAGCCAGAATCAATTGGATCTAGCTATTGTAGACCCCGATCTGGCTTTTTATGACGGCGCGGACGAAACACCGAAAAATCCGGATGGTACGCGAAAGGAAGTCAGCATATATTCCCGATATTGGTTCAAAACGCCTGCGCAATCAACAGTGCTTAAGGTGACACTGCGTGGCGAATGGGAGGCGTTGACGCCAGATGCAGATGCTTATTCATTGGAGAAAACAAAAGAAGGTAACACCCTACTCCATGTATATAGCAAGTACGGACTAACGACAAATATAAGTTTAACGAAAAAATAGTATCGATATGAGAAGATTAATTTTTATAGCTTTATTGCTGCACGGGGCTGGATTATCTTCGTTAACAGCTCAACAAACCACTGATCGGCCAAATGTTATCGTTATTGTTAGCGATGATGCAGGCTATGCTGATTTTGGCTGTTACGGCGGAACGGAGATTCCTACCCCCAACATAGATGCCCTCGCGAGAAACGGTACCTTATTTACCGACGCCTATGTTTCGGCATCGGTCTGCGCACCATCGCGAGCTGGAATCCTGACGGGAATGTACCAGCAACGCTTTGGTTTTGAGCACAATATTTCCGAACTGCCTGTAGCCCCTTACACCCAAGAAGATGTCGGGATGGATACGGATATCAAAACGATCGGTGACCAAATGCAGCACAATGGTTATCGTACAATTGCACTCGGAAAATGGCACATGGGTGATGATGCCCGTTATTTTCCGTTAAAAAGAGGTTTCGATGAGTTTTACGGGTTTGTTGGTGGGCATCGCGATTTTTTTGGATATGAGGGGCAAGCTCCTTCTCCGGAATTGGCTTTGTATGATAACGATAAGATCGTCCCGGAAAGTGAGGTAACTTATCTAACGGATATGCTTACGGATCGGGCTATTTCATTTGTTGAAGCCAATACGCAACAGCCGTTTTTTATGTATTTGGCTTACAATGCCGTTCATACACCGATGAACGCCAAACGGGAATTATTAGACAGGTTTAGCCATATCGCCGATACCGGGAGGAGATCGTACGCAGCCATGATGACTTCCTTAGATGATGGCGTCGGTGCTTTGGTCGATGCGTTAAAGGAACAAAACATCTATGATAACACCCTGATCATATTTATAAATGACAACGGTGCGGCAACCAACAACTCCGCAAATAATGGCAATTTGAGAGGTCTCAAAGGATCGAAATGGGAAGGTGGTACGCGGGTAGCTTATATCATGCAATACCCTAATGGCGTTCCGGCCGGAAAGAAATACCACAAAATGGTATCCGGCTTGGATATCATGCCTACAGCAGTGGGAGCCGCCAACGGACAACGAATAGCCGGGCAGGTTACCGATGGCGAAAACTTACTACGCTATATAAATGGGAAGACCAAGAAAACACCACATACGGAACTGTTCTGGCGTAGAGGGATTGCAGCGGCGGTCCGTAGTGGCAAGTGGAAGCTGATTAGAAGTGGAGACACGAATCCCGTTTTACTTTTCAATCTCGAAAAAGACACGTCGGAAACCAAAAACCTGGCACACAGCCACCAAGCAAGGGTAAAAAAGCTACTGCGTAAATTAGAGGTTTGGGAAAAGACCATCGAGCAACCCCGTTGGTTGAGCCCGTACGGTGACCATAATCAGATTATGAAACACCGCATGGACGTAATCGGCAGAGACATGGAACAACAATATCCTTGATGATTATGAGAAAAGCAAACCATCTTTTTTTCTTCGTTATCGCTGTTGTATGGTCCATGTCTACACGAGCAGGCAATATCGAGGTTTCCTCAAAAGAAGAGGCTTACGACAAGTTAACCCTTTTGCAACCGGGCGATACCCTTTTGCTTCAAGACGGTATCTATAAAGATATCCAGTTAGTCGTCCACAATATGGGAAAACCGAAGCAACCCATTGTTATCACCGCAAAAAAAAACGGCGGTAAGGTTTTTTTTACCGGCGACAGCAAGGTCGAATTATGGGGGGAGCATCTGGTGCTAAAAGACATCTATTTTAAAGATGGGAACCGCAATCCTACACAATGGCGATCTCACGGGCCCGGTTTGGTAGCGATGTACGGCAGTTACAATAGAGTTACAGGGTGCGTGTTCCATGCATTCGATGAAGCTAATTCCGCGTATATCACGACCTCGATTCCCGAAAGCGGTGCCGTTCCAAAATATTGCCGGATCGATCACTGTGTATTTACCGAAAAAATCACGTTCGATCAGGTTATCAATCTGAACAACAGACAGCGAGCAGATAAAGAAAGTAAAGTACTCGGCGAGGCGATGTATCACCGCATAGATCATTGCTTTTTTGCCAATCCACCAAAACCGGGCAACGCCGGCGGCGGTATCCGCATAGGCTATTACCGAAATGATATCGGACGCTGCTTGATCGACTCCAACCTGTTCGTTCGTCAGGATTCAGAACCCGAAATTATCACCGGTAAATCGCAGGAAAATGTATATTACGCCAATACCTTTTTGAATTGCCGGGGCACGCTAAACTTTAGACACGGCGATAAACAGGTGGCATTAAATAATTTCTTCATCAGTTCCGATAACAAATTTGAATACGGCGGCATGTTTGTCTGGGGAAGCCAACATCTTATTGCCAACAATTATTTTAATCTGAAGCGTACGCTACGCTCCCGAGGAAATGCGGCACTGTATCTTAATCCGGGTGTAGAGGCCTCCGAACATGCTTTAGCGTTCAATACATTCGTCGTGAACAATATTTTCGACGATAACGTCGGTTACGATGTCAACTTTGAACCGCTGCTGGAAAGGCGTCGGGAATTTGCCGCAAAATCGGGCCAGACAGTACAGTATCCATACAACATCGTCCTTGCTGGCAATATTTTCTCCACTACCCAAGGAGTGGAACACCAAGTCTTTTTAGGCAATCTACAAGGGAACAGATTAGAACAAAATTTCAGTGTGGGTGTGGCGAATGCCAATCAAATGGAATTTAAAGAGATTACCCGCAACGCCGACAGGCAGCCTTACAGCCCGTTTGCCTATCCGGGATACACCGCAGCACAAATCCCGGATATCCCGAATATAGAAGGTGTCGCCATCGATATACAGCACATCGTGAACCAAGGGCTCATCGGTCAGCCGCTGACCTGGGATGATGTTCGTCCCGCATGGCTGGAAGAAATTCCCGGCTCTTATGCCGCCACTGGACAGTTGGACAACGCTACGCAACAGCGTTTTGACCGTGTCATGGACAGCAATAAATAAACTAATCTAAAGAAAGATGAATAAGGTAATTATTGTATTGATTTTTTTAACCGGGATGCCATTTCATGCGGTTCTGAAAGCACAGCACACGAAGGCATTCGATATTATTATGGAGCGAATCCATACGGACAATGCGGTGCGGCGGGCGAAGCAGGCCGATGCACCTTCCATTAAACTATTTGAGAACTGGCAAGACGATGGAAGCTGGGCGGATGTCAAATACGGTGCGACAGATATCACGAAATGGCAACCAACTGTTCATCTGGAAAGACTAAGGACGATTGTGAATGCTTATACCGATAAAGGTGGTAGTTTTTATGGAAACCCACAGATATTCGCCAAGATACAACAAGCATTGATCTTTTGGTTTGAACAAGATCCGAAAAGCAAGAATTGGTGGCATAACGACATCAGTGTTCCACAAAAATTAGGAGAATTATTGATATCGTTACGCTACGGAGCAGAGCAGTTACCTAAACAATTGGAGAATCAGCTGCTCGAACGAATGAAGCGTGGATCTGCTGAAGAGAAAACAGGTGCCAATAAAACAGATATTGCTACCCACTATCTCTACCGGGCGTTGCTTACCTCCGACCCAGCTTTACTGCAACTGGCAGTTGATCAACTCTTCGAACCTATCGCGTTAGTGGACGGAGCTGAGGGGTTACAACACGATTATTCTTATCTGCAACACGGGCCACAGCTTTATATTTCCGGTTATGGGGGCGTTTATCTGACCAGCATCATCAACGTGGCGAAATATGTAGCCGATACAGACTATGCGTTGAATGAAGAGAAATTAAATTTATTTTCGAAGTTTTACCGAGAAGTATACCTCAAAACATTGCGGTCCAAATACATTGACTTCAATGTCGAAGGAAGAGGTATCAGTAGAAAAAATATACTACGCAAAAATGAAGTATATCGTATCGGTACCGCCAAACTGATCGATCCCAAAAATGAGAAGGAATGGGATGATCTTGGCCTGCGGGTAGACAGCAGTCGGGCGCCAAGTTATGGTGTAACGCCTTACCATCAGCATTTTTGGAAGGGTGATTATACGTTGCATGTACGCCCAAATTATTCCTTCAATGTCAGAATTTCCAGCGAACGGACCAACCGGAGTGAGTCCGGAAACGACGAAAATCTATTAGGTCGTTACCTCTCTGATGGCGCCACCAATATTCAGGTCAACGGACCAGAATACTTCAATATTATGCCCCTTTGGGAATGGGACAAAATTCCGGGCACCACCAGTGTGAACAATGAAAATGACCTACCATTAGATAAATTTTGGGGGCATCCCGGAGACAATACCTATGCGGGAGGTGTTTCCGACCAACGATATGGCGTTACCGCCTACCAACTCACTTACGATGGTGTTTCCGCAAAAAAAGCGTGGTTTTTCTTCGATGATGAAATCGTCTGTTTAGGTGCAGATATCCAGTCGACGAGCGATAAAAATGTAACGACAACGCTTAATCAAGCTTGGTTACAGGGAGACGTATCGACTTCCGGTCCGAAAGTACTCGCTAATGATGTAGAACCACTTCATTTCACGAGAAACGGCTGGTTGTTTCACGACGGGATAGGCTATCTGTTTCCAGAAGAGACCGATGCCTATGTCAGTACACAAGTACAGACCGGATCCTGGTTTGCTATTAACAATTCTTTCGGTAACGAGGAACAATCCGGGTCTGTTTTCAAAAGCTGGATAGACCATGGCGTACAACCTAAAGGAGCGGAATATGCCTATATCGTCGTGCCAGGAGTGAAAAATGCGAGTGCCATAAAAAGATATACGAATCCTATTGAAATAGCTCAAAACAACAAAAGTGCGCAAGCAATTTTTCACCAAAAATTAGATATCGTTCAAGCAGCATTTTATGAAGCGGGTTCGGTTCATGTCAACGGGATCATCATCACAGTGGATAAACCCGTCATTCTAATGCTAAACGCTTTAAAAGGTCGTGAAAAGGAACTCTTCGTGGCCGACCCTTTACAAAAGGAAGCGAAAATAAATTTGACGCTGGAGGATACAACTTCTGGTAAAAAACAGCATTTGCTTTTCGATATGCCTCAGGGTGCATACGCAGGTTCGTCGGTTTTGCAAAAAATGACATTCTAGAAAAGGATGACATCGAGCAACGAAAAAACAACAAAAAAACATGGATAAATTAATTTAGCCCCCTAAAACAACTTATTTTTCACCCCACTTAATATATCAATGAAAGTAATTTTGACAAGCAAGTCTGCTAATTAGCTAAAAAATAAACTGATAAAATGAAAAAAAACATCTCATTATTTATCTTATTGATCCTTCCCTTGAGCTTTCTCTTTGCACAAGAAGCGAAACAGATTAAGGGAAGGGTAACCGACGCAATCACAGGTGTGGGAATTGCCGGCGTCGGTGTGGGTATATCTGGAAAACCCCTATCGGTAACGACCGATATCGGCGGTCATTATACGATCTCTATACAACAGGATCGCGATTCTATTTTAGAATTTCGCTTTATAGGTTACGACCTGCAAACGAAACCGATTGCGGGACAAGACGTAATCAACGTCAAGTTAACACAAAGCAATCGATCGCTCGAGGAAGTCGTTGTAATTGGTTACGGAGAAGTACAACGAAGCGACCTAACCGGTTCTGTTGGCTCCGTCGATGTCGAAGATTTACAAAAAGCCCCGGTAGGTTCGGCGCTGGAAGCGCTGGCTGGTCGCGTGGCCGGTGTGCAGGTACAGTCCGAAAGCGGTCAACCAGGTAGTGGGATCAACATCGTGATACGAGGTGCAAATTCCTTGACACAGGATAACTCACCGTTATATGTTATTGACGGATTTCCCATGGAGGACGCCAATGCGAACATCTTGAATCCCTCCGAAATTGAATCTATTGATGTCTTAAAAGACGCTTCGGCGACGGCCATCTATGGTGCAAGAGGCGCGAATGGTGTCATTCTGATCACCACAAAAAGAGGGCAGGAAGGTGCCCCTAACATCAATTATGCGGGTTACGCGGGCTTCCAGAATACGATTAACAGAATCGACTTGATGAGTCCCTATGAATTTGTAAAAATGGAATACGAACGCGATCCTACCGGAACAGACGAAACTTATTTCAGTCCAGATCCGATTACTAATTCCCCCAGAAACCTCGAAAGCTATCGTGATATTGCCGGATACGATTGGCAAGATCAATTATTTAGAACCGCCGGTATGCAAGATCACTCACTCTCCGTATCCGGTGGAAACAAAAGCACGAAATACTCCTTCTCCGGCAACCTGTTTGACCAGAAAGGCGTAATCATCAACTCGGGTTTCAATCGGAAACAAGGCAGGCTGACATTAGACCAAACGTTCAGCGACAAGTTCAAGGTAGGTGTCGACGCACGATATACCTCCACCAAAACCTATGGTACCTCTCCCGGCGCTCCGGATTCGAGAAACTCATCCATGAACTACCTGATGTATAGCGTATGGGGTTACCGTCCGGTGACCTATAATCCTGATCAAGATATTTTGGATCAGCTTTTTGATCCAGATGTGAACATCAACAACGACTACCGTGTGAATCCCATTAAGTCAGCACAGAACGAACTGCGAGAGGATTACAATAAGCGTGTCATCTTAAACGGCTATGCTGAATACCAATTTACCAACGCGCTGAAACTTCGTATAAATGCCGGTATAAACGCGTCGGACTGGAGAAACGACACCTTTAATAACTCCGAAACTCGTTACGGGCATCCACAAAGCTTGAATAAGGTAAACGGTAGAATACTGTATACCGAGAGCGATACCTGGTTGAATGAGAATTTATTAACGTACAACAAGCGTTTCAAAAAAGGACACACGTTAAACATCATGGGAGGTATCACCTTTCAGGAAAACAGCTACAAACGCTATGGTATAGGCGCCATGTATCTTCCCAACGAGACGCTCGGTTTGGCTGGACTAAGCCAAGGAGAGCCCATGCCAATTACATCGATTAACACGTCTTGGTCTTTGATGTCCTATTTGGCGAGAGCCACTTATAACTACAAGAGCAAGTATCTCCTAACGGCATCTTATCGGGCTGACGGATCTTCTAAATTTGCAAGCCACAATCGCTGGGGCTTCTTCCCTTCCACTGCTTTCGCATGGCGCGTTATTAACGAGGAATTTATGAAAAATCAAACCCTCTTCTCCGATGCTAAAGTAAGGATAGGATATGGTGTGACCGGGAACAACCGGGTTACAGAGTATGCTCCATATGCACAGCTGAACTTTGATAATGTTGGTCCTAATGACAATGGTTATTATGGCTTTGGCAATGCGTTGACCCAAGGGTTATTCATCAGTTCGCTAGCCAATCAGGACCTGAAATGGGAAAGTACTGGGCAGAGCAATATCGGTGTGGACTTAGGCATCCTCAATCAACGCGTTACGCTTACGATGGATTATTACAACAAGAAGACAACTGACCTGCTATTAAATGCGCTATTACCTCCGTCAAGTGGATATCCTTCTGCATTTAAAAATATCGGAAGCACAAGCAATCAAGGATTGGAAATCAGTTTAGCCGCTGACATCGTGAAGGCTAAAGATTTCACCTGGAACTCGTCTGTCAATATTGCGTTCAATAAAAACAAGGTACTTTCATTGACCCAAAACCAAGAATCATTCTTGAGCCCGCTCAATTGGGATAAAGATTTCGCGGTGACACCATTGTATATTGCAAAAATCGGGCAGCCTGTGGGACAGATGTACGGGATGATCTGGGATGGTGTATATCAGATGGAGGATTTCACGGAAGCGGGTGTCCTCCGACTGGATGTCCCAACAAACGGTAATCCTCGGGAAAACATCAGACCAGGCGATATTAAATATCAGGATTTAAATGGAGACGGCGTCATAAACGATATGGATCGGACCGTCATTGGGCGCGGGTATCCGCTCCACCAGGGTGGTTTCTCCAACACCTTTACCTACAAAGGTTTTGATCTGAATGTTTTCCTGCAATGGTCATACGGTAATGACATTCTAAATGCAAACAGATTAATGTTTGAATACGGTGTAAAACCAAGAACCAATCAGTATGCTACGTTCGCCGATCGATGGACGGTTGACAATCAGGACACCAACATGCCTCGATTGGGCGGTCAGGGACCGATAGGCTATTCGTACTCCACGCGAGTGGTTGAAGATGGATCCTATTTAAGATTGAAAACGGTTTCCTTGGGTTACACGGTAAACCCTGATTTCCTAACGAGATTAAAGGTTCGGTCATTGCGATTCTATGCTTCCGCACAGAATCTGTTAACCTGGACTAATTATTCGGGATACGATCCTGAGGTTTCCGTTATGTATTCTGCCTTAACGCCGGGATTTGACTATTCCTCTTACCCTCGTCCAAAGACCATCGTTTTCGGATTGAACCTATCACTTTAATACGATACCAACATGAAAAAAATATTTCTATTACCCGCCATCATCATTACAACAATGACCGTCGGTTGTTCCAGTTTTTTAGAAAAAGAGCCCACCTTTATCGTAAAGGAAAATTACTATACCAATGAAGAGGAAGTAAATAGTGGGCTAACCGGCATCTATTCCGTTTTGGGCAATGAGTATATATACGGCAGTAGCTTACCTTATCATTTATCGATGTCTGATGAAGGTGTTTGGCAACGAAACAACGCCTTAACGGGGCCAGAGGTATATGTTTTTGACCCTTCAGATGTGTCTGTGCGCAGCTTGTGGAAATACCTGTACGAAGGGATAGAAAGAGCCAATGTATTCTTGGAAAGGATAGATCAAGCCGATATGGATGATACTAAACGGATGACAGCAAAAGGAGAAGCCAAGTTTTTGCGAGCTTATTACTACTTTGTTTTAACAACAAACTATGGGTCTGTCCCATTGAAGGTAACGCCAACCTTTTCTGTTAACGATGTTGATATCCCGGGAGCATCCCTAGAGACGCTATATAGCTTTATCACATCGGAAATGGAAGAGGCGGAGCCTATGGTACAGTCGATCGCAGCCTATGGGCATGCCGGCAGAATAACAAAATCTGCCGTACGGGGTATTTTAGCACGTGTATATCTCAAAATGGCAGGAGCGCCATTAAATGATCGCAGCAAATACGAAGAGGTTGTCAAATGGACGGATAAACTCGTTCATCCTACCGGATCGGATTATCCGCACCAATTGGTACCTGACTATATCCAATTATTTAAGGATATGGCAGCCGACAAATATAATATCGATGAATCCATCTGGGAGGTAGAGTTTTTCGGTAATCGAATAGGTGATTTTGAAGGCGGACGACATGGGAATATCGGTGGTATCCAATTTACACAAGAAACATCCGACACCTTAGGATATAGCTATGGTTTCCTCCTCGGTACCCGAAAATTGTATACAACCTACGGCGTGAATGATACCGACGTGAGACGTGACTGGAATATCGCGCCTTATGCTTACAATAATCAGACGGGTGCAGCGGTGGAAAGAGATGAAATCGACAATCGATTTTCAGCCAAATTGAGAAGGAACTACGAGGTGGTTTTACCGCGTCATAAAAACTATACCCCCATTAATTTTCCGTTGTTACGGTATGCAGATGTTTTGTTGATGTATGCCGAAGCAAAGAACGAGCTTGGCGATATAGACGAAGCGGGTCTCAAAGTCAAAATGGTGAGAGATAGAGCACATGCAACGGACAGTACCGCGCATATGCTGAACCAAGAGGATATGAGACAGTTTATCCGGAACGAGCGCTATAGAGAGCTGGCATTTGAAGGGTTGAGAAAGTTCGATTTAGTGCGATGGGGAATTTTTGTAAACACCATGTCAAGACTGGCACGGGATATTGAACAAAACACACCACAAGGCAGAAAATACACGGCATTTGGCCCCAAAAATGTTTCGGATCGTCATGTTTTGTTGCCTATCCCTTTAGATGAGCTTTCACTAAATAGGGAAATGAGACAAAACTTGGGATGGTAATATCAAATACAGAAGAAAAATGAAAAGATTAATTATAGTTTCATTGTTAGCGCTGCTTTTTGCAAGCTGCAATAAAAAGGAAGCCGTCCATATGGATTTTAATGTGTCCGCACCAAAGGCCACCTATAGCGTGAACGACACGGTAACATTCAACATAAATGGTAATCCCGATCAGCTGACCTTTTATTCTGGAGAAGTCGGTCATAAATATATATATAGAGAACGGCTTTTTGCAGAAAGTGATCATATCACGCTTACTTTTGCCAGCAATAAACGTTATGGCACACTTGCGACACAACCCAATTCTATGCGGCTGTTAGCTTCGCAAAAGTTCAATGGAGACTATAGTGAACAAGCCCTCATTGAAGCCGAATGGGTGGATATCAGTGGGGCGTTCGAGTTCTCTCCTATTGTCGGAAACGATGATTACACCAGCTCTGGGGAAGTTAATTTACTCAGTTTGGAGGATATTGGGCTATCTATCGATAAAGCCAAACCAATTTACTTTGCCTTTGTATACCAAGGTATAACCGGGACAACCCAGCCCAGATGGTGGTTCAACCAGTTTGACATCAACATTATCGCTACCGACGGTCAGATACTGCCTGGCACCCATATCGGAAGTGCTGGTTGGAGATCTATTAAATTGGGCACATCGCCGGTAGATTGGATCATAGAAAATGCGCGTATCCGCTATCAAGGGGGCAACGCACAAATCGCATCCAACGATGCCTGGATAATTACCAGTGCGCTCAACCTAACGGCGGTACAGCCAGATGCCGGATTGGCTCTTAAAAACATGAGTACACGTATGGATGAATACAGTCACGTATATACGACTCCGGGAACCTATACCGTTACATTCGTAGCCTCTAATCAAAATGTATACGGTGGAGATAAAGTAATCAAAGAACTGGAAATCACCATCACACCTTAGTCCGAGTATAATTAAACTCAAGCAGATATTTAAAATAACAATATAAAATACATAAAGAGCGATGTTGAAAAAAAATATTTTATGTGCTGCTGCTTTCGCAGTAATACTATCATCTTGCGGATCAAATGCAACACAGGAAGATTTTGTGAAAGACGATTTTGCCTTGGCAGAGAAGCAATATGAACTCATGCTATCTCAGTCTACTGACTTGACAAGCTTCCCCCGTACAACCAATCCGGACGGATCTGTAAAAGGAACGGATATCTGGGACTGGACGCAGGGGTTTTTCCCGGGCGGGCTGTGGTACCTCTATGAGTATACCCAAAAACCGGAGTGGAAGGTAGCAGCAGAAAAATGGACAGAAGCACTCGAGGAAGCTAAGTTTTTGACACAACACCACGATATTGGTTTCGTCATGTACTGTTCTTATGGAAATGCTATCCGTTTAGAGTCTGATACCGCAAAAATAAACCGTTACAACCAGATCCTTATCCAGTCTGCCGAATCGGCATTGACCAGATATTACGACAATGTGGGACTGATCAAATCCTGGAACGATAAAATGTCCTGGGACGGCAAAACTTTATGGACGTATCCGGTTATCATCGACAATATGATGAATCTGGAACTCTTGTTTTACGTGTCTAAGCTGACCGGTGATCCCAAATACAAAAATGTTGCGATTTCGCATGCAGACAAAACAATGAAATACCATTTTCGCGATGATTACAGCACTTATCATGTGGTCGACTATGACAGCATAACGGGAGATATTCTGCATCAGCAGACCAATCAAGGTTATGCAGACAATTCCACCTGGTCTAGGGGACAGGGTTGGGCGATATACGGCTACGCGCTGATGTACCGAGAGACACAAGATCCGAAATACTTGGCACATGCAAAAGGGAGCGCCGATTTCTTCATTGATCACCCTAACCTTCCCGAAGACGGGGTACCTTACTGGGATTTCAACGTTGAGCAGGAAGGTTATACAGCAGATTGGGATTACGAAGAGCAAAACACATTAGATTACATTCCGCGGGATGCTTCTGCGGCTTCTATTGCGGCTTCGGGCTTGTTAGAATTAAGCACCTACTTAGAAGGAGAAGAACGAGAAAAATATTTTTTGGCAGCCGAACACATCTTGAAATCGCTTTCCAGCGACGATTATTTGGCAAGGCCGGGTACCAATACGGGATTTATACTCAAGCATTCTGTGGGAAGCTTTCCCCATCATAGCGAAATAGACGTACCCCTGATTTATGCGGATTACTATTTTCTAGAAGCGTTGTTAAGATACGAACGGATAAAACAAGAAAGCACTATTTAATAACCTGATTTATATACGCGGTGAAAAGGCTCCTATCGATCGAATAGGAGCCTTTTCACTATATATATACATTTCACAAACATTCGGAATTCAAATAAAAATGCCAATAACAAAATTAAGGCAGGATAATTGCTTTCATTGTATCGATTTTTATGTAGTGGGCAAACTACAGGACATTTAATAATTCAATACATAAACATGAAAAAAGGTATATTTTCCGCTTTTGTTTTTTCTGAAATCTTCTGTTTTCAAAGGTCATCAAGAACCGTCATGATATCTCCGTTAAGGATATTGCGTCCGGCCACGATGATGTTGTTCATTTTTTTCTCGACACAAGCTGTTTTCGCTCAATTTTCTCGTCCGATAAGTATCGGGGCGGGTGCAGGTGGTACAATGGTCTGGGCCGATTTGGGAAATACCGACACAAGGTTTGCGGGATACATCGAAGCGGAAGGGTTAATAACTCCTTTTATCTCGGTTGGGGTTAAAGGCGAAAAAGGGATGTTGAGCGCTTATGGGTGGAACAGTGATTTTGAGAACCGATACCATGCTATCAATGCCAATGCAAAAGTCAGGCTCGGTCAGTTTCTATCTCTTCCCGCCAACTACAGCTATTATACATTGGGTGCAAACACATTCAGTAAAATACTAGCTAACATTTATGTAGGTGCTGGTGTAGGCGTAATGAAAAATAACATCGATCATCGTATAGACCCTAGCTATCGGACATCTATCGAAAACGTAGGCGGAGAGATTTCGGAAGATTTGAGCTCCCATCAATTGACTATCCCACTCAACGTTGGCTTGGATATACCTATCGGACGTACACTCTATGGCCCCCGTTGGGCAATCAACATCAATTATCAACAGTCCTTTCTTCCCAAGGATAATGTTGATGGTGTTATTAATAGCAAGATGGATCAATATTCCTATCTTTCTTTAGGGGTAAAATTAGCCTTGTTTAACCGTAATTAATTAATATCGAACATCCACAGCTTATAAATTATAGTATAATGAATAAGAAGAATTTGAGACACAGATTATCCCAACCTCGAACGATTATTATTGCACTTTTAACGTCATTAATAGTCGTCGCGGCTTGTAAATCAAACAATTTTTATAGCGCGCCAAAAGTATCCGCTTTTAGGGGTGGCAAGCTCCCTGCTCCTCCGGGCATGGTATACGTTCCATCCGGAACCATCCTCTACAAGAGTTCGTTGGATAGTGGTAATGTAGGCAAAAACATCAGTCTGAGCGCATTCTTCATTGATGAAACCGAAGTGACTAACAAACAGTATCGAGAATTTGTAAATTGGGTAGCCGACTCTGTCGCCGTAACAGATTACCTAAACGATGATCAGTATTTTTTGGATATTGTCGGTGAGGACGGCCATCCCCGAATCGATTGGAAACGGGTAAAACGGATTTCTCCCATATGGAAAAGCAATGATGCTTCTATTCAAGAGAGACTGGCTCCTATGATCGTCATGAAAGGTAGTCGTCGGGCGTTGAACGAGGAAATTGTTAAGTACCGGTTCTCCTATTTGAAATCAAATGGTCGTCAGGAAACAGAATATGTGACGGATACCGTTCCGGTAATGCCCATAGAAGATATATGGTCAAAAGATTTCCCCAATGCACAGCTATCCTCCATGGATGCAAATTACTTTACCCATGAATCGTTTGACTATTACCCTGTGGTGGGTGTCTCTTGGAAACAGGCACGTGCCTTTACAGATTGGCGGGGAAAAGAGTTGATGGCGAATATTATGAAAAACTCCTATTTAAGTGGTTACCACCTCACATTTAGTTTACCGACGGAAGCACAATGGCAATATGCAGCAGAAGGGAAACTAGATCCTCGTGATACCATATCAGGGACCCGTCTTACGATTAATGGCCAAGAAGGTAAAAAGAAATTAGCTGTCAATTACAAGCAGGGAGAAGGCACCTATTCACAGGATGGTGCTACTTTTACCGTTCCAGCAAAGTCATATATCCCGAATGCTTTTGGCATTTATAATATGGCGGGTAATGTGGCTGAATGGACACTCGACGCGTATAGCCCTTCGGCTATCGCATTCGTCAATGACCTGAATCCGGTTTTATTATACGATGCAGATGAGGGAGACAGCGACGCGCTGAAACGAAAAGTCGTGCGGGGTGGATCTTGGAAAGATAACGGAGAGCAGCTGAACAGTGAAACACGAAATTATGTGGTTGAATATGAGCCTCATTCCTATATCGGGTTTCGCTGTGTCATGTCCGCGTTTGAAATGCCGACTGATCAAAGTAAAACAAGAAGATATTAAAAGATGAAGTGTAGAATTATAAGAAATTTAGCAGAGATGAAAGCACTAGTCACAATCGCTTTAATATGTGGGTTTAACTACGCTGTAGCACAGCAGGAAGTGGATACACTACCCCAACAGGAGACACCCCCACTCGATACGCTCCAACAGGATGTATTCTTAGGAGATGAACAACGGACACCATTGACGGATATGGTTAATCAGGACGTATTAATGGATACCATTCCATTAACGGACGGTTTCTACCAGGCAAATAATCTGGAAAACGCGGTTCCGTTCGCTTATCCTAAGGTGAACATGAAAAATATCCGGTTCTACAAACGGGTATGGAGAGATATTGATTTGTCCAACGAGGAGAATTATATTTATGCCATTCCGGGTGCATCGCTAATTGAAGCCATCATGAAAGGAATAAATGAAGGAAAATTAACGCCTTACAGTCCGGAAGACGACTCTTTCAAGACAAAAATGACGGCCAGCGAAGGTGTCTCACGTTTTGCCGATAGTGTATTGGTTCCAATTTTTGATAACGAAGGAAATCAGATCGATGCGCAAATGGCCTTGAATGAATTTAATCCCGAGCGCGTGACCAAATTTAGAATTAAAGAAGATATATTTTTCGATAAACAGCGCGGCCGTCTAGAAACGCGTATTATTGGTGTAGCACCGTTAATGAATATTTCTTCTTCCACGGAGCTTGCAGAATCGGTTGGATCGACACCGGCGTTCTGGTTATACTTCCCTCAACTACGTTATGCACTTGTTAAGGTGGATGTTTCTGATCCGGATAGAGGTCTTTATGATATGAGCATGGACGATCTTTTTGTACAACGGAAATTTGCTAGCACGATTATCCGAGAATCCTCGCCTAGTGCTATGCGCCAAGAAACACAATATGCAGAAAATGCATTACAGCAATTACAAGAAGCTCAACAAATTGAGGACAAACTGGAAGCGTATAAAGAAAAACTTTGGTCCACGCCAAAAGGTGTGAATCCCGATGAACTTGAAAATTACCAGGCACCGGTGCAGCGACAAAAGAACACGCCGTCTGTGAGCGATCCATCAGGTACAACAACGCCAACAACAACTGCAGAAGAAGCAGCGCCCCTCGAAACGGAAAGTCAACAACAACAACAACAACAACAACAACCTACCGAAGAAACGGAAGGATTGGAATAGGCGTTACTATTTTACAGTGTATTATAATAAAAAATGCCACTCGCTTTTGAGTGGCATTTTTTATTATTTGCAAATTTCTTGCTTGCTAGTTTGCTGTTAAAGCTACAGCGTTCAATTGTCTTGGAGATCCATCTGGACCTACCGCTATAATATTGTCAAATATCACTCTAGTGCCCGGAACAATTCCGTTTAGTGCGGTTTTCATACTGGAGCTTAGCGTGCCTCCATTGGTAGAAAGTACGATGGCATCTGCTCGCGGTTTGGCAATGATCATACTGAATTTAGTGACCTTAAATTTAGCATCAAAGTCGAAGTTATCCAACGATGCAAATACAGCATTTTGTGCTTTAAGCGCAACAGTCGCCATATTTCCTCCTGTTTTCCCTCCAAACTTAGCAATTGGGTCTGGAATTCTTTTTACTCTAAACTCGGTTGTACTCAATGTTTGTGTTTTGCCTGGTGCAACTTCCGCAGATACCGATATACGAGCCGTACCAGGTGAGTTTACCGTGACGTTATATTTCCCGCCAGAGCCAGAAATACGTCCCCCTCCACCATTCATACTGACGTTGATCTTATTGGTAGGTGTACCCGGTGCAGAAACAGAAATGGGGTTATTGACACCTATATACAGTACATTCATTTTATCTGGTGAAACAACAGCCGAAGGGCGCGCTACCTGATAGGTTTGTTCTGGGGTACGGTATTCTTTAACCGTGCCATCGGTTTGCTGTACTTTAATCGTTCCTGTCCATGTGAAAACACCTTCCTGACTAGTAGGAACCGTGTATACACCTTTTCCATCCACCACTTGTAACGGATTTCCATTGACACTAATCGATGGTGCTGATTTGGAGTCGGATGCAGTCAAAAAAACTTCTGCGGTATAAGGTTGTCCTTGCACAAGATAGGAAGTAGGTGCTACGGCTACCGCAGCAAACTTATCCAAGTTTACAACTGCTTGATCCATTTTGCCCAGAATAAGCTTCACCACGTCCGATTCTGCGTTCTGCGCATCCACTTGTATTTTGGTCAGTGTGGTCATCGCAGCCGTCAAGGGTGTGCCACTCCCAAAGTTGACGTCTTCCCATTTCCTTTTACCGTTAGCAGACTTCTCGGGGTCTTTTGCTTCCAATGAAAACGAAACGGATTTGCGGTCATCTTCATTCAATAACGACAATAGTTTTTCCCGCGTACTATTTATTTTTTCCTTTAGTTCCGTACCTCTTTTACCATTTATCATAAGATGCGGTGCGATGTCTGCATTTTCCCGTCGTACCAAGTCACCTGTATCCTCATCATATCCCCCGCCCTGTTTCTCAAATTCCTGTTTCAATTCAATAATGTATTGATCCAATTCATCGACAACGGCGCGCGCCTGTTTTGCTTGTTCATAGATAGGTTTCGCCCGTTCGGGTTCTTCTTTTAATTTCGTACTCTCAAATGCAGCAAACAACTGTTCTACCGAACTGTCCACATTGGACTTCGATGTCTCTAGACTATCATTGATGTTTTTAAAGGCATCTAATATGGAATTTGGTACATTTAATGCGAGTAAGGCGAGCAATACCAAATATAGAATATTGATCATGCGTTGCCTTGGAGTCTCTCTTCCGTAAGCCATTCTTTTCCTTTTTTGTTATAAAATGATTTTTCCTACACACGTGGCTGATTCATCGCCGTCAACATACCTCCATACACGGTATTCAAGGCTGCTAGATTTTTAGCCAACTTGTTCACTTCTTCTTTAAATACTTTCGAGTCATCTAAAGATTCATTGAAGTTTTTCATTGTATAACTTAAGCTCTCGTAGAATTGATTCATAGATTGGAGATGGGATGCTGAATCCCTTAACTCCCGTTCGTACATGTCGTTTAAAGACTGCAAGTTGTTGGTGAGATTTTGTACCTGTTGATGATAACCGGCAGTATCCGTATTTGTATTCGACATCGCAACAAGATTGGCAGATGCCTTTTCAAAAGCTACACTGAGGTTATCAAACTTCGAACTTGCATACTTCAATTTTTCTGTAAATTCATTCGCCGCGAATGACACATCTGATATTTGGTTGATCGCGGAAACTTTATCACCAAAATCGCGTAATCCTCTTCCGAGATTTTCAATCAGTGCGGGTTCTATTTTTGCATCCGCGAACATTTTATCGAGCTTCTCCGTCGCGGATGGTCCTGCCGCTTGTTGACTAAGTGCAACAGAACGTTGCGGCAACTCTCCGGTATAATTCTCATCCAATTCAGGGTATATCCGCTCCCACGCATGTTCTTTTGGTGGCGGGTTGAATCCCATCAGGAAAAAAAGAAAGGCTTCCACCGCTAATCCAATACCAATCATATAGTTGGCAAATGCTCCCCCTATATATAGTATCTTAAACAGGACGCCAATAATAACGATACTAGCTCCCCATGAGATAGCAACGTGCAACCATCTTGAATTGTCTTTTTTCTTTACACTCATATTTTATTAATTTTTGTAGCATTGTGATGTCTCACTAAACGATATATGGAAACGATCTCAAAGTACTAGCAATAAAAATACCACAATTCGAAAACGGAAAAAGTTAAGCGTAAAGACGCGAACGTTCGACTTACAACGTACTCAATTTAATAGGTAATGTATATTTTACCCGAACATGGCGCCCATTCTGAACGCCGGGCTTCCATTTTGCAGCTTTTTTTAGTACGCGGATTGCCTCATCACCTGTACCAAATCCAATATCCCGCAACACTGTAATATCCGTTAAGGCGCCATCAGTTTCTACGACAAAGGAGACAACTACGGCACCCTTAATTCCTTGTTCCAAAGCCCTGTCCGGATAGGCATAGTTTTTTCCAACCCAATTGACAAATGCAGCCATACCACCCATGGGTTCTGGCATCACCTGTACCGACACAAACGGTTCTCCATTATTTAATGCGCCCCCGTCTGGATCGCCCGTAGCTGTTCCGGTCATATTCCCCAATTCCTTTGTAGGGCCAAACTCTCCTTTTGCAACAAAGGAACCGCCGTCGACCTTTTTTAGCGTAAGCCGGGCCGTCATCTTGTCTTTTAAATCATCTTGTGACGCAACATCCTCGACCGCTCTATTGCGATCGGTTATCACAGGTTCTACAAAACGGATGAGCTCCTGTGCAGGTGGGTCTTGTGCAATCTTTTGGACGGGTTGTTCTGTGGGAAGGATCACCTCCTCTTCTTTTGGCGGTTCGGGAATGGTCAATTGATCGAGCGTCAGAGGGATACTGTAGTCAATTGGTGGCGTTGAGGCTGTAGCCGGCATACGGTCGTAGGCATATTTTCCAACGACCAACAAAGCAACAGCAAACACCACAGTAAGTAACGCTTTATTCGTCGCGGAGGCAGAATGACTTCGTAAATCGTACGCTCCATAGGCTTGGTTGCGAGCAGAAAAAACGACATCTAGCCATTCTTTCGCGTAAATATCTAATTTGTTGTTCCACATAACGAAAAGTGTTAAGGTTTACATCTTTTCTTTCATGATGACAACAAGGTGAAAATTCCACAATTAAATTTTCGCGTACTATTACATGTGCATCCTTGCTAAAGGTGCAATATCCTGATTGACAAACTCTTGTCGCAAATATTTATGGTACCCCGCAATGGCTATCATAGCGGCATTATCTGTACAGTATTCAAATTTAGGAATAAATACATTCCAGCGGTATTGCTTCCCCATTTCCAACAGTGCTCTACGTAACCCCGAGTTCGCAGACACCCCTCCCGCAATGGCCATATCCCGCACACCAGTTTGTTCTGCTGCTCTCTTTAGCTTATTCAATAAGATAGACACAATCCGCTGTTGTACCGAAGCACATACATCCGCTATATTTTCCATTAAAAAATTGGGATTTTTCTTCTCTTCAGCCTGCACCATATATAAAATAGCGGTTTTAAGACCAGAAAAACTAAAATTCAATTCCGGAATCTGTGGTTCAGGCAATTTATAGGCATTCGGATTTCCTGTCTGCGCGTATTTATCGATTAATGGTCCGCCCGGATAAGGCAAATTCAGTATTTTGGCGGTTTTGTCAAAAGCTTCTCCGGCAGCGTCATCGAGTGTTTGTCCAAGCACCTCCATCTCAAAATAGTCTTTTACCAACACAATCTGTGTATGGCCGCCCGATACGGTAAGGCAAAGAAAAGGAAAGTTGGGTTTCGGCTCCTCAATAAAATGGGCAAGGATATGTGCTTGCATGTGGTTGACCTCAATCAGCGGAATTTGGCGGGCCAATGCGAACGACTTCGCAAAAGACGTACCGACCAAAAGCGAGCCTAAAAGTCCAGGGCCTCGCGTAAAAGCCACCGCATCAATATCATTTTTGTGTATTTTTGCCTGTTGAATGGCTGCATCCACCGTCGGGATGATATGTAGCTGGTGTGCCCGGGAGGCTAATTCGGGTACGACACCTCCATATTTTGCATGAATTGCTTGACCAGCAATAATATTTGATTTAATTTCACCGTCTATACATATAGAGGCCGAAGTTTCATCACAAGAAGACTCGATACCCAGGATAACAGCCATTGTACAATGTTTAAATAGAATACAAAAATATCAAAAAAATACTTAAAATAACGTTCATTACCCTCTTTAGCATAGTTTTGCTAACGGTATTGGCTGTTTTCCTATTACGCTATCCAACAATACAAACCTATGTAACAAAAAAGGTTGCGAACTACCTGAGTGAAGAGCTCCATACCGATATCTCTTTAGAGAAAGTGTATTTTCATCCCTTTCGTTCGTTGGAATTACATAATTTTTTCATCAATGACCGAAACGGCAACACGTTACTATCCGCAAAAAGTGTCACCGCCCACATTTCTCTAGTAAAAATATGGAATAAGAAAATAGGTATCCAACAACTCACATTGGATAGCGCTTTTATTAACTATGAAATATATAAAGACAGCACCAATGCTGGTTTTCTGATTGATTATTTCTCGCCGAAGGATAACGAACAAACACCGAACAAAAATAAAATACAATGGGACTTGCAACGTATCACCTTGCATCATAATCGTTTCAAGCTGATCGATCATCGGTTTAATCACCATAATCGCGGCGTCGATTTTACTGATTTGGATTTAACCGATATTTCGGGGGATTTTAAAGCATTCCATTATAACGATACCACGATACGAGCGGATGTCCATCAACTAACCTTCAAAGATAAAAGCGGATTGTACCTTCAGGAATTCAGCGCGCGGTCCTTTGTGTCGCGTACAAAGATGGAGTTTACCGATCTCGTGCTGCACACCAACCGCTCCCGGGTAGGTGATTACCTTGCTTTTTATTATGATGGTTTTGCCGATTTCACAGATTTCATTCGAAAAGTCAAAATTGATGGAACACTTAAGAATGCTTTTGTGGACTCACGCGATATTGAGTTTTTTGCACCGACCATGGTGAACGTTCGATTCACTACGGACGTTATTCAAGCATCGGTATCCGGAACGGTCGAGCATTTGAGGGCGCGTGACGTATATCTGCAGACGGGAATGCAAACCAGCTTGCAAGGCGATTTTATGATCGATGGTCTCCCGGATATTGAGCAAACGAGATTTCGTTTTGCACTGACGAATTTACAAACCTCTGCAAAAGACGTCGAAGAACTAGTACCGGCATTATCCAATCAATCTTCCTTTTCACTCCCCGACCAACTCCATTTGTTGGAAACAGTGGGGTATCAAGGCACACTTAACGGATACTATTACCTTTTTGATGTGGATGGAACCGCTACGACGGCACTAGGTTCGCTTTCTACCAAAAGCACCGTCACCATAAAACCTACGTTGCAATACACCGGCAACGCAAAAGCCGATTCCTTTGACTTGGGAAAATTCGTAGGCTCTAAAGAAATTGGCACAACAGGTTTTGATCTCCGATTTGATGGAAAAGGAACTGATGCAAAATCATTGCATCTAGCCACCAAGGGGCATCTATCCAATCTTTTATTCAAAAGCTACGCTTACCGACAGGTGGAGTTTGAAGGAGAAATGGTAGATGAGATCTTGTTTGCGAATGGTGAGATTGATGACCAACATGCTATTTTAGCGTTTAACGGCGAACTTAACTGGCAGGACGTAAACCCGGTATACGAATTTAACTCTACAATAGAGCATCTCAACTTAAAAAAACTGCACCTTTATCGCAAAGACAGTATCGTCGTCAGCCAATCCAATATCCAAGCACAATTACACGGCAACTCATTAAACTCTTTAAACGGTCATATTGCTTCCGACCACCTCCAATTCAGCACGACAAGAGGCGATTTTGTGATGAACTATTTTGATTTTGAATCGGAAGGAGACGAACAATCCAAACAACTAACGCTTAAATCCGATGTCGTTGACGGCGTAATGTCTGGACAAATAGATTTATCCACTATAGGAGCGTATTTTCGGTCGCTTGCTATGCGTTATGCCCCTGCAATCAACCTCGAAAACCAGCCCTACAACCCACAGAATTTTGATTTGCATATAGACGTCAAATCCTTTGCGCCTATATCTGCTTTATTCGACCCCAGTTTAGCACTAGAAGACGGTGCGCAACTAACGGCCAAATTTTCATCTGATAATTACACGGCAAATTTTAAGGCTTTTAGTCCAATAGTGTCCTATAAAGGCATGAAAATAAAAAATCTGGCACTCACCGAAAAGGCGGATAACCAAGCATTTTCGTTAGATGCAACAGCTGATCGCTTTAGTTTTTCGGACTCTGCCTACGTTGATCATATTGTCATCAACAATATATTGGCTAACGACAGTTTGAACTTCCATATTTCTCTGTCCGAAACAGATCGTCCGAACTATTTAAAATTAAATGGAAACATCCATTTTGCCCACAATCTACCCGCTAATATTCGGTTTGACCAATCAGAAATTGTTTTGAACAACGAATCCTGGAAAATAAACCAAGACGCAGATCTACGTGTTTCTAAAGGTAAATTTTACCTAAACAACCTCCTCGTTTCCAGAGATCGTCAAGAAGTCAGCCTAAATGGGATCCTATCCAACGAAGACGATAAACTGGATGTTGCCTTTAAAGACTTCAGCTTAGCCTCGCTATCGGGAATTACGCGACCGTTAGGCATTGATTTAATTGGCCATCTCAGTGGAGAGATGCAAATCCATTCGGTTTTTGGTTCGCCCATGCTGTCCGCCAATATATCCACTACGCCAATTATATACAACGATCTTCCTATTGGCAGTCTAGATGTGCATGCGGGTTTTGACCCACAAACCGGGCTAATACAACTCCAATCCAAATTATTGGATGTAGATGGCGATGGCTTTGTGCTTAAGGGCTCGTACGACGTTAATTCCGAAAATGAAGCACTTCATCTAACAGGAACGGTCAACGATATAGATCTCGGTGTAGTACAACCTTTCCTCCGTACGCTTGTTTCTAATTTATATGGCACGATGAGCGGTGAGGTGACCATAAACGGCACGATCAGGCAACCAAGAATTAACGGTACTACGCATATCAAGGACGCTTCTTTTTTAGTTAACTATCTACAAACGAAATACAATATTTCCGATCAGCATGCTGTCATCCAGCAGAATACGATCTTTTTGGATGATTTACTCGTAAATGACGTTCGGAATGCGAAAGCGAGAGCAAACGGAGAAATCAACCTCAATACGCTCAGTGACCCCACCCTAGCTATTCATGTGACGGCAGAAGATTTCCAAATTCTAAACACGGCTCGAAAAGATAATGAGTTGTTTTTTGGTACAGCCTACGCATCGGGCGCGTTCCGGTTTAACGGCCCAACCAGTGCTATGGTTATGGATATTGATGTACGTCCAAATCCGAATACCGTTATCACGCTTCCTTTTAATACTTCGTTGAAAGTAAGCGACAATGATTTCATCTATTTTGTTGATCCGGATTCTACCGTACAGAAAACACCGGTTGCCAAACGGCTTTTCCAGGGTTTAACCATGAATATGGATATCACGGTGACACCAGACGCTGAAGTGAATCTAGAAAACAATATTGGCTCTCTCACAGGTATTGGCACAGGTGATATTTCGTTGCGTATATCCAATTTGGGCGATTTCGAGATGTTCGGAGATTATCACGTTATTTCGGGGAAATTCCATTTTACGGCACAAGATTTCTTTAACAAGTTTTTTGATCTGAAGGAAGGCGGAACGATTCGATGGGCAGGTAATCCCACCGACGCGACGGTTAACCTGAGTGCAACCTATCAGCAACGGACATCGATTGCCCCCTTATATAATGCAGCGGGACGAGCGGAAAACAATGACCGTATCTTGGCGCAGGCCGATATGATATTGAAGGGGACTTTATCCCAGCCTGATGTTTCTTTCGACCTTAACTTTCCACAGACACCTTATGTAAAAGATGAACTTCAAGGTTATTTGAGCGATATCAACAACGTTAATCAACAAGCTATTAGCCTCATCGTTCGACGAAGCTTTACGCCGGCATCGACACAGGAATTCGGTAGGGAAGTCAACAATACGCTTCTATCGGCAGGGACGGAAATTGCATTCAACCAACTAAACAGCATTATCTCCCAATCCCTTAACATGAATTTTCTGGATCTCAATATACGTTCTTTCAATGATGCTTCCGCTTCTTTACGTTTTTTTGACGACCGCTTGGTATTTACTGGAGGAGTTACGGACAGAAGTCAAAACCAGCTGAACGACCTCATGCTTTTCTCAGATCAAATAGCCACCGATGCAGAGGTAACGTTTCGTCTACGCCAAGACGGAAATCTCGTATTAAGGGCATACAATAGGCTCAATACCCGGAATTTTTTGTTCACGCCTTATAGCGACTATATCAGTGCCGTAGGCGTCGTTTATCGACAGGAATTCAATTCTTTATCCGAATTTTGGAGAAAGTTATGGATCTGGAATGAACGTAAAAAACGGGAAGAAGAATAGTTGCTATAATAACATTTTCACTAACTGCTCCCACTCGTCCTTTAAGTCGCCTTTATATTCTGGCTGCTTAGCACGGTTATACCAGTAATGTGCGTTCCACAAATCCCCCTCCACACGATGCAGATAAGCATGTACGTGTGCTGAGATACGATCCTCCAGATGATCAACCAGGTCATGGGCCATTTGCCAATCATCTTTTGCATCGTACCATAATGCCTGTAAATGGACATTCAATTTATCAGGAATAGTATCTGCATTTTCGATTGAAAAAATAAATTCGTCGTAGGTCATAGTTGTTTTACTTATACCAACAAATTACATCTTTTTTTTAAAATAAATACTATTTCTTTCCAAGAATACGTTACAGTTAGTAATTGTAACAAAATCATTATAAACGACGAGCTATTAAAACTAGTTGTTTGTTACACTAGATAGGCAAAAAATAAATAAAATGATTGCACGTAATCAGTACGCACTATGAAACATACCCTTTATGCTATTTCCTTATTATTTATCCCCTACTGGGCCCTTTCCGCAAACGACGCTCTCCCTTCTTCCAAAAAAAATCTCAACGACCTTAACTTATTTTGGACAACACCTTTCGATGCACAAGATTCGTTAATTACCGTGCAGGGATCTGTCAAGGATGAGCAGAATAAGGCTATAGCGGGAACCATCGTTTCGGTAAAAGGAGAAACCATCAATGCAGTGTCTGACGAACAAGGTTTGTTTACTTTAGAAATGAAGCCGGATGCTTCGTTAATTTTTAATAAAACGGATTTCACCCGACACGAAGAGCCTGTGAATAACCGTAGCGAGATACACGTCGTCCTAAAAACAGCGGAAGCGGATTCGGCTGTGGGAAATGCTTCCATAACCGACATCACCGATACAACCGGTATTCCCAGACCGACTCCCTCTTCACCGACGACATCGATTTCATCGTCGGATTCTACCAAAAACGATCAAAACGTTGTTCAAGGGACCGTTAGCGATAAAAATGGGCCTATAACAGGCGTTACGGTTTCCATAAAAGGACAACCGACCTCAGCCGCTACAAATGAACAAGGTCAATTCAGTATCCAAGCAAATCCAGGTGACGTCTTGGTATTTAGCGTGGTTGGGTATAAAGCGTATGAAGAGTCGACCAACGGTAGTGGAAAATTGGATGTATTGTTGAACGAAGAATCGAAAACGATTGAATCAGTACAAGTCGTGGCTGTTGGTTATGGTACCATGGAACGTGCCACATTAGCGAGTTCGGTATCCAGTATCGGTGCGGATGAGCTCGAGAATGAGGTACTTCCCAGTATTCCGCAGGCGATCCAAGGAAAAGCTGGCGGCGTACAGGTGACACAGAAATCAGGCTCGCCCGGTGGGGGGCTGAATATCCGGGTGCGCGGTACCACTTCGATAAACGCCAGTTCCGATCCACTATATGTGGTGGATGGTATCCCTGTCAATAGTACAACCAACTTCACAGGTGGTTCCGATTTCAATTTTGGGGGCGGTACGCAGGGGATCAACGTTCTTTCGTCACTCAACCCTTCCGATGTACAGTCTATCGAGATTCTGAAGGATGCTGCGTCGTCCTCTATTTACGGAGCAAGGGCTGCCAATGGTGTTGTTCTCATTACAACAAAAAAAGGAGATCCGGGCACAAGCCAGTTCCATTTCAACATGTACGAAGGATATTCCGAAATGCCTTCCGAACGTAAGTATGAGATGATGAATACCGAACAATACCAGGACTACATGCGCGATTATTATTACTTTAGACAGCAGGAAGACCCCACGTCGACTATACCAGATCAAATAGTAGCGAACCCCAACATGAATACCGACTGGCAGGACGCTGTATTCCGAAAAGCAGGTACCAGAAGCTACGAGCTTGCTGCGAGCGGGGGGAGTGAAAAAACACAATATTATACGTCGTTAGGCTATATGCGCCAAGGCGGTATATTGCTTAATTCCGATTTTAACAGAATCAGTGGACGCATAAACCTCAATCATCAACACAACGATAAACTGAGATTCGCCACTGCTATCAATGTGACACGAGCAGAAAACGACAGAGTACAGGAGGAAAATTCCAAGGAAGGGCCAACGAAAAATGGGATATTCTCACCGCCCAATATACCGGTGTACGATGCACAGGGCGGTTATGCATATGATCAGGTTACCGCTTCACGCGAAAACCCAGTAGCGATGTTGATGCTCCCTACCAACAATGCACAAACTTGGCGTGTATTGGGAAATGTAAGTGCCGAATATCAATTTATCCCATCATTAACATTGAAAACAAGTTTCGGGACGGATATCAGTTTTATCGACGAGACGTTTTTTATGCCGCCGAATGGGATCCGCTCCTTTGCCAGCCAAGGCGGGATCGGTGCGCGTCGCAATACACGTGACCAGCTTTGGATCAATGAGACAACCCTAACATATGACAAGTTATTTGGCGACCACCAACTCAATGCCCTAGGCGGATTCTCCGTCCAGGAATCCCGACTGGAATTTGTTCACGCCCAACGTTCTAACTTTCCGTCTAACGATATCGAACATATCAATGCTGGCGGTGTTATCATGCGGGCAGACGCGTACCCCGAGGAGTGGGCTATCGCATCTGCTTTTGCGCGGGTAAATTATAATTACAAAAGGAAATATATCCTAACGGCTAACTTACGTACCGATGGATCTTCTCGTTTCGGCCGCGATAACCGTTGGGCAACGTTTCCTTCTTTTGCCGCGGCATGGCGTCTTACAGAAGAAGATTTCATCCAGACCATTCCAGTCATCAGTGACCTGAAACTTCGCGCCAGTTGGGGTATTACTGGTAATCAAAACATCGGAAACTACGCCAGTTATTCCCTTTATGCAGGAGGAAACAACTATTTAGGTATGCCCGGTTTTATTCCGTCCGTTTTAGGCGATCGAAACCTCAAATGGGAAACAACGAGACAATCTGATATCGGCGTGGATGTAGGCCTATTCGATAATAGAATTTCCATTTTAGCGGATTATTACCATAAGAAAACTTCCGATCTTCTTATCGGTGTACCTATTTTGACCAACGCAGGTTACACCAACCGATTTACCAACTCTGGTGACATTGAAAATAAAGGCTTCGAATTTGAGTTGACCACCCGTAATTTTGTTGGTGATTTTAAATGGTCCACTTCTTTAAACATGACATTCAACCGTAATAAGGTGCTCGCTTTACCAGATGGTGTAAATGAAATCTTAGGCGGCGTTTCCTCCATAAATATTGCGCGGGAAGGTCTTCCGCTCGGTTCTTTTTACGGTTGGCGAATGATTGGCGTCAATCCTGAAACGGGAATGATCGATTATGAAGGAAGAAATGGAGAACCTGTCAGAGCCGAAGACGACCAAGACCGGCAGATTATCGGTGATCCAAATCCCAATTTCTTTGGTGGTATAACCAATACCTTTCAGTACGGAAATTTTGATTTTAGCATCATGGGCCAATTCTCTTATGGGAATGATATCTTCAACTATAATCTAGCTAATGGACTAGAAGGTTATAACGCTAGCTCAAACGCATTCGTGGATTGGGTAGACCGTTGGCGACAACCGGGCGACGTGACCGATATGCCACGTCCTACGCCTGGCGACTTCAACAATGGTGCGGTATCGGACAGGTTCTTAGAAGATGGTTCTTTCTTCCGCCTGCGGAACATTACATTGGGCTATTCGCTACCACAATCGATTACAGAAAGGATGAAAGTTAGCAAACTGAGAGCATACGTAACGGTTCAAAATGCTTATGTATTTACGAAATATCGTGGTTTTGACCCCGAAGTAAGTTCCAGCCATGGTGGCGCCAATACCGGCCTTATCTATGGATACGACTACGGAAGTTATCCACAGCCACGTATATTTACCGCAGGAGTCAATTTATCTTTCTAATCTGTTAAATGCACATTCTTATGAACACGATATATAAATTATCTTTCGCTATCTTACTACTCGCGGGATTTACGTCTTGCGACAGCTTCCTCGACAGGAAACCACTTGCGCAAGTTACCAACGATAGCTATTTCAATTCGGAAACCAATGCGAATTCTGCCACAATAGGGATGTACCGTACCATGACGAGCTCGTTTACCTACGGACAGACAATGGTCATCGTTCCTGAGTTTTCTGCCGGACATGTTTCTCATGCCTCGATATTTCCGGAATACGAAAATTTCAAGACACACAACCTTGCAGCGACCAACCCTTGGGTGGCCAATGCATGGCAGGGCATTTATTCTACCATCAACGCCGCCAATAACATTATTGCCCAGGTCCCTGAAATGCCCGAAAACACGATCTCTGAAGAGAAGAGAGCACAGTTTATTGGTGAGGCCAAATTTGTACGTGCATTAAACTATTTCTTTCTGGTACGTGCTTTTGGTCGCGTGCCCTTAAAGCTGACAGCTACTACGGAAGACGAAGATGTAGCTATTCCACAATCTGAACCTTCTGTTGTATATGAACAATTGGTAAAAGATCTTACGGAAAGCATAACAGAGCTTCCTGAGGCACACGAAACGGCAGAAGCAACTAAAGGCCGGGCGACAAAGAACGCCGCGCAAGCCTTATTGGCGAAAGTTTATCTTTATCAAGCGTCGATTACAGGTGAATACGCTTTAGCGGCAAATGCTGCCACCGAAATCATAAACTCCGAAAATTTTCAATTAGTAGACAATTTCGGTAGTATCTGGTCTTCCGAAAATACAGCTGAATCTATTTTTGAGTTGCAGTTTGATGATCAAACCACCAACCCTCTAGCATCAGTAAGTAATGATAACGCCAGCATGTTATTTTATGTAGACGCTTCTATTCTATCGCTATTCGAAGAGGGCGATAAAAGGCAAGATTTCTCGATATTTCGCGGATCAAATGATCGATACTATATGGGGAAATTTCCGAACGCAACCCCACCGAGTCAGAATCTGCCTATCATCCGTCTGGCAGAAATCCTACTTATTCATGCGGAAGCAGAGGCAAGAGCTAGTAATAGTGTAAGTGATCTGGCATTCAGTTCACTCCAAAAGGTGTTGACACGAGCAGGCGTAACAAAAGAAAAGAGTGAATTTACCACGGTGGACAGCTTTGTAAAGTTTATACAAGAAGAAAAAGAAAGGGAACTTCTCTTTGAGGGGGAAACTTGGTTTGATTTCTGTCGAACAGAATTAGCCTTGGAAAAATACGAGACTTTAGCGAATGAAAATGGATTCGTTTATCCGATCCCAACCGCACAAATCAATCTCCGTCCGGATATTTTAGTACAAAATCCAGGATATTAGAAATAAGGGCAGACATAACGATCTGCCCTTTCTTTTATGCTTTAAATTTACTTGCCAAAGCCGCTAATTTACTTGCCATATCGGTTTCGGGAGCCTTAGTCTTCGCTTTTCGTTGGTTATCATGAAGTTTTCGTGGTGCCGGTTTGTCTTCACTTTTCATCGACAGGCCAATGCGATTTCGTCTTTCGTCGATTTCCGTTACGGTCACCATAACGCGCTGTTGTACCTTAACAACCTCATTCGGATCGGACACAAAGCGATTTGCAAGCTGGCTCAGATGTACCAAACCATCTTGGTGAACACCTATATCAACAAATGCCCCAAAATTAGTGATATTGGTGACAATACCAGGCAGTTTCATACCCACACGCAAATCGCTAACGCTGTTCACGCCATCCGTAAACTTAAACTCTTCGAATTGTTCACGTGGGTCACGTCCTGGTTTGGACAGCTCCCCAATAATATCGTTTAAGGTTGGAAGCCCAACTTCATCCGAAACATATCGCTTTAAATCTATCTGTTTGCGCAATGCTTCGTTTGTCAGTAAATCCTGCACATCGGCATGAAGATCTTTTGCCATTTGCTCCACGAGCGTATAACGCTCGGGGTGTACAGCAGAGGCATCTAACGGATGTTCGCCATGACGGATACGAAGAAAGCCAGCCGCTTGCTCAAACGCTTTATCCCCCAAACGTGGCACCTTTTTCAATTCTTTACGTGATTTAAACGGTCCATTCGCCACACGATAATTCACGATCTGTTGCGCGAGAGATGGCCCAAGTCCCGAGACATACGCCAAAATCTGTTTAGATGCTGTATTCAGCTCCACGCCTACCGCATTCACACAGGAGATGACCGTATCGTCTAACGAAGTTTGCAGTTTGTTTTGATCGACATCGTGTTGATACTGTCCCACCCCAATGGATTTGGGATCAATTTTTACTAATTCAGCTAAAGGATCCATTAATCGTCGGCCGATAGATATCGCTCCACGAACCGTCACATCGTAGTCCGGAAATTCTTCCCGAGCCGCTTCAGAAGCGGAATAAATTGACGCACCAGATTCGTTTACCATCACAACCGTAACATCTTTTAACCCTAACTTACGGACAAATTCTTCTGTTTCACGACCGGCAGTACCATTACCAACCGCTATCGCTTCCACATCGTAGCGTTTCACCAGTAATTCGACAGTTTTTGCGGCATCTGCCAAACCTCCCGCGCCGTTGTGTGGAAAGATCGTCGTATTCTCCAATAGTGTTCCCTGGGCATCCAATACAACCGTTTTACAGCCCGTACGGAATCCCGGGTCAAGTGCCAGCAGTCTCTTTTGTCCGAGTGGTGCCGCCAGCAATAGTTGACGTACATTGTCCGCAAACACACGAATAGCTTCTTCATCTGCTTTTTGACGGGTTAACACCCTTATCTCGGTTTCCATAGATGGCTTCAACAATCGTTTATAGCTATCCTGCAAGGCTATTCTTACTTGCGTAGCCGCTTCATTAGTGGCTTTTATATAGATCTTTTCGATAGCAGAAAGTACCGTCTCCTCTTCTACAGCGATATCAAGATAGAGCATTTCCTCTTTCTCGCCACGACGCATCGCCAATACACGATGAGAAGGGGCATCTTTGAGTGGTTCAGACCAATCAAAATAGTCTTTGTATTTCAATGCATCCTCCTCTCTTCCAGGAACAACGCGGGAAACAAACAGACCTTTATCCAAAAATATTTTCCGGGATCTCGTCCGAACGTCGATATCTTCTGCAATCTGTTCTGCGACAATATCCCGAGCACCGGCCAATGCGTCTTCTATCGATGTTACACCTTTCTCCGAATCGATAAAATCTGCTGCGAACACCGATAGATCATCTTTCTCCTGTAATAGTAATCTGTCGGCCAACGGCTGCAGGCCTTTTTCTCTGGCTGTCGATGCACGCGTTTTACGTTTCGGCTTGAACGGAAGGTAAACATCTTCCAGAATCGCCATCGTCTCCGCTCCTTGAACCTGTTGTTCCAACTCGGGTGTTAATTTCCCTTGCTCCGTAATAGATTTCAAGACCGCTTCTTTACGTTTATCTAAATCACGCAGTTGCTGTACGCGATCACGGATGGTCGTAATTTGCACTTCATCCAAACTTCCCGTCATCTCCTTACGATAACGGGCAATGAACGGAACAGTTGCACCGTCGTCCAATAAGCTAATAGTCGTGGATACCTGGCGGCTATTTATCCCCAGTTCTTGCGAAATGATAATTTCGTATGCCATATTAAGTGAAGTAAAAAAGAAAGCTGCAGGAGTTACCAACAGCTTTTATAATGGTATTATACGGTAATAAATTTAAACATTTTTAGATCGCTCTTCATCGGAAGGTGTGACTTTGGTTTGCGGTGTCGCTTCTTCCGATGTGTCGGCACCGTCTTCTTCATTTGCGAAATGATCGTTATACCCATAGGTATAATGTTCTTCTCCTGAAGAGGGCTGTTCACCGGGATGGTGCTGTACCGTATTTTCAGGCGTCGTAAACTTCGGAAACTCTTTTTGTGCTTCCTCTTCCAAGCCAGTATCTTCTTCCTTCTCGTCTTGCTGATTGATCTCTTCCGATATTTTCTGGGATTGGATTTTGGTAGCAGGTGTATCCTCTACGGTAACATCTAAATCTTTTTCAAAATTATTGATCTGATCCGAAATCTCTCGCTTTATCCCATCAGATGCATCTTTAAACTCGCGAATTCCGCGTCCTAATCCTCTCGCCAATTCCGGTAATTTCTTCCCTCCGAACAACAGTAAAATGACGATGACAATAAGCACCATCTCCTGCGTACCGATATTCAAGAATCCTAAAGTCATTTTATCGTTCTCCTTTTAATCTTTCTTAACAAACTACTAAGGTAAGGCTTTTTACTTTTTTTCTCTCAAAAAAAGTAAAAAAGCTGACCGAAGGGAGCTCATAAGCACCAAATTTCAAACCTGTTGCTCACAAGCTGGGATCCGCTGCGCTTTGCTTACTGTTCCAAGTCTTGCTCTCCAGCAGGTTTGAAACACCGAATCGAAGGCAAAGGGTGGTACCGGGATCCCTTTGGATACGCACGGGCAACTTAGGCGCGTGAGCGCAGCGAGCGTTCCAGTTGCGACGCGTACCAAAAGGTCAAGCTGAAAACATGTGAAATCTTCAAAAGCGAAAGTCCTGCGACATCAAGTATTAATAAGGGGAGGGTGCAAAACCTAAAAAAAACTATATTTGCACACACATATATTGGCGAATTCGCGAAACACGATGTCACATCAGTACTACAAGCAAAACAAGCATTTTTATTGGAGCGCTTTTGCGCTGGCTGGACCTGTTATTATTTCCCAATTGGGGCATACACTCGTACAAACGGCTGATACTGTTGTAGTCGGTAAATTTGCTGGCACAATTCCTCTGGCAGCGGTTTCCCTTGTACATTCGGTGTTTATTGTGGTTTTGGTAATCGGACTCGGTATTTCCTATGGACTAACGCCACTTATTGCCCAAGCCAATGGCAAAGGTGACAAGGACGCTTGCGGAAAGTTGCTCGCCAGTAGCCTCTGGCTGAACGTCGCCACCGCTATTTTGCTATTTGCTCTTATTGGTTTTGGGTCGATGTACGCCATGGAACATCTAGATCAGGATCCCGAGGTTGTAGAAACAGCAAAACCTTATTTATTGGTATTGATGTTCTCCGTTATCCCATTAATGGCGTTTAACACCTTCAAACAATTTGCCGAAGGTCTTGGTTTTACTCGACAAGCGATGAACATCACGATCTGGGGCAATGTGCTGAACGTCATTTTGGCTGTTGTCTTTGTGAAAGGTATGTTCGGTATTAAGCCCATGGGAATTGTAGGCGTTGGATATGCAACTTTGATTGACCGTGTGTTGATGATGGTAGCCATGTCTTTTTATGTTTTACGCTCCAAACGGTTCCATTTATACACAAAGACATTCTCATTTTTTCATGCGGAATTTACTCGTATAAAGAGCATTTTTAAAATTGGTGCCCCAATGGCTCTGCAATATGTATTTGAAGTTGGATCCTTCGCAGCGGCATCCCTTATTGCTGGAAAGATCGGTGCCGTAGAACAGGCCAGCCATCAAGTTGCCATTACCTTGGCTTCCATGACCTATATGATGGCCAGCGGTATTGCGTCGGCGGCAACGATCAAGACAGGTCATAGTTATGGAAAAAGAAATATGACACGGGTAAAAAAATTCGCTACCGTTTCCTATCATTTGGTGATTGTATTCATGTTGATCTGTGCGATTATTTTTGCTGTCTTCAACCAATATTTACCGCGAATAATCAGCGACGACCAGGCTGTTATTAGTATCTCCGCACAACTCTTGATTATCGCAGGGTTGTTCCAACTGTTTGATGGTACACAAGTTGTCGGACTTGGCGTTCTCCGCGGAATGGGTGATGTCAATGTTCCTACCTTGATCACTTTCATCGCTTACTGGATTGTCGGTATTCCTGCGGCCTACCTCTTAGGTATCCATTTGCATATCGGTGTACAGGGTGTATGGTATGGGCTTTCGCTCGGATTGCTGACCTCTTCCATCTTGTTGTATATCCGTTACCGAAACATTATTCGACAGCGGGTGGATAGGTTTACGTAGGTTTCCAAACAATTTATTCAGTAGTTCGTTTTATTATAACGGACTAAAACAAAATGTGATATGGATAAATTGAAAAAATTTGACCTCATGGCAAAAATTGTCAGAGAATTGGAAGATGTACGAAATAGTCAACAGGCTGTTTTAGAAAAGATAGGCAAAATCGAAGTTGATAACATTGAGTTGGGGGACAAACTAATAGAATCTAAAATGCCCGATATCTATCAGCGTACTGCTGACAACTCGGATTCTATTAAAGAAATTCTAGAATCTTTCCAAGAAAAGACGGAAGAATACAGCGAAAAGAATAATATCGACAGGTTACGGGAGCAAGAGGCCATTAACAATACGAAATAATAAAAAAACGGCGTGTTATAATTACATGCCGTTTTCTATTATTTAAATCTCCCGATCGATATCCCAATTTTCTAAATAATCCGCAACGCGCTTCAGGAATGTTCCGCCCAAGGCACCGTCGATGATACGATGGTCATAAGACATTGACAGATACATCATATGACGGATGGCAATTACGTCTCCATGTTCCGTCTCTAAGACAGCGGGCTTTTTCTTAATTGTACCAACAGCCAAAATTGCTGCTTGTGGCTGATTGATAATAGGAACGCCCATAATATTTCCAAAAGCGCCTATATTGGTAAACGTGAAAGTTCCGCCTTTCGTATCGTCCGGTTTTAATTGATTCTGCCGACTTCGGTTTGCCAAATCATTAACCGCTTTACTCAACCCGACCAAGCTGAGTTGATCCGCATTTTTAATTACCGGCACGATCAAATTGCCAGAAGGTAATGCCGCCGCCATGCCAATATGAATGTTCTTCCGTTTGATAATTTGATATCCGTCAACCGATACGTTTACCATAGGAAAGTCACGCAACGCTTTACTAACAGCTTCAATAAAAATGGGGGTATACGTAATATTTTCGCCTTCCCGTTTTTTGTAGCTATCCTTTATCTTATTTCTCCAGTTGACCAAATTCGTGACGTCAGCCTCCACAAAGGACGCCACATGCGGCGACGTTTTAACGCTATTTACCATATGGTCTGCTATGAGCCTGCGCATGCGATCCATCTCTACAATTTCATCGCCAGGCGCCACTACTTGCGAAATACTAGTCCGTTCTACTTTCTCCTCCACAGGAGAGGGTTGATCTGGTGGTGTCACTTGAGGTGATGCTATCCGCTTTGCGATATAATCGAGGATGTCCTGTTTCGTGACTCTACCTTCCGCACCTGTACCTCGAATATTATCCAGTTCTGCTTGACTAAGCCCTTCCTCCTGTGCAATATTTTTGACTAAAGGAGAATAAAAGCGCGTGCCGGAATGCAATACCGTCTTTTCGCGCATTTCTTGCGCTAAGAGATTCGTACCGGGAATACCTGAGGACTGGATATCTTCCTCCTTTACGACGGAAGTAGTCTCCAAAGGTTCCGCTGTTGTCGTATGATTTTCTAATGTCTCCTGGGAGATTTCAGGTTGTGATTCAGGAACCGCATTGTCCATCTTTTCTATTCCAGATCGATTCGCATCTTCATCTGTATCCCCCTCTATTTCAATCCACGCGATCACTTCGCCGACTTGAACTACTTGATTTTCCTCAAAGAAAATTTTCGATAACTTTCCCGTCACTGGAGCAGGAACGTCAGAATCCACTTTGTCTGTCGCAATCTCCACAATTGGATCATCCTCCTCAACCGAGTCTCCAATTGCCTTCACCCATTTTGTAACGGTCGCTTCGGAAACACTTTCTCCCATCCTTGGAAGCACCACTTTATATATACCCATATTGACCTAAGTTCATTGAATGATTTACTAAATTAACATTTAATCTAACAAATTCAATTAAACAAAACATAATATTTTATATCGGAGCAAAAATAAAATATTATTTCAATATATTCCAAAGCATTGTTAATCCCGCCATAACGGTACGCTCGATATTGATCTCTCTATCGTTCTTGAAATGGAACGTCTGTGTTTGTGTATTCGATTTCCCTGCAACAGCTATACAGACTGTACCAACTGGTTTTGTTTCCGTTCCTCCACTGGGACCAGCAATACCACTTGTAGCAATAGCATAGTCTGTGCCGAATACACGCTTGGCTCCTTCTGCCATTTCTTTGACAGTGCGTTCACTGACCGCGCCATATTGCGTTAAGGTATCCAATGAAACGCCTAAAACATCCATCTTTGCTTGATTAGAATAGACGACCGCGGCACCATGAAACATCTGGCTAGCGCCGGGAACTGCTGTAATTTGTGCAGAAATGGCACCTCCCGTGCAGCTTTCAGCAGTAGAGAGTGTAATGCCGACCGTGGTAAATGCTTGCACTAACACTTCTTCGAAAGAAAGGTTGTCTACCGAGACAATATATTCTTTTAGTCGTTCAGCTACCTGTTGTTTAAAACTGTTGGTTACTCTTGTTAAATACGCCATATCCGTTCCCTCACTTGTAAAACGCAAACGTACCATTCCAATTTGCGGAAGATAGGCTAAGGTGATAAACGGAGGTAAGGAATCTTCGATATCGGCGATCTGCTGGGCTAAAAGTGACTCTCCAATACCCACTGTTAATAAGTAGGTATTATAAACAAAGACATCATTTTTGTGCGTATCGCGTAACATGGGCAATACACGGTTTTCCATCAGAAACTTCATCTCAAATGGTACACCTGGTAAAAACGCAAAATATTTATCGTTACGTTCGACGACCATACCCGGTGCTGTTCCGACATCATTGAACAAGACGGTTGCGTTTGCCAATACGTCGGCTTGTCCGATATTCATAGCTGGCATATGCTTTCTTCCGGTACGACGGAAAATCCTCTCTACATGTGCTAGCACCGTCTCATTACGTACGAGTATGGTACCAAAATATTCTGCTACAGCAGCTTTCGTAATATCGTCTCGAGTAGGGCCTAATCCGCCGGTCATGATAATTACATCGGCACGCTCTTCAGCCTGCTGCAACGCTTTTTTTATGGCATACGCTTTATCGGATATAGAGGTAATATGGACGACAGGAATATGGAGCTCCCCCATACGCTGGGCAATCCACGCGGAATTAGTGTCTACCACCTGACCGTTTAATAGCTCGTCGCCTATTGTAATGATTTCTGCGGTACGTAATACAGCTGCATTGTTATCGATTTTATTCATTTTTTGCACCTCCCATAATTAAGTTCGGATGTCGCATTTTCTTCGCGCTATCCACGCCATTCAAATAAGAATTAATACACTATACAAAATTGCATTATCCCCACCTTTACGCTAAATGTTGCATCCAGATATTTGAAGTATGTAGAAACTTCATCTTAGCACTATCCAATCCATTCAAATATCTGAAGCGACGAGGTTTTTTGTTTCTTTTTTTACGGAAAAAAAAGAAAAAATTATCGATAACTATAATGGCTCTCTCGCTTCGTCAGCTTCAAATCTTGTAATATGGAAGCTTTCGCACGAATTGTTATATTGTAACTTTTATATTGCCCAAAGGGAGTCCAACCCACGGACATATCCCAACAATGCAAGTCACGATAAATACTAAACCGCGTAAGCGAAAGGGCTTTTTGCCGAAGATCGTAACCCGTATTAAATTGTATCTTCCATTTAGGTGTTACATTAAAGTCGCCATTTATATTGACCGTTGCTGTAACATTATTCATCATCCGTCTTTCGTCGCGATTCCACGCCTTATTGTAGTTCATGCTAAATGAACCATTTAAATTCCAGGGAATATTAAAGTCGACAAATGCATTCGGATTGGTACTGATACGTGCGAGTGCATTCGCCTGTTCTGCCGTCATATTCGGCATCTGGTTACGGAGCGAATCGAGATTATCATTCCGGCTCTTGTTTGCATTGGGGTTAAGGCTATAATCAAACGACAATCCGAAACTGGTCAACCGGGCCAGACTGCCGTCTTGAATCGCAAAACGGTCGATGCGTTGTCCGGTCTCTTTGTTATACGTATAAGGATCAAAGACACCGTTAAAGTTTAAGTTTATCTTTTCTTTAAACAGGGAAGTACGTCCCGAGAAACTAATGTTAGAAAGTTTTAGTGAATCGGCTTGGAAATTATAGTTTCCACTAAAGGTCAAACCTTGCAAAATCTTGACTTTTCGAAATGCTTCTTTACCCGTCGTATCGTTATTATTCCTGACCTTGGCTTCAATATTGTTATCGACAGAGAAGCCGATCCCCATGGATTTACCTGCTCCGGGTCCACCAAACATACCACCTTCAAAAATAGAATAGCGTTCCACCACCCCGTTGTCGTTTACAAAATCTCGATAAAAGCCAAACCGAGGATCCGAGAAATCCGGACGATAGTTGAGGTTAATAGACGGTGTTACCACGTGTCGAATAGCTTCTACTTTTCCCATTTTAGGATACATACCGTAGATCTTCGTGGAAAGACCTGCAGACATCGAGTAATCGTAGGCACGCTCGAAACCACTGACGGTATCGCGCATAGGAGAAAAACCGTTAACTTCATTGACCAATCGTTTACGAACGCTCTGCAGATACCATCGTTCCGTGTAATTTACGGATGTGTTAAATTGAAAATACTTGAACGCATTTAAGCTTAAACTAATGGGGATATTATGTTGAAAACCATTGGTAAAATCATTTAATGCCTGTTTTTTAAAAAGTAGTGAATCCGCGGTAGAAATGGTATTGCGCCCTTGCAAACTGTAACCGACCGTAATCCGTTGATACCATTTTTGATCACCTACACGATCTTTGGAGTCGAAGGGGTTAAAGGTAGATACGTTTAAGCTGAATGACGGTAGCTCTAAGTCTACCTGCCCTGATGCCATATCTTGACGATGACTTAGGTTGGCCGTGAAATTCACTTTTCCGTCAGCAAACACCTTACCATAGGCAATCGAAGATGACATGTTATTCCGGGTCAGGTCTTCTATTGAATTTTGTTGATTAAACCCTGTGTTTCGGAAATAGGAACTGGTACCAAAATTAACAGAAGCCGAAAAGGAAGTTCCCGGATTAGCTTCCTGCCGTTGGGTGTGATTCCAAGTTACATTAAAATCCCGATTGACGCCGTAATTTTCCGTACCCTCCACGCCAGACGGTGTCGATGCATAGCGGATGTTAAAACCGCCACTGAACTTATAGTTCACCAGGTAATTTGTACGCACACTGGCCTCCCATGCACCTTTCGAATACAAGCTTCCTCTAATTTCGGAATCCCAGTAATCATTAAATGCGAGATACCACCCCATATCACGGATAGAAAAACCACGGGTCGCATCCTCGCCAAAAGATGGAAAAAGAAGTCCAGAAGATCTTTTGTTGTTCTTTGGAAAAAATCCGAAAGGAATAGCTATAAACTTAATGGGTATATTTTCCACCACGAGAAAGGCTGGTCCTACTATAATGTGATTTTTTGCTAATAAACCCTTAGTAAATTGAATGCCAAAGTGAGTGTGGGGATAAGGTAGATTACAGGTACTGTACATTCCCGTTTGCAGAGAAAGCTCATCGTATAGATTCTTTCGGACAACTCTCGCCTGAATATAGGCTCCATCTTCTTCCGTCATGATACCATACGTATTTCCCTCGCGGCTTTTGTAGTCATACATCAGTGAATCGACGGACTTGGGGCTTTCACCGGGAAATATAACCACGGGTCGACCGACATATTTCCCATTATGATCGGTTACCCCACTAGCAAACAATTGGTTGGTGTTCCGATCTAGTCGAATATAGTCGGCAGCCAATTCAAAATCTTGATATTTAACTTTAGCACCATTATAAAGATGAAGCATATTTTTACTGACCTCGTTCCAAGATGAATCGTTTGCCACGATAGTAACCATCGTCTCCAAACCGCTATCGTCCTCCATCATCACGGTGTCCTGCCCTTGTGTTTCCTTTAAATGATTTCTGGTAGTGTCTATCGAATTGGTCGAATCAACGACGACTGCCGTATCTCGGATGCTTTTCACACTGTCCACCACAATTAATGTGGTATCTTCAACGTTAGAAGTAATAGCTTTTGAAGACGGAGCAACCTGTGCATCAGAGGCCGAAATGGCCACAAACAGGAACAATAGGCTACAGAAAAAACAAGTTAACGTCTTCAATGTGAATTATGAATGTTATTTTTGTGTGTACTAAAACTACCTATCGGCAAAAATAGGCAAAAAAGATTTAGAAAGCATGACGGACAAACGTTAATAAAAAATAATTTTACTGTACCTTTGTACCGTATTTTAAACGAGGATATATAAGGATATAATACACATGACGAGAAATTTAAATGTAAAAAGGCTGACTTTATTTATAGCTACGATTTTTACGTTGACGCTTACAACCTCATCCATTACCCCTTCTTCTTCCGGTCAAGATCCCAAAAGTGCCCGACAACCTCTCCGTACCATCGTACTTGACGCAGGTCACGGTGGAAAAGATCCTGGTGCAAAAGGAAGAAAAGCTAATGAAAAGGATATCGCGCTAGCGGTTGCATTAAAACTAGGCAAAAAAATTGAAGATGAACTGCCGGGGGTGAAGGTTGTCTACACCCGTAAAACAGACATTTTTATACCGCTATATGAGCGCCCCGCACTCGCGAACAAACATAAGGCTGATCTTTTTATCTCCATCCATTGTAATGCGGCCGCGACTCGACGATCTCCCGCTAGAGGAACGGAAACTTTGGTATGTGGTTATAACCGGCTAGGACAGCAAGATGCCGCGATTCGAGAAAATGCTTCTATCCTATTAGAGGATAATTATGAAGAAAACTACGGCGGTTTTGACCCGAAGGATCCTTCCAGTATGATTGTCTTTCAATTGATGAAAAACCAATATCGTAGAGAGAGTATCAAGCTGGCTTCTTTGATGCAGGATAAGTTTTCAACGTCTCGTCGGCCGGACAGAGGGGTAAAAGAACAATCCCTTGCCGTACTTTCTACGGCAGGTATGCCAGCTGTATTGACCGAACTTGGTTTTATGAGCAGCTCTACTGAAGAAGATTACATGTTGTCAACAGGAGGTCAAAAAGAGATTGTGCAAAACTTATTTGACGCAATAAAAACGTATAAAACAGCGGCAGAACGATAAACATTTGTTACATTCGTTTGTTGTTAAACGTATAATGAATTTAATTTATCCAAGCTAGACATATTTTGAAGATTTCAAACGAAACAAAAGTAGGTATCATTACCGTAGTAGCACTCGCCTTATTGTTTATAGGCTATAACTTTTTGAAGGGAAATGATGTTTTTTCCAGAGAAAAGGAGTTTTACACGGATTATGATAATGTGGATGGCTTAACGATTTCTAAACCTGTAGTTGTCAGCGGTTACCAAATTGGTCGTGTGTCGGAAATGCGACTTTTAAACAATGGAAAGATCCGCACGCATTTTAAAATAAAGAATGAATATGAAATACCTTCTAATACAGTTGCCCGCATTGTAAGTGCCGATTTACTAGGCAGTAAGGCTATCGTTTTTGAGCTAGGTAATAGCACTACGTTGGCAAAAAGTGGCGATCCTCTGCTCTCCGATGTTCAAGCCAACTTATTGGAAAAAGTAGAACCTTTACAGTTAAAGGTGGAAAACCTCGTCGTCAAATTAGATTCTGTTCTTTCTGCAGTGAATACTGCATTAGACAAGGAGTTTCAACGTGATTTTAAAAACAGCCTGCATAGTATTTCTGTTTCATTGCGAAACATGGAGGCCATCACCAGTGATGTCGAAGGATTGATGGGATCCGAAAAAATCCGATTTGCTAGGATTATGCAAAACCTCGAATCTATCACGGGTAACTTCAAAAAGAATAACGTCAAAATAAACAATATTCTTACGAATCTGGACAGCCTATCCGATGACCTCGCCAAAACGGAAATAAAAGCAACGATTGACAACGCTACCCAAGTGATGAAAAACGTGGAAGTTATTACCACCAAAATTAATAATGGAGAAGGTTCTATCGGTTTACTACTAAACGACGATAACCTCTACAATAACCTCAATAGTGCTTCCGAAAATCTAGATAACTTAATTAAGGATGTAGAGGAAAGGCCTGGCAAATATATCCGTCTAAGTATCTTTGGAAAAAAGGACACGAAATAGTTATAGCGTCTCCTTTAACCAACTGAAAAATTCCCGTTGCCATACCAATGCATTATGGCCGGATAGTACCCAATGGTTTTCCTCGGGAAGATAGACTAAACGACTTTTGATATTTCTCAACTGAGCAGCTTGAAAAGCCGCTAATCCTTGTCCAATAGGAACACGGTAATCCTTCCCTCCCTGAAAAATCAAAATAGGCGTATTCCACTTATCGACATGCGTTAAGGGATTAAAGTCCGTATAGGTCTTGGCATTGTTCTTATCCCAATATGGCCCACCTAAATCGTGATTAGCAAAAAATAATTCTTCCGTCGTTCCGTACCAGGAAGTCATGTCAAACAATCCACAATGTGAAATAAAAGACTTAAAACGGCCCTCATGAACACCGGCTAACATAAAAGCAGAGTATCCGCCGTAGCTAGCCCCGACTACTCCTAATCGTTCGCTGTCTACATAAGATTCTGTTGCGAGATCATCAATTGCTGAAAGATAATCACGTATAGGCTGACCACCCCAATCCTTTGATATATCCGCGTTCCATTCCACACCCCATCCCGGCATACCTCTTCTGTTCGGCATAATAACAATATAGCCTTGCGAAGCCATCAATTGGAAATTCCACCGGTAGGAATAGGTTTGTGTTAAAGCCGATTGCGGCCCACCTTGACAATAAAGCAACGTAGGATATTTCTTCGATGGATCGAAATCAGGCGGATAGATAACCCAAGAGAATAACTCTTTACCATCTGAAGCCGTTGTATAACGTCCTTCCACTCTCGTTTCCGCCAAACCGCTAAAGATACCGTCATTTACGTGGGTAATTGCTGTCAATCCCTTTTTCCTAAAGTCGTATCGATAGATTTCCGTCGCACGTGTCATGGTCGTGGATGTAACTACCAATCCACCCTCAACCTCCCCTACTATACTTCCTATATCAAAGTCACCTTCACTGATCTGTGTTATTTTGGTCGACGTATTCCGAGTAAAGCTCTTTGGCAACTCTATTTCGAACAATTGTACTGTACCGCGAACTGGAGCCGTAAAATATATCTTTCGTCCATCTTCGGCCCATACATAGGAGTTGATAGTTCCATCCCATTGGCCCGTCAAATTCTTACGCTGGGTTGTTGCCTTATCGAAGACAACTATATCGTTCTTATCAGCCTCATAACCATCAGTTTTCATACTCAGCCAAGCTAATTGTTGTCCATTCGGGCTATATATAGGATTGGTATCATAACCACTCATCCCATCGGTGATATTGGTGGTTGTCTTTCTCGCTATATCGTATCGGTATATATCCGTATTGGTGCTAGTGGCATATTCCTTACCAAATCTCTTTTTGCATACATATAACACGGCCTTGCTATCCGGCGTCCACGTATAATCTTCTGCACCACCAAACGGCGCTTGTGGGCTGTAAAAAGGTTCACCTTTTAAAATATCCAACGGTTCTCCTATCCTGCCGTTATCATAAGTGGCAATAAACGGATGATTAAAACGACCATCATTAAAAGTATCCCAATGTCTATAATCTAAATCATCATAAATATAAACATCTGACTTCGTCAAGTCGCTGTATTTATCTTTACTGTGGTAAGGATGGCTAAGCACTGCTCGGCTAAAGAGGATCTGTTTCCCATCTGGCGATAGCTTCACATTTGCCAAACCTCCTTCTAGATCTGTAAGCTGTTTCGCTTCACCGCCGCTCAAGGGTTTGGACCATAGCTGCCCTTTGAATAGATAAATGATTTCGCCATCTTTATTTATCTGGACTACTGATTCACCACCTTCTTGCTGCGTGAATTGTACTGGCTCACCTCCTTTTATCGGAATGACATAGAGGTTTTTTTCTGATTTATTCTCGCCGAACGTATAATTAGATACGCCATACACCAGCCATTTGCCATCTGCCGATAGCCCTTCTGCTGATACACGCCCTAATTCCCACAGTTTTTCCGGGGTCATCACTTCTTTCTTCAAATGATATACTTTATTTGTTGTTACCGGTCTTTTTACTCTCATATTCGAATTCTCCTGTCCAAAAGACAAGGTACTCGCTAGCATAGCACAGGCTAAAATTGAAATTTTATCCATAAGGTTTGCGCTTTTTTTTGTTGCAAGATAGGAAATGTAGCTTCGATTTAAAAATCAAAGGTTTTCTTTAAATGTTTTTATGCCGCTCAAGCCGCGACTGGCTTTTACTTTTTTCCCTCAAAAAAGTAAACAAAACCGAGCGAAGTGAGCTCATGGATACCAAAATAAACACGAATCCATAAAAATCGTCGCTTCAGATATTTGAGATAGTTGTTAGTACTAAGGATGAATTTCTACATACCTCAAATATCTGGATGCGACAAATAAAGTTAAGGAGGGGTTCATGCAATTGTATTGTCCCATCAATAACCTATTAATGCCGCATCCGAACTATTCTCGATGCTGGATAAGTGCGGGGTAGAGGGACGCATCAAATGTTTTACAACTGTACAAACTCATTCTTAGTATTATCCCAAATGTAAAACATTCGAAGCGGCGAGGTTTTTGGTTCTTTTTTACGGAAAAAAGAACATAAAGAAGTTATTTCTTTTCAAACTGATACCAATTTACCCGAGTGGACAACCTCATCAATAGAGCCAAAATGACAAACACACCTATTGTACCGACAATCAACGAATAATCCTGTAGCTGCATCAATGAGAAAATAAAGATGTAGAAAGCGGAAAGGATACCGCTGAAAACAAATGCAATCTTTTTGTCTTTCGTGATACCGAAAATAAACGAGGAAATGAGCATAATCGTCGCTATCGCAGCAATCAGATACCCCCAATTAAACCCAATGTGCTCACTTAATGCCAATAGCAATGAATAAAACAACACCATAGCACAACCAATCAACACATATTGAACAATATGAACTCGTTGCTTTTTTATGACTTCGGTAAAGAAAAGTGATGTAAACGTTAAGAGTACCACCAAAATACCATATTTGGCAACGCGTGTTGTCTTCTGATAATTATTTACAGATTCCAGAAAATTGACTTGTACCATATCTTGTTCTGTAGACATTTGTACATTTGATCCTGTAGAAGAAACGCTAGGTTCCGGTATAACAGCCATAGGATAATCTGCATCTGTGATTTCATAGCTCGATACTTGGTACATACGACCTCGTGCCCCTTTCCATTGCTGTGGAAATTTTCGGCTGAAACTTGGGATACGCCATTTGGCGATAAAATCCTGTTCTGAAATAGTCCGATCTTCCGGCAAGAATCCGCCGTTAAAGCTGGGGTTATCCCATGTACCAGAGACGATTATACTCGTCTCGTTACTGGTTGGAAAAACAGTCAGATTCCGCGATCCTCGTATATCTAAATTTATCTCAAATTCGTTTTTAGTCGATCTATCCGATAAATCTACATTGGCGACCATGGTCTGCTCAAAGAGTGATACATCGGCATTACCAACTTCAAATTCCACCTCATCCTGCCCCATACTCAGTTTCGGAATTGCTTTTATACCTTTTAGGTCACTTAGTCCAATAAATACCGTTGCGTTTTCCCATGCTAGATCTTCGGGATTTAAATCCAATTTTGCCAAGTCTATTTCATCAAATTCACCACGCAACGCAATAGTTGCATTATAAACGACCGTTTGATAGATTCCGCGTTTCAAATAGGTAGGTTCCACTGTAGATTTCACATCGAGCGTTTTGGAAACGAGAAAGACATAATCTTTTTCGACATGGCTTTCTACTTTAATTTCACCCTTTTCGTTCGTCGTGTTCACATTATAGGAACGGGTATAGGGTATCCCGATAATAGGCCCTGAAACAACTTGTTTATTACCCCATTTGCTCGCTATTTCATTACTGACAGCCTGATCCCTATTTTTACGTTCCCTTATTAAATCCTTCACGCTCTCCATAGGAATAAGCAATAGGAGGACTAAAAAGAGAATAATCCCTAATTTCAAGATGACAGAATTAGCCAACCGTTCAAAAAAGGTAGATTGAGCCGGTGGAAATGTGGGAGGAGTGTTTTGATTTTCCATATTTTATAGTTTAAAAGTACTTTGTTTTTCAAAGTAAGTGAATAAAAAAATTATTTATACTGTTGTTTTATTAAATTTTCTAACGCTGTTAAATGATTCTCAAAAGCTTTTGCCCCTTTTTCAGTTCGTTTATATTGGGTATTGGGTTTTCTATCAACAAAACTTTTCTCCACATTTATATACCCTTCTTTCTCCAATGTTTTTAAATTGGACGCCAGGTTTCCATCGGTTACCTCTAGCATTTCCTTGAGCGAGGTGAAATCATACGAATCGTTTGCCATCAGCACGCTCATGATTTGCAGGCGTATACGATTCTCGAATACCTTATCATATAGAGAAAAATCCAACCCCACTATTATTCGTATCTTTTATGTACAATAAAACCATAAATGATGTGCAATACACCAAATCCAAATGCCCAAAACCATAATCCGTATCCTGGAAACAATAGCGCGCATAACCCTAACAAAATCTCCAATACACCTAGCCAACGTACTTCTTTAAACGTGTAAATACCTCCAGATGTTAAAGACAGACCATAAAAAATAAGGAGTGTTGCGCCGATTAAACTGAAATAACCTTTCGACAGCAGTACTAAGGAGAACAACCCTCCTGTCATCAATGGAATAGCCATAACCAACAACATCGCTTTACTAGACGGATTCCAAATGTATTGACGAGCCTTCTTCGCCTTCTTTCGAGCCATCCATAGGCCTGTCGTTAATGATGCAATTAGAACAACCAATGCGATACCGATTAAGTTGGTGATAACAGCTGGTTCCGTGACATAATGATCCCGATAATCGAAACCACTATCAAAACCATACACTACGATGTAACCCGCCGCCGCGCCGAGCAATGCATAAATACCAATCAGTACCCCCGAAAGTCCTGAAATAGACAACACTTTGGATGATTTTTCCATCATGGAACGAATATGTCCAATCTCTTTTATCAAATCCTGCTGATTCATATATGAATAATAATGTATTTATATATCTCCCTTTTAATTATCTGCGCAAACAAATAAAGTACTTTGAAAAACAAAGTAAATGAATACAAAGCGTTTATGCAAGACGAAAATGTGTTTTTTTATTTTTTACAAAATAATCAAAAAAAATCTTGCAAGATAGGAGGAGGCTTACTATCTTTGTGCCACAATAAAAGTCCTAATAACTGCGGAAGTGGCGTAATTGGTAGCCGCACCAGACTTAGGATCTGGCGCCGCAAGGCGTGGGGGTTCGAGTCCCTTCTTCCGCACTTGATATCCTCCCGAACTTAATAAACTCGGGAGGATTTTTTTTGTAAAATGCGTAAAAGCGAAACGAGAGTATGAATATTTCACACGAAACAGTTGATAATATCAACGCGAACATCAAGGTTGAACTAGCGCCCGAAGATTACAATCCTTCGGTAGATAAAGCTATTAAAGAACAAGCAAAAAAGGCTAAATTACCAGGTTTCCGTCCAGGAATGGTTCCAGTAGGTCACATCAGACGCACTTACGGAAAATCAATTTTATTTGATGAAATCAATAAATTGATAAACGATAAAATTTCGGAGTATATTAGTGAGAACAAGTTGGAAGTTTTAGGACAACCTCTTCCTGCAGAAAGTGACGCGGATGCGCAGTACAGCTGGGATTTTAACGATACATTCACTTTCACATACGAAATTGGTCTTGCTCCTGAATTCGAAACTCCATTCGCTAAAGAAACAGAATTTACAACTTACGATATCAAGGCGGACGATGAAACATTAGCGGAACGTGTTAAAAATCTTCGTCGCAGCTATGGCAAAATGACTAATCCAGAAGTTTCGGAAGAGGGGGATGTCTTATACGGCACATTGAAACAGGTCAAAGAAGAGGGTATTGAAAAAACGACATCTGTACGCACCGACATTATTGAAGATGCGAAAACGAAGAAGGCATTAGTTGGTTTAAAACAGGATGATACCGCTAAAATCGACATCAAAAAAGCATTTAAGGTAGCCGATACTGCACGTATTCTAGGTATTACTGAAGACGAGGCTGAGAACTTGGACGTAACAAAGTTTGAGTTGACGGTTAAGAACATCAACCGTTTGGAAGAGGCGGACTTAAACCAAGAGTTCTTTGATAAGCTATTCCCTGCAGGTGACGTAACCAACGAAGAAGAATTCGAAGCAAAAGTAAAAGAAGAAGTAGAAGGTCTTTTCAAACAAAATGCGGATCAGAAGTTACGTAACGATATGTATACGTATGGCATGGAAAAAGTAGATGTCAAATTCCCCGAGACCTTTTTGAAAAAATGGTTGAAGGCAACAAATACGAATATTTCTGATGAGGAGTTGGAAGAGGGTTTTACCGACTTCTTAAGTAACTTGAAGTGGACAATTATTGAAAACCGCATCGTTACAGCTAACAACCTCGAAGTTAAATATGACGAAGTGATTAACTTGGCGAAAGAACGTATCTATTCACAAATCAAGATGTACAACATCAACGACGAGCCTACAGATGAACAGCTAGGTCAGTATGCGCTTCAATTATTACAAGACAGAGAACAAGCAAACCGTCTTTTTGAAGAAGCTAAAGCTTTGAAGGTGTTTGATTACCTGAAGGAGAACGTGAAACTAAAAGCTCAGGAGATCTCCTATGTAGATTTCGAAAAATTGGATAAAGACAGTAAATAAGCGTCTTAGAAAATAATGACCACAAACAAAGGCTATCTTTTTTGGGTAGCCTTTGCTATTTTTGAATGATGATACGGATTAGAAAAGCCCAGCCCAGTGATGCCCGTGCAATAGCCCCCATCATGTTGACTGCCATGGAAGAGATTATTTATTATTTTATCGGCGAATCGGATCGACAGAAAGCGATTACTTTTCTAGCACATCACATCGCTCAACAAGGAAATCAATATAGCTATGAACATATCATCGTCGCGGAAGAAGATGAAGAAATTATCGGGCAAATCTGTCTTTATTCGGGGGATTCATTAGAACAGTTGCGGGCACCCGTTCTTTCTTATTTACAGATGCATTTTAACCGGGAACCAAACCTGGGCCAGGAAACGCAGGGGGGGGAAATTTACATTGACACCATCGCGGTATCACCAATTGCACAGGGAAGAGGCATTGGAAAAACACTATTGCTTTACGTTATCGACCTTTTCGTACACAGACATAGTGAGGTATTGGGATTATTGGTAGACAAAAATAACCCTAAAGCAAAGGAGCTTTATTTAAACATGGGTTTCAAACTTATAAAGGATGTCCATCTCTTTGGAAAAGAACTGCAGCATATGCAGTATTCATAAAAACATATTAGAATCTAACATTATACCCAATTGACAACCGTCCAAAGGGAAAACTTCGATTGAAGTCGGGATATTGTTCTTCTTCAAAATGTCCTTCCAACGCGAAGTAGCCAGAGCTGACATTTAGTGAAAAATTTTTGACGAGGCGCAAATTGGCTTCCAATGTTCCTGCATGTAAAATATAATAGGATTCATTACCGCTAATGGTAAAAAAGACACCACCATTATAATCACCGGTGATGAGTAAGCGGTTCAGTACACTTAGTTCAGCATGGTAGCGGTACCCTGCTCCCGAACCATAATTGTAATTCCGACTAGCCCCATACAGCAAATAGGGATCTGGTACAGCCGCCAACAATATGGCACCAACGCCCACACTCATGTTTAGGCGGTTTTGTTTTTTATAACGGAATTCCGAATTCCAATTGTAGGCCAAACTCTGCGCGCCGTAGAAAAATGCATCGTTGTTATAGAAATCATAGTTGGCACTCAGCGTGCCGTGATGAGCACCATGCTTGGTTTTAAAGAATTTATCTCCGTACAAGAGTGCATGCACATTAACTGCATTGATAAATGTGCTATCTCCCTTGCCAAATTCCAAGTTTACATAAAACTGATCGAACGGCCGTTTTATATTTTCGGGACCATTACTATACCATAATCTGAGCCGACCATAGGATCCGTTTTTCCCTCGTTCTACAATATCACCCTCTTGCGCATCGAAGCGCCGGATACCGATATTTACTTCCGTCCATATCGTAGAGGAATCAACTGCATTATATGCATCTACCTTTCCCCATTTTCCGTCCAGCAAACGATTTAAACCATTCACGGGATTAACAAAAAAGGCTCCTATTTCATTTGAAACACGTGAACGACGATGCCGATTTCCTCGTCCCAAAATATTACGCGCAATCCGGTGTGTCATCTCTCCCAAGATAATTCCGCCATACGTGGTATTTACTAGATCGTTAATAGAAGGGGCTTGTGTTTCACCGCCGGTTTCCCAAAGATAACTCCCCGCGAAGGTGGCCAGACTGGATTGATAAAAGTTATAACCATTGCTTCTGAAAGCATTAAAATATAGCTGTCCGTGATAAGGATGGTCTAAATGATTTGTCGTAAATTGATTATCGTCCCAATCCCACGCAGATAATCGTTGATGGTTGATGAAATTTTTAAAACTGATGTAGGAATACGGGTCTTTCGTTATAAACCGATTAAAAGTAGCAGGGACGATATTGGCAATGAGCCACTCGGAACCGGCACGCAAAAAGTTCTTTTCTCGTTTAGGTTCTTCGGTGGTACGGGCGAAGTGGAGCGGCAAATCTGCTTGAAAACGTTTCCCCCAGCGAGCCTGCCTACTGGTATCTAGCAGCTGTACAGTCGTATCGACATGGTGCAAAGTACCAAAATGCTGGGCATCAGCATTGCTCCTACAAAAGGCTAAAATGGTCAACAAGAAACAATAACGTATCAATCTCATTATTATCTTAAACGCACAAAGGTATAATTTGTGTGAACATGTTCTCGTATAATTTGTTATTTTTATGTAGAACCAACATAGACATATCATGAAAAAATTAATTTCATCAACTGTTTTCCTGTTTATTGCCACACTAATTATGGCACAAACTTCGTCAAACCTGAAAGGTGTATATACAATGAAAAAAGACGATATGAATATCGTTTGGATGTTTATTGATGGATATTCTTCTCAGATTACCTACAAAGATGATGCTTATGTATCGACCTTTGGTGGTCCTTACGCCTATCAAGATGGAACACTAACCATTCGGGTTGAATATAATGATGTCGATGCGGGTATGATCGGCCAAACAGAAAGCTTCGCTTTGACTGCAAACGCGGACGGTTTACGAGAACACTCTGGATCAACATGGAAAAAAGTAGTGGCTAAAACCCAAGATTTGGATGGGTTGTGGCGGATAACCGGACGAAAACAAGGTAACGATCTTGTTCAAATACACCAAAGCGGCACCCGCAAAACCATCAAGCTCTTAGTGGATGGCTATTTCCAATGGATAGCTATAGATCCGGGTGCGAAGACTTTTTCCGGTACGGGAGGTGGGCACTATACGTTTACTGGGGGTAAATACAGTGAACATATTCTATTTTTCTCACGAGATAATTCGCGTGTCGGAGCTCGTTTAAGTTTTGATGGTGAGTTGAAAGATGGTGCTTGGCACCATAGTGGTTTGAGCTCAAAAGGTGATCCTATCTATGAAATTTGGAGTAGAGATAATAAATAACGGGGATTAAAAATTAGTCAAGAATGTAAACACTAAAAAGGCGGTATAAAAACTGATATCTTTTTCTTTAAAGATCAGACGTAAAGCTGAAAGGGCTTTTGACCTGGCAAAGTATACATTGCTTGCGGTGGTTCCTAAGGTCTCACAAATTTCCAGTGTGCCCAGTCCCTCAAGATAAGACAGGCGAAACACTTCTGCCTGTTGTGTGGGGAGCGTATCCAATTCTGCAACAATCTGATCAATCAGCTCTGTGTAGATGATATGCGTGAGTATATCTGTCCTCGTCTCTACCATATCCCCCAACAGCTCGTCCCGTAAATCAACTGTTTTATGATACGAAGAACCTACATGATTATAACAGGCATTGCGGATCGTCAGGTACAGAAAAGATTTGATTGCTTCTACAGATACGGCCTTTTCACGTCCTTGCCACAACTTATAAAATGACTCAGAAACAATCTCCTCCGAAGCCTCTCTATTTTTGGTAATTTTATAGGCAAAAAAACGCAACTGTTCGCCATACTGCAACATAAAAAACAGTAGTCCGTCTTCTTCACCGGCTCGTAGCATATCAAGGTATTTTCTGCTCTCTAATAATTGCATTTCAGGTTTTTCATATCTAGTATAAAAACAGAAGCAAAATAACAAAAATAAATATGACTAGCCTGAGAATGAGCCGTTATGTTTTTGTTAAGAAAAGTTACTTTTCATCTAATCAGTTTTCCATTCTTCCAAACCATCTGCTCGCCCCAAAAAGGCATAATCGTATTTTCGCAGTTTACGCCGGCAAGATGCTTCAAGGTCTGCGTGATAGACGCTTGCCCCTTCGGTTCATGTCGTAGTTCGATCAGATGCGATAATACCGCATATTTTGGATTAACCAATCCCTCCCCAGTGCCTATAATATCATTTTCCCTTGGCGCGCCCCAACGCAAGATCAGCATATCGACATCACCTTGTACATTAGCGAAGCGATCGGATTCAAAACCAGAATCTCCACAATGTAATAGCGAGAAGCCTCCCCCATCAGCACCGCAATCTATACGCAAGGACATCACGAAATCGGGAAGTGTAGGACTTCTTAAATGACTGGAAATATCTGTTCGGACGGTAAACTTACCAATCTGATAACTTGTAGCCGTTGTTGACAAATACTCCACACAGCCTTTATAGAAATTTGTAATGACTGGCTTACCGGCTTTCGTCATTGCTTCCATTAGCTTCACATGCGCGTGATCACCATGGTTATGCGTGATACAAAGAAAATCCAGATAAGGTTCCAATTGCTCGGCCAATCGGTGTTCTATATCGATACCAAAACAGCCAGAGGGGGTCTTTACGACAAATCCCATGTTATACAATAACCAAACCCGGGCTGTTCCCTTTTTTAACTTGGTCTTCTTGACCTCATCCAGCACTTTATCGAAAGCTTCCCGATAGCAGTAGATCATCGGAACTTCTTTTTCCATTTGCTCAGCTTCATCTTCCGGCTTGGCTAAATAGGCTTTAAAGGTACTAGCTTCCAAACGATCCGAATAGCGCTGAAACTGATGTAAAAAGGCTAACCGTTTCTCATCCAAGCGCAAAGGCGATGTTTTGCGGAATGCCGCCATAGAGTCTATGGCGGTATTGGGGGCGCGTTCAAGTTTCTGCGCAAAACCGGGCTGCACGGTCATGATAAGCGCAATCAACGCGGTGAGTATATTTTTCATGGTCCATATTCTTTTATTCATCATCATTTTCATCGTCAGAAGGAGTTTATGGAATAACCGACTCCAAATAGCTTGGCGTCACCAGTGTATCAATATCATTTTCATTAATTAGATATCGTGTTTTACTCCGCACGAACCCTCCGGGTTTCGCATCATGCAGCTCTAAGCGTTCTACGACACGCACCTCTTCCGTAAACTGTCCGTTGCTCTGCTCGTAACTGACCAAATTATCTACAACCCCTACCCGATTATCGAATTCGATCGTTTGACCTTCAGAAATAAATCGAGGCATGGCGTGCAACAATGTTCCTACATAATTCGGGCCATACACAAAACCTCCTTGATCCGTCAGCAATGACCTGTTTCCAAAAGCATCCACATTCCACGCCTCGATCAAAACATTCCCTTCAATACCGGACATATCTAATTCAGCATAATAACTGTCCAAATCTTCATCATAGTTTTCCGGCACATAATTCACCTTTACCGAATCCGGATTACCCGAAGCAGCGTTCCATCTCAACACGCAGTATGCTCTGTTCACATCCTCCACGGGTAGAATTCGAACACCTACTTTTTCATAACCTGATTTCACTTCCAATTCTGCAATTTTTCCTGCATATACAATCGGTCCGTTTTTGATGTGCTGGTTCAGCAATTCATCCGCGTCATCACAGCTTATTGCCGTAAACACCAACAAGCCTATTGTCATTTGTTTGATATAGTTATACATTGTCAACATTCTTTTTTGATTAATAATACTTCAGCACCTCCCCAAACATTTTGAACTCATTGATGGTATAGAAGTTCTCGTTTGCTGTATAACTTTCCATAAGTTGAAGCCGCATATAACGGAACGACGCGGTAGGAGTTGCCTCTGGGTTTACGTTGTCCTCGGAGATAGCGTATTCCTGTCTGTTATAAAAATAATCAGTCTCTTCCTGCGTAATACTTGCTGAATTGGCCGGCATCTTACCTTCGTATTCACCAATTAACGTCCACCCTTCTGGAAAATTAGACCAACGTGCTGCATTCGCATCATCGGTTCCCCAGATTCTGAATCGCTTTACACTCGATCGAGAATACAGGTAACTAGACGATGGACGAGGATAAAGTTGCACGCGACTAAGTCTTAAATCTTGGCGCAGATCAAGTGTTACGTAAACATCGTCAATATACGTACGTTGCCCATCCGGAGATTCCTCGTAAAACTTACGCGCCAAAAAGTTATTTGCAGTCGTTACACCGTCAAACATGGTTATTGGCGCAAAGGCTGCACTATGAGTGGTCGCATCGTTTAGCAAACCTGTTACCGGATCAACTCCAAATTCTGCAAAATCTTTACTTGTTGTCCCATAAGTTGGATTGAAATAAGCAACCGCCTCTACCAAATTATAATCAATGATTTCTTCCTTAAAAGGAGTAATCATTTCGATCAGGGTATCCGTCCGATTACCCCACTTATCCGACAACGCAAATCCAAAGGTTTGTTCCACATTATCGTATTGTCTCAAATAAGTAGCTGTATTGAGGGAATCCGAACTGTAAATCGTTTTAGAAGGGTCTTCAATCAACGTTTTCACTCCCAGTTGTATTTCATCTTCCGTCAACACATGGATCGCAAAAGGCAAGGCCTCTTTGTTGTCCCATTCCAGTTTTACACCACCAAAAGCCGGCGTAGCCAACAAACTTGCCCGGGCAACCTCCACCGGCGACAACAAAGGCTTATCGCGTACTTGCGTAATATCCGATCTGTTGCCGCTTTCATCCATGACCGCCAAATCCACCGTGACTTCATCGGTACCGGTAAACCCTTCCACCAAAATCGTATTGCTATAACGCGACACTTTGAATTCCACCTCATTGCCAGCCTTATTGATATAGGTAGCCACCACCTGTGCGTGATTCGGATTTCCCGCCGGCAAACTAAAATGAATTTCTAAGGCTCCGGCCATCGGCACCACACGGTTCACCGTCAATTTTTCGGGCGTATCCGTACCAAAATCGGGCTGTTCGATTCCTAAATAGGAGTCCATGCAGGAGACCGCCATCATACTGATAATCAGCATTAGGGTTGCGTATATTCTATTATTTTTCATTTTCTTCATCAATTAGTTACCACCCTGGGTTTTGTATTAGATTTCTATTCTGAAGTAATGTATTGGTTTTGATCGGCATGAGGTAGTCCTTCATCGAAAACCTCGGTTGCAAAAGCACTTTCAAGGTGTAAAAATCAGCCTTATTTTCACCTTCTTTATTCCAGCCCAAAATAGGTTGATTGTACACTTCCTCTGCTATAAGCCAGCGACGCACATCATAATAATAATGTCCTTCAAAAGCCAGTTCATTGAGACGCTCCTGGCGGATAATCTCCCTCAATCCGCTCTGATTATCCGGTTTCGCCTTATACGGGGCAGAAGCATACTTTTGCCAGCTATCAACCACGCCTTCCATTCCCGAACGGGCCCGAATAATATCTAGATAATAATAAGCATTATTCCCCTGAGAATCTGTCGCACCAGGACCATCGACCTCATTAAGACATTCGGCCAAGAGCAAATACAAATCTGCCAAGCGAATAATCGGAAAAGAATACGGTTCGTAAATTAATTCTACCCGCGTCGCGGTATAGGTCGTCCTGAGATGCACCATTTTTTTCGCCAGATAACCCGATAAAGGATAAAAACCATACTCTACCCCATATTTAAAGCCACTTCCCATGTGCCGCATAAAATTTGGAAATGCCGGATTCGACAAGGGTTCAGAACGGCCTTCCCAAATACCACCATCAAAACCTACAGATGCGTAAAATCGCAGGGAACGATTATGGTGTAACAAAGCCGTTTCTTGTCCGCTTTTTATCAAAAACTTGGTATGATCTGCCTCCGGCAATTTCGTTGTATAACGATTCGTATACCAGCCATTTTGATCCCATTCGGCATCTTCCTCTATGGGTACTCCGTTAGCTGAATAAAAAGACTCCACCACGTTCAATGTAGGTGCATGCCGTTGTCCAATATCCGGAGCACCGGAGCCTGCCATATTATCCCATTCGGAATTGCTTAACATACTGGCAAAGCGCTGCAACTGCCGTGTACTCGCATTCGTCGCCCAAATAATCTCCTGATTCCAAGGCTGGGTAACAGCCTGGCGCAGGCTAATCATCGCTTTGGTCGTATCGTTAATATTGGTACTATTCACATCCGGAATAGCGCCTGAGCCTGCATCGGCACTGACCAATATACGATATCCGGCTTCCTCGGCAGAACGTATCGCCTCATCAGCCGCTGTCAAAGCTCGCTGCCATCTTTCCCGACTATCACCCTCCGGAAAAAGCTCTACTCCACGGTTATCGGTGTAGCCAAGATAATAGTTGTTGTTGTTAAAAATAGGACTCGCCGCCAACACCAGCGTCTTGGCTTTGATGCTCCGCGCGATTGTTTTAGTAAAACGACCATATTCCGACGCCGGATCGATCTCTCCGACAACGGGTAAAGATTCAATCGCCTCATCCAACAAATTGACGATATAATCCGCTACCTGATCAACCGGCTCTCGGTAAAAAGCTAATTCCTCGCCCTTTGCGGCAATAGGAATCACCTTATCCACAATTGGAATCGGGCCGTAGAGTTGAAACAAATAGAAATTAAGGTAAGCTTTAATGGTTTTCACCTCAGCGATCCACCGTTCCCGTTCCATTTCATCCATATCTCTAGGACCTCCATCTTCTGGATCAATATGCTCCAGAAATACGTTGCAATGCCGTATCCCTTGCCATATATTTTTGGTTGCACCATTCTCACCATCCCAGAAATTCATATAAGGGTTTGCCGTATTATTTCCGTTAAAGAATAGTAGGGTGGTGCTGGTAATATGTGCCGTATTCCCTCCTGGCGTATTCAACGGATCGTATACTACATCACCACCTCCGGAAAGGCCAAGCGTATTGATCGGATCTGCAACTACAGGAAGACTTCCATAGCAGGTAAACAAATATTTCTCCGCGTTATACCGATCTTTAAATGCGTCCTCTAAAACCGGTTTATCGTCCGGCAATATATCCAAGTATTTATTACATCCCACAGCGGTCAATAACAAGACTACTATCGCTGCGTATATTTTATGTTTGACTATCATATCAATGCGTTCTAACTTGTTATTAAAAATTAACCTGAACCCCTAAATTAAACACCTTTTGTAAGGGATAAGAAAGTCCGTTCCCTCGCATTTCGGGATCCCACAACTTAAAAGCGGAAAGGGTAAAAAGATTCGTGCCACTGGCATATATCCGCGGGCTCAGTCCATAAAAATCATTTATTTTATATCCCATTTCGACAGATTTCAAGCGAATATAACTGGCTGAGCGAAGCCAATAATTACTATTCACAAAATTATTAGCGTTACCTATCGCTTCACTTCCGGCATCTGGTGAAAGGCGTGGCCATTGTGCATAGAGATCTCTATTTGTTTCGGTCCACAAACTTTCCTTAATAAAATTCAGCATCGCCCGATCCCCTCGCATTCCACCGGAGGTCACGGCTACAAAAGGTGCCATGGCGCTAGCGTTCATAAAAAAGGAAAAACGGGAAGATCCCTGAATAAAGGCAGAAATATCAAAATTTTTAAATCCAAATGACCCACCTATACCATATTGGATTTCCGGATTTGTTGGATAACCCATAGGGACAATATCAAACTGGTCGATAACGCCGTCGTTATTGATATCTCTATATTTTATGTCGCCCGCCTGATATAAGGCATTGCTGCCATTCACCATCTGCACCGGTGAATTCAACACCTCGTTGTCATCGATAAATAGACGTTCTGCAACATATCCTTGGGACTGACCTACTTTTCGTCCTACAACGGAGCGCCAAGGTGCAACACCGGAGTAATCCAACTCATCATACACGGTGATTTCCGAGGTTCCATAGGTAAAATTACCTCGCAGGATATACCACATCCCATTGAACAAGGATTTATTATAATTTAAGGTCAAATCAAGCCCCTTCCCCATCGCTTCCCCATAGTTTGTTCGCACATTGGACGTCAAACCTACAATCGATGGAATATCCTGTCGTACCTGCACAATATTTGTCCGGTTTTCATGATACACTTCCGCAATTAATTCTAAGTCGTTATTGAATAAACCGAGCTCTAAAGCTAAATTCGTTTTGTAAGAAACCTCCCACGTGATATTTGGATTAGCATAGCGCAACACCTCTATCGTTGGTCGACTAGTAAGCGAGTTAAAATTATTCCCGAAATAGCCTGCATTTGGCCCGTTTAGGTTGATGTTGGACGTAAAGAAAAAACGATCGGAATCAGACACAATGACGTCGTTACCGACTAAACCATAGGTACCACGAAGCTTCAATTTAGGCACGGCATTTCGTAAGTTGTCCCAAAAGGGTTCGTCGGAAACTTGCCAGCCTAATCCGATGGATGGGAAAAAACCCCAACGAAAACGCGGATCAAAACGCTCCGATCCGTTGAGTCCGAAATTAAGCTCGGCAAAATACTTATTCCCATAACCATAGGTAAAGCGACCTGCCAACGCTACATTCCTAGATGGCAACGACGAGTCTAAATTATTCGCACTGCCATCCAAGCGATCTTTAATCGAGCCTACCAATAAGGAGCCCACATCATGCTTGCCAAAGGAACGATTATACAACAATGCGCCCTCTGCATACCCTCTTGCTTCAACAAACTTACTTCCCGCCTGGTAATCAATGTAATCATAGCCATCCTCCGGATTTAATGCTGCCAATTGATAAGGGAAGCTGTTGCTTGGATCATATGTACCTCTTATATATTGATAATAAAAAGGGTCATAGCTCCGCTGGAGACTAAAACCTGAATAGCGTGTAATACTACCGATAAAGCGGGCCTTTAAACCTTTTGTAAAAGAGCCTAAATCCTGGTGCAACTCCAACTGTGTAAGCAAGGTATTGTTTCGCACATCCTCATAGCCTCGCATAATATCTGCGTAGGGATTTAAATATCCCGGGCTGCCCTCCCCGAAGTCGTTGCCGGCATTATTACCAAACAAAATTCGATCAACATATTGTGTATTATAATCTGGCTCATAGTATGCAGGGAAGAGCACCGGATTAGCCAGTAAGGTTTTACCATAGGTGTTCGCACCTCCACTCCCCGACTCACCAATAGGGCCAGTATAGTCATCGAAATTTGCGCTCAAGCGGACTTTTGCTTCTAAGTTTTTCGTCAAATTCAAATTTACGTTGGAACGTACGGTATATTTTTTCAGATTAATATTTGAATTGAAAGGGTTCTTATTATCGACCTTTAGGATACCGTTATCCTGCGAAAAGGATCCTGCCAGATAATACGTAGCGGCATTTCCTCCCCCTGTAAGGTTAAGGTTTGTTCGATGATTCAGTGAATGATCCCTCGTTAGCATATCCTTCCAATCTACAGCTGGATACACATTCGGGTTTCTATTCGGATCGCTGGTGAAATCAATCTTGCTTTGTGGGTAAGTCAGTTCGCCGTGCCTTGTCATATTTGCGATATTCGCATATTCCATATAACTAATCGGATCCGCCATATCGACCTTCGTTGTTGGCGTAGAAAGAGAGCTTTCATGCCGGAAGGAAACCTTCACCTTTCCCCGTTCTCCCTCTTTCGTCGTCACTAAAACTACACCATTAGCCCCTCTCGCTCCGTACAACGCTGTTGCGGATGCATCTTTCAAAATCGAAAAACTCGCGATATCATCCGGATTTAATCGGGCGAGGTCTTTGGAGGTCATTTCAATATTATCAATCAAAATCAACGGAGATGTCAACCCACTCCCAAAAGAAGTAACACTACGCACAAAGAACTGTGCATCCTCTTCGCCCGGAGCGCCGGTAGATTGGTAGGCTACCAAACCCGCCATGCGACCGGCGAGCGCGGTAGTAAGATTGCTCGACGGTGTGCGCAAGTCTTTTACATTAACGGTCGTGATTGAAGACACCACACTTTCTTTTTTCTGTTTGCCAAAGGCAACCACTACCGTTTCCTCGATCTCCTCAGTATCTTTTGAAAGACGCGTATTAATCAACCGAACCCGACCGACGACCACGGTATCCGCTAGATAACCAATAGCCGAAAAGATCAGAGAATCGCCTTGATTGGCCTCGAGTTCATAAATACCGTCGGCATCTGTCATCGTGCCTAATTGCTGCCTTTGTACGGTGATCGTCACGCCAGCGATAGGCGTATCGTCAAACGCATCCGTCACTTTGCCGGTAATTTTATTTTGCTGACGGGGCGAAACGACACGGACAGGTTCTCTTACCGGTACCGGAGGCTTGCTCTCCGCAACCGTGTTGGGGCGAGGTTTAATAACTATGGTATTGCCCTCGAGCAACCAGGTAGCGGCTTTGTCTTGCAGCAACACTTGCATAGTCTGGTTCATAGGCAGACCGTCAATATCAGCATGAACCTTGATTCTGCCCAGCTCTCTGCTCTTGATAAAAAACTCGTATCCGGTTTGCTGTTGTATGGCCTTCATAACCTGTAGCAAGGACATGCCATTCGTCTTCAAGGAAATGTCCTGCGCAACCCCCTCGGCCATTACGGTGGTCAGATTCAACAGGATAAGTGCAACGATCCATTTCATAATAAGGAGAAAACGGTTTACGGAAGACCCCTGCAGGTCTTCAGGTTTTGTGTTAAAATTCATACATTTGTGCGGTTTAGATCATATTGTAATTTGTTAAAATGAAGAACTTCTCTTAGACCAGAGATAAATAATTACGATAGACCGCTAAAACAATGGCGGGCAGTGTTGGCGCACTGTCCGTTTTTTAGGGACTATCTTCTGTTGGCTATTGTGCTAATTCATCATGACTTTTGTGCTAGTTAGTTAAAAATTGTTAGTTTATTCCTGTCTCCCAAGCGTTCTAATCTAAATTTGATTCCACTACTTTCGATAATTCTGAGCACCTCTTTTAGACTTTTACCGCGGCTGATACTGGCATATAGATAGGTGTGCTTCACGGTCTGGTCAATCTGAAAATCAAAATCATACCAACGGCTCAGTATTTTCAGTGCTTCGCGTAACTCTAACTCTTCAAACATAAACCGGTTATCCTTCCATGCTATATATGAGCTGATGTCCACCTTTTTCTTACTTAACGTCCGTCCATCGTTAAGCCCTTGTTCGCCCGGCATTAATGGGAGGACGTTACCAGCTGCGTGCAACAATACCGCCCCTTTTACTAGGGTAGTACGGGTGTCTCCTTCCTCATCAGCATAAGCCTTGATATTAAATTGGGTACCGAGTACTTCAATTTCTTGTTGTGCCGTTTTGACCAAAAAGGGGATTCTGTGATCTTGTGTCGTAAAGGGCTTTACTTCAAAATAGGCTTCTCCCTCCAACTCGACCGTTCTTAATCCACCCGTAAAGTGCGAAGGATAGGTTAGCTTTGTCTCCGCATTTAGCCATACTTTAGTGCCGTCGGCCAAGGTAATCTGATACTGTCCCCCTCTAGGCGTTTGTATGGTGGAATATACGACCTCCTCCTCACTAAGCCGTATTATGGATGTGCCATCCTCGTAAGTCAGCTCCTCACCCAAAACTACTCCGTCCTGGTCGTCGCTCAATTCGATAACGCTGCCATCCGAAAGGGTTATCAACGCTTTGTTCGTTCCCGGAGCTAGATCATGTATTTCAACATAGTGCTCTGTCAACACATGACTACGATAATATATAAAAATGAAAGTCAATATCGTTAATAGCACCGCAACATAAGGTAGAAGTTGGCGGAAAATGGACATGCGGTATATTTGGCTCTTCTTACTGTCGGCATGTATCTTATACAGCGTTTTCGATTTCAGTCGTTCATCCCATGCACCGTTTCGTTCTCCATTTCTAAGTGCTAACCAATCCCGGATATCTTCTAAGACTATCTCTTCGTCTTCTGCTCTTTTTAACAATTCTGCATGCAATGGACTTTCCGCTACCCATTTTTCCAGAAAAAGCAGTTCCTGATCACTGATCGTGCCAGCCATCTTTTTCCTTATCAAAATTATTACGTCAGAAATGTCGTCCATCTTTTGTCTTCCCTTGGTAAGACTATATACAAACGACTTGGAAAAACCTTAGTAAAAAAATGAAATATTTTTTGATTTTTTTTTTGAGGGAGATTATCCAAATAAATCTGAACTTAAATAACGATCCCCTCGGTCACATGCTATAAAGACAACAATACCTTCATCGATTTCGCGAGCAACTTTTAAAGCCGCGTGAAACGCCCCTCCTGTACTCATTCCCACAAAGATCCCTTCTTGTCTTGCCAATTCTCGGGTGCGCTGCACGGCGTCCTGTTCAGAAATATCAATTACCCGATCTACCCGCGAAGCATCAAAAATCTTTGGAAGATAGGCTTCGGGCCACCGACGAATACCAGGTATAGAAGATTCCTCTGTCGGCTGGCAGCCAACAATCTGGATAGCTGGATTATTTTCTTTTAAGAACATCGAACACCCCATAATCGTACCCGTGGTTCCCATTGCACTTACAAAATGTGTAATCTTTCCTTCTGTATCACGCCAAATTTCTGGCCCCGTGGTCTTGATGTGAGCTTTATAATTATCGGGGTTAGCAAACTGATTTAAAATAAAATATTCGCCAGAAGCTGCTTTTTCCTCGGCATAATCGCGACAAACTTCCATATTTTGCAACAACGTTACTTTCGCTCCGTACGCTTCCATGGTTAAAGTTCTTTCACGAGTAGATGATGAAGGCATGACGAGCTCGAGTTCTAAGCCATAAATACCGGCTATCATAGCCAAAGCGATACCCGTATTACCAGAGGTAGCTTCTATTAATTTCGTGTTTTTGGTGATTTCCCCTCTTTCCAAAGCAGAACGAATCATATTTAAGGCAGCTCTGTCTTTTACAGAGCCTGCCGGATTATTCCCTTCCATTTTCACGAAAATCTTCACGTTAGGGTTCTCGTGAAAAGAGGTAATTTCCACAAGAGGAGTATTGCCTATGGCGTCTATTAGTTTTCCCATTATACGATAGGTTTAGAGTCGATAAATTTGGAGTTAGGTTGGTGATAAACTGTAGTATAGGGATCTACACTAGAAGTCAACCATACGTTTCCGCCAATAACGGAGTGATGACCGATCACCGTTTGTCCTCCTAGGATCGTAGCCCCTGCATAAATAATGACATGGTCTTCAATAATAGGGTGGCGTTGGGTGTCAACCATATTTTTTTCTACACTCAACGCACCAAGTGTGACGCCTTGATATAGCTTGACATGGTCTCCAATGATACAAGTCTCCCCTATCACCAATCCTGTTCCATGATCAATATATAAATATCGACCTATTCGGGCCCCCGGATGGATGTCGATTCCCGTTTTTGAGTGCGCATGTTCGGTCAATATACGAGGGATAAGTGGTACATTCGATTTCCATAGTTGGTGGGCTATGCGGTAAACGCATATGGCTGTAAAACCGGGATATGTACGGATTACCTCCCGTAAACTGCGTGCGGCTGGATCACCATCCATAATCGCCTGCGCATCCGTGAGCATCACATCGTAAATAGCTGGAAGTTCTTCGAGAAAACGGCGTGCGATCAATTTGTTGTCACAATGTGAACATGCTTTTGTTTTCATCAGCAATTCCAACAATTCTTCTTCGGCTTCTTCAAAAGCTTTACGGACGTCAACTATACCCTGAAAATGAGACGATTGCCGCTCAGGAAATAGTAGATGGAGCACATGCATTGCCCAATCGGCTATACGGGCGTTACTCGGCATGTCCTGCACTTCCATTTGTTTTTGATATATATGTCGATAAAATTCTTCCATTTTTTATCTGTGAGGTTTAGTGTTTCTCCAAATTTAAGATTCCTTTTAAAAAAACTATGCCTTCTATAGTACTAATTTTTCAAATAATTCTTGATGGGTCTCATTCGCCGAAATGCACAAACCGGGATGCACCACCGAACATTGTATAATGGTACTTCGTTTTGCTGTTAGCCAACGGAAGCGTTCTGCTTGTTCTAAAGTTGCTAGTTTCCCTCCTCCTTTATCTCCCACACAAATACGCTGAAAGGAATCGAGATGTTTCGTAATTAGTTCCAAATCGATATCCGGATCAAGCATTTTACATTTAACTTCATCTATGTAGATCTTGACCTGTGCGTATCGCTGTTTCCGACAATAAAATGCTACACCGACATTGATAAATTCATCACGTTCCACGCGAGGGACTACGCGTACGATAGCATACTCATACAGTGTTCTCTCGCTCATGTTGTATCTGTTTTATAAAGTTTGCCGAATGGGCCAATCTTCCCAACAAAAAAGATATATATACTCTGCGGGCATCGTCTGCACTCAATTCCCGATGTCCGTCTACCAACCATTCATCAGGCACAATCTGCAATATATTCCACAAATTTTCTTGTGTAAAAAGAGATCGGTACCGCGCATCGACTTCTTCTACCTTTGACGCAAATTTAAGCAGTACATGATCCTTTATTTGTATAAACGGCTTTTCCAACTGCTCTTCCCAATTATCCCATGCGTGATGAAAATAAAGTGACGCGCCGTGGTCTATCAACCAAAGCTCTTGATGCCATATCAACATATTGGTATTTCGTACGGTACGGTCTACGTTCATAAGCAGTGCATCTAACCAGACAATTTTGGAAGCTTCTTCTTCGCTTATTTCGTCGACATTCGGATCAAACGTAATCGCGCCGTTCAAAAAATGCACCCCTAAATTTTTTCCTACCGAAAAACGTAGCAAATCCTGTATTTCCTCATCCGGTTCCATCCGCGCGAAAGATTCGTCAAGATCTGCAAAGACTAATTCGGGCATACGAAGCCCCAAAATACGACAAAGTTCACCTCCGATCAACTCCGCAACCAATGCTTTCCTCCCTTGTCCTGCTCCACGAAACTTGATGACATAGCTAAATCCATCGTCTGCATCTACCAGAGCTGGTAACGACCCTCCCTCCCTAAAGGGTTGAATATAGCGTATGATACGTACATCGCGTATCTCCGGTTTAAATATTTTCATCGGCCTGTCCTTATATCTAATTTTTCATACCTCAAAGAACGGAATTTTTTCGTTTATAGCAAATTGTACCTTTTTTTGACCTAACCCTTAAACATATTCTAATTATATTTGTAGTTTGTAGAACTATCAATAGAAAGGCATTAATAATGGCGGACACGACGACCGAATATAATAACGTTATAAAACATTGTAAGGATTTGTTCCTGAAAAAAACAAAAGATTACGGTACTGCTTGGCGAATTATGCGTCCACCATCTATAACAGATCAGATTTATATTAAAGCACAACGCATACGGACATTGGAAGTGAAAAAAGTTTCCAAAGTCGGGGAAGACATTTTAGGAGAATACATCGGTATCGTCAATTATTGTGTGATTGCGATGATGCAGTTAACGTTACCCGAAGAAGCGGAGGAGAATTTAGGATATGATATTGTAGACAAACAATATTCCGAAAAAGTTGATGAAACACGTGATCTCATGTTTGCCAAAAACCATGACTATGGCGAGGCATGGCGAGAAATGCGCATCTCTTCCTTGACAGACCTTATTCTCATGAAAATTCACCGGGTCAAACAAATTGAAGATAATGGCGGACAAACCCTTGTATCGGAGGGATTGAAAGCAAATTATCAGGACATGCTCAACTATGCTGTTTTTGCACTTATCAAATTAGGACTTGCCGAACAAAATTAGACTCATGGAAACAAACTTTACGCCCACACGAAAAAAAGAAACCAATACGGCCGATATTGCATTGGGGTTTAGCCGAATATTTGTCGGTATACTTTTCATTTTTTCGGGCTTTATCAAGGCGAACGATCCTACAGGCTTTGGATACAAATTACAAGAGTACTTTCTTGTTTTCCGTATGGATTTTCTCAACGATTATAGTACTTGGCTTGCTGTCCTTATCTGTGGTATAGAAATAATTCTTGGGATATTCTTATTACTGGGATTCCATAAAAATAAAGTAGCTTGGGGATTATTGCTGTTAACGCTATTCTTTCTCTTCCTGACCTTCTATTCTGCTTTTTTTGAGGTTGTGAGTTCCTGTGGATGTTTTGGCGACGCCATACCACTAACACCTTGGCAATCTTTCATCAAAGATATCATCCTACTGGTCTTCGTGTTTATTATTTTCAAATACAGGGCACATATTAAGCCGCTCATTTCCAATCCGACCATACGGGGCCTCGTTAGTACGTTGGTTGTCCTTTTATCCTTTGGGATTGGTGTTTATACGGTGTACTTTTTGCCTTTTATAGACTTTCTTCCTTATAAGGAAGGAAACAATATTCCAGCTTTACAAGTACTTCCCGAAGGAAAAGAAAGCGATGTATACGAGTATATTTACGAAATCAGACATAAACAAACGGAAGAAGTAAAAAAAGTGACCGACAAGGAATATATGGACGGTATTTGGGAAGATGACAATTGGGAAGTTCTTGGAGAGCCAACATCGAAGCTTATTAAAAAAGGATATCAAATCCCCATCCCAGACTTATTGATTTCGGATGCGGAAGGAAACGATGTAACAGAGGAAATCATTACGAACCCGTATTATAACTTTATCGTAGTGAGCACCTATGTGGACAAACTATCTTTAGCAGACATTATTGCATTGGATCGCATCAACACGACGATTCGTGATTTAGCAAGTGACTATCCGCTCCGAGCCATATTGTTAACTGCAAGTCCGTCACAGGTGGCGGGAAGTCTCCATGAAGAAATGGACTTGGTGCTCGAAACATTTTATGTCGATGCTGTTCCACTTAAAAGTATGGTACGGTCCAATCCCGGCGTACTCTTATTGCAAAATGGAACGGTTATCAAAAAATGGTCGAAAATTACGTTTCCAACGAAAGAAGAATTAGAAGAAGATTATTTAGGAAAATGATGGATAAGCCTATATTTTTAATTGGCTTTATGGGTAGTGGGAAGACTACTGTGGGCAAAAAGCTTGCTAACTGTCTCGGTATGAATTTTATTGATTTAGACGAACGGATTGTAGAACGCATCGGTATGTCGATTCCGGAATACTTCACACAATATGGTGAACAGAATTTCCGTGAGTTGGAAAGCCAGATTCTCAAAGAACAGCAAGACAAACGAGCGGTAATCTCCACCGGTGGAGGAAGTCCTTGTTTTTTTGATAACATGCAGTGGATTTTGGAAAACGGTATATCCATTTATCTCTATCTCACACCGAAAGCACTACATACTAGACTTCAACAATCAAATATCGCTTCTCGTCCAGCTCTCCAAGGGTTACGTGATGAAGCTTTATTACAATTTATTGAAGAAAAACTAGATGAAAGAGCTCCTTTTTATAAACAGGCACATATCCATATTGACCAACTAAATACCTCTTTAGACACCATACGTCAATCCATTGAAACCTATGCAAAAAATAAATAGCCCCTATTTGCTCCTTGTGCTTTTGCTGTTGCTCTGTAGCTGTTTCAGAACCAACACCACAGCAGATACCATTCGATTCGGCGATTCTCGGCAAGTATTTAATTTTAAAGGAATTGAGGACTTATATCGTTTCCTCACTTATTCGGAAAATAGAGTTCCGCTGGTAAGCGCACATCGGGGTGGCCCCGATACAGGCTATCCCGAGAATGCCATCGAAACTTTTCAACGCGTAGCCTCGAAAATGTCCGCCATTATCGAATGTGACATTGCACTCACGAAAGATTCTGTTCTCGTTTTAATGCATGACGAGACTTTAGATCGCACCACAACGGGAAAGGGAAAAGTAAATCAACATACGTTAGCTGAGCTAAAAGAATTACACTTAAAAGATCCTGCAGGGACGTTAACCAACTATCGTATCCCCACGTTGGAAGAAACATTACGATGGGGCGTAGGACAGGTTATTTTCACGCTGGATGTGAAAAGAAACGTGCCTTATCAACTCGTGGTCGATGCCATCCGGAAAACAAAATCCGAAGCCTATTCTGTAATCATTACTTACAGTGCCAATCAAGCGGCAGCAGTATATAACCTAGCACCGGATTTAATGATTTCGGCTTCTATAAAAAATGTAGAAGATTTGATACGCTTAAATGATTTAGATATTCCAGATACACGATTAGTCGCATTTATCGGCACATCTCAAGTGAGCAACAAACTAACAGACTTACTGCACCAGCACGGCATCCTGTGTATTTTGGGCACCATTGGAAATTTGGATCGCCAGGCACAGCAAAGAGGCGAACAGGTTTACGCAGAATATATTGAAAACGGTGCTGACATAGTAAGTACGGATCGTCCATTTCTAGCTGCAAAGGCATTAGCTTATTACAGCAAACAACGCGGTCTCTCTTCTCCCTTTATCAATTAGCGTTCCAGTGGATAGCGTGGATATTTCACTACATTTTCGTAGTTTGTTCAATTACAGCAAACAATTATGATCGCGGAACGTTATTAACTTAGATAAAATAATTTTAACGTAATAGATCGTAACATGAAGAAGTTTACATTTTTATGCCTCTTATTAGGAGGTTTCGCAATTAGCACACAGGCACAACGTGTAGAGACCACACCACAATCCTCGGCTAACGTGGGTTTGGAACCAATCAGACAAGGCAATTGGATGGTCGGGGGAGAGTTAGCCGGGCTCGGATACAATTTTGAAGCAGAATCGTTTAACATAGGGTTAAGACCACGTGCCGGTTACTTCGTGTCAGACGGGGTAGCAATCGGTGCTCAAGCTAGCCTCGGGTTTGCATCCGTTAAAGAAGGAGATAACGAGTGGACTTACGGTGTAGCTCCCTTTGTGCGTTATTATTTTCCCGGAGGAGCGAGCGCAAGCGGACGTTTCTTTGGTCATGGCAATGTAGGTATTGCCGGTAGTTCCAGAGGAGACGATGTATCGCTAGAACTTGGTATAGCGGCTGGATATGCTCATTTTATTACACAAACTGTCGCACTTGAAACGACGTTAGGCTACAATTACAACAAAGCTAATATCAATTCCGGAGGTGGACAAAGCGGACTTGGGGTAAGTCTTGGTTTCCAGATCTATTTGCCGGGGCAAAGATAAAAAAGGAAATAATCGTTAAAGAAAAAAGCACGTCCCTTACGAGTGGGATGTGCTTTTTTCCGTTAATTTTTCATTTATCTGTTCTTCAATTTAATTTCGTCAATAATAATTTCTTGGATATTTAGCGGCGGTATTCCATTTTGCCCATACCAGAAAAAAGAATCATATCCTTCATAAACAGCTTTTTCGATATGCCAGCGGTCGGGGAGGTAACTGGACACATCATTGCAATATCCTGCGACACTCACTTTGCGATTCGGCCATATCTGGCGGATTTTCATGCTGTACGATGTCACGGCTTCACGAGATAAACCAACCAATTTCCATGACCCGATGTTTAATGTTTGTACATAAACTGGCAATTCCTGCCGAACCGCATCGGCCTGATACCGATGCTCCATCAAATCTGCCCAACGTAGATCTTTATCTGTATACACGGTACTTCGCTGTATAGCAGTTTTCTCCCTAAACGCTTTGATTTCCTCTGGCTTCATTGGTTTTATGGGAATTAAGACACTATCTACAAAAGCCGTAAGTGCACCCGTTATTTCTTGCATTTCAGTCGAAAGCACCTCCAAAACACTTTTTGCTAAATCAGCTCCGGTCTCTCCATAATCAGCTGACACAGGGTTTATATCGCCTCCACATCCTTGTACAAACAAGTTGTGGTCAGAACCAGTATACGTAGCGAGTACATTTCTAGCTACTCCCGGAAAATTTGCGCTCAACGTAAACGATTCCTCTCCCTTATTCTGAAAGACCGGATGGCACCCGGCAAAAAACACGGTTCCCATAAGCTGCTGTTTGTGATTAATCACTTTAACGACATCCAATGTCCGATCCACAGGCCCTTCACTTTTTCTAACATTATCCCTTCTGTTTAAACCGATGTTCGTTTTTCCTCTCCCGAAATAAATAGAAGCCGGTTCCATGTTTTCAATCGCTTTATCGGCAACCGCGATGATGTTTTTGCCAACCACGTCATTTAGATAATTGCTGTCTGGTTGTTGATAAAAATGCGCCCATGTTGTCCAAGCTTGTGTAACAGGAGCAAAATGAGTATGCGAAGCGTTAATCAGTATAGCATCTTTGGGTAGATGGTGTTTTGACGCAATAGCTTGTTTTATTTTTTGTGTAAAAGAATAGTCAACTCCGCAAACATCTATTGTAATAATAACGACTTTTCGATCATCATTTTGGATAGCAACAGCTCCAGTTTCCATACTGTTTTCACTTTTATGTTTCCCAACAAAAAGACTTCCGTTTGTATCAAGTGCATATATACAGTCATTCGTTGCTGCCAATTGTTTTATTTTCACTGTATAGGTTACGTCATTATAACGACCAATCTGAACTTTTCCAGAAGATACTTCTTGTTTAAGTGGCAATTTCCATAATCTACCCTCGGGGTCCGAAAATATAATATTTCCATCATATATCGTGAATGCCTCTACTTCTTCCTTTTCTATTGCCGTCCATCTTATTTTATCGTTATGGTATTCTCCGCGGTTTATATTACCGATGTTATCGACGGAGTACAGGTGTTTTCCATCCGACGCTATTGCTTTTAATTTCGGTGACTTCACTTTTTTTAGCTTGTTTCCCGCTTTCTTAATCCAGAGCTTCCCATTTGTATCTAAGACATACTCTTGCTTTCCCGAAACCGCAACAGCGTTTAGTTCGGTAATCTCCAAGGAATTTTCCTTCCATTGCAAACTTTCCCCTTTCTGTTGTGCGGAGAACCATGTATTCTCCTTATCAAGTGCTAACAATTTTTCTTTATCAGACGTGATCAGTTTAAACCGTTTCACCGAATCTACAACTTCCCACGTGGTACTGAATCGACCTTCTGCCGGTAACCCGTATCCGGCCAATGCCAATCCAAAAATATTATCGGGCGGATCTATACTCATTTTTGCAAAACCAACTTGATAACCAGATTGATTCTGTGCTTGACAAAACAAGCACAGCATGCATAAAAGAAGTGTCCACGTTCCCCGTTGCATATTTCTTTTTTGTATACTTCCTCGATATAGGATATTTGGATTCATATCATTGATGTTGAAGTTGCCACTGAACGATTGCTTCTTTAACGCTACCTGCATCCATTAACAGTTTTTTTGCTTGCTCATAGTCTGTCAGTTCTACTTTTTCCATTAATATTTTGACCGCCCGATCTATTATTTTATCATTGATCAAAGCAACATTGACCATTTTATTATCTTCTACCCGACCTAATTGAATCATCGTTGTTGTGCTGATCATATCAAAAATCATTTTTTGTGCCGTTCCACATTTCATACGGGTACTGCCGGATATAAACTCCGGTCCGGTTATTACTTCGACAGGTAGATCTGCGTTGGCAGCTATGACAGCGTTCGGGTTGCTGACAATGCAGCCTGTCGTAATATTGTTTGTACGACATTTCTTCAACCCTGCCAATACAAATGGTGTAGTACCACTAGCTGATATTCCTATTACGATATCTTTTTGTGATACGTGCTCTTCCTGCAACATGCTCCACCCTGCTTCTACATCATCTTCTTTTTCTTCTAGCGCTTCTACCAAGTGTTCCGTTCCGCCGGCTAAAATAGAATTGAGCAGTCCTTTGGGCACGCCATACGTTGTAGGCATTTCTATCACATCTAATACAGACAGTCGTCCGCCACTGCCCGCGCCTAAATAAAACATTCTCCCCCCATCCTTCAGTTTTTTTACAACCTCCGCTATCAAGTTGTTTAATTGTGGTAATGCCTTCTCTATAGCGAGAGCTACCGTTTTATCTTCCGCATTAATAAGATGAGTAATTTCCTCCACCGTCTTTTTCTCGAGATGACGATGTCTGGAGGGTTGTTCTGTTATTTTTGTCATATGTGTGTTGGTGTTTGTGTTTAATTTTCAATAGTTGTTATGGATCCAAAACATCTTCCAGATTGATCTGGAATGCCTGTATAGAAGGAATAAATTCTACTTCATTTTCATTTAGGACGTTTACATTTCTATAGGGCACATAGCCTAGTTCCCGAATACATCTAGGTGCCAGATTTTCAATCATATTTATTTGTGCAGCATCTGTTACGACCAAGCCGGGCAATGTATCGGGTATATCAAATCGATACAACAGCCGAGTCGCGTTTCTGATATTGGTTGTCGTATGCCTTGCATGTGGTTCAATAATTACCGCGTCCTTCGGAATATCTAACTCCTCTATGAGGTATCTTCTCATTTCCACTGCTTCGCTAAAAGGTGTTCTGAATGGATATACATGCCCTCCTGAAACGATAATAAATGGGGCTAACCCGCTTTTAAATCTTTCCGCAGCCATTTTGCACCTGGCGATACCTTTTTCATGTATTCTTACCCCTTCTTTTTCCGGTCCAAATCCTGGCACCAGTAATACGCTATATTTGTACAAACTCCAATCTATATTTTTAACGGCCAGAAAAGCTTCCCTATTGTAACCCGCTGTTAGCGGTTCATATCGCGCAACTTCATCTCTACCGTTAACCTTAAGTGCTGCAAGCGCTGTTTTTAAAGAAAGTTCATAAAAAGGAAGTGATGATTTGTCTTTACATGGTGTGGTGACCGCTGTTATTATGGAATCAACCCGTTGAACAAATCGTAGATCGTCTTGCTTATAACTGATAGAGTCTATAGCGGCATATCGCTTAGGTGGATTTCCTCCTAAATAAACAAGAAATATTCTGTTGATACCTTGGGCATTGTATTCCCAAACAGTACGTATGAATGCGGTATCGTTCAGATCATGGAATAAATTATAATGCCCCGACTCTTTCAGATTTTTAATGATAGATCGTCTTTTCCCATTTTTTTCTAATATGCTAATAAGCGCCGTGCCTACTTCCTCAATTTCGCTATCACTCCAACATAGCGCTTCCGCATAACATTTTCCACTGTTACAGCGCTGTTGGGAAGAGGTAGTACGCGTAATTTGTTGTGCATAAATCTCTTTCAGTAACTCATTTTCTTTTATTGCCTGTTTTAGTTTTGTTTCTGAATTCAAAACTTTAAAAAAATAAAACAGTTTGTTCTCCATTATAGCATCGGGCGACACTTCTGTGTTTTTCGATGTGTCCACAAAAGCTGCTTGCGTGTATGTCGTTACTCCCCAAAAAGCAAAAAACAGAAAAACTCGATTAAAATTACACCACAGAATCATTGTTTTCATTATGTTCATCCAATCTTTTCTACACTAATTTTTTATTAAGGCTTTGTATATTCCAATTCTGCAAACACAGCGCAATGATCTGATGCATCTGGTCTACAAATACGTTTAACCGAGCGCACCTTCCAAGCTCCCGATTTTGGATACATGATAAAATCGATCTTACTTCTCATACCTGTACGGGTAGAAAAGGTATTTAAAAGATCGACATCTGATTCCGCAAAATCTTCCCTTAAAACTTGCATCTCCGGATCCGACAATTGTGCGTTTAAATCTCCACAGATAATCAATGGTTCGCATTTGAGAACTGTTCGATAATAATTGACCAATTCTTGGGCGTGAACAGTTCGCTCTTCCAAAGTGGTAGAAAGATGGGATGCGTTGAACCAAATAGAGGTATTCTCGTCCAGTTTTATTTTAGCGTAGGCGTAGGCCGTGCCGTAAGTTCCGGTTTTATAAGCAGGAATAACCTTAAAATCGTCTACTGGTAATTTTGACAATATGGCTGTACCGTAATCTCCACCTTGAAAATTCCGGGCTTTTGCAAAGTATCCACTCAAGCCTGTACGTGCACTTAATTCTGCCGTTTGATCTATTCCTTCCGAGCGCGTAGTACCTTTGTCAACTTCCTGCAATGCAACCAAATCAGGGTTTTCATCTTTGATAATCTGTCCAAATAAATCCATATCAATTTTTCCTAAAGTAGTCTCTCCATGAAAGATATTATAGGTTAAAACACGTATCGTATATGTTTTGGGTTCATCTTCCTCCTCCGGTTCGGGAACAACATCAGTCTCGCCTGTAGACTTTCCACAGCTCATCAAGAGCATTACAAAAAAAAGGCTTGTCGATATCACATTATTATACTTCATCTCCTGTGGATTTAATTTATGCTCATTTCCGCTTTTTCAGATATTCTACTATTCTCCCTCCCGCCTGCGCATACGTTGCAGAGCAGGAATGAGAATCAATCAACTTAATAAATTAGCTATTTTGCCAACCCAGTATGCTTTCTATTTTGTCCCTTCATCGGCCATGGTGAGTTTGCAGGACCACCACCTTCTACCGTAATCTTACATAATTTAATTTTGTTGTTATCTGCTACTTCTACATAAACGTTTCCATTGTCACCTATTACGGGAGAATGAACTAAAGCAGCTGCTCCACCCACGGTAATCTGTTTCTCCAACTCTCCTTCCGCATTAACAATCAGAAATTTTCCTTCATTATTGCCAAAATATATATTTCCGTTTTTATCGACTGCTGGCACACATTCCTCTACCCACGTAGGATAAGTCCATTTTTCAGCACCGGTAGCTGGATTCAAAGCTTTTAAGCCTCCTTTTGTACCAACATATAGATCGCCATTAGGACCAATGACGACTCCTGAACTATTGGGGCTTAATAGATCTCCCACTTTCCACTTCAAGGTTCCCGTGGCACCATTATCCGTTACTGCAATGACCTCCTTATCATTTGTTGCATAGATTGTCCCATCAGCGTTAACGGATACAGAAGTTCCCAGACCGACTTCTGCTTTTACCGGTGTAGCCCATTTTATGGTACCATCGGCTGTGCGATAGGCCGACAACGTCCCCAACCCACTATTATAAAAATAAACCGTACTGCCATCTTTACTGATAGCGGGGGATGAGTATGTCGCCCCAATTCCTGTCGCTGCTAGAACAGACCATCTTTCTTTTCCACTACTGTCGAAAGAAAAGATACCGCCAGCTGTTGCCGTAATTCTGGAAGCGACATAAATATTTCCTGCGTTGTCGATAGCTGCGGTAGAATTGGAAGATCCAGCGTTATTGGTTGGCTGATCCCATAACATGTTGCCATTTGCCGTATTTATTTTTGCTATGCTATTCACATGCCACTTGGTTTGGTATATATTTCCATCTCCTCCCATGGAGGGAGCTGCGCGTAATCCTACTTCTGGAGCCCATTCCCATTTCACTTCTGCATTATTTCCTGCATCCGTTACTGCTACTAGTCTAGAAGCTGCAGATGACATGCCACCTACGATATAATAAACTGTACCATCATCGCCAATTAATGGTCTTGTAGCATCGTTCATATTATCAATTGTCGTCGTATTCTCAAGTGTCCACGCCAATTCAGCCGGGAATTCGAATGTCGGATCAGCCTGGACGACAACCGTTTTCTTTACTGTCGCCTTTTTCCCCGCAACATCCGTTCCCTCCAACTGTACTTCAAAAGACCCTTCTTGATTGTATGTAAAGGAAGGATCTTTTTCCGTTGATGTCGCCCCTGTAGAATTGCCAAAAGACCATTTCCATGATTTTATATTGCTAGACTCCTGATCCATATTAGCTGTAAATTTTATCGAGGTGCTTGCTGTCGGAGTTTCTGGAGCGTAGGAAAAATCAATGGATGGTTCTCCTTCATTTCCACCACCGCCGTCGTTGTCTTTTGAACAGGAACCAAATGCCAGTACTAGCACGATCCCCATCATAAATAATCTTACATTTTTCATCTTCAATTCATTTTTAAATTATAATATATTAGTCAATTGTTATCAGTCTCGCTCGACATCATCCCACTCTGGGTTCTGGTTAAGTTGTTTATTCAATATTAGCTCATTTAGAGGCAATGGATAAAGGTAGTCCTTGCCTTCGGCAAAAACTTTCTCTATATTGGGATGAATGATGATATTGCCTTTGTTCCCCTCACTTAACGCCCTATCCGAGCCCAAAATAAAATACTGCACTCCAGAAACAGGTGAAGAAGGCCTGGTATCTACGATACCGATATCATCGGTGCCATCCCCATCCAGATCAAAGATCCCTTTACCCGGGAAATAGGCACCATAAAAAGTCTCGGCTAATAACCGTCCTTGTTTCCAACGCATCAAGTCATAATATCTAAAACCTTCCATGGCCAGCTCTACCCGTCTCTCTCTTCTGACTTCTAATATCAGCGGATCCGAAACATTATTGTATAAATCGGCTAGCTGCGGGTCAGCGGTAACTGCGTCGACGCTTATTCTTGGCATATCCACTCTATCCCTAAGCAGATTAATAGACCTGTTAGCTTCAGGTTGTGTCAATTTTCCCAGTTCGGCCATAGCTTCTGCATAATTTAGAAGCACTTCTGCATATCGAAAGATGGGTAAAGGCGTGTAGCTCGCTGTACCTCTTTCAACGCTACTCACAAATTTTATATTCTGATAACCTGTCAGTGCATTTGCGTAATCTGGTTTCAGCGGGGCGGAAGTAGCAGGAGCACCAATACGTCTGTATCCGGGTGTACGTATGGTTTGGGCTAATCGCGGATCACGATTTTTCACTTCTTCCCAGAAAGGTAGCTCATCGTAATTTGGCAAAGAAGAAAATGGCTTTCCGTTGGTTAATAAATAAGAATCTATTAATGATTTCGTTAAGCCCGGATTACCCCTTGTTGCAGACGTAAAAATATCATTGGTAGGATGTGACATATTCACATCAAGACCATAAAGTCTTGTTAATATATATTCGTCCGAATGGGGTGTTTCCGAGGCAAAGAGATTAAGATAAACAGTATTTGGATTTCCTTGCGCTAATTTATACGGGCTTGTCCTGATGAATAAGTCCGCGGCCTCCGCTGCTTCTTCTAGAAGTGCATCGGCAGAAGAGTGCAACCCAAGATTAGTATGATATTTTCTAAACGTTCCTTCAAAAAGACAGACCCTTGACTTTAAAGCTAATGCCGCCCATTTATTAATGCGACCGGGTGTTTTTGCCGACCGGATGTTGTTAATCGCGAAATTAAGGTCAGCTTTAATAGAGTCTATGATCAATGTCCGTGAATCCCGGGCCTTAAATAATTCGGGATCACCCACATTCAAGGAACGCCCATACCACGGCACATCGCCAAAACGTTTTACCTTTTCAAAGTAAAAATATGCTCTAAAAAATCTCGCTATCCCCCCGTAATGGCTTCTCGCCTCTTCGGATATAGAGGGTTTGTCATAATGTTCTAAAAAATAATTGATATTATATAGTTGAGACCAAGTCCAACCTGCAGAAGCGGCATCACTGGGCACTCTTCTTAATCCGGCCACCAGTTCGTCTAGGCCAGAAACGTTTACATTATCACTGGAAAAATCATCTGTGGGGATATTATTTCCTGGTAGATATGTGTAGAAGCTGTTGGTGTACAGTTCTAAATCACTTTCTGTGTTAAAAAAAACCTGCGGACTGATCTCGCTTTGTGGATAACGCTCCAAAAAATCAGAATCACACGAAGTGAGTATAACGCTTCCAGCAAGTAAAAGTATAAATTTCTGTATCTTCTTCATGATAGGCATTTTTAAAAGTTAATTTCTAGACCGAATGTGAACGTCCGCATCATCGGATATACAAACCCTTGACCATTCGTTCTGCCTCCCTCCTCATCATCATTGATTCCTTCAGGATCAAACGCTCTCGAAAGCTTGGTCCACTCGTAGAGATTCTCTCCCGAGAAAAATACGCTTACGCCCTGCATCTTTGCTTTGGATACCACAGATTGCGGCAAAGAATATCCTACGGTAACATTCTTTAACCTCAGATACGAAGCGTCCTGAAGATATCTGGTCTGGGTAGCCCCCAACGACCGATCATTAGATAATGCTTCATAGGCCCTCAGTCTCGGAAAATAGGCGTCTGGATTTTCGGGTGACCAATAATTTCCAGCGATATGTTCGTAGACGGGCTGGTTCCACCGATTATAAAACCCCCAGAATACCGCTGATTCTGGGCCAGGGTAGAACTGGCGTTTTCCTATCCCTTGTAGGAAGACATCCAATGAAAAATTATACCAGTTAAAACCTGCATTTATTCCATAAGCATATCTAGGCGTGGTGTTTCCTATGATCTGTAAGTCTCCGGGATCGCCAACCGTGTTGCTTCCGAAATCTATTCTCCCGCTTCCATCTGTATCTTCAAACTTTATATCCCCTGCCAAAGGCATACCGGTAAACAGACGTAATCTTGACTGGTCAGCATGGGAGGCTGATTCGTCATCTGTCTGAAAGAAACCTAACGTTTTGTATCCCCATATCTCACCGACTTCCATTCCTTCGTAATACGTATCACTCAACAATTTATTGGGATTATTGAATCTTGTAATATGCGATCGGTTATCAGACAACACGACGGAGAAATTATAAGAAAAGGGCTTATCTAACAGCTGAAATCTATCGTTCCACTTTAACGAAAGTTCCCATCCTTTTGTTCTTAGGTCGGCGGCATTTTCTCGAGGCTCTGTTGCACCAAGCACCGCAGGCTGTTGCTGGCCCTTTGTTAACATGTCTTTCGTATCACGTATGTAATAATCGAATCCGACGTCCAATCTATTATTCATCATACTGAAATCAAACCCGCCATTAAGTGTGGTCGACGTTTCCCATGTCAAATTGAAAGGTATAAGGGCTGGAGCACTCACTGCTAAAGGTCTTTGCCCTCCCACCTCCAATAGCCGTGATAGTGTATAAGGATCTAGCGAACTGATATAAGCATAACTATTTTTGAGTTGATTCCCCTCAAGAGCCTGGTTGCCCAGCGATCCATAAGATCCACGAAACTTCAGAGTATTGACAACAGAGGAAATTGGACTAAAAAAGTCTTCATTGGAAACTACCCAGCCAGCGGAAACAGAAGGAAAGAAACCGAATCTTGTCTTTCTATCAAAACGGGAAGTACCGTCGTAACGACCATTAAACTCTACTAGGTATTTACTTTGATAATCGTAGTTTAATCTTGTAAAATAACCTTGCAACGCCCATTCTGCCTTTCCCGCACCTAATGTAGGAATACCGTTGGTGAGATTCAATGATCCGAGATCTCTGGTAATATTACCATCCCGACGAGCAAAGAAATTATCGATTTGATACAATTCTTGGTTGTAGCCAATTAATCCTTTAAAATTATGATGGTTGAACCGTTGTTCAAATTCTGCAAATAGATTAATGATATGGTGTTTATTTTCTCCGAAAGACGACCGATAATAATCGGGACCATTAAATGTAGTGATACTATTATTACGATCTTCATAAGTTTGGCGAAAATTCTGTATATCGTTTCTGTCCTGCGTAACGAAATAAGTATAATCTCCATTAACCTTGAGTCTATTATCTAAGAAATTTGTACGAAAACCTAGCGTGCTCTTTAATAATTGTCGCTTCTCGATCGTTCGTCCAGCATCAGTCATTTGACCAAAAGTTGACATCCCAGCAAGGGTATAATTACCATTTGCAGTTCTGATTGCTTCATACGGATTGGCGTAAAGAGAAAGATATCTGTAAACACTGTAGCCTCCATCAGTTACGTATCTATTCGGCGTATCATACACCCCCTGATTAAGTTCTGTATTATTAAAAACGTTAATCCAGCCTGCCAGTTGTTTATCCAACTTAAATCGTAAACTGTATTTTTTCAGGTTGTCCGTCTCCACGCGATAAATACCGTCTCTTTTTTCGTGTCCAACAGAAAGGAAATAATTGGTATTGTCATTCGCGCCAGAAATACTGATATAATTTTTCGAAAACGGCATATTGTCGTTATAGAACTCGCCATACCAATCGGTTGAAGCGCCTCTTATAAAATTCCCGGAAGCGTCTATTCCTAATTCGGGCAACGATGGATCAGCCTCTCTTTGCTCAAGATAATCAATTACCGCATTCAATCCAGGCGCATCCGTTCCAGCATATCCTCTATAGGCGTCATTTTGTATACGGGCATGTTCCAGCGAATTCAATAACACACGTGGTATACGTATTGGTGAACCTGTACCAAAATTGTTTGTATATCTTATTTGTGGCCTGCCCTCCTTACCTTTTTTCGTTGTGACGAGCACCACCCCAAAAGCAGCCCTAGCGCCGTAGATAGCGGCAGAAGAAGCATCTTTAAGAACGGTAACGCTTTCCACGTCTTCGGGATTAAGCTGATTGATCTCTCCTGGTGTTCCATCAATTAATATAAGCGGTGAACCGCCGTTGATCGAAGTGAACCCCCGAAGGTTGAAGTTCCCTCCCCTGTTTAGCTGACCATCTCCAAAGCTAATGTTTAAGTTGGGAATAGCCCCTTGTAACCCTTGTGCAAGATTAACGATCGGCCTGTTCTGAAAAACTTCTGCACCGACCTGGTTTACTGCGCCCGTGACTTTTTCTTTGCTTTGGGTCCCATAACCCACGACGATCACTTCCTCAACCCTTCGTTCGTCAGAAGCTAATGTAATATCGATTTTCGACCGTCCGTTTATCTGTATTTCTGATGTCTGGTACCCGATGGAGCTGACCATTAAGATCTCTGCTCCACTCGAAATTTCCAAATCATACAAACCGTCTGCGTTTGTAGCCGTCGCGATGGATAGTCCTTTCGCTTCCACTTTAGCTCCTGCTAAAGGTTCGCCCGTAGCAGCATCTGTGATCCGACCAGTGATTATTCTATTTTGTCTATTTGCTAACGGGTCGCTGTCAGACGCCCAGCTTAACGATTGGCTAAAAAAAAGGAGTGCTACAACAACAAAATATTTGTTGAAAAGCTTCATTCTGAAATCATGTGTTGCTATTTTCATATGCTTAGGGTTAGTTTTTTCATTTTTAATTGTCATTTAGGATTTGCTGTCTGAAACCTTATCATATTTATTCATTTATTTTTATCTCTGTTACGATAGGGAAATGATCTGAAGCAAGCGTTTTAATGACGTTGCTATTTACAAAATCAACAGCTCCACTTCCTATAATATAATCTATCCTTATTGTCGGGTTATTGGATTTAAACGTAAAGGCATCTGGCTGCTGCTCAAAAGCGTCAATCATCCCATTTTTTATATATCTGATCGAAGGATTATCGGGCACAGCATTGAAATCCCCCATCAATATTTTTGTCCCCTCTCTCTCTGCCATCCATTGCTTTAGCTGTACAGATTGTGATTGAAGACTTGCGGGATCCGTATCTAAATGCGTTACGTAAAACAAAACGGGCGTACCTTTCACAACGATCTTGGTCTCCAATAATCCATGATAATGTTTGGAGTATGCATCAAATATTCTAGCATCCAAAAATTCTATAGGTTGCTTGCTTAGAATAGCATGACCAAATTCTCGAGGTTTATTTCCAGACGCAGGAATAGACGATTTCCATGTTGTCTTCTGAAATTGATAGTTCATCTCCAAGGCATCTGCAATAATTTGGAGTTGATCTTCATAATTACTTCGGGGATCATAATTTCTGTCAATTTCATTGAGAGCGATAACATCCGCATGGAGACCTTTCAATACTTCGGCTATCCTCTGCGGGCTTAATACACCATCGGTATCTGTACACCAATGCGTATTATACACCGCTACACGAATGACATTGTTGTCTTCGTGTGGTTCTGGCACCGGCTCCGCGACACCTTTGCTACAAGCAATTGTAATGAATATGAATAACACATATAAAACTGAACGGTTAGTTGTCATCATCGTTTATACTATTTTTAGGGTTAATATTTATCTTCTACTATTTTCATAATCTCTATAATCAGGTTCTCTGCTATCATCTGATGCCCATCATCATTTGGATGGACACCGTCAGTCAGTAAGCCCGTATAATTTTCACCATTCTTCCTATATTCCAGAAACAACTTATTATTATCTGCCAAACCTACCTCATACTCTACAGCCAATGATCGAACCACCTCTGCATATTTTGAAAGTCTGCTATTTTGAAAAGAGGGCCGTTGTGGCCGAGCAATTGGACTCGGGGTCACTAAAATTATTTTTGATTCTTTTTTTTGGAGCTCCGTAATCATATAAATTAAATTACTTCGAAAAGCGTCTAATGAAATGCGTGATTTGCCGTTAGGCTGATTATCATCTATATAGGCGTCATTATGACCGAAGCCAATAATCACGATGTCGGGATTATGACGAAGTACGTCCGACGTCAGGCGATCTAACCCGTGATTTACCTTTATCTTGTCATTATCCATTAGTCTGCCCGAATGACTCCCACCAATTCCCGAATTGACAACAACAGCACTTATTCCTCTATTTCTCAGCAACCCTGGTAAACGCTGTGCAAAAACACGCTGCACATCAGAACGAACAGCTGTTATAGAGTTTCCAAACGCGACAATCTTTAAAACAGCTGTATCATTCTCAAATCCCCCCTTTTTCTGCCCAGATAGCGAACGCTCCACCACCTCTCCTTTCGCCCCGCACAGTGATACGATTATTACGGCTATAAGCACAAATAAAATATACAATCCAGTCTTCTTCATAATTTTATTGTATTAGGGTTATCATTTTCTTAAATGCGCCACTATTCCCCACTTCGAACAAAAACATATTAAGTTTATTTGCGCTTTTCAAAACAAATATAAACGCATAAAAACGTATTTCAAAATAATTTTTTGGTATTTAATACACAAATAACTATTATTTAACATTAAACATCTTTTAATTGCGCTTTTAAGCGCTTTTAAGACATGCAATAAACGCAATATTAATATCCGCACAAAACCTTATCTTTGACAAGCATGACCAAAAAGTGATTGAACGATGTTAAAAGAGGAACGCTTAAAAATAATACTACGCGAAATCAACCTACATAATAAGGTGCTATCCACCGATCTTAGTGAGCTTTTGCAAGTTTCCGAGGACACTGTCCGTCGGGACTTAAAAGAACTCACTGAAGCCGGACTCGTTACGAAAGTACACGGCGGCGCAATAAGCAATTCGCTCATCACCCCTTTTCAACAACAAGAAACGGTTTACGGATCTGAAGCCAAGAAAGTGATTGCGGAAAAGGCTATTTCCTTATTAAAGAAAGATCAGGTTATTTTGATCGAGGGGGGAACAACCATCCAAGCTTTCGCGAAAGTAACTCCCAAAAACCTCAATTTGCACTTTTTTACCATAAGCCCGCAAACAGCGATTGCTTTGGCAGAAAATAACGATGCTATCGTGAACACAATCGGAGGAAGGCTACATAAAGATTCATATCTGCACACGGGGGCGGATGTCGTTAATCAGCTAAAAGATATCCGGGCGAATATATGCGTCTTAGGCGCAAATGGTTTTTCCGCCGAACAAGGGCTTAGTGATATAGACTGGGAAATCGTCCAAGCCAAAAAAGCTATGATACAATCATCAAAAACAACCGTTGTGATGTGCATCAGTGAAAAACTAAATAGCAATAGAAAATTTATTGTGTCATCAATCGAACAAATTGACTATCTCATAACCGAACTGCCTGCAGACAGTCCCTTGTTAGAACCGTACCGTAGAGTAGGCATAAAAATATTATAAGGACAATTTACGAAGATGAAAAGTGTAAACTTACTCTTTCATCGTACCGGTATTTGCGAGTCGCAAATGCCAACTAAAGGCTTCTTCCAATAAATGAGGGGTATGCCCCCCTCGCTCGCATGCCCTGTCAAAATAAGATTGCAATCCTTCTCTAAAATCCGGATGAACACAATTATCGATAATTTTTTGGGCGCGCTCCCTCGGAGCGAGTCCACGTAAATCCGCCAAACCGATATCAGTGACCAAAATATCAACGTCATGTTCGGTGTGGTCCACATGAGATACCATAGGTAGCACATGTGAGATCGTATTATCCTTAGAAGCTGCCTGCGTTACGAAAATACTAAGGTAGGCGTTTCTAGCAAAATCACCTGAACCACCGATACCATTCATGATTTTTGATCCTCCAATATGTGTAGAGTTTACATTTCCGTAAATATCAAATTCAATTGCTGTATTGATAGCAATAACCCCCAGCCGACGAATCAAGCCCGGTGTATTAGAAATATTCTGGGGGCGAAGCACAATTTTGTCCCTATATCGCTGCAAATTACTAAACACCCTTTCATAACAATCTTCAGAAACGGTGATAGACGATGCAGACGCGAAAGACAGCTTTCCAGTATCTATCAAATCGAACGTACTATCCTGCAATACTTCGGAAAACATGGTTAAGTCATAAAAATTACTATTTTTAAACCCCATCAATACAGCATTAGCTACTTTTCCAATTCCCGCCTGCAATGGCTGGAGGCGATCAGTTAGATGCCCCAATTGCACCTCATTCTCAAAGAAACTTAAGATATGGGCAGCTATAGCTGTCGTTTTTGCATCAGGTTCGGCAATGTCTGCCGGACTATCTTTTTTATCTGTAAAAACGATTCCCACAATCTTATCCGGATTAACAGAAATGGTCTTGCGCCCGATCTTATTCCATGGAGCAACAATGGGTATTACATTTCGATGCGGGTAGTTCTCTGGTTTATAGATATCATGAATCCCATAGACCTCCATCGGAAGAGCCGTATTGATCTCTATAATAATTTTTTCCGCAAGTTCAACAAAGGTAGCCGAATTCCCCACAGAAGTGGTGGGCACCAAACTACCGTCTCGATCGATGTACGTCACTTCAACAACAGCGATATCAACAGACGGAAGGTTCTTATTATGCAGCAATTCTGCACTCTCACTGAGATGCTGATCTATAAACAGCACCTCGCCTGTATTAATCTTATTTCGCAACGTACGATCTACCTGAAAAGGCATCCGTTTTTTTAACGCCCCCGCAGAGGCAAGTTTTCCATCCGTATCATGCCCCAATGACGCGCCTGTCATCAATGTGATTTTTATCTCTTCATTTTTAGCCCGTTCCGCCAGAGCCTCTAGCACAACTTTACTGTCTCCCGCTTTCGTGAAGCCACTGGCTCCTACTACCATATCGTTCTCAAAAAAACTAACCGCTTCTTGTACGGTCATCACTTTATCTCTTAACCTCTCTAATTTTATTCTTTCCGTAGTCATATAAATATGCCATTACCTCTTTACAATCATGTAAGATAAACAATAATAAGCATTTTTATGTATGTCTTCTACTTTTTTGGTTATGTCATCAAAAAAGTAGAAATTTATGCCTTTTACTCCGCGAGACAATGGATAGAACCCTTTATGTAGACAAATATTATATGACGGAAGTCGACACTTTTGAAAAGAGCATCTATTGTCACCACGCGCTTATGGGAGAAAGCTTCATCTCTGAACACAGCCACACTAAAGGTCAATTTCTCTATACAGAAGGTGGAATCGTTTTTTTAAAAACCATCGAAAAGTCTTACTTTCTTCCGGCACGTCATTATATATGGATTCCAGGTGGAGTACGCCACAGCATCTACCCTAGCAGCCCAGAAGTTGTTATGCGAAACTTATATTTCCCCAAATTTGATACTGATACTGATTTCTTTGATAAAGTGAATATATATCCCGTTAATGATTTTTTAATCGAGTTTATTATGTTTACTAATCGCTGGACAGGCAATATATTTCCTACAGAGGAGTCTAAATTCTCCATCGCGAAAGCCTTTAAGTTGATTCTCCCAGAAATATCACAAGCAGAATTACCTTTGGCACTCCCGTATCCAAAACATGAAAAGCTCAAAGTGATCGTCAATTATTTGGAACAACGGATAGAAGAGAATGTCAGTTTCAAAAATTTAGCACATAAATTTGAGGTTAGCGAGCGAACGTTGGCACGTCTCTTTCAAAGAGAATTAAACATGAGCTTTATTCAATATTACACCATTCTTCGAATGCTCACTGCGTTAAAACTATTATTGGACGAAAAAGTAAGCGTAAACGAAGTTGCGATGCGTGTAGGCTACAGTAGTTTACCCACCTTTAGCAACACATTCAATAAAGTTATTGGAGTGAGGCCTAGCGAATACATTAAAAATAAAAATTTATTATTATAACTTTAAACCCGTCGCATGAAAATCAAATTAATTTTTTTATCGGTACTAGCAACCGGAACCATTTTATCCGCATGCTCTTCAGCAGGAAGTAAAACAGCAACATCAAACAATGATACACCTCAACCTATTCAACTTTTTAATGGCAATGACATCAACGATTGGACGCCAAAAATCCGACTGCACGAAGCAGGAGAGAACTATGCCAATACCTTTCGCGTAGAAGACGGCTTATTAAAAGTTCGCTATGACGAATACGACGAGTTTAACCAACAATATGGTCACCTCGCCTACAACACACCTTATAGCTATTACCTTCTTCGTGTTGAGTACCGGTTTGTGGATGAGCAGGCAAATGGGGGAGAGGGGTGGGCTTGGCGTAACAGCGGAGCTATGCTTCATGGACAGCCCCCAACTACTATGTTGAAAGACCAAGATTTCCCAATTTCTATCGAAGGACAACTTTTAGGAGGAAATGGAAAGGAAGAACGTACCACATCGAACCTGTGTACGCCGGGAACAAATGTCGTTATCGACGACAAATTATTTACACCTCATTGCACAAGTTCAACTTCAAAAACTTACCACGGAGACGAATGGGTAACGGCTGATTTTCTGGTTTTAGGCGACTCTCTTATTCAACACATATTAGAAGGAGAAGTAGTACTTGAATATTCCAAGCCACAAATTGGAGGAGGAAACGTAGAACATTATGATCTCGCCCAGAAAAAGGATGGCAAACTCCTAGACGAAGGATTTATCTATCTCCAAAGCGAAAGTCATCCAATCGATTTTCGGAAAGTGGAATTATATGACTTGGCCCCATACAAAGAGGATAACATAAAATTGAAAGCCATCATCCAAAAACTCTTGTAGTCAAATTTCGATAAAAGGCTAACAAATAAAAGGGATGTAAATCAATACATCCCTTCTTTATTTCTATATACAGAAACTACCAAGATTAACCTAACTTGCTAACTAATTTTGTTAGTTTCGATTTATTATTAGCAGCCTTATTCTTATGGATAACATTTTTCTTAGCCAAACGATCGAGCATAGAAACAACCCTCGGTAACAATACTTTAGCTTCTTCTACATCTGTTGTTGCACGTAATTTTTTAATTGCGTTACGAGTGGTCTTTGCCTGGTAACGGTTTCTTAAGCGTTTTGCTGCGTTTGCCCTAATTCTTTTAAGTGCTGATTTATGATTTGCCATTTCTCTAGCTATATTTATATTTTCTTTTATACTAAATTCGGAATGCAAAAATAGCATACTATTTCCAATATTCAAAATGAATTTTAAAAATGTTATGCAACTGTTCTTTTTTCTTCTTTTACTTTTTAATTTCGTCTATGCGAAAATTATCTATGGAAGAATTGCAACGCGTTGATATCAATTCTTTTAAAAATCAAGAAAAACTCCCAATCGTCGTTGTATTGGACAATGTGCGAAGCATGCATAATGTCGGTTCAACATTTCGGACTGCCGATGGATTTGCCATCGAAAAAATTATCCTATGTGGTATTACGGGCACTCCTCCACATCGAGAAATAGAGAAGACAGCGCTGGGCTCAACACAATCTATTGATTGGGTCTATTATTCTGACACATTCAAAGCCGTTGAGCAATTAAAAAAAGACGGCTATACTATTCTTGCTATAGAGCAAGCTGTCGAAAGTATACCTTTACAGCAGTTTAGAATACAAACCGAAAGTAAGTATGCATTGATATTCGGAAACGAGGTACATGGCGTATCTGATGAAGTTATGCAAATTGTTGATGACTGCATCGAAATTCCGCAATTTGGCACTAAACATTCATTAAACGTCTCTGTTACGATTGGCATCATACTATGGCAGTTTAGCCAAAATTGGAAACTATTATAAGTAAAGCTTGCGGTTGTGTAAACGTTTGTATTCATTGCCGTTGTAAAAAATTGCCGCGCTGCTGACAATAGTATTTTAAATTTCCAGAAGTCATCGCAAAATGGTAGATTTGCCTTGCAAAAAAATAGAAAAAATGAGTGTATTAGTAAATAAAGATTCAAAGGTAATTGTACAAGGCTTTACCGGAAATGAAGGTACTTATCACGCATCTCAAATGATTGAGTACGGCACGAATGTAGTTGGAGGTGTTACTCCAGGAAAAGGAGGACAATCTCATTTAGATCGTCCAGTGTTCAATACAGTACAAGATGCAGTAGAAGCAACTGGCGCTAACGTTTCAATCATTTTTGTTCCCCCTGCATTCGCTGCCGACGCCATTATGGAAGCAGCTCAAGCAGGCATCGAAGTTATTGTTTGTATCACAGAGGGTATCCCAACTAAAGATATGATTCAAGTAAAATCTTACTTGAGTGACAAAAATTCTAGATTAATCGGACCAAACTGTCCAGGTATTATAACAGCTGAAGAAACTAAAATAGGTATTATGCCTGGTTTTATCTTCAAAAAAGGAAACGTAGGTGTTGTTTCCAAATCCGGAACGTTGACTTACGAAGCAGTAGACCAGACGGTAAAAGCAGGCTTAGGCATCACGACAGCTATTGGAATCGGTGGAGATCCTATCATCGGGACAACTACTAAAGAAGCTGTCGAGTTGTTAATGAATGACCCCGAAACAGCAGGGATTATCATGATCGGCGAAATTGGGGGTGGTATGGAAGCAGAGGCTGCACATTGGATTAAAGAACACGGAACGAAACCAGTAGTGGGCTTTATTGCAGGACAGACAGCGCCTCCAGGACGTCGCATGGGGCATGCCGGTGCGATAGTAGGTGGTGCAGACGATACCGCCGCCGCTAAAATGAAAATTATGCGTGAATGTGGTATTCGCGTAGTAGAGTCTCCTGCCGAAATTGGTGTCGCTATTGCAGAAGAATTGGCAAAATAATAATTGTACAACATCTTTCTAATTATAAAAGCCCGGACTCACGTCTGGGCTTTTCTATTCTTTTATTGCTTTTCTATTATTCATTCCGTCATGGAACGTCACCTCTCCAATTTTGTAAAACACAGATTCCTTGCGGGTAGCGGTCTAACTAACCTAAAAATCCTATCCTCATAGTCCTCTAGTGAAACATATCATTTCCGGCAGTGTATCCATTCCTACACAATAAATTCTGTTGTCGTTAACAACAAACAACATAGCGACGACATCATCTGTGCTAGGAGAAAGCAAGATTGATCCATAAAAAAAGCCCCTGCATATATATGCAGGGGCTCCGTATAAAGATCGGCACCGACCTACTCTCCCACCTGTTACGGCAGTACCATCGGCTCTGGCGGGCTTGACTGCTCTG